>Ga0187827_10008984_pt1 | contig 10696 bp, 4 predicted proteins | sample ETNtaG_39_FD_167969 | JGI IMG/M metagenome (GOLD analysis project Ga0187827, IMG submission 167969) | Marine microbial and viral communities from oxygen minimum zone, Eastern Pacific Ocean - ETNP2014_SV_150_PacBio MetaG (Illumina Assembly) | ecosystem: Environmental > Aquatic > Marine > Hypoxic... | reverse complement strand
GTGGGAGCCCTTCACACCCATCAAGGTGGAGGGAAACGTCCTTGATATGTTCAAACACGCGGTTGCCGTGGCGCCATCGGGGCTCCCGGACCAGATCACCATCAAGCCCGATAACCACGAGCTACCCCTGGAAAACCGCGTGGAAAGCAAGAAGATTGACTCACATGGCCTCCAGGCTATCGGCCGCGGCCCCCAACTGCGCGCCCCCATGCGTTTCGAGGCCGTCGTCAACGGCAACCGGATACCGGCCACGGCAGCGGAGACAGCCGAGGCTGTCCGGACGTGGAAGAGCGAAGTGGAGTACCGCTCGACCGTTACTCTCGGCCCCCTGGAAATAAGCCTCAGATCGCAGTACGACTGTGACGGCGCGCTGACCGTCGACTTGACATACGGCGCGGAGAATCCCGTGGAGGTCGAAGCGCTGGAACTCGTCATGGAAGTGGCGGGCCCCGTAGACACGTGTACCGCCGGTGGCTATGGCATGGAGCCGAGCTCAGGGTGGGGCATGGCCGTGCCGGAGGGCGACGGCATCGTCTGGGACAGCGCCAAAGACATGGAGCCGATGGAGCTTTACTACTCGAGCTTCGTTCCCTGGCTGTTCTTTGGCAGCGGCGACCGCGGTTGGACGTGGATGTGCGACAGCGACCAGGGGTGGGTGCTGGATCGCGATGGCTCGTGCATCACTCTCGAGCGCAACAAGCGGGGTGAGGTGACCATGCGCGTAAAGCTCATTAATCATAAGGCCAGCATTTCCGGGAAGCGCTCGACCACGTTCGCCCTGCTTACCCACCCGGCCAAGGCAAAGGAAGAGCACTACCGGAGGATAAGCTGGTACCATCGCCGGCCCACGAATTATGAAGGAACACCCCCGCACGCGGCCCTGCCCAACGACGGACCGGGTGGCATATCCGGCTCGGACACAGCCTTCGAACACTTCCGGAAAACCTATCCCAACGGCGCACCACGGCTCTATATTCTCAAGAACATGATCAACGCGGGCGCCCCCGCGATCCAGAAACGCGCGTACACCGGGGAGTGGATGCTTGATTCCAGCCGAAGAGTCACCAGCACGACGTTAGACAGGAAAGGGCCCTATGGTCAGCCGTGGACCAAAGGGGGGACGGTTCACGCGGCATGGGGGTCGGAGAGCTGGGAAGACTATCATGTGTACCATTGCGCCCGCATGATCCGCCTGGGCAAGGTGACCGGCTGGTGGTGGGACGAGATGCACGCTCCAGTGCGGGGCGTATGTGTAGCCAATGGCATGGCCTACTTCCGCGACCCCGAAGACGTCAAAGAAAAGGAGCTGCCCTACCAGTCCAACTTCGGCTCGCTTCACATCCGAGGCCTGCTCAAACGCCTGGCGCGGGTGTTCAAAGAGAACAACGTGCCCAACTACACCTCTTTGTGGGCCACATCCGCCACCAGCTTTGAATCCTATGTCCAGGGCAGTTGGATGACGGAGAGCGCGGCCGGCGAGACGAAGAGCTACGAGATCGACCACATCACCCGTTTCCCCCTGCGCGGATGGCGATTCGCCTCCAGTACCTGCAAGGGCTTAACCGTGTATCACGGCCCTCGTTTTGGCCTGGACACGGACCCGGGTGATAACCCGCGGCTGGACCGGGCTCGGCTCGGGAGAGTGCTCGCACATGACATCGGCGCAACCGCGACCGGGAACAACATGGAACACTACGCACACGTGTTCAACGCTCTGGCGGATTTTGGATACTTCGAGGAGGAGACAACAGAGTACATTCCTTACTGGCGCAGTGGCGGCCATGTGCGTTTCGGTGAAAAGTTCCACGGCGACACCTTCGATCTGACAGCCGAAGACCCATTCGCCAAGACGCACGTAACGATCTACAGGAGGCCTTACAAAAAGGTGAACGGCAAGCAGGGATACAAAGCCTTGTTCGTTATCGTGAACGAAGGTTGGGAACCGCTGCGGGGCCGCCTTCACATTCTGAATCCGGATCGTGTGTTCGGAGGGACCAACAACCTGCTGCTTGCGGAAGCTCACACGCACAGAGACTACGAGCTGCCATTCGGGCTCGGTAACTTGAAACCGGCCTATCCTTACGGCAGGTACCTGGGCCTGAGAGACGCTGAAACCCAGGGCACGGTGGTCAAGAGCCTCTACAAAGAACCCAGACAGGAAGTGGACGCTGAAATCTACGGCCCCATTTATGTGCGCGGCCATGACTTCAGGCTGCTCTATGGCCACTATGATCCGGGCCTGGACACCAGTAAGCCCGGCGAACGATACAAACGCAGAGCAACGCTTTTTCCACGCAGGACGAGGCCAAAGCCCGACACCAGCAAACCTCTCTGGGAGCGCTGGCGCCAAGGAATGCCGGGCGTGAAAAGCGAATAGGTGTCTTGGCGCTCCGCGACAAGATACTTGAGAGTCATCACAAGGAATAATAATGAGAGATACGAGGACTGTTCTAGTACATCGGAATGGAAATAGCTTGGCAGATTTCTGTAGCCCCGGAGGGGCGAAAGCATGTAGCCCCGGGCGCCAGCCCGGGGATGAAGAGCAAAAGCAGAATCCAGCCCCGGAGGGGCGAAAGTGGCCTTTCTGCGGAGTCTGCTTTCGCCCCTCCGGGGCTGGATTTGCCGAAATTTCCGAATCCTGGGGCTTGCGCCCCAGGCTACATGCTTCCGCCCCTCCGGGGCTAAATCCTTCACGTCATTTACTGTGGGCGGTACTTGTTGCCGCCTTCTCCTTTCTGCTGGCAAGCCCCGTTGAAGTAACCAGTGAGCCGCCCGACCATCTGACGATTGGGGAAGGCCTGCCTGGCAATGAGATTCAGTTCCTTCGGGAGCGCCAGGACGGCGCCATCTGGATTGGTACGCTGACCGGGCTCGGGCTCTTCCGCAACGGCAAGTGCGCCATCATCGTGAAGAAATCCCAAGTATGGGACGTGCTGCCCGCCGGGGAAGGCCAGCATTGGGTGGGCACGGGGCATGGCGTTCTCAGGGCCGGCAAGAAGCAAAGTGAACCGGCGCTCAAAGGCTACTCCATCGCCCCGCTCGTTCAGGTGAACGACAAGAAAATCTGGGCTGTCGTCAAGGAAGCCAAAGGACAGAAGAGCTTTGTGGCGGAGTGTAAAGGAAAGGAATGGACACCGGTAAAGGCCCTGGAGGGGGAGAGAGCCAAAGACCTGTTCCGTACCACTGACGGGCGCCTGTGGATTTCGATTGAAGGCAACGGAATTCTCGAGGTTCCTTCAAGTGACGCGACGGACCAAGCCGTGCGCCATCTGGAAGGCCGTGAAGTCACCGCATTTCAGGAAGATGACCAGGGCCGGATATGGTGTGGGACGTGGGGGTATGGGCTTCACGTGTTGGAGAAAGCGCAGTGGACCCGCCATCTGCCCCGTGAGAAGTCAGCGATTCTGGATATCGATGTTGACAGCCGCGGAGACATCTGGGTCGCCACCAGCGCACACGGCCTGTGGCGCCAGGACGGAAAGAACTGGGTAAACGATCTGAAGGAGGAACGGGGAATTAACCTGGTTGAGCCTACTTCCAATGGCCGCGTATGGATCAGCAACCAGGCACGGGGCGGCCTCCGTTATTGGGACGGCAAGGTGTGGCGGCAGGCCCTCCCAGGCCCCCTTCCCATGCGCTGCCTGCTAGAAACCAAAAGTGGTGACATCTGGGTAGGCGGCGTCCTTGACGGCGTGCATATCCTGAGGAAGTAACGTTGATCGCTCTTCGTACGCATGATGCCAACCGGGCATCGCGTCTCCGTCTCTGAAAAGGAAACTTCAAACATGTCCTCACTTCGCAGTCTGCTGATCGTCATTGCAGTCGGCCTGGTACCATTCACCGCGAGGGCGGAGACCAGAGCCGAGAAGGAAGGCATCACGGACCACCGGATTTGCACGGAAAACCAGGAGGAACTGGTCTTCCTCCGCAAGCGCCCGGCGGTGCGCGACATGCTCGAGAAACTGCCGAAGGACCACAAGATCAAGCCCAATATCCAATACCATTGGTCCGACGACGAAGGGAAACAGATTCCACGGCTCGTCGCACTGACCCCCGTGGATGCGGAGGGCAAGCCCGACGGCGAGGAGCGCCGGTTTGGGGCAGAACAGCGAATCGTTCCCTACCAGCACGGCATCAAGCATGGGATGGAAAGGAGCTATGGCAGCCACGGCCGGACACGCCGCCTGTTGAGAGAGACGCCATGGCAGAAAGGCGGAATCCACGGCGTTCAAAAGGTCTATCATCTCTCCAACGGCAAACTCTACATGGAGGTCCATTACAAAGATGGCCGCCGACAAGGTGTGGCAAAAACCTACGACCTGCCAGGCCGCCTGGTCAAAGTCACGCCCTATCGCGACGACAAAGTCCACGGCAAAGTTATCGAGTATTACTCGGCCACCGGGCAGCAGAAGAAAGTGATCCCCTTCCATCAAGGCAAAGTGCAAGGTGTGGTCTACGATTACTACGAAGACGGTTCACTTAAGCGCGAACTGCCCGCAACGAACGACCGCTTCCACGGAATCGAAAAAGCCTACGACGAGAAGGGCCAGCTCATCCGCACTCGCTACTGGCGCGACGATGAGATCGTTACCAGGGAAGAGCTCCTCAAGGCGCAAACCAACTGATGGTTCCTCAAATGAGAGCAGACCATGATCGACATCCTGTGGCGATGGCCTGTCTGATATTCGCCTTCGCCGGGACGGGGCTGGCCAAAGAACACGACATCCCCTATCGCATCGACCCCCTGAAGGAGCCGAAGCCCAACGGGACGACGCTCCTGCTCTGGCGTTTCGAGGACGGCAAGGCCACAGATTCCACGATTGGCGGCAATCACGGCGAAGCTGTCGGCGAGGCCGAGGGGGCAGTCGAGGGCCGTTTCGGCAGGGGGCTCTATCTTCGCGGCGGCTCGGTCCGGCTCTCGGAAAAGGTGTCTCTGCATCACCTTGCCAGCCCTGGCGAGGCGGAAGCGGTGGTGATGGTGGATTTCTGGTGTAAGCCGAAGTCGTTCCCAACTGGGAAAGAGGCCATCCTGTTGGATGTGCCAAAGGGCCTGGGAGTGCGGCTCGTTCTGACCCGGGAGGGCCTCCTGCGCGTCAGTGGTACCGGGATCGCCGCGACCGCCTCAAAGCAACCGATACCTCTCGGTCAGTGGTCGCATGTGGCCGTCCGCCCAAGGAGCTTCATTCAGCCGAACGGTATCTACGTCGATAAACACTGCATGGAAGTGTTGGTCAATGGCTTCACGGTGATCCTGGCGAAGATGCCGAGATACCGGGCTGTCCCGGCTGAGCTGAACCCTTTCAGCGTGGGCAACAGCCTGAGGCGGGACGCCCCTTTTGACGGTTGGCTGGACGAGTTCCGAATCACGCGCGGCGCGGCCGGATTCTACAGGATCATCCGGCAGAGATTCCTCCGTCCGCAAAAGACAGAGCCGTTGGTCCGCTCGACGGAACACTTCCGCGATCCCTCTGCGCAAGTGTACGCGGAGACCTTCGACGGGCCGCGGGCACTTCGCCGCGTCACCCCTGCACAGAAGCCACAGCTCCTGCCCACGGCTCCACCGGTGGTTCAGGTGTCTTCGGCGGGCAAGCTGCGGCCAGGGGAGACGGAATCCAAAGGCGATGACGAACCGGACTTTGTCGAGGAGATGATTGAGGGAGAAAAACAACTGGCGATGTCACCGCCCATCGCGATCGTCGACGGGGTCCGGGGAAGGGCCCTGGTCGTTCGCGGCGGGCCCGCGCGCGTTGAGCTGTCCCGGCCGCTGGTTCTGCTGGACGGTACTGTCGAGTTCTGGTTCAAGCCCGGCAACTGGGATAATCTGGCGACTCCCCCTGTAAAGAACGCAGGATGGAGCTATCGAAATCGCTACGCCCATCTGATAACACTTTGGGGGCTGCCCCGCGACCGCGAAGGTGAAGCGGCCCCGCTGATCACTCTTTCCATCCGGCGTGACCGGGGAAGTCGTCCGGTCGCACCGGAGTTTGAGAAGTACTTTGCCAGGCCAAAGCTCCCCATCGTGCCTCACAAGTGGGTCCACGTGCAGCTCATCAGGAGCAGGCGATTTCCCCACCTGAACGGGGGCCTTCTGGATGCCGGGCACGGCGCCTCCGCCAAGTTCGCCTCTGATGAGATCTGGCAGACTCACCAGGCCGCCTACTTCACTCTCGGCAACGGATACGAGACCTCTTTCGATGAGCTGCGGCTCTACACCTGTGCATTCGAGGGGATCGAGCGAGAGAATGCCCGCGCCTCCTTCACCGAAGTTCCGCCTCAGCATCTCGACGAAGCTACCGCCTCTCATCGCGTCGATTCGCTGGGCAAAATCAAGGTCGACACCACGGCCATGCCCCTCATTTCCAGATTCTCTGGCGGATGGTTAACGGGATGGGTCAGCGGCACCGTCACTCGAGGCCCCGTAAAAGTCTTCTTCGGTTATCGGCTTGCCATTGGAAAAATAATCGTCGCTGTCGTTTTGAATGATCCGAAAAGTGCTGCCAGTGCTGAGATCGAATTCCGCCTCCCTCACACCGGGGAGAAACGGACGGCAACGATTCCGGTTTTTGAGGAGGGGAAAGGCGGCGTGGTGTTGGATGTCGGGCTCTTGCCTGAGGGCAACCACCCGGTAAAAGGCGTTCTGCTCAACGCCGCCGGTGAGAAGATCGCAGATTTCGAATCTACCTTTCACCGAATGCCGCTGCCCTGGCTCAACAACACACTCGGGCTGCCGGACACTCCGCCCCCGCCCTTCAAGCCCGTCAAAGTGAACGGCCGGTCTGTCACTGCGGTGCAACGTGAACACGCGGTCGGCAGCGACGGAAACTTTTCCTCCATCAAAGTCAGAGACAAAGAGATACTGGCGTCGCCCATACGATGGGAGGTGCAGGTTGGCGACCAGCTCAGTGTATTCGAAGGCAAAGAACCCGCGAAATTTGGCCATCGAAAGCCTGTTGAGACGAACTGGCAGGCCTCCGCACACGCGTCCGGCATTGCCATGCGATCATCCGTCTCCTTTGAGTACGATGGTACGGCCAGGTACGACATCGAAATGAAACCCACCCAGGGCAAAGTAGTCGTTGACCGCCTGTCCCTGCAGATCCCTCTCAAGGCTGAATATGGCCGGCTTTTCCACGTTTTGCCCACGGAGGGTCGGTTCCGAGACTACGTCACCGCGGGATTCCTGCCCCCAGGCGACGGCCTCATCTGGGACAGCAAGACCTGGAAGAAGGTGATGCCGGTCTCCACCGGAGCAAAAGGGAATTTTGCTTCCATGCTCTGGCTGGGCGGAGTTGTCCGGGGTCTCGTGTGGTTCGCTGACACCGACAAAGGATGGGTGCCTGACGACGATCAGCCGGCGGCAACCATCATTCGCAAGGATGGAGTGGTCACGCTCGGCTTGCACTTCATCAGCAGACGTTTCACCTTGGATGAGCCCCGGCGGATCATCTACGGAATCCTGGCGACGCCACCGAAGCCGTTGCCGGAAGACCACCGGCTTTGGAACCGCGGTAATCCCAGGAAAGTAGGGCCGATATCATGGCGCCTCACCAGTTGCCACGCATTCGCGCCCTGGAAGGTTACGCCGGTGCCAAAGGCATTTGACTACTGGCCCCGCGGCGACGATTGGGAATTCGCCCGTCTGGCAACCAGCGTCCAGCGAAGCCTCTGGAACAGCGAGACCCCTCACGGGAAATACCCGAAGGGCACCAGCCTGATCCTCTACCACGACGCGAACAAGTGCCCCGTTCACCCGGCCATGGTGCCTTACTTCCGGTGGGAATGGCGATGGCGGTCTTACTCCAAAACGCGCGTGGATCATCTTGTCTGGTACATGGACAAGTGGATAAGCCACGGCGTCGACGGAGTCTACATCGACGACATATTCCCCGGCGGCGACTGGAATCTCGAGCCCTTGGGAACCTCCTACATTCTCCCGGACGGGCGTAAACAGCTCGGCGCTTCCCACTTCTATTACCGGGAGTTCCTGAAGAGGTTTTATGCCCTTTTCCAGGCGCACGGGAAGAGGCCAATCATCACGACCCACATGACGGACACGCTTCTCTTGCCCGAACACGCCTTCGCCTCGGCCATCTACGATGGTGAACACGGCGCCCGAGGTCACGGCGCAAACAAGACCTACATCGATGCCTGGCCTCTCGACTATCTCATGACGATCCGAAACGCAGAGAGAACCGGGCTCATCACTGTCAATTTTGGCCTTCAGGTTCCCGATAATTGGGAGGCGACCGCTCCGGAGCTCTGGAAATACGTGGCGAAGCGGTCATGGAAAGCGGTCGCTCTGCTTTTCGACAGCTCCCATCCGCCAGGCAGATTCGAGCAGCCCTACTACGGAATGGAAACTGAAGTCTTTCCTTTCTGGCGCAACAGCCACGTTGTCAGGGTCGAACCAGTTTTCGCCGAGCCCGTCACTGACCGGGACCTCCCGGTGGCAAAGTGGTGGACCCGACTCACCGATCACTTCCACCGCTCACTCGCCAGCCAGCCGCTGCGAGCCACGCTCTTCAAAAGAGGCAACCGCTGCATGATCGTGGTCGTGAACTTCCTCAGACGATCTGTTGGCGCCAAGATCACACTGCGCCTGGACGAGCTCGGTGTGCCGCCCGAACACCAAGCGGGCCTTACCGCGGAGGACATTGATGACTGGCTGCCTCCTCCTGGAGCGGACCTGGAAAAGCTACACGTGGCCGATCTGCCGCGCTCGAAATCCGCGGCCCTGCTCTCAGAGATCAGAGCGAAAGGCGGGTTCCCTGAGGTGCCGGCCGACGCGGGCGGCAGCAGGGCGGACCTACAGGCTGATGTAGAGACGATGCTCGAGCAACCCGAAGGTGTGGAACTTCATCTACCGGAACCCGATGAATCTGATATGCCGGTCAAACGCGACAAGTTTTTCACCGTAGATGTGAAAGGCAACGTCCTTACGCTCAACGTTGCGGCCCATAATTTCCGAGCGATCCAGCTTCGCTGGGGGCCGGAACAGGATTAGGGCGCCGAGCACTTAAGGCGGCGTTTCAGTCGCAGCCCCAGAAAAGACCGCGAAGGAAGAGGACCTCGGATATCAGAGCCAACACATCCGCGGTCCTCTCTTCATTCTCGACCCTCTTGACCTTCTGCTAAGTTCGGTCTCGATACTTCTCCACCTGATCCATGTCGAGTTCAACACCGAGTCCCGGGCCTTCGGGCACTCTGGCCGCAACGGGGCCGAGGCTCAAGGGCTCAGTAATCATGTCGGCTTCGTGGTAGAGCGGGCCGATGAAGTCTCCCGGGAAATTTTCGCTCTGTATATTCGGCGCGGCCGCGCCCAGATGCAGCATGGCTGCCGTGGCGATGCCGAGCTCGAGGTTGCTGCCCATCGAGCAGGCGATGTTTGCGGCCTGGGCCATGTGAATGATTTCGAGCGAGTTCAGGATGCTGCCGTTCTTTCCGGGGTAGATACTGATAATGTCGGCTGCACCGATTCGGGCCACGTCCCAGGCGTCGCTGAGGGTGAAGACGCTTTCATCGGCCATCACAGGAATATCATATTTCATTCGCAGTGCGGCCATTTCTTCGTTCAGACCTACGCCAAGGGGCTGCTCCGCGAAGAGGATGTCGTACTGCTCCATTCGGGCGAGCGCGCGCCGGGCTTCGTGCACGGTCCAGCCGCAATTTGCGTCGACGCTGATCCGTACATCAGGGCCGGCCAGTTCTCTGACCGTGCGGACCCGTTCGACGTCTTCGTCCGGATCGAGCCCCACCTTCACTTTGAGGCAACGGCATCCCCAATCGAGGAACCTCTCGCCAAGCTGTTTAGCCTTCTCCATGGAAAAGGCTCCGATCACCATACGGATCGGCATCTCCTCCCGCACTTTGCCGCCGAGCAATTGATAGACGGGCAGGCCGGCGGCTTTCCCCTTGATGTCCCACAGAGCCATCTCGACCGCCGATTTGGCAAAGGGATTCAGTTTGATCGCCCGTTCCATGGTTTGACGATGACTTTGGATGTCAGCGGGATCCTTACCGGACAGGGCCGGCCCCAACAGCTCTTCCAGAACCACGACGGCCCCAGGACTGGTCTCGCCGCTCCATCTCGGTGACACGGTGGCTTCTCCCAGACCGACGATGCCTTCATCCGTGTGGACCCGCACCATTACGTAAGGCGAGTCAATATGTTCCCCGTGTGCGGTCTTTGTGGTCCATCCCTGTTTGAGCGGGACGTTGATGGGAAGGGCTTCAATCTCAGTAATCTTCATCAGGCGAACTCCGGCAAAAAGGATTTCCAGTTCTCGTAAATGATGTTGTGAATGATCTCTTCAGAAATCTTCGGCAGGTTTGTACCCTTTACGACGTCATTCACCTTGTGCTGGCCTGCGATCACCTGGGCAGGAGTGGCTGATGGGAAGTCCGATCCAAAGATCAGCTTATGCTCGACGCCATACTCGATCGCAGACATGAAAGCCTGGTAGTGTCTGAGCGGCCGGTAATGAAGCGCTGAAACGTTGGCGTAAAGATTGGGGTGCTTGCGAATGAGGACGACGCATTCGTCTTCCCAGGGATGCCCCATGTGAGCGATGACCAGGCGCAGATCGGGGCAGGCAACCGCGATATCCTCCAACAGGATCGGATTGGCATACTTGAGCGGTCCGGGACGGACGAACGATGTCCCCTGATGGACGTTGACCGGGATGCTAAGCTGCTC
>Ga0187827_10008980_pt1 | contig 10697 bp, 16 predicted proteins | sample ETNtaG_39_FD_167969 | JGI IMG/M metagenome (GOLD analysis project Ga0187827, IMG submission 167969) | Marine microbial and viral communities from oxygen minimum zone, Eastern Pacific Ocean - ETNP2014_SV_150_PacBio MetaG (Illumina Assembly) | ecosystem: Environmental > Aquatic > Marine > Hypoxic... | reverse complement strand
CAAGTTCATAGACATCTGGTTTGAAGAATATCCAAAAACAATGAATGCTCGTATATATGAAACAGTTAATAGAACCACCAAGGAAGAATTCAGAATTTCTAATTGGTTCAGGTTTTCTAATTCTGGTATACAAGAAGTTATTGATAATGGCTCTGGACACCCAGTTGTAACATATGACGATGATCCAGTCAATCTCGAAGGAATGAAAATCAATGTCTTATTCTATAGAGAACAAACAGGAGATGGTGAATATGCCCGTATATGGCGTGAACCTGCTCCTGTTATAATGGAAACAGATAAACTGTCATATACAGAAAAAGATGTTTCCTATTGGAAGACTCGTGCAGAAAGGAATCTTAATTCATGGAAATCTAGAGATGGAGAAAGCGTAAGTTCTATAGAGACTGTTGCTAGTACAATAACAGATCCTCCAAAAGATAACGTACCATTCTAGTAATTTAATAACATAAAAGGTTGATGGTTATTTATTAGTATCTGTCAACCTTTTTTAATTTATAGGAGTAAAAATGGCACCTACAGTTAAAAAACACATAGAGATTATGATAAAATGGTATTGGAATAATAGAAAATTGGGATTTCGTACCAGAGATATACAAAATCTTTCAGAAAGAGGTGTTGAATTATATGGTAAAAGATTAGGATCTCCTTCTACATACGATAGAATTTTTAGAGACATGAAAGAAAAAGGAATAATCAATGTTAAAGAAAAAACAACCAAAAAAGATTCAATCTGGTTATTGAGAGGACATAAATTATGATACTAAAAGAATATGCATTCTCACTTACCAATCGTCATCATTTCTTTCCTCCAAGTCGAATATCCTCATTTTATAACATAGCTTCAGATACATTTATGTCCTTATGGGATTATGATGAAGAAGTAGCTGAATATGTTAAGGATAAGAAGACTTTATCTGGATACAGAGGAAAGTTGTACATGCCTGATGAATTTATATTCGATGTTGATGGAGCGAATTTAAAACAGGCAAAAGATCTAACATTCGCATTGTTAGAATTACTAGAAGATACTCCATCACAAGTCTATTTTTCTGGAGAAAAAGGATTTCATATACATATATCTAATTCTGCTTTTAAATGGGAACCATGTAATGATTTGCATTTAAAGGTTAAACATATTTTAAAGAATAAAGGTTTTTATGATTATGCTGATCCACTTGTTATAGACAGAGTAAGATTAATCAGAATTCCAAATACCTTAAAGATAAGTTCAGGATACTGGAAAGTTCCAATTAAGAAATTTGAAATTAATGAAGTAGATGAACAATGGCTAGATATAAACGCTGCTAGGCCCAGAGATAGTTTTGATTTTGAGGAACTGGAAACAGATCCTGTATTTGATGTAACTGTATCTTTACCAAAAGCAAAGTTTGTATCTCAAGGTAGAACATCTATATCTAATGATTATATCTGTATTCAGAGAATGATGGAAAATGTTCCTTATGGATTTAGACATAAAGCAGCATTAACTCTTGGTTCTCACTTAAGAATCAGATTTCCAGAAGATGCTGTAATGATATTCATGGAATACTGGAGAAATAAAATATCTTCACCTGATAATCCGTTTACTGTAAGTGAAATGGAAAAGATTATACATTCAGTATATAATGCTAATAGTGGTGAAGGATATAATTTCGGATGTCATTCTGAAATAAAAGATAGAATGTGTTCCCCTGAATGCAAACTATATAAAGCCAAGAAGTCTATTAGTAATTATGATGTAAGTGATCTTGAACAAGAGCTTATAAAGTTTTACTCAAGCGATCAAGTTCCTTTAGATATAGGTGCGATTTATGATCAGCATTTTCCTATATATCCAGGAGAAACAATGCTTCTTACTGCTCCTCCAGAATCAATGAAATCAATGTTAATATTAAATTGGTTGCTTGCTTTTAAGAAACGATCATATTTCATGGAATTTGAAATGTCAAGAAAGCAAATTATTGAAAGGATATCAATGATTCATAATGGTTGGAATCAAGAAACTTTAAAGAATCATTATAGAACTGGTAAAAATGGCATTCCTAACATGAATCATATCAAGTTTGATTTTGAACCGTGTTTTCCATGGGAGATCAAGAAGAAGCTTGATGTAATCAACTTCAATCCAGAAGTAATCTTTATAGATCATTGTGGTTTAATGAAATCAAGATTCAAAGATGAAATATCAAAAGATAAAGATATTTCTGAAAGTATAATGAATCTTTCTAAAGATTTAAACTGTATTGTTATAGGAATATGGGAATTATCCAAGGAAGCTTTTAAAAGTGGAGTGGATATAGCAAGTCCATCAGGATCGTTTAGAATATCTTATAATGCTAATAAAATATTGGCATTAAAGCCACTTAGAAATGGTGAAGGTGTAATAGAATATCTTGAACTTATTACTTTAAAGAATAGGGAACAGGAAAGGCTTAATTGCAGACTTGATGTTGATCAAAGAAAAAATGGGAGAATCATATGAAAAGAAAGATGCATGAAATATCAACAGATATAATGACTCTTCAAATGGGTCTTGATATGAAAAGTCCAGAAGAAAGGACAATTCAACTTCAAGACCTTTTTCTTGAGTTATTTGATAAAGAAGATGGTATTTATTGGCTATATGTTGATAATGAAAAAAAGGTTGATATGGTTAAAGATCATATCAATAAATGTAAGATTGTATTAAATGTTATTCAACGTGATAATGAACAAATTAAAGATCTTGTTATTAATACACATGAATCACTAGACAGTCTTCCTAAACATTCTATATTTAATCCAATAAAAATAAGGAATTCAAGTGGTGCTGTACTTGTAGAAGATGAAAGTATAATACCAAAAGAATATTTTGTTTTAGTTCAAGAAGAAAGGTTGGACAAAAAGAGAATATTAAAAGAGTTAAAAGAAGGGAATAAGATTCCTGGAGTTAAATTAGTAAAAAAACCATTTGTTAGTGGTTTAAAAGAAAGGAGTCACAATGAGTGATTTAATACTGCATTGCGGTGCACAAGAAGTAATGTTGGATGATCTTAATAAGATACCAATACCAGAAGAAACAAGAACCTATAAGCCAGTATCTCACTATGATTTAGTAAGAAATACTGCAGAAATGGGAGAAATGTTTTTGAAAAATCAAGGATATGAACTCAAGAATGAAAATTATGCTCTTGGTAGAAAAGGACAACATATGTTTTTCACTCTTAATTACAAAAATGGAGCAGAAGATGTTGGTCTTACAATAGGTGGTAGAAATAGTTATGATAAAAGTACCACAATAGGAATTGCAGTCGGTATGAATGTATTCATTTGTGATAATCTCTGTTTCAGAGGAGATCAAGTAACATACTTAAGAAAACATACTGGTAATGTGTATGATGATCTTGAAGTTATCTTAATGCGTACAATGAAAAATGCTGATACTGAATTCAAACAAATAAATGATCAATCAGTAAAGATGAAGGATATTGAATTAACTGATAATAATGCTTATAGACAATTAGGCTTATTATTTGGTAAGAATGTACTTCTTCCAAGACAATTAACAGTTGCTAAAAAAGAATGGGATAAACCAAGTCATGATGTATTTAAAGACAAGAATATGTGGTCTTTCTATAATGCATGTACAGAAGCATTAAAGACATCTAATCCTAAAGAGATTCTTTTACGTCATGTTAAATTACACAAGGAATTGGCATTAGCTTAAATGAAACTTAGATAGGAGATAGAAATGAAAACAATACTATTATTTGAATTCTTCATGTTAATACAAATTTGTGTAATTTGGTTTATCTATGAAGTTTTTTGGAAAGGATTTAGAAAATGATCCAAGTAACAAAAGTTAAAAAAGTATTCCATGATGCTGGAGTACAGCTTTCTACAGATGCTATTAATATGATAAGAGATGATATGAATAGACAAATCAGATTAATGGCTAAAAGTTGTAAAGCAGGCAATATAAAAAGACTTACTGCTGCTACATATCATCTAGCTTTAGGTAAATATGAACAATATTTAAAAGGAAAATAAGATAAAACTTCATTTTAATGATTGTTTATATCAGTATAACCTCAGATTGTTGTCCAATAAGGCAAACATGGAACGGTTAGTGATAATCTTACACCTACTGAGATACTGATAAAAAATAAAGGAGAAATAAAGATGAGTCCAACAATTAACTATCAATTGTATTATGAAAGATTCAGACAAACATTGAAAGAATGTTTAAAAATATCAATGGATAGTACAATGACAAATGAAAATAGAATAATAACGATAAGAGATACAGCTAGAGGATGTCTTGATGGAGAACCAACAACTGCTGATGAACATAATAATAAATTCTATGTTTACGATAATCATATTTTTGAAGCAGTGAATAATATTAAACCATCTACCCATAGTAAAAATGATAAAAAATGGAATATAAAAAATGAATATGATAGATTATATGTAACAATGAATGAAAAAGACGAAAAAAGGTTATGTACTATGGAAAAAATACTAGTACCTACTGTATTTGATCCATCTATAACTTTTTCAATATATAAGTTTAAACCAACTTTTATAGAAAATCCGACAAAGACTTCTATTCAATTTGAAGATAAACATTTTGAAGATGATATTGGAAGATATATTAATCATAATTGTGATCCAAATACTAAAATAATAAAACTTGCTAAAACAGATGATATAGTTTTAATTCCAATTAAAGATATAGCAATAAATGAAGAAATTACAATCAATTATAATGCTACAGAGGAAAAACTGTCTCATCCATTCAAATGTGATTGTCACGGAAAACTAATAAAAGGAAATAAATATGGTCAAAACAAAAAAACCTGTAGTAGAAAAGAAAAAGACTGAAGAACTCAAAGACATTAAAGAAGATATGTTGAAAATAATAGATAAATTAGATTCACTTGATCAAAAAATAGTTAATGTAGCTTTTAGAGTTCAAAGATTAGAACAACGAGTAGGAATTATTTAATATAGATAAATTGGAAGCTGTTCAAATTAAGGGCTAGCAGTCTGGTTGGTGATCAGATTCCGATAAAGGGCTTGGTGTTTACATAAACAGCGAGTTATACGCCATTAGGAATACTTGAGTTCGTTACACTTTAGAGGACAAAGAGTCTACTGCCTATGCCAAGTCCTATATACATAAAGGAGTATAAAATGAATGATAAAATAAAAAAAATATTTAAAAGCTTTGACTTGGAAGTTCAAGAAGCAATCAAATTTTTGATTAACGAAATTCAAGCAAAAAGCGAAATAAAAAAACTTGAAAAAAGTGAAAATGAGGATAAACAATGAATATGAGTAATTGTTGCGGAGCTCCCTTCACATTTCCAGGCTGGCCCGACAGTGATATGTGTAGTCAATGTAAAGAACACGCTGATGCGGTAGATCACAAGGATAACAACATACACAGATCTTCTACAGTGCATTATCCAGATAATGAAATCGAAGAAAGTGAGGTGAAATTATGAAAGCAATTAATAGACACTTGGGATTAGATATTTGCAGACAGAATATAAAAGTAGATGGAATGAAACAATCGCCATATTTCATTCCTGTCTTGCGAAAATGTGCTTATTCAATTAAAGATGCAAAGCGAATAATAGAAGCATATAAAGAAAGCGAAGTAGCGTAATGGCTGAATATTGGACTTGTATCGAATGTGAAAATCTCTACGACGATAGTGATGGAGATACCGACGAAAGAATGTGTAACAAATGTTTAAATTCCAAATATGAATATAATCTAAAACAAAGAGCTTTTTATCTTGGTAAAAAGATGTATTGGAAAGGATTTCAATTTTGTATTCCAATAGGTATAATAATTGGAATAGTAATTGGATATTTAATAGGAATAATAAAGTAAGGAAAATAACATGACAGACATTACACTAGGTTCATGGATTGTAGAATTTCCCGAAGAAATGGATAAATCAGAAATCAATCGAATTATAATTAAAGTATTTAGGATACTAGAATCTGATGGTATAACTATTACTCAAAAAAATACAAAAGATAAACAAACAAGTACGGAGATTATTAATGAAAGATGAAAATTTTACTAAAGATAATGAAGGTAATATTATTGGGTGCCCTGCTTGTGGAGCAAGATCCTTAAAAAAAGATGGCTTTGCTCATTATGCAAACAACAAAGAGAAAAGACAAACATGGTTTTGTGGTAGTTGTTCTCGAAAAACAGTAAACCCTACAATTATAACTTTAAACCCTTTTTCTGTAGAAGAAAGAGATCCAGATTCTGTTCCTATTACTGAACTTATAGATTTCAGAAAAAAACAGTTCAAATTAAAGAAACAGGCAAAGGATAAAAGCAAATTAATTAACATAAAAATTAATATTGATGGTCCAATAGGAATAGCACATTTTGGAGACCCTCATATTGATGATGATGGAACTGATATATCAAAAATTATTCATTATTCAGATATTATCAATAAAACTGAAGGAATGTTTGCTGGAAATTTAGGAGACATTCAAAATAACTGGATAGGTCGTTTAGCTCATTTATACGGTCAACAAAGTTCTTCAGCTAAAGAATCTTGGAGATTAACTGAATATTTTGTTAATAAACTCAATTGGTTATACTTAATAGCAGGAAATCATGATGTTTGGAGTGGTGAAGGTGATCCACTTGATTTTATTATGAGAGATCAGCAAGGTTTGTATCAGAAATGGGGAGCAAGAATGAATTTGAATTTTCCTAATGGTAGGGAAGTAAGAATTAACGCAAGGCATTATTTTAAAGGAAGTTCAATTTGGAATACAGCTCATGCTGTTTCAAGAGCAGTTCAAACTGGATGGCGAGATCACATATTGACTTGTGGACATATTCATACATCAGGATATCAAGTTTTAAAGGATCCAGCTTCTGGATTAGTTAGTCATGCTTTACAAGTAGCATCATTTAAAGTTATAGACAAATTTGCAGATAAAATGGGACTGGATAATAAGAATATCTTTAATTGTCCAGTAACAATCATAGATCCTCAATATGATGATGATGATAATAGGTTAATTACTACAATTTTTGATCCAGAAGAAGGATCAGAATATTTAACATGGAAAAGAAATAAAAAATAAATTTGGTTCAGTCACCGATGAGTCAAAAGATAAGACCTATGTCCTTAACGGGAGTCTTGTGTTCTTATCCTTTGGTAAAATTGCTAGGAGTTATAAAATCCATATTTGCCAGCTGGAAATGTGGTCACTTGGACTTATAAACCCACACGGTTAACATCCTGATAGCGGGATGAGGGGCTAGCTGAATCATTAACTTAAGAAAGGAAGAAAATGACTAGTAGAAAATATGATTGGAAAACTTCTTATAATAAAGGTTGGCCTTATGAAGGAGATATAGATAATCCTAAATATATTAAAGATCGTAGTAAACTATTTGAAGAAAATGGAAATGGTTGGTGGATATATCAAGGATATACCTTAAGAAAACATACAATAATAGTGAAAGAAGGTAATAATGACTCATCCAAGCAAAGCTAAAGGTAACAGATTTGAAAGATTAGTGGTAAATATGGCTTCTGATGCTGGTTTAACATCAAAGCGAGCATATGCATCAAATGGGATGTCTTTAGGCCTAGAAGAGGACGTAGACTGCCTTGTAGGTGGTTATAAGGTTCAATGCAAAACCAGGGCAAGGATAGCTAAATGGATTAAAGTTCCTGAATCCTGCGATGTGACTGCAGTTAAAGAAGATAGAGGCGATACGTATATAGTAATACGTTATGAAGACTGGTTAAAACTTATAAATAGAAAAGGAAAATAAATATGACTGTTAAATTACAAAAAACAAGATATAATGAAAATAAATGGGAAAAACTTTTATACAAACTTGAAGCTTTAGTAGATAAATTTGAAAAGTTGCTTGGAAGATTTAAATCCTAATCGAAAAGAAGGTTTTGGGGAGGCGTAAGCTTCCCTATAAACCTGTTAGTGCTTCAACAGCAGCTTCTCTCTGATTTCCTGATAAAGTTTTTTTAATTAACTTCTTACGTTTTTTAGGTTTTTTTGCCCAAGGTATCCAATCTCTATATAATTTCCTATGTTCTTTAGATGGAAATAATCCAAACTCAAGTTGACCAATATCCGCTAGGCTTCCACCGCCTTTGATTAATTTCCATGTATAAACTCCACTTCTTGCAGCTTGAGAATTAATCAAAGCTATCTTTTTATATAGTTCCTGATTTTCATCTTTTTTGATAGATTTATGTACAGAATCTTCATATAAAAACTCAGTTCTCGGATCTTTAACTTTTGATGCGTTTGGTTCGGCATGATTGAAAAGTTCATAAGCTCCTGCTAGTATTTGTACATTAGGCCCTAACAAAGACCAACCACCAGCACCATATGTTACTCTTCTAAGCTTTTCTTCTGTTTCTGGACTAACTGATCCCTCAGTTAAAAGCTCTCTTTTAGATGTTAGCCATGTATACATAGCCTCTCCTGTTTGTATTACATCATTAGGAGCTAGTTTTGCAAAATTTGTTCTGCCAGCTATTGTGGCTCCCCATATGCTAGCTTGTAATAATGCAAATCTTAAAGGTCTTATTGCTTCCTGACTAGTAAAATCTAAAGCTCTATAAGATAAACCAGCTTCTGTTGCCCACTTGTTCATTATATTTACCATATTAAATTTATAATGAGCAAACTGTCCAAGACCTACTTTAACAAATGCAGCTGCTCTACTATCGTCATCATTAGCTTTAATTGCTGAAGCTTTAGCCCATTTAGCATATTCAAAATGAAGATCTAATGTTCCATTATAAGATATTTGTCCAGCTGTATTTTCTATCCAATTATTAATTGTTGATTGTGTATCTTTTCCATATATATCTACAAGATCTTTATAACCAACTGAATAATCCTTTCCCTTTCTTTCTTTTATCTTATCTATACCTTCTTTGCCTAAAATTTTTCTTGCTTGCCAAGATTTATTAGTGGACTGTAAATTTTGTGAAGCTAAAGCAAAAGCTACTTTAAAAGTTTTACCTCTATTCCAATCTTCAACTATCCTGTGAAGAGTTCCTGCTCCTCTTGCAACACTACCTGTAACTCTTGCAGCTTTTTCAGATATTCTATCTCCTCCTTTTATAGTAAGTTCTCCATCAGCTGTTATATACAGTTCTTTGTCCATCATATAAGCATCTTCAAGAGCACCTCTTGTACCTTCACTTATCTTTGCTTTTCCTCCCCCTTTGATAGAATCCCAAGCATTAGAAGTTTTAGTCTTTCCGTCAAACCACTGTAATCCAAACCTCTTTAACTGTTTGTTTAACTTGCCCTGATTAACTTCAGATAATCCAGATTGATTATAAAATTTTCTTGAGTCTATCAAACTCGCCTTTAAACCAAAATCTATCCATTCATACATTCGTTGCGTACCATTTCTAAGTGCAGATCGTATATTTCCACCCATAAGCCTAAAATAAGTAATAGAAGTCATAAGTCTCATCATGTCTGATGAAAAACCTTCTTTAGTAGGATCCTTAGTTTGAATTTCATTATAAACATCCTTTATAACTTTCAACATTGATTCTGCAGCTTCTTGCACATTTTTATTTCCTGCTTCTTTTGCGGGATCTAGATGCTCCATTATAATAGCATCAGTAGCTTTTTTGAATGTACTTTTAACATGAGCTTTGTAATTAAATATTCCTACATCACTTGCATATTTTCTAATGAAAAAATAAGGATCATTGTCATACACAGGATTTATAATTGGATTTCTTTTCTTAGCTACATTTACAATAGAATCCCAACTATCAAGTTCATTTCTAATTTCTTCAGTTAATGATAATTCCCTATTATCAACAGCTTTTTCCAACTTTTTAATTGTCTTTAATATTCCAAGCGTATACTGAGACATATAATTTTTAGAAAATGAAACTTCTCCCTTTTTAGTTACATATCTGTCAGCAGGATTCTTTGTTTCAAATCCTAATGTGAGAAAATCTCTTTCACTTTGTAAATACTTATATTCAGTTACTTTTCCATTTTCATCAATTACATGCTGAAACTCTATTGCTTTTATAAGTGAATTTATCCTTTTAACTGTGCTATCCACCCATTCAAGATCTTTATCTTTAGCCATAGATCTAATTTTCTCAAGTCCTCTGATTAAACCAGTAACACCAGATTTTCTTATTTCTACATAGTTATCCTTTATCTTATTCAAATGTGTACGCTGCTGATTTGTAAGATCTGGGATACTTTCTATATCTGCACCTTGAAGAACACTATTGATTATCTTAAAAGCTTCTCCCGATCCACTTTCATAAAAAGCTATAATATCAGCTCTATTCTTTCTAAGATCTGCACTTAACTTAGCTTGTACTCTTGGATCTGTTGTTGCCTGTAATTTCTGTGTGAGAATGTCATATTCATTCTGAACTGTTCTCAAACGTTTTTGACCTGCACTTCCAAGTCCCCTTATAGTTATAAATTTCTCTCCTGTTAAAAGTGAAAAACTTTTGAAATTGTCAAGAATCTCATTTACTTGTTTGCCTGTCTGTATACTATAATCCCTGAAAAACGAATTTTCATTTATCAATTCAGTTTCAAATCTCTTCAATTCTGGAATATTCTGCATAGCTGCTCTTGGAAGATGAAACTTAGATGCAAAAA
>Ga0187827_10008977_pt1 | contig 10700 bp, 9 predicted proteins | sample ETNtaG_39_FD_167969 | JGI IMG/M metagenome (GOLD analysis project Ga0187827, IMG submission 167969) | Marine microbial and viral communities from oxygen minimum zone, Eastern Pacific Ocean - ETNP2014_SV_150_PacBio MetaG (Illumina Assembly) | ecosystem: Environmental > Aquatic > Marine > Hypoxic... | reverse complement strand
GACACCGCCAGCCATCAACTGCTGCTGAGGGCGGGGATGATACGGCAAACCGCGGCCGGTGTTTACTCCTATCTGCCCCTAGCCTGGCGGGTGTTGCAGAAGATAGAGCGGATTATCCGCGAGGAGATGGACGAGGCCGGAGGGCAAGAGATGAGGATGCCGGCCTTGCAACCGCTGGAGCTGTGGCAGGAAAGCGGGCGGCACGGAGTCATGGGAGAGATCCTGTTTACCCTCTCCGACCGCCGAGACCGACCGCTGGCTTTGGGCCCGACTCACGAGGAAGTTATCACCGAACTGGTCAGACACAACGTGCAGAGCTATCGTGACCTGCCCCTGATGCTCTACCAGATACAAACCAAGTTCCGCGACGAGCCCCGGCCCAGGGCCGGACTGGTGAGAGCCCGCGAGTTCATCATGAAAGACCTCTACAGCTTTGACGTTGACGAAGAGGGACTGGACCAAAGCTATGAAAAGATGCGCCAGGCCTACCAGAACATATTCCGGCGCTGCGGCGTGCCCACGATATTGGTCGAGGCGGACAGCGGGGCCATCGGGGGCAAAGAGTCCTACGAATTCATGCTTATCACGGATTCCGGTGAAGATGAGATTATCCACTGTTCGTGCGGCTACGCGGCCAACGCAGAAAAAGCCAAAAGCGACAAGGGTAGAGTGGAGAATGGCGACTTGCTAGCAATAGAAGAGATATCCACGCCAAGGATAGCCAGCATAGAAGACTTGGCCGGAATGCTGAAAATCCCTCATAACCGGACGCTGAAAGCGGTGTTTTATATCGCCGATGGAAAACTGGTCTTCGTCGTCATCAGGGGAGACCTTGAGGTGAACGAGCTAAAACTGAAAAACGCCTTGAATTGCACCGATCTACGCATGGCCAACCAGGAGGAGGTTATCGAGGCTGGCCTTGTACCGGGAGCGGCTTCACCGATGGGTATCAACGGCATCAAAGTTGTCGCCGATGACTCGATAACCTCAGGGACAAACTTTGTGGCCGGGGCCAATAAGCCCGAAACCCACGTCAAGAATGTTAATTATCCGAGAGACTTCAAGGTTGATGTTCTGGCGGACATCGCCGAAACCAGGGAGGGAGACGCCTGTCCCAGGTGCGGAGAAAAACTGTCATCCAATCAGAGCGTAGAGTTGGGACATATCTTCAAGCTGGGCACCTTCTATACCGAAAAACTGGGGGCTAATTTTATCGACCAGCGGGGAGAATCATGCCCTATTATTATGGGCTGTTACGGTATCGGGCCGAGTCGGCTGCTGGCGGCAATTATCGAACAGAACCACAATGACAAAGGCATCATCTGGCCCTCGATGGTCGCCCCTTACCACGTCCATCTCTGCCCGCTTTACCGGGACGGTTCCGAAGTTTCAAAAATCAGTGAAAAGCTGTACACAGAACTCACTAAACTGGGTATTGAGGTGCTACTGGACGACCGCGATGAATCACCGGGTGTAAAGTTCAACGATGCCGACCTGTTGGGGATACCCCTCAGGGTAACGATCAGCCCCCGCAGCCTGGAGAAGAGCAGCCTGGAAGTGAAACGGCGCTCCGAGAAGGAAGTCGAACTGGTACCGCAAGAAGAGGCGATCACCAGACTCAAGGAACTTCTCAAAGATTAGTTGTCCACCCTACCATCAGGTCGTTGTAACCCTATCTCCTTCCCCTTGTTAAGGGGAAGGAGATAGAATTTTTGTGAGGGGCTTCGCCCCTTCACGCATCCCTTAGAATCATATTGGCCAATCAGGATAGCTCCAGAACCGTAATGTAACTTATCAAGATTGTGCCGCTTAATTCGGCTTGACGGCCCGAAGATTCAGGCTGGCCAGGGAAGCGTCCTGCTCTCCTATCCCGAAGGGGGACTCGGAAACTATCTCCACTTCCTGAAACCCGGCAGATTTCACGGAGGCTAGGTATTCCTCTTTCATGGTTGCCCCGGCAACACAGCCGGTATAGGCCTCCACGGAATTCATGATAGACTCGAAGAGTTCTTTCAACAGGACTATGTCAGAGACCATCACCCGGCCCCCCGGTTTCAGGGTCCGGAAAGCTTCCTCGAAGACCCGTTTCTTATCCGGCGACAGGTTGATGACACAATTCGATATGATGGCGTCAACGGAATTATCGGCCAGCGGCAGGTTTTCGATTTCCCCCAACCTGAACTCAACATTGCTGTAGCCGCTTTTTGCGGCATTTTCCCGGGCCCTTTCGATCATCTCGAGGGTCATATCGACACCAATAACCGTTCCGGTTTCGCCAACCGCTTCAGCAGCCAGAAAACAGTCGATTCCGGCACCGGCTCCCAAGTCAAGAACAGTTTCACCCTTTGTGAGAGAAGTCAAGGCAGTAGGATTCCCGCAGCCAAGTCCCAGATTGGCTCTTTTAGGAATTACTCCCAGCTGCTCGTCCGAATAGCCCAACTCTTTGCTGCGAGTATTCTGAGGGCTGCAGCAAGCGGCATCCGCCTGGGGAGAACAACTGGCGGCCAGTCCCGAAGACTGTTCAGGACTACAGCAACCAGCCATTGCAGCGGAATCGGTTGCTTTCTCCTGTGAAACTACGGCTGCGTATCTCTCTCTCACGGCTTTCCTGATTTCATCGTCTCGCATTTTATGACACCCCATTTATCTTATTTCTCTATAAAATATCCTTCATGACAGGCCCAAGGATGGCCCTCATCATTTCCGTAAGCTCGTCGGCTTTGGTCAGGGATATACAGCATATCCTGCCATCTTTTTCCCAACTGGTCACGGCCAATTTGTCACCGGCCTGGATATTCGCCTTTTCACGCAGTTCTTTAGGCAGCACCATCTGGCCTCTCTCATCAACACTGATCAGAGCTTCAACCTTACAACAGGAACTACTTTCGATGGCACAACTGGACTCGTCTTTTTCATCTTCCGGCATTTCGCTTACCTCACAGACCATTCATACTCTTCTGATTTATCAGTATGCACTGATCATAACAAGTCGGATGAAATCTGTCAAGCATTTTAACTAAGAGTAATTGGGCGATACCAAACGATTTTCTGAGTCTAGCGCGCAGAACCGCTTCCAAATAACGCGATTATGTATTAGATATTATCTACCTCACCCCCTGTATCCCCCTCCTCTTTGAAGGAGAGGGGGAGGGATAATTATTGAAGGGACTGGTGCCTCTTCATACTTCCCTTTTAGAGAAGGAAGCATTGGCTCATAATAGGGACATTTCTAGGAGGAACAACATAAATACCCATCGGAAAGAAGGGCAATATGAAAAGCAAAGATGAAATCCGGCGCGAACTTACATACTGGGATAGTGTGGTAGCAACTTACCATCAAGAGGGTGGTGAATATGATAAAGCTATTGAAGGTACTACGAAGCCGAGAAACAGCAGATAATTCCTGCGCATTGGCCAGCCCTCGTCAAGACAAATGCTTTAGAGGGAAAGGGACCTCAACCCCGCAGAGTCGCTCCCAACTCACGAGATAGTCTATCCAGGATTTGGGGCTCGACCTTTTTGACTTCTTCATCGGTCAAGGTGTGGGTGGGTGACTGGAAAGTGACCCGATAGGCGAGAGACTTCTTCCTTTGAGACACCTGCCCGCCAGAATAGACATCAAAGATAGCCACTTTCTCCACCAGAGAAAAACAGCTGACAATATCCACGACCTGCTGATGGGAGATTCCGGCATCAACAACCAGAGCCATATCTCTGATAACAGAGGGAAAGCGGGGTATCGGCTGAAACACCTTGTGAAGAGTGGTAAAGGGAGAGAGCTTCGGAAGATCAATCTCAACAAGATAGGCAGCTTCATTTATGTCAAAGCTGCCCAACACTTTAGGGTGCAGTTCACCAACGACACCCAGTTCGACACCGTCCAAGACGATGGCTGCTTGTCTGGTCGAGTGCAAGCCGGGGTCTGAGCTCGGTTGAAAGCCGGCCGACACACCCAGACGGCTGAGTAAGCCTTCTAGGATCCCTTTCACCTCAAAGAAACCCAAAGGTTCTTCGGCTCCCTGCCATGATTTCTCAGTTCCGACCCCGCCGAGCAAGCCGCAGAGGACGGCCCGTTCATCGGGTAGATCATTCGACCGAGGCAGATAGATCTTGCCCAATTCAAAAAGCCGGATGCCACCGTCTTGGTGCCTCCTGTTGGCAGAAAAGGCATTTAACAGGTTAACCCTCAGGCTGGGGCGAAGATACTCCTGCTCGACCGTCATCGGATTAGCCACTCGGAGGGGTGGAGGATCGAGGGGATGAGGTTCGGCTGAAAGTCGATTCAACATTTCCAAACTGACGAGTGCGTAGGTAACTATCTCCTCAAAGCCGTGGCCGGTAATGAGGTGTCTCATGTCACGTTTGAGTCCGATAACGGGGTCGGGGTGCTGGTTGGGTATCGGCTGGCTGAGCATGGTCATCGGAATCTCGTCATAGCCGGTAATACGGGCCAGTTCCTCAATAAGGTCAACTGCCAATCGAATATCGCTACGCCAGTAGGGAGCGATCACCAGCAACTCTGAGGTTGAGACGGACTGACGGCATTCAAAACCCAGAGAAGCCAGGTTCTCAGTTATCTGTTCAGGGCTGAATTCAATCCCAAGAGTACGCTTTACCTGAGCGGTCGAGAGGCCGATAGGCTCACGTTTCACTTGGCCGGGATAGACGTCCACCACTCCCTTAGCTGCTTCACCACCCCCCAATTCGACAAGCAACTGAGTAGCCCGCTTGAGGGCCCCGATAGCCAACTCGGACCTGATACCCCTCTCAAATCGCATACAAGCCTCGCTAGGCAATGCCAAGGTTCGACCGGTAAAGTGAATACTGGCCGGGTTAAAACTGGCCGCCTCCAGCAGAATTGAGGTGGTGCCGGTAACTACTTCACTGTTGGCACCGCCCATCACCCCGGCGATGGCCACGAAGCGCTCTCTGTCAGAAATCATCAGGGTATCGCCAGTGAGATTCCTCTCAACTCCATCCAGGGTTTCAAACTTCTCACCGTCGGCGGCCCGGCCCACGATTATCTTTTTGCCCCGGACCGCTTCGTAATCAAAAGCGTGAAGGGGTTGTCCGTATTCCAGCATGACGTAATTGGTAACGTCCACGATGTTGTTTATGGGGCGCATACCGCAAGCCAGTAACCGCTGCTGCATCCAGCCCGGAGATTCGCCAACCTTTACACCGGTGACTAAAGTGGCACAGTACCTGGAGCAGAGGTCAGAAGCCGTAATTTCTACCGTGATCTGCTTTTCTACAGAGCCAGCGATTTCCTGATAGGCAACTTCCGGAATATGGAGCGGCTGACCGGTGAGGGCGGCAACTTCCCGGGCGATGCCGATGACAGACAGGCAGTCAGGCCTATTTGGAGTTATGTCAAGGTCAAGAATAACATCGCCTAGATAATCGGACAAGGGAGTACCCAGGGGGGCATCTTCTGGCAGAACCAGAATACCCAGGTGACTGTCCGAGATACCGAGTTCCCTTTCAGAGCAAAGCATACCGCTGGACTCGATACCTCGAATCTTGGCTGGTTTAAGGGTGCCCAGTTTTCCGGTATGGGCATCAATCAATTGGGCACCGACACGAGCAAAGGCTACCCTGGTACCTACCTCGAGGTTAGGAGCTCCGCAGACGACACTGATCTGTTCAGTACCCAGATCCACGGTAGGTAGAGTGAGGCGGTCAGCATTCGGATGAGGACTAATGGACGTGATCTGAGCCACGACGACGTTCTCCCAGGCACCACCTATCACTTTAATGTCCTCGACCTCTGAACCGGCCATGGTCAGCTTTTCAGCCACATCGGCAGCCGGCAGGGTAATATCAACATATTCTTTTAGCCAGCTAAGGGGAACTTTCATTTCTAAAACTGCCTCAAGAATCTAAGATCGCTACCGAAAAACAGCCGGATATCGTCAATGCCGTATCTCAACATTGGCATGCGGTCGATACCCAAACCGAAGGCAAAACTGGTGTAAACATCAGGGTCAATACCGCCCCGCCTGAGAACATCAGGATGGGTCATGCCGGCACCGCCGAGTTCAATCCAGCCGCTCTGTCCACAGAGACGGCAGCCGTCTCCCCGGCAGACGGCACAATCGATGGCAATCTCAACTCCGGGCTCGACGAAAGGAAAGAAATCACAACGGAACCTGACCCGTCTGTCATCCCCAAAATAGCGGCGGGCGAACTCATGAAGGGTCCCTTTCAGGTCGGCCATAGTGATGCCCTTATCCACAACTATACCGTCTATTTGATGGAACAGGGGGGTATGGGTGGCATCACTGGCATCATAGCGGTAACACTTACCCAACTCAATTACCCTGATGGGAGGTTCCATCGCTTCGATGGTCCTGGCAGTCACCGAGGTAGTTTGAGTGCGCAGGAGCATTGGCATTTCTCCACTGGCCATCTTATAGTCGAGCCAGAATGTCGATTGGCTGTCCCGGGCGGGGTGTTCGGGGGGCATGTTAAGGGCCTCAAAATTATAATATTCCCACTCCACATCCGGCCCCTCCACTTCCTGAAAGCCCATTGTGCCAAAAATGTCGGCTATTTCATGGATAGTCTGAGTAATCGGGTGCAAACGGCCGACGGGGAAAGGACGTCCGGGCAGAGTAATGTCAATGGCCTCTCCTTCAGTCGAAGCTAACCGGGCTTGATTCAAAGCCTGTTCTTTATCTTTCAGACTCGCTTCCAAACTGTCTTTCAGTTGATTAGCACGAGCCCCAGCGGCCTTCCTCTCCTCGGCGGGAATTCCGGCCAGACCGCGCAAAATCGTGGTCAGCTCACCCTTCCTGCCTAGATAGCGCACCCTCCATGCCTCGAGTTCGCTGTTGGCGGCAACGCCTGCCAATTCTTTCAACGCCTTCGTTTGCAGTTCTTCTGTTTCTTGCGACATCGTCTCGTCCTTCGATTAGCTTATTAAAAAACCCTCCGCCTGGGAGGGTTTCTGGTTCTTTGCTGATTCTACCTAGTTTTATGCCTTCATCACAATAAAACGCACCCCCAAGAACCCCTAGGGCCGAGTAAACATAAAACTCATATCAAACTGGCTAAGGGTTATAGAATTTCTCATAGTCGCTACTTTCTAGTTTCAAGGGAAGTATAATACAAGGCTGACAACGTGTCAATCAGTTTTACCAGACCAACTCCCTGACCTGAACCTGGCTCTTAGCCGTGGTCACCAGACTGCTAAAAGCCTCAGGTTCTCTGACAGCCATATCAGCCAGAACCTTACGATTAATTTCAATCCCGGATTTCCTCAGACCGTCAATGAGCTGACCATAGGTAAGCCCGTTGGCCCGACTGGCCGCATTGACCCGTGAAATCCACAAACGCCTCATGTCACCTTTGCGTTCCCGACGGTGAGCATAGGCATAGGCCAGTGATTTGAGCATTGACTCATGGGCACGGCGATAAAGGCTATGCTTGGTTGCCCGGTGCCCCTTGGTCAGAGCCAGTACTTTCTTATGTCGCTTACGAGCGGTTACGCCTCTTTTTACGCGTGGCAAATTGCTTCTCCTGTTACTTTACCCCGTAAGGTAAAACCTTCTTCAGTCTGGCTCTATCACTGGGGTGTAATACTAATTTATCATGATAAGCGCGCTTGACCCGCTTTGTCTTACGGATACGCAAATGGCTGCTTCCGCCCTTCATACGCAGGATCTTGCCAGTACCCGTGACATGAAAGCGGCTCTGTGCCCCTTTGTGAGTTTTCATTTTTGGCATCTAGGTCTTTACCTCTTTTTTTTCCTTTACTTTCTAGGCGACTCCCGGAGCCAAGATAACGTGCATTCTTCGGCCTTCCATCGAAGGATTTCCTTCAACGGTAGCTGTTTCCTGTAAAGTTTCGGCCATCTTCGCCAGCAATCTCCGAGCAATCTCAGGATGGGAAATCTCACGCCCTCTGAAGAGTACCGTTATTTTGACCTTATCTCCGCCATCCAGCAGTTTCTTGGCTACCCTGGCCTTGGCCTCAAAATCATGAGCGCCGATTTTGGGTCGTATCCTGACCTCTCTCAAAAGAGAGATCTTCTGACTCTTTCTAGCCTCACGCTCTTTCTTGGCCTGCTCGTACTTAAACTTGCCGTAATCGAGCAGGCGGCATACCGGGGGCACAGCTGTGGGAGCGACCTCAACCAAGTCAAGGTTACGATTTTTTGCCACCTCCCGAGCCTGATACAGGGGTAAAATGCCCAACTGCTCGCCCTTGTCCCCCACCAGACGGACCTCCTTGGTCCGGATCTCCATGTTGACACGTAGCTTCCTAACTATGTTCTAATTTCCCTCCCTAACCACGAGTATCTTCTGAGGTAAACTATATCACATCTGCCGAGAGTAATCAAATTATCAAGCTTCTCTGCTAAGCGTCCTTTGTTTTGTCGGCTATGGCTTTAACCACTGTCTCTTTAAAGTCAGCCAGGGAGGGTAAGGAAAACTGTTCACCGTTCCGCAAACGGATCGAAACGCTGGCGGCAGCCTCCTCTTTGTCACCTACAACGAGCATATAAGGTATCTTATCCAGTTGGGCCTGCCGAATCTTGAGATTCATCCGTTCCGACCGGGTGTCAACTTTTACCCGAATGTCCGCTTTTCTGAGTTCAGTCTCCAATCGGCCAGCGTAGTTCAGATGACGGTCTGCCACCGGAATTACCATCACCTGCACCGGGGCCAACCAGACGGGGAAGGCCCCGGCATAATGCTCAATGAGAAGACCGAAGAAACGTTCCCAAGCTCCTAATAGAGCCCGGTGCACCATATAGGGACGGTGCTCCCGGCCATCATGTCCTATGTAGACCATGTCAAACCGTTCCGGCAGGTTGAAATCGAACTGTATTGTAGTCATCTGCCATTCACGGCCGATGGCATCCTCAATCTTAATGTCTATCTTAGGGCCGTAAAAAGCACCACCGCCTTCATCCACATCGTAAGCAACACCCTGACCGTCAAGGACCTTGCGGAGCGCTTCCTCCGCCTGATGCCACTGCTCTTCAGTACCTATTGCCTTTTCGGGACGAGTGGAAACGTAAACTTTGTACTTCTCAAAACCGAAGGCCTGCCAAATATGGATTGAAAAACGGAATACTTCGGCAATCTCTGCCTCAATTTGCTCAGGAGTACAAATAATATGGGCATCATCCTGAGTGAAACCGCGCACCCGCAATAATCCGTGCAGCACGCCACTGCGTTCGTATCTATAGACGGTTCCCAGTTCGGCCCAGCGCAACGGTAAATCACGGTAAGAATGTATCTGAGACTTGTAAACCAGGACGTGGAAGGGACAATTCATTGGTTTCAGATAATACTCTTGCTCATCAATGTCAATGGGTGAGTACATGCTTTCTTTGTAGAAATCCAGATGGCCGCTAGTCTCCCATAGTTTGCTGAGACCGATATGAGGTGAATAAAGTAACTCATACCCGTTAGCAAAGTGTTCTTGTCGCCAATAATCCTCTACGGTAGTACGAATCCGACCGGCCTTGGGGCCGTAGATAATGAGCCCACCGCCAACTTCCTCGGGAGCAACATATAAATCGAGTTGCTTGTTCAAACGGCGGTGGTCACGGGCCTCCATTTCTTCAAGCTTTTCCAGGTGCTCCCGCATGGCATTCTTGTTATTGAAAGCCACCGCATATATGCGTTGCAGCATCGGATTCTTTTCCGAACCCCTCCAATAAGCCCCGGCAGTATTAATCAGCTTAAAAGCGTTGTGAGGAATTCCTCTGGTTGATTCAAGATGGGGCCCACGACACAAATCAACAAAAGAGCCTTGTCGATACAGGGTCATCTTTTCATCAGGAATCTCATCAATCAACTCCAGCTTGTAGGGCTGATCGGCGAATAGTTTCTTGGCCTCTTGCCGGGTGATCTCCTCACGAACAAAGGCTGAATTTGAAGCGATTATTTCTTTCATTTTGGCTTCAATGAGGGGAAGATCATCAGGAGTCAAAGAACGGGGCAACTCGAAGTCATAATAGAAGCCGTTTTCTATGGACGGCCCGATACCAAACCGGGCATCGGGAAAGATCGACTGCACCGCTTCAGCCATGACGTGGGCAGCGGAATGCCTCATGGCATCCAGCTTTTCTTCAGCGGCTGTTTTCGAGTTTTCGTTAGTAACCATAATGAACAATTATAGCAGTCACAGGCAGGGAGCGCAATTGGCGGGATAAAGGAAGGAGCGGTTTGACAAGGCTGGCCCGTTATGTTAAAGTTTGGCGTTAAAGATGGACGTATTGAATATGGTGACGTATCTGGCTACCCCAATAATACGTTATGCCTGTTTTTCCGCCTTCCGGGCATGCCCGAGGCGGACCGGGGAGGGTTTGGCATAAACACTTAGTCAGAGTATGAACTCAAGTCAGAGAAAGCTGAAAGAACCTTCCCAAACGGAGGGTTCTGCCATTTTATGGACGACCGAGTGCCTTCGAAGATTATTCATCAGTAAATGGGCGCGAGGAGAAGCCCCTAAGGCCCGTATTAGTATATAATCAGTAGCAGATAACATTAACGGTATTAGAATTAAAACTAAGGTAACGAGAGATGGAAAAGGTCAGGGTAAAACCGGGTAATAACAGTTATGACGTCCTTATCGGGGCCGGTTTGCTAGCCAGGGCAGGGGCCATTCTAAAAGAATACGGCTTCAACGATAAGGCGGTAATAGTCACCGACTCCGCAGTGAAGAAACTGTACGGAGA
>Ga0187827_10008973_pt1 | contig 10702 bp, 10 predicted proteins | sample ETNtaG_39_FD_167969 | JGI IMG/M metagenome (GOLD analysis project Ga0187827, IMG submission 167969) | Marine microbial and viral communities from oxygen minimum zone, Eastern Pacific Ocean - ETNP2014_SV_150_PacBio MetaG (Illumina Assembly) | ecosystem: Environmental > Aquatic > Marine > Hypoxic... | reverse complement strand
GCGGACTGGTTGGTTTTGGTAGTTACGATTTGGTTCGTTTTTTTGAACGTCTTCCCAAAAGCCAACACCAAGTCACCACCACAGAACATCCAGATGGCTGCTATATTGCACCGGAGTCGTTACTAATCTTTGACCATTTAACACGAAGGATTGCATTACTCCATGTCTCAGGTGAAGATCAAAGAAGTCAGCTTAAAAAGAAAATCATAGAGTTACTCAGAGGTCCCATATCACATGAGACTGTGAAACATACTTTTACCGCCCCAGAACCTAATATTACCCATTCCGAGTACTACCAAGCGGTTGAAAAAGCAAAAAACCTTATCCGCGAGGGCGACATTTATCAACTGGTGCTATCCATAAAATTTAGAGGCAGCTGCAATCTCGAACCTTTTCAAGCCTATCGGGCAATGAGACTGTTGAATCCATCTCCATATATGTTTTATTGCGATGTGGGTAATTTTCAAGTAGTTGGTTCATCTCCTGAAGCGCTGGTTAGATTGAATGGCACACAAGCCTCCCTAAGACCCATTGCAGGGACAAGACCAAGAGGGAAAAACCCACAGGAGGATGCAGCATTGGAAGCCGATTTGATTAGTGATGAAAAAGAAAATGCAGAGCACGTTATGTTGGTTGATTTAGCACGAAATGACCTAGGCAGGGTAGCAAAAAAAGGAACGATTAATGTTAATCCCTATAAATCCATTGAGCACTATAGCCATGTAATGCACATGGTCAGCGGAGTTCAGGGGGAGTTAGAGCAAGATAAAGATGCGTTTGATTTATTTGCTGCTGCTTTTCCGGCGGGCACCCTTGTAGGGGCTCCTAAAGTTAGAGCCATGGAACTGATTGATTCAATTGAGCCAGAACTAAGGGGCATCTATGGCGGCACGGTTGGTTACTTTGGGAAAAACGGAGATATGGATCAAGCGATTGCAATTAGAACCATTGTCTTTTCTGAAGGGCAGTATAGTTTTCAAGCAGGAGGTGGAATTGTTGCTGATAGCAAACCCGACGATGAGCTTAAAGAAGTTATGGCAAAAAGTGAAATATTAAGAAAAGCCTTAGAGATGGCTGTGGAGGGCATGCATTGAAAAAAATTCTCCTAATTGATAATTACGATTCATTTACCTATAACCTAGTCCAGGCTTTTTTGTCATTGGAAGCAGAGGTTGTGGTCTTTCGCAATGATGAAATAGATCTATCCGAGGCCGCTCTAATTAAACCAACCCACTTGGTCATATCACCAGGACCAGGCAGGCCTGAAAATGCAGGTATTTCCTTGTCTGCGATTGAAGACTTTCACAAGAAAATTCCTATTCTGGGAGTTTGTCTAGGTCACCAATGCATTGTGGAAGCTTTTGGTGGTGATGTCATTCATGCAAAAAGCTTAATGCATGGAAAAACATCAATGATTAACCACGATGGCAAAGCAATTTTTTCACACATTGATAATCCGTTTGAAGCCGGCAGATACCACTCGCTTGCAGCAGATCAAAGAACCATTCCTCCAACGTTAGTCGCCACTGCAACAACAGAGGATGGCGAAATTATGGGCGTGCGCCATCTGGAGTTACCCATTGAAGGTGTTCAATTTCACCCAGAGAGTGTCTTGACCCCGCAAGGGGAGATACTTATGAGTAATTTTTTACAAACCTAGAACAAAGGCAACGTCATGAATACCTCAGCAGATCAACTATTGGATGAACTTTTAAACAAAAATGATTTAAGTGAGTCCACTGCTTATGCATTGATGGAAAATTTGGCACAGGGGTCCGTCGATCCTATTTTGGCTGGAGAACTTTTAGTTGCCCTAAGTGCCAAAGGGGAATCTCCAGAAGAGGTCAGGGGTTTTGCTCTTGCAATGAGAGATCTGGCAACATCTATTACGCTAGAGACGAGCCATAAAACAATCGATATTGTCGGTACGGGCGGAGATGGTTCCAATAGTTACAATTTGTCTACAGGCACTGCCCTGTTGGCAGCGTCTTGCGGTTTATCAGTTGTTAAACATGGCAATAGGTCCGTTTCAAGTAAATCAGGCAGTGCTGATGTTTTGGAGGTCCTAGGAGTGCCGTTATCTGATAATGCATCGACCATCCAAAATTTGTTTAGTAAACACAATTTTGTGTTTTTATTTGCACCCTTTTTTCACCCAGCGATGAAGAATATTGCACCCATTCGACAAGCGCTTGGTGTCAGAACAGTGTTTAATATTTTAGGCCCTTTGACCAACCCAGCCAAACCCAGATACTATCTTTTGGGTGCGTTTAGTTCTGAAATGGCAAAACTTATGGCTGAAGCAATGTCAGGGATGGATGTAGATCGAGCATTTATCATTCATGGTAACAATGGATGGGATGAGCCCACACCAATAGCACCATTTGAGATTTACGATGTCACCTCTCAAGGTATTCACTTAGAAACGAGAGACCCTCAAGAGTTTGGAATTCCAAAATGCAACAATACGGATTTATTGGGAGGCGATGCCAACCAGAATGCAAAAGCTGTATTGGATGTTTTCAATAATAAAGATCAAGGCCCTCATAGGGATGCATTAGCACTTGGCACTGCCTTGGCTTTAGAACTAACGGGAGCAGTGGATAGTATGAACCAGGGGATAGCCAAAGCAATAGATACCATTCGTAATGGAACCGCTGCTGAGTTTATAAACAATCTAAGACGATCGGAACAGTAATGACTCAGAGTTTTTTAACCAGCATGGCTAAAGAAAGCCAACAACGACTTCAGGATGCATCCAATAGTTTGACTGAGGGAAATCTTCTATCTTTTTGCGAAGACATGGACGTCCTCGAATCAATCAATTTGCCAAGAGATGATTTTCATATCATCGCTGAAATAAAAAAACAATCACCCTCAATGGGCAACCTCGCTTTGGAGAACTTTGATCTACAGAAACAGGCAATGAGCTACATCGAAGGTGGCTCAAGCTTACTCTCGGTTTTAACTGAACCCTCCAAATTTTTGGGAGAACTGGAGGATTTAGAACTTGTTGCAAGCTTGGAGAACAACATTCCAGTCATGAGAAAAGATTTTCTAGTGCATCCATATCAGATATCGGAAGCAAGGTATTATGGTGCAGCAGGAGTTTTGATCATCGTAGCAATGTTTGATGAGAGAAAACTCCAAGCAATGATCAAAAGAGCTCTTGATCACGGCATGTTTGTTCTGCTTGAAACGTTTACCAAACAGGAACTTCATATTGCCACCAATATGCTGAATCGATTTGCTGACAAGGTCAGCCAGCTGTTGATTGGCGTTAATTGCAGGGACCTAAATACATTACAAGTTGATTTCTCTAATTTTACAAAGTTAGCGGCCGACTTGCCCAACACAGCAATGTGCGTTGCAGAGAGTGGGGTGCATGATTTGAATGATCTTCAGCGTATCATTGAAATGGGCTTTGGTTCGGCATTGATTGGATCGGCTTTGATGCAATCAGACAACCCTAGAACAACCCTCAATGAGATGAAAAAATTTGCTCGCAAGATAATGGCTGCTAGACAATGAAAACACTGATCAAAATTTGTGGCTTAACTAATCAAAAAGTTGTGGATGTTGCTGTGCGATCAGGTGCTGATCTCATCGGTTTTGTTTTTGCTAAGAAATCACCCAGATGTATTTCCCCTGAATTAGCAAGCCAGCTTTCTGGTTCCATTCCAGCACAGGTAAAAACCACTGCAGTGATGTTGCATCCGAGCGATGCAGAAGCACAGGAAGTTTTTGACAGGTTTCTACCTGATTATTTGCAAACCGATGCTAAGGATTTTGAATCTTTGAATTTGCCCGAAGGATGTCGTCCCCTTAAAGTTTACCGTGATCGTCCACAACTCCATTTCAAGGAAATAGAGCCTAATAAGTTATCTTTGTTTGAGGGACAGAACAGTGGGGCTGGAGAACTGGTCAATACGGACCGTGCAGCGAAAGTTGCCCACCACGTACCAATTATTTTGGCCGGTGGATTAAATCCTGGCAATGTGGTGAGTGTTTTGAAAGCTGTTCAACCCAAAGGCGTTGATGTGAGCTCAGGCGTAGAAAGTGAGCTGGGCGTTAAAGATGTTCAAAAAATCAGGGATTTTATTAATATTGTCAGAGACTATGACACAATGGAACAGAACGCATGAAAAACACAGAAAAAATACTGCTAAATGAATTATTGAATGGGAAGTTTCCAGACGAGAACGGCCGATTTGGTTCGTTTGGGGGTCAATTTGCCCCAGAGACACTGATGCCGGCCTTGAAAAAACTTGAGAAAGGCGCCAAGCAGTTTTTGAACGATAGCTCTTTTCGAGATGAGTTGGCCTGGGAGCTACAACAATGGGCAGGCAGACCCACCGGTCTCACATTCGCTAGTAAACTCAGTGAAGCTTGGGGCGTCCATGTTTACATTAAACGCGAAGACTTGACTCATACGGGTGCTCATAAAATTAATAACGCATTGGGTCAAGCGTTGTTGGCAAAGCGTCTTGGCGCAAAGAGAGTGGTTGCAGAAACTGGAGCTGGTCAGCACGGTGTCGCCACAGCCGCTGCGTGTGCTCGTGTTGGTATTCCCTGTGTGGTTTACATGGGAAGCGTGGATATGGAGCGACAATCGCCCAATGTTGATCGGATGCTGCAGCTTGGAGCTGAAGTGATTCCTGTTAATTCGGGCGATAAAACACTACGGGCTGCTATTGATGAGGCTTTCCGCGACTGGGTAGCACATCCTGATGACACCTATTACATTATTGGCTCTGTTGTCGGTCCGCATCCATACCCATTTTTGGTCAGGGAACTGCAATCGGTTATTGGTAACGAAGCTAGGGAACAAATCATTGAAACCACAGGAAATCTTCCGGATTCAGTGTTCGCCTGTGTTGGAGGGGGTTCTAATGCCATTGGCATCTTTCATGCTTTTTTGGCTGACACAGAGGTTCTGTTAGTCGGCGTTGAAGCAGGTGGGAAAAGTGACGCCTTGGGTGAAAATGCGGCAACACTGGCTTCTGGCAAGCCTGGAATTTTGCATGGGAGTTACTCTATATTACTGCACGACGCAGACGGGTTGGTGCAGGAGACCCATTCCGCTTCAGCAGGGCTGGATTACCCTGGCGTCGGACCAGAGCATGCGTTCTTGCAGTCCATTGGCAGAGTAACTTATATTTCTGCAACGGATGACGAAGCGCTTGAGGCGGTTCGCGAATGTTGTGCCGCGGAAGGCATATTGCCTGCTTTGGAGAGCGCCCATGCCTTTGTCGGAGCCCGGAAATGGGCGGCTCAGAATCAGGGCAAAACAACCCTGATCGGATTGTCAGGAAGGGGTGACAAGGATATATCGACTTTAAGCAAGATGCACAAAGGTCTTTTTGAGGAATAGATTTTATGTTTGGCAGTGAATTTATCGAGCAAAGCATTTTGAGTGCTGCTGCAAAGGGAACGGCAATTATTCCCTTTATTACCGCTGGCTATCCAGAGAAAAATGAATTTTCCAACCTGGTTTTGTCGCTGTCAGAAGCCGCTGATGTCATTGAGATAGGCGTGCCGTTTTCTGATCCAATGGCAGACGGTGTCACCATCCAAAGATCCAGCCATCAAGCCATTGAGAGTGGTGTTCGTTTGAAGTGGATTTTGCAGCAGCTGCAAGCGATTGAAGTCAATAAACCGGTTATCTTGATGAGCTACCTGAATCCGCTGTTTGTTTTTGGCTACGAAGCACTGGTTCATCAATCTCTGGAAGCAGGCGTAGATGGTTTTATCGTCCCAGATTTACCCATCGAGGAAGGAAGCGATTTTAGACACGCGCTGAATGAGGCTAATCTGGGGTTGATTCAACTGGTAACACCGGCATCTCCCCCGGAGCGGATTGCCAAGGTGGCTGCTATGAGCTCTGGGTTTCTTTATGCGGTGACCGTCAAAGGCGTCACTGGTGGAGCCAATGGTTTGTCTGACGCGGTTACTGGTTATCTGGAGCAGGTCCGAGAACTGGCAAAAATACCGGTTTGTGCTGGCTTCGGCGTAAGAACTGCAGAAGATGTTACCTTGTTGGAACCTTATGTGGATGGGATTATTGTTGGCTCTGCATTACTCGAAGCCATTGAATCTGGACAACAGCCAGCTGAATTTTTAACCGGCCTGAGAGTCAAAGAGAGGTAATACTTAAGATAACAAGTCGCTACTAGACAATCTCCGAATCGATCAGTACGGCAATAAACAGTGCCGATTCTGTACCGTCCACCACCCAGGCATGATTGGTGCCACGCTGAACCACCACATCAAACGGCTGTAGTTGCACTTCATCATCATCAAGAAGCAGTGTCGCATTCCCAGACAAGAGAATAATGTAGTCGATGGTTTTGGTTTTGTGCATACCGGGGTGGCGTGTTGTATCAGGTCTTTCGTGGGTTGCACCCATTTGCTCAAAAGCTGATGCCATTCCTACTTCTAATTGTTCACGTGTCACCCCCTCAGGTGTTGGCGCTATTGCAAAGTACCTGAATTTGGTACCATTCGCTGACGGCGACAATGTCACTTTGGACTCTACCTGGTCTGTGGGATCCGTAGAATCAACAGGACTCCCATCGGTGTTCCAAATTTCAAACAAACCGCCTTCTTCACGGCCAAGTGTGTGTGGAGGCGGGCTGTCAATAACAACTACTGACTGGCCTTTTTCATTGTGACCGGTAACTATCCTGCGCATTTTTGGAAACATGATTTTCTCCTTATTGAATTGTTGTTCAATCTTTTTTTTCAGAGATCAAATTGAGTTATATATTCTTTAAATCTCTCCCTGACTTGTTTTTCTGTGAGGCCAAATTCTTCTAAAGTATATTGATGGGAGGGTGTTTTGTTCGCTGTAGTTTCAGTTAAGAAATGGTGCATATTGTCTTTGTTTTCTTCAGTGAGTTCCAAACCAAAATGAGAATACATCAGTCTCACTTGCCTCATAGGATCTGAGACTAGATCATCAAAATTAATATCGAATATCTGATTTTCAGGTATTTGGGATCTATCTATCAGACATTTTTCCATTGCATGACTCCAAAAAGAAACTGAATTGAGACCAATTTCATTTTTGTCCACATGTTTTGACAACCCGAAACGGAGACGGGCAGACAAACTGCTAATCGAAGGGATGGCCTCAGTTGGATTTCTATGGGTAAAAACAAAACAAGCTTTTGGATAGGTAGAAAGAAATTCCGGAATATGTTGAATATGCCAGGGATCTTTAAGTAGCCATGTGTCCGGTTTATTATTCTTTTCAAGCGCTTTCAAAAATCTTGAATGCCATAACATGGCTGATGAAAAATTACATATCTTAATATAATTTTCATAGTTGGGGACTCTTGCCATATAAGCGTAGTTAATGCTTCTTAAGTCAAAGGTTGTAATTAGTTGACACTCTTCAGGAAGTTCTGCATGCAGAGGGTGCATAATGTCAAAATCAGGAACTGCGGTTTTAATCATTCTTAAATCAAAATTCGTTCTTCTGATCCTTGATTTGATTTGCCTTTTTGTTGTTGCTAGTGGCAGCGGGTGAAAAATTTCCCAAGTCAGTGGTCCCCTATGTCTGGAGTCACAATGTAATAAATCTAATAAAAAGGTGGTCCCAGATCTTGGGAGTCCGGTTATAACCAAAGGCATTGATGGGGGAGGCAAGGATTCTTGCTTTACAAACGCGTATAATTTCGCTCTTGTTTGGAGTTTATTGATGATGTTTTGTCTAATGCCAATAGACCCAAATGTATTGAGGTTGGCTTCATTCTTTAAATCACTGAGAAGAACCTCTAAAGGCTCAAGAAAATCTTCTTCACCTAAAGGCTGATTGATGTTTTTTAAAACAGAGTCAACTGTTAGCAAAGCCTTCAATTGTGAATTTACTCCTTGTCACATTATTTAGGTTTTGTTGTCAGGATTATGATAACGCTTATTGCAACCATTACCCATCCAGGCCAAAAAGAAATCTCCCTAATTGCCAATAACAAAATACCTCCAATGAAAAATCCCATCCCTATCATTCCAAGATAAAGTCTTTTAAATGAAGCGATGATGTTCATATTTGTGAGGACTGATTGATTGTGATCCGGTCGTTCTTCGAGCAGCTTTCTTGCAACTTCAGGCAAGCGTTCCAGAGTTTCTCTTAGTTCTGGGGCATCTTTTTTAAGCTTTTTAACCAATCCTTTAATATCCATTTGTTTTTTTCTCCAATCATCCAGCACCGGTTTGGCAGCCTTCATTAAATCTAGCTCCGGGTACAGTTGCCGGCCCAATCCTTCGATATTCAATAATGTTTTTTCCAATTGGACCAATTGCGGTTGGTTTTCCATTTCAAATTGTCTCGCAGTTTGCAACAACCTAAACAACAGATTTCCAAAGGAAATATCTTTAAGTGGTTTATCAAAAATTGGATCACAAACCGTTCTAATGGAGGCTTCAAACTCATCGATTCGTGTCTCTCTTGGCACCCACCTTGCTTCAATAAAGCACCGTGCTATTTTTTTATAGTCTTGTTCAAAAAAAGCTGAAAAATTTCTAGCAAGATAACGCAGATCTCTTTCGTTAAGACTACCCACAATTCCAAAATCTACAGCTGCGTATTTAGGCTGATTTGGATTAGAAATATCCACAAATATATTGCCTGGATGCATATCAGCATGAAATAGGTTGTGATGAAAAACCTGGGTGAAAAAAATGATCACCCCATTGGTTGCTAGCTGTTGTATATCCACACCAGCTTTGTTCAACTCATCAATATTGTTGATTGGAATCCCATCAATGCGTTCTTGAACTAAAACATTAGGGCGGCAATAATCCCAATATACTTTAGGAACATGGATGATTTCAGAGTCCTTCCAGTTTCTCCCTATTTGAGCACAGTTGGCAGCCTCTCTCATCAAGTCCAATTCATTGTGAACAACTTTTTGATAATCGCTGACAACTTCCAAGGGCTTTAATCGTTTGCCTTCTTTGGAATAACCCTCTATCAATTTGGCTAAGATAAACAGGATTTGCATGTCTTTCTCAATGGCATCCAAAATTCCTGGTCTGAGGATTTTTACCACCACTTCTTCCCCTGATTGAAGTTCTGCAAGGTGTGCTTGGGCAACGGAAGCTGAAGCAAAAGCATCCGAATTAAATGATTTAAAAACCTCTTGTGCCGAACACCCAAATGAGTTTTCTATTTCTTGTTCGGCTGCTTCTGATGAAAAAGCTGGAACATTGTCTTGAAGCTGAGCCAATTCATTTGCAATGTCTTCTGGTAACAGATCCGGCCTAGTGGATAAGGATTGCCCAAATTTTACATACAATGGCCCGAGTTTCTCCAGCGCTCTTCTAATTCGGATAGCTCTAGGCAATTGATTTTTTTTAGACAACCATCTTTTGGGTGAGAAATAAAATAACCATAGCAAGGGCTTTAAATAGGGAATGTCTTGTATGAGATCATCCAGTCGGTAATCAACTAGTATCTTATGAATATGGATTAACCGGACTAATATCTTGAATTGTTGCATAGTTACTCTATGAAAAAGTTAAATTTTATACCCTATATGCAAAGCTACAATACCACCGGTTAAATTAAAATATTCACAATTTGAAAAACCGATTTTTTCCATCATTTCCTTAAGTTTACTTTGGTCTGGATGCATTCGTATCGATTCAGCTAAATATTGATAGCTATCAGCATCATTCACAACCCAATCACCAAGTTTTGGTAGCACGCTAAAGGAATAAAAATCATAGAATGGACTGATCAACTCATTGGGTTTTGAAAATTCTAGAATCAACAATCGCCCACCCGGCTTGATAACTCGTATCATCGACGCAAGAGCTTTTTCTTTGTTGGTGATGTTTCTTAATCCAAATCCAATGGTTATGCAATTAAAGGAATCATTAACAAAAGGCAACGATTCCGTATTAGACTGAATTAAATTGATTTGATTTAGTTTGCCTTGGTCCAGAAGCTTGGAACGGCCGTTGATGAGCATGTTGAAATTAATATCAGTTAATACAACCGTCCCTGTATCACCCACTTGTTGACACAAGTTTGAAGCCAAATCCCCGGTTCCGCCAGCAACATCGAGTGCTGACATCCCTGCAGTCAATCCAGTATGCATCATTGTAAATCGTTTCCAGAACCTATGTAGACCTAGAGACATTAGATCATTCATAAGATCATATTTTTGAGAAACAGAATCAAAGACAGCACCAACCTTGTCTGTTTTTTCTTCTTCAGTTACACGCTCATATCCGAAATCAAAATTTTTATTAAGATCTTGCTTCATTTTTTTCCAGAACGGGGATGGGTCTTATCATATGTTTCCGCTAGGTGTTTAAAATCTAAGTGTGTATAAATTTGAGTAGTGCTGATATCTTTGTGTCCCAGCAGTTCTTGTATTGCTCTTAAATCACCACTGGCTTCAAGGAGATGTGTGGCAAAACTGTGCCTTAATAAATGTGGATAAATATTTTGCTGCATACCAGTTTGCTTAGCCCAGTGATCAATTATTGATTGAACTGCACGTTGACTTAAGCGTCTCCCTCTGGAGCTCACAAACAAGGCTTCTTCATCCATATAAGCAAGCTGTTCCCTAACCTCTAACCACCGATTAACAGCCTCTATTGCTTTCAGACCTATGGGCAGCAATCTTGTTTTCCCCCCTTTGCCTTGAACAGCCATGCTTTTGTTTTTTAGGTTTAAATCGATTGG
>Ga0187827_10008969_pt1 | contig 10705 bp, 11 predicted proteins | sample ETNtaG_39_FD_167969 | JGI IMG/M metagenome (GOLD analysis project Ga0187827, IMG submission 167969) | Marine microbial and viral communities from oxygen minimum zone, Eastern Pacific Ocean - ETNP2014_SV_150_PacBio MetaG (Illumina Assembly) | ecosystem: Environmental > Aquatic > Marine > Hypoxic... | reverse complement strand
GAAACGGTGCGCTCCTTCAGCGAAATCCTCGATGGCAAGCACGATGAGATTCCGGAGCAGGCTTTCATGTTCGTGGGTACAATCGAAGAAGCGGTGGCGAAGGCGGAGGAACTGAGCGCCGAAAGCGAGTGAATCTGGAAAATGCCCATCCTTTGTGAAATCGTGACACAGGAACGCCTGGTATATTCTGATCAGGTGGATATGGTGGTGCTGGATGGAGAAGAAGGCCGTATGGGCATCCTCCCCAACCACTCGCCGCTACTCACGACTTTGCAGGTTAGCGAAATGCGGGTGAAAAAAGGTCAGCAGGAGGAGACCTTTGCGCTGGGCGGCGGCGTTTTGGAAGTGCGGCCAGACTGCGTCACCGTGCTGGCTGATGTGGCTGAACACGCTGACGAAATTGATCTGGTTCGGGCGCAGGCAGCGCGTGAGCGAGCTGTCGCCTTCCTGGAGAAGGGCGGGCCGCCAACACCGGTGAGTCCGGAGATGCGTCACGACATCACCCTGGCGCTTGAGCGCGCGAACATCCGTCTGCGCGTGGGTGAAAAGCGCCGCGATAAACCTGGGCTTTCCGGCTTGGACGACGCCGAGTAGCGCCCTCCATCCTTGCGGCGGGCCGCCACTGACAACCAATAAATGGCTCTTTTTGGCAAAGATGTCGGCATAGATTTAGGGACGGTCAACGTGCTCGTGTACGAGGGCGGGGATATCGTGCTGCATGAACCCTGCGTGGTCGCCATTCGCGTCGATGAGCAGAAAATTGTCTCCATTGGGCAGGAGGCGCGCGAAATGTTCGGGCGTTCGCCGGAGAGCATCGAAGTGATGCGCCCCATTCAAGACGGCGTTATCGCGGATTATGAAGTGACCGAGCGGATGTTGCACTACTTCCTCCGCAAGGTTTGCGGGCAACTGCGCTTTTTCAAGCCGCGCGTGATGTTGAGCGTGCCGTACGGAGCGACCAGTGTTGAGAGCCGAGCCGTACATGAAGCCGCAAAGGAGGCCGGGAGTCGGGCGGCCTATCTGATCCATGAGCCGCTGGCTGCTGCCATCGGGGCGGGGCTGCCGGTGGGTACTCCGGCCGGGAACATGGTTCTGGATATTGGCGGCGGCGCCACTGAGGCCGCAATCGTTGCTCTTTACGGGATTGTCACCGCCCATTCCGCGCGCGTCGGCGGCATCGCCCTCGATCAGGCCATCGCTACTTATGTGCGCAAGAAATACGGTATCGTCATCGGTGAGATGACCGCCGAGGAAATCAAGATCCGGATTGGGTCGGCACTTCCTATGGAAGAAGAGTTGGCAGTGGAAATCCAGGGGCGCGACCATGTGACCGGGCTGCCGCGCGACGCCACCATCACCTCCGGCGAGGTCACCGAGGCAATCGAGGAGCCGCTGCAGGCGATAATCGCGGTGGCGAAAGCAGTGCTGGAGAAGACGCCGCCTGAACTTGCATCGGACGCCATCGACCGCGGAATGGTTCTGTGCGGAGGCGGCGCGCACCTGCGCGGGATTGATGAGCGCATTTCCAAATCAATCGGGGTGCCAGCGTACCTTGCGGATAATCCGGTGGGCTGCGTGGCGGTGGGCGCGGGCCGCGCGCTAGAGATGTACGATATTATCAGACCCCATCTCCCCCGGGTCTGATTCTAAGATTTTGGGATTCAGCGCTGCGCCAGCTTCGTCGTGAGGAAATAGGTCATGCGCTGCAGCCCGATCACCGGGTCGATGTGTTGCACATGCACGTGGGATGGCACCATCAGGTTCACCGGCGCGTAATTCAGGATTGCTTTCACGCCCGCTTCCACAAGCTTTTTCGCCACTTCCTGAGCGTGTTCCGCCGGTACCGCTAACATCGCTACCCTGATTCCCATTTTCTGGATAGTACTGCTCATCCGCTCTTCCGGAATTACTTCAAGTTGTTTGATTCTGCGACCGATCTTGTCAGGGTCATTGTCAAAGACCACGCTGATGCGGAACCCGCGCCCGCTGAAACCGCCATAGCGCATAATGGCATTGCCGACCGCCCCGGCGCCAACTAACGCCACATCCCATTCCTGCACTACACCGAGGATGCGCTGCAGCTGCCCGCGTAGGTGGTCAACAATGTAGCCCGTGCCTTGCTTACCGAATTCGCCGAAATGGGATAAATCCTTGCGGATTTGCGCCGGGCTGATGCCGAGATGCTCGCCCATCTCGTGCGATGAAATCACCTTCTGACCGTCTCCGGTGATGTGCGAAAGTGCGCGCAAGTAAAGAGGCAGCCTTCCGATGACGATGTCAGGAACGCTTGAAGGTGACATAGCAGTGTTCGCGCCGCTCGTTCTCTAATTGTGATTTATCGCGGTTATTACTGTAGCACGGATTTGTGGTGAGGGCAAGGTTAGACTGGGCGCGGCTGCTGTTGCCGCTCCCACAGCCACACAGCGCCCTCGGCCGCCATAATTGCGAGACAGATTGAAATGGTTGTTCGTGCCCTGGTATCTTGGATGCCGCCGGTAATTAGCGGTACAGCAAGGAAGTAAAGGCTGGGAATGGCTGCCACTGACAGCCCTGTCCACACCCGTTTTTTCCAGAACAGAACGCAGCCAAGCATGGCTAGGCTATAGAACAGAATGTTGAACGCTAGCTCCAACCACTTTGCGTTGCCCGCGGATGCCAGGAGATTAGTGAACGCTAGCAGTTTGACCAGATGTAGCGGGGTGACTAGTATGTAGGTAAGGGGATGGGCACGGTAGATTTCTATTGCCATCTCAGTGATTACCCGGTTCTTCTCTGGGTCATTCGTCACAAAAAACTTCCATTTTGAGGAATAGTCGTAAGTCTCCCGCGGCTCCGCCGTACCCAGCCGTTGATCAACCTCGTAAGCGAGTCTTTCCTCGATGTCAGTTGGTTTTTCGCCGGTAGCCCAATGCTCCACTGCCACGCCCTTGTAGAACAGCAAGTTAAAATTGCCCACAGTGGAGAAGGTGAAGAGATTGTTGTAAATATGATTGCGTAGATGCCAGGGAAGGACCCCTATAGCGAAAATGCTCAGGTAAAGGAGCAGTCTTTTTGGCCAACGAGGTACTAGACATATAATCGGAATAGCCATGAATCCGAAGAAATATATTGAATTTGGCCTTGCAAGAGTGGCTAGCGCCAGACCTGCCGCCGCCGCAGCGGCGTCGCGAGCTCTGTGATTCCTAAGCAAACGTACCGAGAAAAGCAGAGACACCGCTAGGAAGAAGTTTGATAATGTCTCCGCCATAAGGGTGAGGCCGACGATGATAGAAGCCGGATCTATGGCAACAATGAACCCAGCCAACTGCTGGACACGAACCGATGCGCCCATTTCTCCGGCAATTCTGTAGCCGAGTAAACTGATGCCGCCAGACACAAAGGTTTGGGCAAAGGCGGCCATTAACGGGTTTGTGGTTCCGGTTATTAGATAAACCAACGCGATAAACATGGGCTGTAACGGAGGGCGATTGGCGAACAATTCTTGGGAAAGGCCATTCCCGTCTAGGATCTGGCGAGCTAGGTTCTCGTAGGTGGTTGCCTCATCGCTAATGGGCGAGAGAATCATCGCGCTAGGTGTCTGGTAAATGAAATTATAGTAATAGTAGGCTGCCCACCGTATAAGAAGGGCTATGGATAATATGCCCCACATGCCCCAAAAAGGTGTTTGGCGGCCAGCCTTATCGTTCTGATGCATTGGATTGTGTGCGCAACCGCCAAACGGTGGAAACGTACTTGCGTCCTTTGACCAAGTAGTCGTACAGATTGACCCCCGTTTTGCTTTCGCCGGTGGCGCGTGGCACGCAGACATACGGTGTTTCCACTAAGCGGAAACCGGCGCGAAGCGCTCGGAACAGGAAATCAATGCAGTACTCCCCGTAGTCGCCTCGCAGCCGTATCTTCTGAAGCACTTCAGCTCTGGCTGCGATGAAGCCGCTGGTGTAGTCGTGCAGCCGACTGCTCAGCAGCCGTTGGGCCAGGCCGTTGATAAGCTTGCTCAAGGTGCGCGCCATCAAGCCATGGGCGGCGTCGGCCCCGCCACTCACCCAGCGCGAGCCTACGCTCACGTCGGCCCGCCGCCGCATTAACGGCGCCAAAAGTGCTGCTACATCCTCCGGCGGCATAGAAAGGTCAGAGTCCATCCAGCTCACCAACTCAGCCTGATATCTAGTCAGGGCGGCGTCAATTCCGCACTGGATGGCGCTGGTGAGCCCTTTCTCGTTACGGCGTTGAATCAACGCGACGCGCATGTGACCGCCTCGATTGTGCCGTAGCGCCAGCGCTCGCACTGCCTGCGCAGTGCCGTCCGAAGATGCGTCATCCACCACCAGCGCCATATGGGTGTCGCTAGTGGCTGCCAGCAGGCGCTCGATTAGCACCGCGATGTTCTCGCTCTCATTGTGTGTGGGCAGAACGGTGCAAATGCGCATCGGTTATGAAGCGACCTTTTGGGCCAGCGCATAAATGCTCAGTCCGGCGGGGAATCTGACTGAGCGCAGCACAGCCGCTTCGGCGCGGAGCACAGCGGTGAGCATTGCTCCGAGTGTTCGTGCCGGCGAGAACTGGACTTCGACGGATGACAGGTTTGCCATGATTGCCAGGCGCAGCGCAATCGCCGGCAGCAGCATCAAAAGGTTCGCATATGTGAGTCGTCCAATCTTTAAGTCTGCTTGGCGAAGCGCTGCGCGTATTTCCTTCGCGCTGCATCGGCGGCCGGTTCCGAAGGCACGGTCGTGTTCGCTTTGCAACCACGGGTATGCGCTCACGCGCAGCAGTAAGAAGCCGCCGGTCCGCAGCACGCGCCGGCTTTCAGTCAGAGCGGTTTTCAGGTGCACGCCATGCTGGTCAAACGCGTCTAGTCCGATTACACCCGCGAGGGAATGGTCAGCGAAAGGCAAATTGTGCAAATCCGCCTGCGCCAGTGGAGGCTGTCCCGAGCGGGATAACCGCACAGTTGCCAGTGCTGCCGGATTTCTGTCAATGCCGAGGGTAGTGTACCTAGGGTTCTTTTCCGCGAGCTCACGCAAGAATGTACAGCCGCCGCAACCCACTTCCAGCAGCGGGCCGTCACGGACCCCGCCACTTTCCAGAATGGCGTGACTGACCGCACGCATGCCCACACTCCAGTAGTGGTGAGCCTCAGAAGCGTATAGCCTATCGAGCAACCGGGCCGGTGCGGGGGCGTTCACGCGTATCGGTCGCGCCTAAAGCAGGATTTCACCTACCGCGGCGCAAACCTGCTCGAGCTGGGCTTCGCTCAAGCCGAGCCCGGAGGGTAGATACAGCCCCTGTCGGGCAAGATGGTCGGCGACCGGATACGTTTCGTCCTGGAAGAGACCGCGTTGCTGCAGGGCTGGCTGCGCGTGCATGCCGAGGAAAAACGGGCGTGTGTCCACACCGCGCTCCCGCAATCGCGCCGCGAATTCGCGCGCACTCAGTTCGTGTTCGCGGGCAAGAACCACGCCGTACATCCAGTACACTTGACGGGCCCAGGCCCGCTCGACCGGCAGCTGCAAGCCGGGGACGCCGGCCAACCGTTCCGTATAGGCTTTCCCCATCCAGCGCTTGCGCGCCACGGTTTCGTCCATGCGTTCGGTTTGCGCCAGCCCGAGTGCGGCCTGCAGGTTGGTCAACCGAAAATTGTGTCCGAGTTTTTCGTGGTGGAAACGTCGTTCGGGATGGAAGCACAGGTTGCGCAGGCTGCGGGCGCTGGTCGCGATTTCCGCATCGGCACACAGCAGCATGCCGCCCTCGCCGGTGGTGACCAGTTTGTTTGCGTAAAAACTGAAAACGCTGAGCGTGCCCATGCTGCCGCAGCGCACCCATTCAGCTTGCTTGCCCGCATGGCCGCGCAGATACTGCGCTCCGTGCGCTTCAGCGGCGTCCTCGAGGAGCGCCAGGTTATGCTCGTCGACCAGCGTTAGCAATGGATCCATATCGACCGGGTGTCCGTAAATGTGCACGGCCATGATGGCGCGCGTGCGCGCGGTGATTCGCGCCGCCACCTGACTGGCGTCCATGCACCAGGTCTCGGGGTCGGCATCAACTAGCACTGGAACGACGCCGTTGTACAAAACCGCGAGCGCGCACGAGATGATGGTGAAGGTCGGCATGATGACCTCGTCTCCGGGCTGCAGGTTCAGGCAGGCGACCGCGGTCTGCAGCGCGGTTGTGCCGCTGCTGGTCGCGACGCCGTGTTGCCGGCCGCAGTATTCAGCCCACTTGGATTCGAACTGGTGGATGAATTTGCCCGCCGAGGAAACCCAGCCGCTCTGCATGCATTCGAGCACGTAATCGCGCTCGCGCGCACCGATTATCGGCTCGTTGACCGGAATCATGTCCGCGCTAGAAGCGTTCTCTTTCCTCGATGCCGATGTACGGCCCCTGCTTGATTTCCAGCAGCACGGTGTCTTTCAGCATGCGGAATCCGTGCCCGCCAGAGACCATCACCATCACGTCACCGGGGTTCAATTGCAGCGTCTCGACCAGCCGCTGCTGCTCGTCGGAAACGTCGATTTCGCAACACCCCTTGCGTATCACCAGAACCTCGGAGGTGTTGGAAATGTGCCGGTCAATGGTGCGGTGGAAATGGCTCTGTATCTCACCGCCCTGCGGATGCACCACGAACCCGACCTGAAAGTTGTGTTCCGGAGGGGTGATGAAAGAGGTGATGTCGGTGGAGAACTCCGCGCGGATGATATAGGCGAGCAGGGCGCCGTCTTGGGCTCGCACGCGGTGAATGAACTCAGACATGTTCTCTCCCTTCGGCTCAGGCGCGCCGCAAGTCTCTTCAAGTCCCGTTGCGCCGCAGGCGAGCACGGCAAAATGATAGCAGACTCAGCAGCGTGCGACAAGCGTTCTGCGCTCCGTCCGAGTGCTATAATCGTGCTCTACATGGCACAGAATGAACTTCGTTTCATTGACGAGGCCCGCATTAACGTGTGGGCCGGCGCGGGCGGCAATGGCGTCATCCACTTCCGGCGTGAGAAGCACGTGCCGCTGGGTGGCCCTGATGGCGGCGACGGCGGCGACGGCGGCGCAGTGTTTCTGGTGGTTGATGGTGGGATGAACACCTTGCTGCGGTTTCAGCGCCGGCGCAATTTCCGCGCGCAGAATGGCCGCAACGGGGGCGGAAATAACAAGACCGGCCGCAGCGGCGCAGACCTGGAAATCGCTGTGCCGCCCGGTACGGTTGCGCGCGAACCCGCCGGCGGCGCGCTGCTGGGGGACCTGACTGAGGGTGGGCAGCGCGTGCAGGTGGCGAGAGGCGGCAAAGGTGGTCGCGGAAATGCGCGCTTCGCCACTTCGCGCAACCGCGCGCCGCGCGTGGCCGAAAAAGGCGAACCGGGCGAGACCCATGACCTGGCCCTCGAGCTGCGCCTGATTGCTGATGTCGGCATCGTCGGCGTGCCAAATGCGGGTAAGTCCACATTTCTGGCTGCCGTCAGCGCTGCGCGGCCAAAAATAGCCGACTACCCATTCACCACGCTGGCGCCAAACCTGGGCGTGGCCGATCTCGGCGACTATCGTACGCTGGTTCTAGCCGATATACCCGGCCTGATTGAAGGCGCCCACGCCGGGGTGGGGCTGGGCGCTGCCTTTCTGCGTCACGTGCAGCGCACGCGCGTGCTCATCCATTTGCTCGACGGGCTCTCCGAACAGCCACTGTCCGATTACAGTCAGATTCAGTCAGAACTGGCGCTCTTTGATTCAGAGCTTGCCGCAAAACCGCAGGTGATTGCGCTGAACAAAACCGATCTGCCGGAAGTTGGTGCGCGGCTGCCCGCATTACAGGCGCAGTTTTCCGAGCGCGGGCACGCGCTGAGCGCTGTGTCGGCGATCGCCGGCCGGGGGGTGCGCCAACTGCTGCAGCAGGCTGCCGAGCTGCTCGCAGCAACGCCGATCGCGACTCTGCCGGAGGAGATGCCCGTGTACCGACCGCCGAACGATGCTGCCGATTTTGAAATCACGCGGGAGCCGGACGGCTGTTTGCGGATTTCGGGTGAGCGCATCGAGCGAGCTGCCCAGATGACATACTGGGAATACGACGATGCGGTGCTCCGTTTTCAGCGCATCCTGGAGGGGCTTGGAGTGCGTTCGGCTCTGCAGCAACAAGGGGTGCGTGAGGGTGATACGGTGCGCATAGGCAAACATGACCTCGAGTGGGTTGAGTGAACCCCGGCGCTTTCCGCGCAGTGTAAGGCCAGTGCCATTTTGGGCTGCGCGCAGTAGAGCGCGACTGAGAAAAATGCTCGCCTAGGCGTGCATTCCTAGGGCGCGAGCGTAAACTGAGGGTCGATATTAACCTGTGCGGTTACTAAAAGACGCGTATTTCGTCGCTGTTGCTTTGAACCATCTGGCAGTTGATGTACTCAACAGCCAGAAGGCAATATTGCTGGTCTTTCTCGCGCCGTCGCTGGGGCTGAGCAACGCCGATATCGGATTGGTGGCGCTCATTTATTCCTTTTTTGGCTCGCTCACACAGCCCTTGTTTGGCTTGCTGGCGGACCGATTCAAGGCGCCATGGCTTAGCGGCGGATCGCTGCTATGGATGGCCGGCTGGTTTGCTGTGGCGGTTTCACTTCCGGGGCGTTGGCCGATCCCGGCACTGATTATTGGGGCGTTGGGCTCAGCCGCATTCCATTCTGCCGGCACTGAGCGCGCCACCACGCGAGGCGAAACGCTGATGGCTGGGCGGGCTGCGACCGCGGCGTCGCTGTTTTTTCTTTTTGGGCAGGCGGGACTTTCCTTCGGACCGGCACTGGGTGGGGTTTTGCTGCAGGAATTGGGCGCACGCGGCGTACTGGTGTTGACCGCCGTGGCTGTGCCGGTAGCGATGAATTCACTCCACAGGTTGTATTGGACCGCAAGATTCGCACGCCCGGAATCCGATTCTCCGACCCCCGCAATTGCTGACGCACCCAGTGGCTTTCGCACTGGCAAGTGGGTGCTGGTGGTGTTCGCGCTGTTGGTGCTGCTTCGCACGACCCCACAACTTACCTCGATAACCTTTCTGCCCAAACTCTTTCAGGACCGTGGGTATTCCCCTGCAGCGTATGGTTTGATTGCATCGGTCTTCATGGCCGGGTACGCTCTGGGCGGGGTGTCCGGCGGATTCCTAGCTGACCATTGGGGCCGCCGGCGCACCATGTTATGGACGTTGCTGGCTGCTGTTGTGCCGATGCATTATTACCCGGTGGCGGGAGAGTTTAGCCTGTATCCGTTGGTTTTTCTTGCAGGTGCTTTCAATGGCGCTTCCCATTCGGTGGTAGTGGTGCTCGCACAGGCGCTGCTTCCGCGCCGGCGGGCGCTGGCATCCGGGCTGACTCTCGGGTTTATGTTCGCCAGCGGGGCATTCGGCTCGTACATTTATGGATTGGCGGCGGATTTCTATCCGCTGGCTGCGGTGATGCAAACAAACGGCGTGCTCTGTCTGCTGGCGGCGCTGCTCAGCCTGACTCTGCGGCGCGATGTGGCTCCAGGGCGGGCTGCCGCTGCCGGGGTCCGCTGAGCGCGCGATGCGCAGTTGCCCATGCTTGGAATGCTGGTATAATAAAGTGACGTAGTTGATACACCTTTTGAGCGGTAGATTGCGAGATCGTTGACGAATTGTCCTAAGCATGCTTCGAGGTGTACGAATAGTCTATCTCCAGTCCACTTTCAATCTATTTTTGGGTCATATCCTAACGGCACGATGGATTTCGACAGAGGCGAATCGATAAAGTTGACCGTGGAACTCTTCGGTTATATGCGCTCCCTGGCGCGAGTAAAACGAGTAGAAATGGAACTGGCGCCCGAGTCAACGCTGCGGGACGCGGCTGTTGCGCTCGCTGATCAATATCCAAAGCTCGGCTCTGTACTCTTGTTACCTGAGCTTCCTGAGTGGATCGCTTTTTACCTTCAGGACGACGAAGGTCATTATCGGGCGTTTCCCCTCGAATTCCGGCTTCAGAATAATACCCACATCTTGCTCATACCCACTCAGTCAGGGGGCTGAAATAGATTATGAGTTCTATTTCCGGACGAGTTCTTTTGGTCGATTTGACCAACCGCTCTAGTGAAGTGCAGGAATTAGAATCTTTGTACTTGCGGCGTTATCTTGGCGGAGTCGGGCTGGCAACCCGCTTGCTTTACGACCACATGCCGCAAGGGGCCGAACCACTGGGCCCTGAAAATGTCCTGGCCTTTGCTACCAGTCCTGGAGCCGCCAGTTTGGTTCCCACGGGCGCCAAGTTCGCTTTGGCCACCAAGTCTCCTCTCACAGGTTTCCTCGGTGATAGCATTAGTTCGAGCTATTGGGCGGCAGCTCTTAAACAGGCGGGCTACGAAGCTCTGGTGGTTCGGGGTCGGGCTGAGAACCCCACCTATCTATTAGTGGACGATGACGAAGTCAGCTTTGTGGATGCCGATCATCTTTGGGGGAAAGGATGTTATGCGACAGAGGATCAAATTCGTGCTGACTTGGCGGATCCTGAAGTGAGAGTGGCAACCATCGGGCCTGCTGGAGAAAACTTGGTGCGCTTTGCCTGTATTGTTAACGACAAGAGTCGTAAATTAGGACGTACCGGCCCAGGCGCAGTGATGGGATCCAAGAACCTGAAGGCGATAGCCGTCCGGGGTTCAAGGCCAGTCAACGCAGCCGATCTTGAGCGTCTCTCGCATCTGGCGTTGGACATGAATCAAAAAGCGCAAGGGCTGGCGACGGCCA
>Ga0187827_10008968_pt1 | contig 10706 bp, 8 predicted proteins | sample ETNtaG_39_FD_167969 | JGI IMG/M metagenome (GOLD analysis project Ga0187827, IMG submission 167969) | Marine microbial and viral communities from oxygen minimum zone, Eastern Pacific Ocean - ETNP2014_SV_150_PacBio MetaG (Illumina Assembly) | ecosystem: Environmental > Aquatic > Marine > Hypoxic... | reverse complement strand
ATTTGGCAGATTCTGAATCAGCACTCAGTAATATAAAATTGGAAGATGAGCCTTCTCCGAAGAAAGCTTCTGATTTGTTAAGTCAGAATTCTGAAATGAAGATTTTTGGTGGTCTTGGGGGCATAATGTTTCTGGAGGAATTACGTCATGGTGCTGTTGGTACTATGACTGGGTTTGCATTTCCTAAGGTCCTGGTCAGAATATATGATCAATTTAACAGTGGTGATATAAATGGTGCGGAAGAGTTGTTTAACAGATATTGCCCATTGATTAGTTTTGAAAATCAAAAATACATCAATTTGCCTCTACGCAAGCAAGCATACTATCGTAGAGGAATAATTGGTTCACCCACAGCTCGAAAACCACATGCTCCGATAGATCAGATGACACTTGATGAACTAGACAAACTTTTGCTTTGGGCAGATAGCCAGGGAGAAAATTAAACAATGGATTTAGGGATTAAGGATCGCACAGCACTTGTTGCCGCTTCGGCTAATGGTCTTGGTTTAGCCACTGCTATAAGATTAGCAATGGAGGGATGTAAAGTGGCTCTATGTGATCTCAACGAAGATGCACTTGAAAATGCTATTAGCCAGGTACAGAAACATGCTTTGAGTGATAGTCATGTACGTGCATTTCAAGTCGATTTACGTAGTACTGAATCAATAGCAGGCCTAGTTGATGCAGTAGCCGATGAGTTGGGTACGGTGAGCATATTAGTAACAAACTCAGGAGGTCCTCCGCCTGGGCCTTTTGATTCTGCAAGTGATGAAAAATGGATTTCGGCTTTCGAGCTGGTGTTTCTTAGTGCAGTTCGTTTGATACGCGAGTGTATTCCTGGAATGAAGGAGCAGAAATGGGGCAGAATTATCAATTTCACTTCAAAAACTCTTACAGAGCCTGTGCCGAATTTAATGTTATCAAATGGTGTGCGATTGGCTGTTGGCGGTATGGCAAAAACATTATCTAATGAAATTGCTGCATACGGTGTGACTGTAAACAATATTTGTCCTGGTCCTACGAGTACTGATCGTGCTATTGTATTAGCTGGGGCTCGTGCAGAAAAGAAAGGTATAAGCGTTGACGAAGAGCTTGCAATAACAGCTAGTAAAATACCTGTAGGACGGCTGGCTGATCCTGATGAACCAGCGGCGCTCGCTGCGTTCTTGGCGTCAGACTTAGCCCGCTACATTACCGGACGATCCATATTGGTAGATGGTGGTGCTGTAGGGGCATTATGAGTGTTGCATATGATACATTGTGTAATAACGCAAACTTTGATACTCTATGTATAGAGTAATAACATTGCTTAAGAGTGGGTGTTTTTGAACTATGAATGATGTAAACAGAGTGCTACAAGTAGATGGTCTTAGGACTGAATTTCATACTCTTGGTGGAGTGGTCAGAGCTGTGAATGGTGTCTCTTTTCATTTAGATCGTGGAGAAGTTCTTGGGGTGGTCGGTGAGAGCGGGTGTGGTAAATCCGTTTCTGTGATGTCCTTGCTCCAGCTTATTCCTAATCCGCCTGGTAGAATTGTAGATGGCACTGCCTTTCTTGGCGATCGTGATTTGTTAGCTATGAGTCAATCAGAGATACGGAAGGTACGTTCTGTAGAGATAGGCATGATTTTCCAGGATCCAATGACATCATTAAATCCTGTTCTTACAATTGGAACACAGATTGCCGAGCCTCTAGTGGAACACAAAGAAATGTCGTGGAAGGAAGCTTTGGATGCTAGCATAGAATTGCTGGACAAAGTTGGTATTCCAGATGCTGCAGAGCGTATCAATGACTATCCTCATCAGTTTTCAGGTGGTATGCGCCAGCGAGTAATGATTGCAATTGCCTTGGCTTGTGCTCCACCAATACTAATAGCTGATGAGCCTACTACTGCTCTAGATGTTACTATCCAAGCACAGATTCTTGAATTATTGAATGATCTACGTCATAGTGAAGGCATGGGTATGATACTGATCACACATGATCTAGGTGTGATTGCGCGTCTTGCTGATAGAGTGGCTGTGATGTATGCTGGTCAGGTTGTTGAAACAGGTTCTGCTGAGGATGTTTACGGCAATCCATCCCATCCATATACTCAAGGTTTACTGGAGTCATTACCTCGACATGACCAAGAACATAGTTCTTCCGAGCGCTTGACGAGTATTGATGGTCAACCGCCCAATATGCTCGATCCAATTGCTGGTTGTCCTTTTGCTGAACGTTGCAAATATGTTTTTGATCGATGTAAAAGTGAAAATCCAAACCTTTTTGTTCTAAACGGGAACCACAGTGCTGCTTGTTGGTGGGATATTGAAAATGAATGTGAACGAACCATTGAATAATAAAAGTATGTTGAGTGTAAAAAATCTAAAGGTGCATTTTCCGATTAGGAGAGGCATACTTCAGCGGCAGGTTGGGGCTGTGCGAGCTGTTGATGGTATAACCTTTGATATTTTGCGTGGTGAGACCTTTGGATTAGTCGGTGAAAGTGGTTGTGGAAAAACTACAACAGGTAGAGCAATTCTGCAGTTATATGAGCCAACGGCCGGAGAAATAGAATTTGATGGTGTCGCATTGGCACACTTGGACTCAAAATCGATGAGAGATATGCGTAAGCGCATGCAAATGATATTTCAAGACCCATTTGCCTCATTGAATCCTCGTCTATCTGTTGGAGCTACTATTGCTGAGCCTATCCGTATTCATAGCACCGTAGATAATCAGAAGGTTCAAGATAGAGTAAATCATTTGCTAGAAGTAGTAGGGTTGAGTCCTGATGTGGCTAGTAGGTTTCCTCATGAGTTTTCTGGTGGTCAGCGTCAGAGAGTGGGTATAGCTAGAGCTTTAGCATCCGAACCAGATTTTATTGTGTGCGATGAACCAATATCTGCTTTAGATGTTTCTATTCAAGCTCAGGTTGTGAACCTAATTGAAGATCTTCGTGCTGATATAGGCCTGACCTATTTGTTTATAGGCCATGATCTGAGTATGATCCGTCATATTTCTGACAGGGTAGCAGTTATGTATCTGGGTCACATAGTAGAATTGGCTGAGACTGACCGACTTTTTGTCAATGCATTGAATCCATATACAGTTTCCCTCATTTCCGCAATTCCGGTTCCTGACCCTGTAATTGAAGCAAAACGACAGCGTATTGTTCTGCAAGGTGATGTTCCTAATCCTGCGAATCCTCCTAAAGGATGTCTGTTTAGTACACGATGCCCACTTGTTGTTGATGAATGTAGGACTAATAGACCTGAGTTAAAGGAGTGGAGACCAGGGCATTATGCAGCTTGTCACAGAATCGATGAAGTGGGTGCGGGTAAGGGGCTTCCACCGATTAGTTTACAGCAAAACTTGGGCCAAGTATCGCAATAAGTAGATGTTGGGTCGGTACCTTTGTGGTCGGATCCTTGTTAGAAAACAAATGTAGCAACAAGTAAGCTCCTGTTTCAAGTAATCAATTTGTTGTATGTATCGCAAAGTCTACAGTTGACTTGTGCTAGTTAGTTTTAGTGCACCTAAATTGTGAGAGGATTAGTATATTTTATGCTAGGACATAGAGATTTAGGTCTAGGTGATAAAGTACTGTTGGCACACCATAGATTTTCCAATTGGTTAACTGACTTAAAGAAATTACGTCACACAGCATATCCAGCTTATTGGTTGGGTGGCACCTTGGGACATCTTGGAACTCGGATTTTTGTCATTACTTGTTTGTGGCAGGCAGTACACATGTCCGAAGAGGCAGCTTGGGTGGCCTTAGTGGGTTTTTTGTACGGAATTCCTCTTTTACCCTGTTCGCCCCTAGCAGGTTGGTTGGGTGATAAAAAGATGTCTCGGGGAACTTTACTAGTGGGCGCATGTGTGCTTGGAGGTTTAGTGGCTGGTGTATACAGTTGGATTGTAGGCAATGGTTTGGAGACAAAATTCTTACTAGGTACAGCAAATCTGTTGATGGGTATTTCATTTGCATTTTATGGTGCTAGTAGGCTAGCCTTGCTCGCAACAATACTTAGAGGGAATAATGTGTTCTCGGTAGCATCTTTTGATTTATCTAGTACGCGGATGATGGGCTTTTTTGGTCCTGTCATAGCTGGTCTACTACTAACTTACTACAATTATACGGTGGCTTTAGCTGTTTCAGCGTTGACATTAGCTGGGGCCGCAATTACTTTTGCAGTCTTGAAATCGACTTTACGCCAACAAGATTATAGTAAGACATCAAATGAGAAAGAATACCAATCCAATTGGTCTGTTGATAGCGGAAAATTTGGTGGGAGCTTTCAAAAGTATCTGCTGGGAGATAAAGTTGTTTTACTTTTGCTTTTTATGGGTCTCTTGTCTATACCAATAGGTATGACTTACTTGAAGATGACACCAGTATTTGTAGACAAGATTATAAAGGGTGGACCTGATCTTTATGGGAACTTGATTGGCATGGCAAGTGCGTTCGCCGCTGTTTCAGGCTTGATACTTTCCTTTATGTCTAAAGTCAATAAACCTAGTGAAAAATGTATTGTAGCCACGGTGTGTTTTGGATTTAGTTTGGTATTATTTGCATATACTAGGTCTGTGGTAATGCTGTATCTTATAGCTGGCTTAACCGGTTTGTTTCAAGGGATATTTCTTACAATTATGAATGCCACATATCAGAGTAGAGTTCCAGATATGTTTCGAGGAAGAATAATTGGAAGCTGGGGTGTGGTATGGGGTTTGCTTCCTGTGGCAACTATTGGTGCTGGTTATTTGACTGATCTATTTAGTGTCGTATGGGTTATTGCTGCAAGTGGTTGGTTTTGTGTTGTTGTTGGTTTGATAGGCGCAGTTTGGTATGCAGTTAATCAATCGATCAGTCGGTTCGCACAGTAATTAGAATACAGTAGCTAAATTGGACATAATATGATTTGGATTAACTTCAATCTTAATAACAAAGGGAGGCCGTCATGGCGCTGATATTGCGTAATCATGACTTACAAGGATTGCTGGAATTAGATGATTATATTGAAGCCGTTGAACTTGGTTATAGAGAGGAAGGTAAAGGACGAGCGTTGAATTTTCCGCGAAAGTGTGCCTGGTTTGAGGCTGATGGTGGAATTCATGCTGACAGAGATCTTCAGCCTGAAGGTTTACCAGCTCTTAAGTTCAAGGGAGCTGCAATCTCAAGCATAAACGCCGCTGGCCTTAATGTTTATACTACTGGAATGAGCGGTCCGCTTCAAACATTCCAATTGTTGTTTGATACAGTGACTGGTGAGTTGCTGTCTATCATGGAGGTGTTGTACTATGATTGGTTTAAGACTGCAGCTGTGGCTGCGGTAGCAGCAAAACACCTAGCGCCTAAAGGAGCTTTAACAATGGCCTTGTTTGGCTCCGGTCGACATGCACGAACAGAGCTGCATGCTGTAAAAAGAGTATGTGACTTACAAAAGGTACAAGTTTATAGTCGCAAAGAGAAACCACTTCGTGAGTTTTGTGTTTCTATGAGTGAGGAATTGGAAATAGATATTGTGCCAGTGCGTAGACCAGAAAGTGCTCTGGAGGGTGCTAACATAGTTACTACTATGACGACATCTCCTACTCCAGTATTCTCTAGCAAGGATCTTACCGAGACACAGGTACATGTTAATGCTATGGGTAGGCATGATCCGTGGGCAAGAGAAGTGGATGATGGTTTTGTAGTCAATTCCAAGGTTGTTTTGGATGATTGGGACTGTGGTATGGAAGAAGCAGGGGAAGTACTTGTCCCTATTACCAATGGCTTGATGACAGCAGATGATATCTACGCTGACCTTGGAGATATAATATCTGGAAACAAACAGTCTCGAGAATCGGACTGGGGATATTCGATTTTCTTGTCAGGTGGTACTGGTGTCGAGGACGCAGCAGTGGCTAAGCTAATTTATGATCGAGCTATGGAGAATAATATTGGTGAAGAAGTTGCTTTTGGTGCTCCATACGAATGGGTTATGTAGCACAAATTGTATGATGGTATTTTTCAAATAACATATGAATTTGTCGACTTATAAGTATTACTATAGAGGAGATTAATATGCTTACACACAATGGATTAGTGCAGGATGTAAAAGGACGCATAAGTAAAATTCAGGATATGATGAAGAGTGAGGATTTTGCTGCTCTTGTAATAATTGGTGGAGGAGCGCCGGGGGGTATGGGTGCTATTCGCTATATTACTAACGCCCATCTTTGGGGTGGTGCAGGTTATGCAGTGCTTGGTCAAGATGACCCAGATCCTTATATGCTAGTGTGGAGCTCTTATCAAGGAGTTTGGACGCGGAACGAGACAACAACACGCAAAGAAAGAGTTGAGTCACCCCCAGATCTAATGGAGCGCGTTCAGGAACTTGTAACAGGTTATGCTGGTGATAGCGGAAAACGAATAGGTGTGGTTAATATGAAAAAACTACTTCCGCTTGGTGCTTACGAGTCTCTGCAACAAGTTCTTGGCAATCATGAGCTTGTTGATGCTACTGATCAGTATAATACTATCAGGCAGATTAAATCACCTTTTGAACTAGAAGCAGTTCAGCAGAATGGCTACATTTTAGACGCATGTATGGATGTTTTCGCCGATCGGGCGCATGTAGGTGCTAGGTACTGGGATGTATGTGCGGCAACAGAAGAGTATGTGAAGGCAAAAGGTGCTTTTTGGGGGCGGACAAAACTATCTCTTGATCTCACACCTTTTACAGTGCCGACACCTAAAGACTTAACAATGTCTGAGGATGACATTATTAACTTTGAGATTGTTTATGAAAGTCCCTGGGGATATTGGTTGGAAATGACTACAGTATTCTCTTTTATTGATTTGCCAGATGAAGTGCAGCTACAGTTGGATGCATATCTTGCGGCTGTTGATGCGTCTTCTGCGGTGGCATGTACTGGAAATACGTATGCTGATATTTCTGATGCAAACGATAAAGCTATTGCCGAAGTAATGAAGGCAGGAGGTAGTAGCCTCAAAGTGGATGGTAAACACACTCCTGATTGTCATAGTACCGGTCTTGATGGTAGTGATGGTCCTAGTTCAGCATCAGACCCTGACTTTGTGTTGAAATCGAACATGATTCTTTCATACCATCCAGGTACTGTACTTGAGAATAATCGCGGATTTTTGATATCTGATAATTTCATGGTTACTGACCATGGTGCTGTGCGACTTTCACCACATAATGCAAGTCGTTACTACATGCGCCTATCAAGTTAACATTTGTATTGTTTTGAAATACTATGAGTAAAAAGATTAGAGTAGGTGTTTTTGGGGGAGGTGGCGCAGGCCATCATCACTTAGAGGCATTTGCTAACATGTCTGAAGAAGTGGAAATTGTTGGTGTAGCTGAGATTAACCAAACCAGAGGCGCACAGTTAGAGAGTGAATTTGGAATAACTAGCTACAATTCGGTTGACTCGCTAATATCTGCGGGGTTGGATTTGGGTGTTGTAGCTTTACCGCATGATCAATTGCTTGATTGTGGGCTTAATCTATTGAATGCAAATTGTCATCTTCTTATGGAAAAGCCGATGGGCAATTCGCTTGTAGAAGCTAAAACACTTTGGGAAGCATATAGAAATGCAAGTGATCTCGTATGTACAGTGAGTTTTGTCCATCGATATCGTCCAGCATTTGCCAAAGCATCTGAACTTTTACAGCATGGTGAGTTAGGAGATATTGTATCTATACATGAACACTTTAGGTTTCCCGGTGATAGTAGGGTTCCTAAATGGGTATGGAAGCATGAATCTTCTGGCGGAGGTGTTCTGTTATATTCTGGAATTCACAATCTTGACAGGATTCTCTGGTTTGTTGGAAGTAATGCTGCGTCGGTTACTGGTATCGTTGGTATTCATAGTCATGATGTTGATGTAGAAGATGGTGTTGGAGCATTGATCAAATTTGAGAATGGTTGTTATGCTACTGTTGTTGGCAATCAACCGTCTTCAGTTGTACCTAGTCCGTTTTCGCGTACGGAAGTTTACTGTAGGCAAGGCACTATAATAATTTCAAATGGAACTGAACTTACAGTTGTCAGTGGTGATGGTGAAGTTTCCACTCAGAATTTTGAACCTGTGGGTCATTTTGAGCAGCAGGCTAGGAATGTCGTTAATGCAATCTTGAAGAGCGAGTCTGCGTTTGTGACTATGGAAGATGGGGTTGAGGCTTATAGGATAGCGGAAGCTGTGTATGAGTCTAGTCGTGCGAACAAGACCATCAATATGAATGATGTTTAAGTAGCGATTTGTGATTGTGGCTATGATTATTGGAATGGTAGGTTCTAGGAGGTGAACTAATGGTTGATATGAAGTCCATGAATGCGGTGGAGTACATCGCGGATCATGCAAGTAATTTAGAGTATGACATGTTGCCACCCTTGGCCCTAAAAAGGGCTGGGCAGGTAATTGTCGATACTATTTGTTGTGCGCTGGGAGCTAGAGTTACTGATTTGGGTAAACTAGCTGGTGAATTTGCTGCGGCAACTGAACCGGGTAGTGAGTGTGTGTTGTGGGGTACTGACACTAAGTTATCTGCAGCAGGCGCTGCATGGGCGAATGCTGTAGCTTCCAAACATCTAGGTATGGATGATTCACATCGGGTGTGTGGGCATGTGGCCGCCGAACTAGTGCCGTTGGCGATTGCGCTTTGTGAACAGCGTGGTATGAGTGGGAAAGAGCTTGTTACTATTATTGCTGCTGGATATGATGTCTTTGGTGCAATCCAGCCAGGAGTGAAAGGAGCACAACGTGAACGGGGATTAGATCACAAGTCGCAAGCTGGTACCTTAGCCAGTGCTGTGGTCGCTGCGCTAGCTATGGGTCTTGATACAGACAAGATAGCTAATGCATTAGCACTATCTATGGATATGGCTTCTGGTACGGAGCAGTATGTGTTTGATGCAGGTCTATGTGATACAAAAGATCTTCTTTCCGGTTATGCTGTGCGCAACGGTATGTATGCAGCCCAGTTAGCTGAAGCAGGTTTTCGGGGTCCTCCAGGTGCATTGGATGGTGAGTATGGTTATTATCATGCTTTTGGAGATGGTTATGATCCAGATTTTCTGTCGGGTATAGGAAAAGAATTTGTCATTGCTGAGACTGGATTCAAGCCTCATGCTGGTTGTAGACATGTACATGCTTGTGTTGATGCAACCAATAATCTGTTGGAACAAGGGCAGCCAGACTTATCCCAGGTAGAGAAGATAAAGGTTGGTAGTTACAAGAATGCTATAACACCCTCGTTTCGTGTGAAGTATGATTGTGATAGCGTTAATCAAGCAGGCTTTTCTTTACCCGTGACTGTTTCTGTGGTGCTCAATAGAGGCAGTTGGTATAAAGAAGATATTGCTGCGTTTGATCAAGCTGCAGTTCAAGAGTTGGTACCGAAAGTAGAGGTTGTACTCGATGAGCAGATCAATGCAGATTGGCCAGAGAAGAACGGTTGCAAAGTAGAGGTTACTACCAAAAGCGGAGATCTTTTTGAAGGGCACGTAAGTTACGCTTTGGGCGAGCCTGAAAATATGCTTACTGATGCTGAGTTTGAAGCGAAGTTCCATTATCTAGCGAATGGTGCTATTCCGGAAGACAATATAACAGCGTTATGTAATATTGTGGACACAGTTGCGGACATGAATGATGTAAGTGAGTTAGTGAATTTGACTTTACCTAATAACTAATGGTTGATACAAGAATAGTAGAAATAAGATCAGCAATTATTCCTATTAAGAGGATGAGTCCGCTGGTAACAAGGTATGGTACTAATGAGTTTTTACCGTCAGTTGTAGTGAAAATCGCAACTCAGGATGGAATCATAGGTATAGGTCAAACTATATCTTCTGCTCCCTGGTTTGGTCCATCTGCTGTAGCAATCAAGAACGAGATTGACCAATATTTGGCTCCTGCATTGCACATGCAAGAGGCAATCAATATCAATGCTTGTTGGGATATTATGATCAGCGCATTTCGAGGCGCTAATTTTGCGTATACAGCTATCGATCTGGCTCTCTGGGATATTCTCGGCAAAAAGAATGGAGTTCCAATTTATGAATTGCTTGGTGGGCAGGTTAATGAGGGAGTTGCCCTGCATGGTTTTTTGGATAGAGTGAGTGGTGCTAAGCTCAATGAAAGTATTCAACATCTTACAGAAGAAGGCTGGAATATTGTTAAAGGGAAAATAGGCTTTACTGTTGATGAAGACGTGGATTGGTATAAAGAAGTCAGTGAACTTTCTGAAGGAAAGATGAAGTTTCAGCTTGATGGAAATTCTGGATACAGCAGATCTGATGCTATTCTGGCGCTTACTAAGATTGAGCAATTGGGTGGAATAGGGTTGTTTGAGCAGCCAGTACAAAACTTGGAAGATCTTGAAGCAATTGCTAGCAAAGTTAATACACCTTTGCAGGCTGACGAATTGCTGACTGGTGTAAGGAGTAGTTATGAGCTATCCAGAGCTAAAGCTATTCCTGTGTGGCATTTCAAGATGCATAAATATGGAGGTTTGACCCCACTTCAAAAAATGGCTGCCTTAGCCGAATCGGCTGATATTATATTTTCAGTAGCCCCATATCCAGATCTTATGTCAGCGGCAGCCGCACATTTTGCAGCTGCATCTAGGAATGCGACTTGGCCGGCTGGTGCTGCTCGTAATGATGACACTATACTGGACAAGCGGATTGTACCCGATGGTCACATA
>Ga0187827_10008966_pt1 | contig 10707 bp, 12 predicted proteins | sample ETNtaG_39_FD_167969 | JGI IMG/M metagenome (GOLD analysis project Ga0187827, IMG submission 167969) | Marine microbial and viral communities from oxygen minimum zone, Eastern Pacific Ocean - ETNP2014_SV_150_PacBio MetaG (Illumina Assembly) | ecosystem: Environmental > Aquatic > Marine > Hypoxic... | reverse complement strand
AGGTCTTGCACTCCGAGGTTGTCAGTAATCATCCTTACATCATCCCCTGCCACTACCGACTCTTCAACCAAGCATCGATGTCAGATTTCAGGTATAATATTTTCCCTGTGGCGGCGCTGGCTTTAAGTACACCAGCGTTTCGTGCACGCTTGAGCGTCTTCTCAGATAGACCACAATAATCAACCGCCTCTCGGGTGGTCAACCATCTATCCCGACCTTCAATTTTGACGAGGATTGTATCCAGCTTCTCATTGATTGCGAAAAATGTCATTTCACTTTTCTCCTATGTTAGGTTTCGGGGCAGGAACAACATTTGTCCGCCCTCTAACTAACACAGATGATGGATTTGAATATGTCACGCTAAAGAGCGCTGTTCGAAGAGAACTATAACGGTATAAGGGAGATGACAGATTTGCTATCTGTCACGGTAAACGGAAAATATTATTCTAATTCATCTTTGTCTTTGAATGATTGTTCATCATTTTCGTCATTGCTGTCATCTTTATCAGATTCTTCGTCCCAAACCCGCCTTATTTGTTCAGCGTCAAAAGGTTGTCTACCTGTGTATTCCATTGCATCAGTGTTAGAAGTCGGGGCGGTATAACCGTGAGGGTCTATTATTTCATTGCCTCTATCACTCGGATGTGGTGCCTCTACATCTCTCGCAATGAAACCACATTCTGCAAACTGGACAGTCCACGACCCAACCCCGCTTTCCTTTCCGTACTTAATCGGGTCACCATCTATAATGCCGAATATTTTTCTAAAATGTGCTCGCAGGTATTCAATACGCTTTTTCAATAAGTTTCGCTTATCATTGAATTTTGGGTCATCCTTTTTTAGCTCAGGTGGTGTAAAGAAACCGCCACATTCAGCAAATATCTTCAAAGTATTAAACTTTTCAAGTGGCTTGCCTTTTTTGGTAGCCAAACCAAGTTCGTGCAGTTCATAGGTTCTAAATTTTTTCTGTCCTCTCCGCTTAATTTTGATTGCATAACCAACAACCCCAACCGCACCCACAATTTCCACCTGCAAGCGAACATCGCTCCACTCAGCACCTTCAAAATCTTTAACTAACACACTCGGCTTTGAATATGTGGGGATTATGATGTTGTCGTCTTGCCGCCTCTCGAAGTTCTGAACCATATATTCCAGATGTTCCTTATCCCATATTTCGAACTGTGCGTCAGTGATTATCCAAGGGGGTCTTTCCAACCCTTGGTCGTATATCTCCTGAAATATTGCGCCCCAAGGAATTGCATAGGCGGGAAACAATGGATGGATGACGATGTCTCTTGGCACCATCATTCCCCATTCCCCATAACCTATGAGACAAGCCTGCTGAAGCACAGCAAGCATTATTGCTTGACGGAATAAAGTATTTCTGGTGATGGGATTGACGCTTGTGCTCGGCAACCTGTAAACAGCATTTGTATCAGCGGCTTGGGCAAGCAGAACCAGTTTGTCGGTATTAAGGTTAGTGAATATTTGGCGAAAACGAGGTTCCAATTTTTCAGCTTCTGTCACTTTACCCAGATTTGAGACATAGCCTTGCCATATGGCAACCCATTCATTAAAAGTTCTATCTTTATATAGCTTATACCAAGTACCAAGCCAGCGATGCTGAAAATGTCCTGTCTCTGGGTCACTGCCAATAAAGTCCCATCGCTTGAAAAACGAATCAACATCAAAGAATGGCTCATCAAAGTACCACTCCGCACTGTCAAGGCGTGCCCTGAGTGCGGCATTATAGATTTTCCTACTCTTCATCTGTCATCTTATGCTATAAATCCCTACATCCGCGCGGAGCTAATATCTATAACACTCACTACTCTTGCTCAATATCTTTGAAAATTAAAACTCCATCTTTAAGCGACCATCCAGCAGGTAAAGATGCTGGTTCTCCTATAATACCACCTGACTTAACATATCTTAATGTTGCCTGTAAAAGTTCAGCTCCTTCAAGGTTTGCACCAGCAAGGACTGCCCCTGTAAGGTTTGCCCCTGTAAGGTTTGCCCAACTAAGGTCTGACTTCATAAGATTTGCCCCTCTAAAGTTTGCCCCTGAAAGGTTTGCCCCTTTTAAAGAATGCCCATTCAAAATTTGCCCCTTTAAGGTCAGCACCTGAAAAGTTCGTTCCATAACATATGGAACCCTTCAAATCTGCACCCTTAAGGTTTGCTCTCGAAAAGTCTGCATTTTCAAGGTTTGCCCCTGTGAGATTTGTCCCTGTGAAGTCTGCCATTTGAAGATATGCTCCTGAAAAATTTAATCCCTTAAGGTTTGCCGCTGAAAGGTTTGCCCTTTTAAGGAATGCCCATTCAAGATCTGCCCCTTTAAGGTCAGCACCAGCAAGATTGCAATTTTGCATTCTATCAGGATAATAGTATTCCCAATTATCCTTATTGCACTGGGAATAAACAATACCAGTTAGTAGTACCATTAGGATAATTTTTTTTATTCTCTTTTTGTTTTTTTGAGCCAAAAATGTTTTATTCTTTCATCCTGATCGTACCGTCCCCTTTTTCCAGGTTGAGATTGAGAAAGTAGTTTCGAATGCTGTATTTTTCATTTTTATAGGATCTACTTGTTCAGTTTGGTAGCTATTCAATAGCTTCTATTCCATTGTCATCGGCAAGCTCCCTAAGAATGCGAAGTTTATTATCATCGAGAGGTACGCCATGAATTCTACAGTCTGCCAAGGCCGCAAAACCGCGCTCACCAGGGAGACGGATTTCCTTAACATGCGAACGAACACGCGAGCTCTTGACGTACGCCAGGAACCGCCGCATTTCCTCAAAGAAATAGTCCGATCCTACAAACACAGCCGGATCAAGGATCATGAGCGAAAAGGATTGGTGGAGTTCGGCGTCCGGATTATTGGCGCTGCCACCGGCCAGAACCGTGAGGGCCTCATTGAAAAGCGATAATGCATATCCTTTGTGTCCGTCAATATCACCACCCATGAACATTAACGACCCGTCTCGATCAATTACAGATGGGTCGTTACTGGGACTCCCCGTATTGTCAAGAAACCTGGAAGTTGCTGTCTTTTTCCCTTCTTTGATCAATGCATGTGCTGCACCCATTGATATCGTTGCAGTTGAAAAATCCGCGACAACCGGATTCCCATCCGTCGGAAAAGCCAGTGCGATGGGGTTCGTACTGAACCGGGGATCGATCCCACAGTAGGGGGCACAGTCCTGGCATGTGTTGGTCTGTGCCCAGGCTTGGCACAATAGTCCCTGCTCAGCAATGGATATAAGATGCATTCCTAACGCACCAATCCAGTGAGTATTCCGGACACCCACAAATCCTACACCGTCTGTGCGAGCAATCTCTACTGCCATTTTCTTTGCTAACTTCATGACGAGAATCCCTAGACAGCGTTTCCCATCCAACAACACCGTAGCTCCATGCTTGCCAATAATTGTCGGCTCCACTTGGGGATCGATCGTTTTCCCTAGCGCCTCGTTGATTGCCACGTACTGGGCCAGCCCGTGCGTGGACTGCCGAAATGCCTCTGTTTCGACTACGATCCGTGAGACATACAACGCGTGATCTTCCGGAACATCCCGCTTTGTCATGAATGCCACCCCAAATTCGATCAATCTTTCCATTGAAATACGTTTCACCATCTTTTTCCTTTCCATTTAAATGCAGAATGACGAAAATCAGCGGCGTCGATTGTCGGCGTCCGCTGCTGCGCTTTATTAGCTTCTATGTCCATTTGGTTTAGCATTCAAGCATCTCCCGAATCACACCTCGTAGCGTCCCGACCCAAATAGGCTCTTCCTTGGATCGGATGTGATCCAGCAGTTCGGTTAGATACCGGTGCTCAGGATCGTGTAGATAATGGCTATAAGGATGTTGGGCAAAGTTTAAAAGCAACCGGTGCTTATAAGCGTAATCCACGCTACTCTTCTGAATACTGATTAAGCGATCCAAAGCATTGGGAACCGTCCAGGTGCATCGCCAGCCAGCCGGTACCGGTTGATGGGCATACTGCTTGCGAAATTCTGTGAGGGCATCGTCATCGGCCACGAGAGTATCTAAGAACGTGCGGTCAGTAAGTCCATGGAACGGAATTTCGACCAAACCATCAAGGAAACGAAAAGGAGGATGAGCACCGCTGTCTTTCGCTGAGTCTCTAGGATTGTCCTTGTATTCCATGCCGCCTGTCCCCTGTCCCGATACGTAGCTGAATCCGTTCCTCAGAATCACTGAACGGCTGTCGGGTCCGAGCGCTCCTGGCGGATATCCACCGGGACCTCGTAACACGAACGGTTCCACTTCCAATTTCTCTTGAAGCAGTAGGTTCGCCCGTCTCAGATCGACATCCAGTTCCTCAGGATCCGTGTAGGCCAAATTAAGATGACTATACGTATGACAGTCTACGTCATGGCCTCGTGCAAGCGCCTCCCGGTAGACCGAGTAATCGCACCCTTCCTCCAGACCATTGACGATCTTGAAAAAGTGCAGTCGAGCATCAAATCGCTCGGCGTCATCCATCTGCCGACGCATGTAATCGGCAACGAACGGAGCAGTTCTCCCATGGCAACCCGGATTGTCCAGCGGAGAATAACCGTGGGCCATGTCAGTATCGTAGGTCAGGGCCACCGCGCAACGATACTGCTTGGGGATTTTTACCTGAACCAGTTCTGTTCCAGAGTCGTTGTCGGTCATTTCATTACCCTTCCCTAAACTAAAAAAAATCAACAGAATATGTGTCGTTCTTTTTCATCCCCATCATGCCCCATCACTTACCGGGTTGAGAGCTTGAAAAGCATAATGGGTTTATTCAACGACACCATCTTTATCTTCTTAGTAAAGCCGCCCGCTTTAGTCCTGTTGATATTCTGCTATTTGTATCGTATTGCTTGTGAGATCATACATTGCGATATGCGATTTACCTTCACTGACGATGATCTGAACCGGCGCAAGATAGCCTCGAGAGTCCCTTGTTGTGGTATTCGGGAAACGTGAACTAAAATTGGGAATGCCTTTAATAGTTTTGATTGGATCAAGCCGCAAGCGATTTTCATCCCAATGATAAATGTTTGTGAGGTTTTGAACGAAATAAGGTTCCTGAGGATTTGTTGGCGAAACAATGATTTCTTCGACTTGGTCGCCATCAATATCCCGAATATCCCATACAAACTGATTCTCCAATGCGTATTCATCCTCCGTAACGTTGGGCTTAGAGATATGCAAATACCACTTTTTATCTTCAAACACATTATACATGACTCTTGACGGATGACCTTCTTGAATTTTAATAAAAACGTTGGAAGGATAAATAATTCTTCCATTATACTGACCTGCTTGATGCGTAGCATCAGTTTGTGAAAAAAATCTATCTTCATAAGTTAAATCAAGGGTATTGTGAATTAGAAAGCGACGATGTAGACCTCCATAGGGATCACTTTTTCTTACCCCATTTATATTGTCCCAAAAGAAGGTCAGCGAGTTTGTACCTCCAATTAAAGCTATATTTTGTGGATAGGCTGAGTCAACCTGGACTTTACCTTTAGTTCGGTAGGCATATCTACCTTCCTCAATATAATTTCGAAAATCATGTGCATCCCACAAAAGTTGTTCCTTGCGGTATGGCCCAACTTCGTAATGCAATAGTCGACCATAACTGAAAAGAACATATCGCGTGCCACTTTGAACGAGCAATCCATTGATGCCATTGAGGTTGGCTTTATAACTTAACCCCCAGTATTGGTTGGTGTGTTTATAGTATTCCTCAAACTGTGGACTTGAGTGAAACACTAGTGGTTCGCTTTTAAATGTCGTTCCATTAAAAGTAAAATACCATTGCTGAGGATTGTAGTCTGGAGATATCACGATCGTCCGGGAACTTTTCCCAAAGATAATCGAATTACTATAATAACGGGGAACTTTATAGCTTGTAGTATCGTCTGTATTTGGAAAACAGTAGTCTTCCAAAGGAGCAACTACCCTGTGTTCATGCCCAGTTCTTCCGTTGTACAAAACGAGAAATGATGTTTTGATAAGTTGACGATTGTCTTTGCCACCCGAACCACACCGAAGAAGCTGGCCATTTTGATCATAGATTTGTTCACCCCTAACAACCGTAGCTAAATCAGGCCAACCGTCTGCATCAAAATCAAACCCTCCGGTGACGCTTAGAGCGTTGTCTGTTATTTCCCTCGACCACAAAAGCGTATTTTCCTCATCGTGCGCCTCAAGCCTCTTGAGGCTTTTCGACTTATGATATAGAAAATAGACGTAAGCATTGGAGGCATTGTAATCGTTTACCTTGTAAAGGTGAACGATAGTATCCTTATCACTTAGATGCATGGCATTGCGTGGATCATAAATCTTCTGAGCAGATAGTTTGAATGTCATGAGAATCACCAGGAGAGAGATTCTGATAATGTGCATTCTACAAACTCCTTTCAGAAGGGTTAAACATACTTCTGACATTTTGGTGTTTTTCCCCTATTGACTTCCAGGGATTCGATCATTATTTTCCATCTACAACATATCCTTTTTCCCATTAATCACCATTATAGTGTTATTCTATATATTTTTCTTTATTACCCATTTTATGGATAGCAATAGGTTTTATAATATTTTTAATAAATTATTTTCCGATGTGGGTGCTTCTTTCATCCTGACCGTACCCCCGCCACTTTCAAGGTTGAGATTGGGAAAGCGGTTGAGAAAATGGTCTCAATGTCCCATTCAGGGCAAACTAACGTCATAAAACTTAACTTAATTTCTAACCTTTCCTTTTGCCATCCAATAAAACAGCCTTACCAATTTTTCGAAGGAATAGATGACCTCTATTATTTTCTACGTGAGAAAGACTCCTTACAGTCCTATCAAGAACTTTGCCTTATCACGAAAGGCACTGAAAAAATATCATGTGACTTTATTTTTCAGTTGTTTCAGCTATCTTTACAGGCCCAGTATGATTTTCATGAACTTTCATTAATTATAAGGGCAGATGAACGATTTTGCCCGTATTGCTTGATTGATAAATTGCCAAGATAATTTCAACTGCTTTTCGTCCTTCGCACCCATCTACGAGATGAGGCGTATTACTTTCGATAGACTGGATAAAATCTGTCATCTGCCGGCAATGATTATCGTGGTTAATTGCCCGAGGGTCAGAAACGCCACCACCCCCTGAATTTTTACCAGAAAATTTATTTCTAATTACCTTATCGTTTGGTTTTTCCTCTTCGAATTCCCACGTTATTATATCTTCCTCAACCATCACAATTGTTCCTTTTGTACCAGAAAATTCAAACCTTTTCAATGAACCTGGATACACAGCCGTTGTGGTTTCAATGACCCCGAGTGCACCATTTTCAAATCGCACAGCAGCAACTGCAACATCTTCTACATTGATTCGTTCATGTGCGAGTGTATCGGTTAAAGCCTGTACCGACCTTACAGGTCCCATCACATATTGCAGAAAATCTATTGCATGGATTGACTGATTCATCATCGCTCCGCCGCCATCGAGTTCCATAGTACCTCGCCAGTTTCCACTGTCGTAGTAATCCTGTGATCTATACCACTTAACATATACATCTCCAAGAATTGATTGTCCAAGTCTCCCATTAAAAACCGTTTGTTTAACTAATTGGCTGGAATCACTGAAACGAGAGTTAAATATGCAACATACACGAACATTCGCTTCTATGCAGGATTCAATAATAGTATCACAACGCTCTAGAGTAATTTCAAGGGGCTTTTCAATAATCACATGCTTACCAGCTTCAGCGGCTGCTACAGCAGGCTCCATGTGTACCCCACTCGGTGTACAAATGCAAACGATGTCTATATCATCACGATTTAACATCTCATTGTAATCGGAATATGCCGTAATACCATAATGGTTAACTAAACGATGTGAGTTTTTGGCCCTTCTGGAACTTACCGCAACGAGAACACCGTTACTTATTTCCTTAATAGCTTCAGCATGAAATTCTGAAATCATACCACAACCAATAATTCCGAAACCGTAAGTTTTCATGATTTTCTTATCTACCGGAAAAAGGAAACATTAACGCAAGTAGTTTTGATTCTTTTTTGGAAGAGAAAATTCTGATCAATGTAACACCCAGATGATCTAGAAACATAATGGGGAAGCCACCTATCTGGAGCCAACCTACGGAGAGATTGCGGTAAAATCAACCATCGAGAATATATAAAAAAACCTGATCATTAAGAGGGGCTAATCTGGTGTGTGACCGGAAAGATTCGAACCTACTGAATTAACTTCATGCACGAATCTTCATCAACACGTTCCTCGACTCAATTTTATCAAGCGATACGGAATTTACAGCACAAGCCATAAAAGAATCGCCATGGCGACTCTCTAATGGCGCTGAATCCAACCGCAAATTAGTAATCACTCCAAGAGCCCCCTAGGATGTACTGCGTCGCTACAATTACGTCTGATCCTTTCATCAGCTGACAATCCGCTTCACCCAGACGCCCATCGACAATTTGTCCCCGTTTCCTCAGCTCCCCCTCCATTCGCTCAAAGGCCACCGTCCTACCCATCATTGATGTCAACAATACAACCTCCTCTCCGCGCTCCGGGTGCTTAAGGATCACCCGCTTGGGATACTGCGGACTCCAAAGTTTGTGTCGATCTGGATCACCCGCGTAATCTTCCCCGATGTGTATAATCGAGTTCACCTCGTGGTTGACACCCAGCAGAAGGATACGTCCTTTGCGCTGCGACAGTAAATCCAACGCACAGCCTTTTCCAAGAGCGCCACAGTTTAGATCGTTCTCCACCAATTCGTCGGCATCGGGACCAATAACCGTGACTGCGTGAGTAGGATGCAGACTGCGCACGGACTCAGGTCTGTGACGCACAGCTTCCGTAATAGCCCCGTTTCTTGAGGGCGATTCGAGCGGGTCGAAATACTCCGTGCCGCTGTGCGTAAAAGTAGGTACCATCAGTGTACCGTTCTTGTCTAACACTCCAAGTAGTGCTTCGACCACGGTCACGGCACCAGCCTCAACGTGTCCCAGGCTTTTCAAGGAACTGTGCACCATCAAATGCTCCCCTCGCTTGAGGCCCATTATCCGAAGACCTTCAATAATATTGGCGTTCGTCACGCTTGTTTTCGCCATCTCTACCCTACAGCTCAGTACCGTTAAAAGAGCTCAACATCTGGTGAAACTAACCCTCTCTCACCTGACAAGGCGTGAAAGAAACACACACCGAGTTCCGATCACCCCCCCCCCGTCACTTTCCATGTTGAAATGGCAAAATGATATAATTATTTCAGTAATCAAAGAGATGCTGGGCACACTTCAAATTCTTAATTCTCATTTTACTCGAACTAACTTCATTATCCTTCCGGAAACATTCCAATCCTGGACATAAAGGTTTCCTTTCTTATCCCAGAATGAACCATGGGTCCCGCTAAAAACACCTTCAATCCAAGATTCTTGTTTGATATTAAATGAAATTCCTTTTTCTAGATCAGCGTTATATCCTAGAACTGAAATTATTGTGTTATTTTTGTCCAGTATAATGAGCTTGCCATACAAATCCGGTACCGAGACATTATCGCCCAGTATTGAAACGGAAGTTGGCATTCCGAGGCCTGTGGTTACTTCTTCAATAAAATTTCCATCTAAGTCATAATGCACTAATCGACCTTTGGGTTTATGGTTACGATCACAAATTAATAAACGGACAGGATCATAACGTGTATCAATGGTCATACCATGTGCAGTATTAAATTCCCTTAATCCATTTCCTTTCTTCCCAAAATGTCCTTTGTATTTACCTTCTTTATCATATATGAAAATCACGTTACTCCCATAACCATCCGATAAATAGACATCCCCATTTGGAGCAACTGTTATTGCCGTAGGACTAAAATTTTCAACCGTCAATCCACTTTTGGGAGGAAAACTAAAACGTAAAACAATCCTCCCATCGATGGACCTAAATTTTAATCCTTCAGAATTAACATCTCTCGCACCATAAATGAATTCTTGATCATACTCCTGACGAATTTCCATGTCATGGATATCTGAGTGATCTTTAGTCCAATAAGATCGAATAACTTCACCACTTGGTGAAAATACTGTAACGCCTTTCTTGCTACTAGTATAGATATTGCCAGAATTGTCAATTACAACACTACCATGAGTTGAACCTAGCATGGATTTTCCATCACCGCCTAATCCCCAACCTGGAACTGTTTCAAAAGTCATTTCCCCACTACCCATCCGAACTGGTACGGTCTTCTGTTGACCATAAAGCAATAATGAGAAACCGATTACAATACTCAATGGAACTAGAATAGAATCTTTTTTCATAAGTAGTTTATAAGACTTTATTCAAGTTTTCAGAATTTTTCAAAAAATTATATCACGATGAGTGTTCTTCTTTCATCCCGACCGTACCCCCGTCATTTAGGGTTGCGGTTGAGTTTTTAGGTTGAAAAGCATAATGTTGTTTTTTGGATGCGTGTCCCGAATTTGTGTGTCCCGAATATATCTAAAATTGTCGATACTGGACTATACTACTCTAAAGCGGTGTGTGTCAAGGTACAATACATCCACAGACGAAAAACCCCTCGCTAAGAGGGGTCTTCCGACACTAATTTTAGACCCTTACGGGCCCATAGCTCAACGGTTAGAGCACCGCACTCATAATGCGTAGGTTCCAGGTTCGAATCCTGGTG
>Ga0187827_10008961_pt1 | contig 10716 bp, 11 predicted proteins | sample ETNtaG_39_FD_167969 | JGI IMG/M metagenome (GOLD analysis project Ga0187827, IMG submission 167969) | Marine microbial and viral communities from oxygen minimum zone, Eastern Pacific Ocean - ETNP2014_SV_150_PacBio MetaG (Illumina Assembly) | ecosystem: Environmental > Aquatic > Marine > Hypoxic... | reverse complement strand
CTACCATATCAGTCATTAAGTCTGATTTTGAAAGAAGGCCTGCGCGAGCGCAAACTTCACTATCTAGATTCAATTTACTTGCTATATGACTACTAAGCTTTTCTATTCGCTTAGCCTTATCAGCCATTGAACCGAGAGATTTCATAAACAAAACACTTTTCAGATCGACAAGCCTTTGGTCTAAACTCTTTGTTCTGTCTTGACTCCAAAAAAACTCAGCATCTGCTAATCTTGGACGGATTACGCGTTCGTTTCCCTCAACTATAACACTCATATTATTTGATTCAATGTTCGCCACAGAAATGAATAATGGTAATAACTTATTGCCCTTATCAACTAGATGGAAGTATTTTTGATGAGACTTCATTACTGAAATAATTGCCTCCTCTGGGACATCTAAATATTTCTTATCAAAGTTACCTAGAAAGGCATGAGGGTATTCTATCAGCGCACAAACTTCCTCTAGCAAAGATTCATCAATCACAGCCTCTGCGTTTTTATCACTTGCAATCGCAATCACTTGTTGACGAATTAACTCCTTACGTAAATCAAAATTAACCTCGATTTTGGCTTTTTTCTTTATTGTGTTCTGATACTTTGCAGCGCTAGAAATTTCGATAATTGGGTCATTTGAAAACCTTAAGCCTCTAGATTTATTCCCACTAGAAAGACCCATTATTCTAGTTGGGATTATTTTCTCATCGAGCATCATTACCAGCCAATGAACAGGTCTAACAAATGAGTAGTCAGAATCTCCCCATTGCATTGCTCTAGTTATAGGTATATTTTTTATCGCTGATTTAACAACTATAGGCAATAGATCGATTACTTTATCGCCCTTCTTTGTAGTCTTATAAAAATAGTATTCTTTTCCCTCGAAATGCTGTTTTTCAAGATTAATTTTATCTATACCACAAGATTTGGCAAAACCCTCAACAGCCTTATCGGGAGAACCTATGGCTGGTCCTTTTTTTTCAATAAGTTGACTCTTCTGTTTAGACTGAAGTTGTTTTATAAAAACCGCTAAACGTCTTGGAGTGGCAAAGCAATCAACTTTTCCCATTTCCAATCCTAGATTTTCAAGTTCAGTAACTAGGTTATCTCTCAGTGAATTAGAAAGTTTACGGAGTAATTTAGGCGGAAGCTCTTCAGTACCTAATTCAAGAATAAAATCATGCTTTTCCATGCTTGGTATTTTAACTTATTGATTGATTTGGTTATAGGACAGATAAATTATAATTTTATTTGATAGTCAACTAAATTTCCCAATGCAGATCTTAGTTAACCCTAAAAAAGAAAAGTACCTCTTTATCAAATACACTTTCATCAGGAGCGACAGGTAGAGGGGATGCTTTATAAACCGCTCTTTCAATTGAGTTCTTAAATGAGCGCGCCTTGTCGCTGTCATCAAGCGTACAGTTCTGAACATTTACAGCCTCCACAACACCTTCAATGTTTTGCTTAATATAGACATCACAACCCCAATCATCTTCAGCCCCTTGATATTTCCAATAACTTCTAACTCTTGCTGCGATATGATTGACATATGCGCTTTTTAAGGTATTGAGTTGGTCTTCAATTTTGAGTTGCCTTTCAAGATCTTGATCTTCCTGAATTTCTTCTGTAAGAAGACGCTGGTATTGTTCTTGTTCAAATGCCTCTTTTTGAGCCGCCCTTTCAGCTTCAAGTTGGTCTTTTTTCTGTCTCTCTTCTTCGGTAAGCTGTTTTGCTAGGTCTGCCTGTTGTTCTGCAAGCTCTTTTTGCTTGGCCGCCTCTTTTGCTTTTTCTTTAGCCTCCTGCGCACTCCTATCCGCTAACTCTTTTTGTTTAGCGGCCTCTATAGCTTTCTCTTCAGCCTCCTTCGCCTTCTCTTCAGACAAATCTCTTTGTAATTCAGCCTGTTTGGCCTGCTCTTCAGCTTCTTTTGCTTTTGCCTCAGCCAACTCTTTTTGTTTAGCAGCCTCTTTAGCCAGATTTTCAGCCTCTATAGCCTTGCTACTAATTTCATTTAATTTTGATTCTGCAAGCTCTTTTATTCTTGTCGCTTCTATCGCTTGAGTCTCTGCTTGTTTTGCTATTAACTCTAATAACTCCTTTTTCTTTGTAATCTCTTGAAGTTTAACTTCAAGCTTTTCAGTTTCAGCCTCTAACAACTCTTTCTGTTCAGTGGCTACTTTTGCTTTTTGCTCGGCTTCTTTGGCTTTCGCCTCGGATATTTCTTTCTGTCTAGAAGCCTCTTTGGTCTTCTCTTCTTCTGATTGTCGTTTAAGTTCTGCAAATTCTCTTTGCGCCTTAGCCAACAAGGTTTCCTGTTCAGCTACTTTTTGAACTTCTTTAGCAGTTTCTGATTTTTGAATTTCAGTTTCAATTTTTTGTTGTTTTTCTTTTTCAAGTTCTACCAAACGCTTTCTTTCTGTTTCGATAATCTCAACATCAATTGATATTGCTTTAGTAGGAACAGATTGAGAGGTAGCAGCTTTTTGTTTAGGGATTTCCCAGCGCTCAATGTTGGAAAAGAATAAGCCTGCTAATAAACCAAAATGTAGAATTACTGCTATCCAAAAAGCAATTGGGTGTTTTTTAGAGATGTTTATCATTGGCTGCATAATCGATAATGCCAGACCAAGGATAAAGACTATAAATTTTTTGAGGTATCTAAGTATGAACCTATAAGAAAGAATACTAAATCTTTTTATAGTCGACTGCTGCCCTTGAATACTTTCACCATCATCTAGAGGATTATTTTGATTATCTGTTTTGTCGGTATTTTTTTTAACTGAAAATATACCTTTAATAGATTCTACAATTTTTTTTATGAACTTCATAATCTAAATTAGATTAGTTTTCAGTCTCAGTAATAATTCCGACTTTTTCAACGCCGTTTTGACCTAGTACAGCCATTAATTCGACTACACTACCATAATCTACATTCCTATCCCCACGCACAAATACTTTCATTTCTGGCCAAATCTGTAAACGCGCAATAACCCTATTAACAGCTACATTTATCGAAACTTTTTCACCTTCTTCGGTTATTTCTGCGGTTGCATCTTCCAGTGAATTAATATAATAATCACCCTGTCTATCAATAGTAATAACAGTCGGCTGATCTTTAGTGTACTCAACCATACTTGCCTCAGCCTGAGGCAAGTCAACTTCTACGCCTTGCTCAATAATTGGGGTAGTCATCATGAAGATAACCAGCAACACCAACATGACATCGATATAAGGAACAATATTAATGTCAGCATTGACATTTGGTCTAGATCGACTAGGTAATTCAATCATTACTGTCTTTGTATCATTACAAACAATTCTTCAACAAATGCGGTGTATTTGTTGCCGATCTCTTCTACTTGTGAAACTAGTCGGTTATATGCAATAGTTGCTGGAATTGCCGCAAAAAGACCAAACGCAGTTGCAATAAGCGCCTCAGCAATTCCCGGTGCGACAATAGCGATTGTGGCTTGCTTGACAGAAGCCAGGCCAATGAATGAATGCATTATTCCCCATACCGTACCAAATAGGCCAATATAAGGACTAGACGAGGCAATCATTGCGAGAACAGAAAGACTTGAATCGAGACGATCAATTTCGTTACTTGCTGTTGTATTCATTGCACGATAGGCTCTCTCTGAATTCATAATCAAGGACTGGTTTGATGTTGACTTGGTATGAGTAAATTCTTGATATCCTGAGCCAAAAATATCTTCCATCGCAGTTCTGTCTGATGCCAGAGGCGGGAGTTCTTTATAGACAACAGAAAGAACAACTTCACCTTCAAAGTGTTGATGAAATTTATTGATATCGCTTGTTGCATCGATTAATACTTTTTTCTTAGACATAATAACTGTCCAAGAGTAGATAGACATCATCACTAATACAATCATTACTATTTGTACAACGATGCCTGCGCTAAATATTAAACTGATTATTGATAAACTATTTTCTTCCATTTAGTTTCTCCAAGATAGCCGGTGGGAGACCACAAGGCTTAAAATTATCATTAAGGACAGAAACCACCTTAACTTTGGCATCAAATAATACCGTATTTTTTTCTATATTCATTATTTTCTGAGAAAAAACCAAACTTGCGTGGCTTATAGAAATAATTTTAGTTTGTACTTCAATTAGGTCATTAAATAAAGCTGGCGATAAATAATTTGCTTCAATTGAACGCACTATAAATAAAACATTATCTTGAGCAATTAGTTCATCTTGATCAAATCCCAATTCACGTAAAAATTCAGTACGACCACGCTCAATATATTTTAAATAATTGGCATAGTAAACTACACCTCCAGCATCTGTATCTTCATAATAAACTCTGACGTCTATCTTACTCATTTCCCATATAGATCTTGCGTCTTGTTATGCCGTATAACTCCTAAATGAGAAAAGGCTAAATCGGTTGCAACTCTGCCACGAGGTGTACGCATAATAAAACCCTGCTGAAGGAGAAAAGGCTCAACCATATCTTCTAAAGTTAAACGCTCCTCGCTAAGGGCAGTTGATAGAGTATCAAGTCCAACTGGGCCAGCAGAAAACTTATTAATAATTAAACTTAAGTAGTCCCTATCAAGTTGTTCAAGACCTGCACTGTCAACTTTTAATGCGTCCAAAGCCTCTTGAGCAATATTTTCGTTAATAATACTATTGCTTTTTACATCAGCAAAGTCTCTAACACGTCGGAGAAGTCTATTGGCAATCCTCGGTGTCCCTCTAGAGCGCTTAGCAATTTCCTTTGCACCTTTTTTATCTATTTGTATACCAAGAATAGAAGCTGATCGCTCAATAATTTTTTGCAAATCTTTAAACTGATAAAAAGCCAGCCTCTGAACTATACCAAACCTATCCCTCAGAGGTGAGGTTAACATACCAGCGCGTGTCGTTGCACCAATTAGGGTAAAAGGTGGCAAATCCAACTGAACAGAGTGTGCTGCAACTCCCTCGCCAACAAGTATATCTAACTTATAATCCTCCAAGGCAGGATAAAGTATCTCCTCTACAACAGGATTGAGTCTATGTATCTCATCAATAAAGAGAATATCATAGGGCTCTAACTTTGTAAGAATAGCAGCAAGGTCACCAGAGCGCTCCAGCACAGGACCAGCTGTTTGCCTTAAGCCTGCGTTCATTTGTTTCGCAATAACATTAGCGAGAGTAGTTTTACCTAGTCCAGGTGGCCCATAAATCAAACAATGGTCCAAAACATCTTTACGTGACTTTGCAGCATCAATGAATAACGACATCTGCAGTTTGACATCGTCTTGACCTATATATTCATTAAAAGAAGTAGGTCTGACAGAAGAAATTTTCAAATCCTCATTACTCTGACTTTCGCCACCAATTAGGCGATCTTCTTCAATCATAAAAAGAACTGTAATTTATGTGATGCACTTTATTTTAGACCAATAGCAAGAGCATTAAATATAGATTGTATGTTTTTACGTGAATACCAGTAAGATATAAAATATAACATGACTCAATAAATTAATTTTTCACTGATGTAATAAACCAGTTACAAATTAAATAAGAACTTATCATTAGGTCAAAATAACCTTGGCACTGTATAATCTGGTGCTTAAATTAACAGTCCATGTATTGCATGTCATATATTGCAGCACTAAGTGTAAATCACCAACTAGCGACCGTAGCAATAAGAGAAAAAGTGGCTTTTGCTCAAAACGAACTTGCGCCTGCTATTGAGACCCTTAAGTCAATAGCTGGGATTAAAGCATGTGTGCTATTCTCTACTTGCAATCGTTCAGAAATTTACGTAAATTCTGATATTGAAGATAGTCGTGAAATTTTATCGCAATTCTTGGCTTCAACTCACGGCATTGAGCATGCTTCATTATTACAGTATATAAGCTATTTTGAAGGCGACAAAGCTATTGAGCATATATGCAGTGTGGCTGCTGGCCTAGATTCACTTGTACTTGGAGAACCTCAAATTTTTGGACAACTTAAGGAGGCTTATCAGTTTTCTAAAGAACATAACGCTCTTGACAAAACCTTAGAAAAATTGTTCCAACATGCTTTTGCAACCGCAAAAAAAGTTAGGACTGAGACAAAAATTGGAGCCTCACCGGTGTCGGTGGCATATTGTGCAGTGAAACTAAGTGAAAAGATTTTTACTGATTTATCTAATCAAACAGTACTCTTAATTGGAGCAGGTGAAATGATTGAGTTAAGCGCTCAACATCTTAATCAAAAAAGCGTTAAGCGCATGATTATTGCCAACAGAACAATAGAAAACACGCACGATATTGCAATTAAATATGATGCTGAAACAATCAATCTTAAGCAATTATCTGAATATCTTCACTTAGTTGATATTGTCATATCTTCTACTGCTGCGCCAGTCCCAATTATTGGTAAAGGTCTTATCGAAACTGCTCTTGTTCAGAGAAAACATCAACCAATGCTGTTAATTGATTTAGCTATTCCAAGGGATATCGAGCCAGAATCTAACCAACTAGAAGATATCTTTCTCTACACTGTTGACGACCTGCAACAGGTCATCGAAGGCAATATAGAAAGCAGAAAACAAGAAAAAATTCTCGCTGAAAGAATTATTGAGAAAGAAAATATAGAATTTAAATCTTGGTTAGATAGTATTCCTAATGAAACTATAATTAAGGAATATAACAAACAAGCAAATCAAGTAAAAGATGATGCTGTAAATAGTGCTATGAAGAAGTTAGACTCTGGTATCGATGCAGATGCGATTATCAAGGAACTGGCCGACCAATTAACAAACAAATTACTACATGCGCCTTTTCAAAATATCAAAAAAACAGCGAATATAAACTTAGTACAATGCAAAGATTGTGTCCCCAGTAAATCTAATAAAACCATCAATATAAGTAATTCATGAACGACTCAATTCTTGCAAAACTTGAACAGTTATCGATGCGCCTTGAGGAAATAAATGCACTATTGTCTGACCAAGCAATTGCATCCGATCAAAATAAATTTAGAGAGCTTTCAATTGAGCATTCTCAGTTGAGTCCAGTTGAAAAGTTACACTCACAATACTTGTCAACCCAAAATGACATTTTTTCCGCCGAAAAAATGCTTAATGAAGGTGATCATGATTTAAAAGAGATGGCTGAAGAAGAAATTGCTCTGGGTCGGAAAAATCTAGAAAAATTGGAACTAGAAATAAAAAAATCTCTCTTACCTAAGGACCCTAATGATTCGCGCGATATTATTATTGAAATACGTGCAGGCACTGGCGGAGATGAAGCCAGTATATTTTCAGGTGATCTTTACAGAATGTATACCCGCTTTATTGAAAAACATAAATGGAAAATAGAGGTTATGAGTTCAAATCCGGGAGAGCATGGAGGATTTAAAGAAATTATTGCCCGTATAGGTGGCACGAATGTTTATTCAAAACTTAAATTTGAGTCTGGCGCTCACCGAGTCCAAAGGGTACCAGAAACAGAGTCACAGGGTCGTGTTCATACTTCCGCATGTACCGTTGCAGTTATGCCAGAAGCATTAAATATAGAAGAAGTTGATATAGATATGAACGATGTCAGAATTGATACTTTTAGAGCTTCTGGTGCTGGAGGTCAACACGTTAATAAAACTGACTCTGCAGTTAGGGTTACTCACATCCCTTCAGGAACAGTTGTAGAATGTCAAGATGGACGCTCACAACACAAGAATAAGGCGCAAGCACTTTCAGTGCTAGCTTCAAGAATTCTTGATTCCCAGCAAAGAGAACAAAAAGAACAACAAGCCTCCCATCGTAAAGAACTTGTTGGCAGTGGTGACCGCTCACAGAGAATTCGCACCTACAATTACCCACAAGGCAGAATTACTGACCATCGTATTAATTTAACCCTATATAAGTTGAATGAAATTATGGAAGGTGAGCTCGATTCAATCATTGAACCAATAATTGTTGAACATCAGACTAACCAACTAACTGAACTGAGTGAAACTCTCTAACTATTCAATTTTTGGCATCAACTGAGAACCAACGAAGAAAATTCCTAGAGTAATCACTATCGCAGGGCCTGTGGCAATATCAAACTCAATGGACGCATAAAGACCAAGCAATACAGCTATAACAGAAACAACAACCGAACTAATAATCATAATTAATGGTGACCTTGAAAAGGCTCTCGCTATAGCTGGCGGCATGATGAGCAATGATGTAATCAATAACACACCAACAATTCGAACTGACACAGAAACTGCTAAAGCTATTAGAAACATAAATAAAAGTTCGTAGAAGACTTTATTCAAACCCTCTGCAGTTGCTAATTCCTCATTTAGTGTTAGCAGCAGTAATTTCTTCCAATTCATAACAAGCAATGATAAAACAATTACCATAACTGTAAATATCCAGTATATATCGCTGCTTGTAATGGAAAGAATGTCACCAAACAAGTAAGCAAAATAATCCGTATTAGAATCACCAACAAAACCCAGTACAACAATACCAACAGAAAGAGCTATATGAGAGAAAATACCCAGAATAGCATCATTCGAGAGTAAATCCTTTTGCTGTAATGCAACAACCAAGGCTGCAAAAATAGCTCCCACAATAATCAATCCAAAATTTATCCCAAGACCGCTAACAATTCCCAGGCCCACCCCTAAAAGCGCACTATGAGAGATTGAATCAGAAAAGTAGGAAAGGCGCTTCCAAATCACAAAGCATCCTAATGATCCGGCAATTACAGAAACCGCCAGAGATGCAATTAGCGCTCTAGAAACAAAATCTTCCACATTCAAAAATTATTATGAAGAGATATTTTGAGAATCATTTCTACAATTATTACAAAGACCATAAAGGTAGAGTGAATGATCAGTAAGCTGAAAGCCATATTTTTTTGCAATTTGAAGTTGGTGTTCTTCAATTACGTCATCTTGGAATTCAATTATTGTGTCACATTTAACACAAACAAGATGGTCGTGGTGATCTACACTACAAAGTTCATAAACAGCTTGATTATTTTCAAAATTTAGTTTGTGTACAATTCCAGATTCTTCAAACTGTGATAAAACCCGATAAATTGTTGCAACTCCAATCTCCTCATTTTGCTCAATTAAAGCTCTGTATATATCTTCAGCGCTGAGATGATGATTAGGAGACATCTCTAACACTTCTAAAATTTTAAGTCTTGGTAGAGTAACTTTTAAGCCGGCAGTTTTTAAATCTTCAGCGTCCACAAAAAATCCTTAAGGTAAAATCCTAAGATTATTTTAATCGTTTGAGAATACATGAAACAACTAACTTTTTTTACTCTCGTTTTTGTTCTATTGAGTGGCTGCTCTAATAGTACAACAAAAATACCCGAACTACCTAAAATTAAAATGCCGAGTTGGTTAGTTTTCTCAATGCCAGAAATTGAGTTATATAAGCCAACTATTACCGAAGGTTCAGATCTCGATATAGAGTCAGTAAAAAAAATAAAAATCGGTATGACAAAGGATGACGTTATAAATTTAATAGGCACTCCAAGCATTAATGATCCGTTCCATCAAGACCAATGGGACTACATACATCACTCATCAATAGACGGTGAAAGGATAGCCCATTACCGGTTAACATTGATCTTTTCAGGAAACTTCTTAGCTGAAATCGACAGTAGCGGTCTAGATGAACTAGTAAATAGCGAATAATTGTATAACTAATTTTTCATCTCGCTAACCTCTATTATCTATTGTCGCCTAAAAGAAGTTAATCTACTAAAATGAAGTTATGTCGAGATTAATAGTTAATGATTTGAGTTGCCAAAGGGGCTACAATGAACTCTTCAGTAATCTATCTTTCGAACTAAGTCCGGGTGAGATTCTCAGAATTTCTGGAGCGAATGGTTCTGGTAAAACCTCTCTATTAAGAATAATAGCCGGAATTAGTTCTGGAGAATCCGGCAATGTAACTTTTAATAATAATCCTGCTGGCTCTATAGCATACCAATCTGATATTTTTTATCTAGGCCATCTACCAGCCCTCAGTCCAGAATTGCACTGCAAAGAGAATCTTGACTATCTCACACAACTAAATGGCATTAATACAGACCAACTTATTGATGACGCACTTGCAAATGTCGGGTTAATAAACTACAAACATGAATATGCTGCTAATCTTTCTGCTGGACAGAAAAGAAGAGTGGTTCTGGCAGCTCTATTTGTAACTCAATCTAGGATTTGGTTGCTTGATGAACCTTTTACTGCAATCGATGCTGACGGCATTAAATCTCTTGAAAATCAAATCACCAAGCACTGTGAAAATGGTGGATTTTGTATTCTAACAACACACCAAGATTCTAAATTGCCAAACCTTAGGACGCTCGAACTGTGAAAATCTATGCAAAAACCTTGGTAAGAGATTTAAAAATGGCTCTGAGGAACCCTTCAAGTTTCCTCAACCCTTTGTTGTTTTTTGTCATTGCAATTTCCTTGTTTCCTTTGGCAATTAGTCCTGAAGCGCACACTCTATCTAATATCGGGCCAGGAGTAATCTGGGTGACATGCATGCTATCGGTTCTACTATCTCTTAACGCCCTCTTTCATTACGACTTCGACAACGGTGTGCTTGAACAGATGGTTATTTCACCTTTCTCTCTATCTCTTATGCTGTTGGCAAAAATAACTGCACATTGGCTTCTAACCGGCCTACCAATAATCCTGCTCTCGCCACTGATGGGGATGGTCCTTTTCTTAGATATTGACAGTATCTATATA
>Ga0187827_10008960_pt1 | contig 10717 bp, 7 predicted proteins | sample ETNtaG_39_FD_167969 | JGI IMG/M metagenome (GOLD analysis project Ga0187827, IMG submission 167969) | Marine microbial and viral communities from oxygen minimum zone, Eastern Pacific Ocean - ETNP2014_SV_150_PacBio MetaG (Illumina Assembly) | ecosystem: Environmental > Aquatic > Marine > Hypoxic... | reverse complement strand
CGTCCTCCACTACGCCACGCCCCGCGGTATACATCGCCCCAAGAAGCACCTGTGCCCTTGTAACCCCTCGCTCCGCCGTTTCTCGGAGCCACGCCAGTGCTTCGGCATCACCCTGCTCCGCAGCCTGGCGATACCACTCCGCCGCCGCGTTCTTGTCCTCCACTACGCCACGCCCCGCGGCATACATCGCCCCAAGGTTGACCTGCGCCACCACGTCCCCTTGCTCGGCTGCCAGTCGATACCATCGGGTTGCCTCCACGTCATCCTTCGGTAGAACGCTACCCGTGGCATACATACTTCCAAGGTTGATCTGCGCCGTTGCAACACCTCGCTCGGCCAACTCCCGGAGCAACAGCATCGCCTCGGCATCACCCTGCCCCGCCGCGCGGTGATACCACTCCACCGCCGCGTCTTCGTCCTCCACTACACCACGCCCTGCGGCATACATCGCCCCAAGAGCCACCTGTGCCCTTGCAACACCACCTTGATTAGCCGCCATCCGAAACAATCGCACCGCTTCCACATCATCCTGCGGCATGCCTCCCAGACCCGTAGCAAACATGTCCCCAAGAGCAAACTGTGCCCTTGCAACACCTTCATTCGCCATCCAACGGATCCACGTCACCGCCTCGGCATCCCCTTGCGCCGCCGCACGGTGATACCACTCCGCCGCTGTAGCTTCGTCCTCCACACCACTATCCCCCGCGGCATACATACTCCCGAGTGCGAACTGGGCTTGAACATGGTCCTGCACCGCCGCACGGTAATGCCACTCAACCGCCGCTGCCTCATCCCTAGGGAGCACTAGGCCCTCGATATACATCTCCCCGAGAGCGAACTGCGCACCCGCAACACCTCGCTCTGCCGCCAGACGGATCCATGTCACCGCCTCGGCATCCCCTTGCGCCGCCGCACGGTGATACCATTCCGCCGCTGTAGCATCGCCCTCCGCACCACTATCCCCTGCGGCATACATGCTCCCGAGACTGACCTGCGCACCTACATGGCCCTGCTCCGCAGCGAGATGCATCCACCGCATCGCCGCCATCCCATCCTGCAAAACCCCTCGGCCAGTGCCATACATTCCCCCAAGACTGAACTGCGCTTCAGGTGAGCCTTGCTCTGCTGTTCGGCGCGTCCAGCGCATCGCCTCAGCGTGGCCCTGCTCGGCTGCCTGGCGGTACCAACGCGCTGCAGCCACCGCATCCTCAGTGACGCCACGCCCATCGGTGTACGCAAAACCGAGGTTGAACTGCGCCTCGGCAAACCCTTGCGTCGCTGCCCTCAGGTACCAATCCACGGCCACGGCCTCGTCATGCGTAACACCAAGGCCATACCAATGCATAAACCCAAGTTCGTACTGTGCCCCCACCTCACCTCGTTCTGCGCGTGAGCGTAGGTCATCAATTTGTTGTCTAGTGAGTTCCCTTGGCTGTGGATCTTGCGTCGCGCAACTTAGCGTGTTTAGAACCACAAGACCAACCCCGACCAAGAAAAAAATGAGGCGATTAATACGGCGACCGCTCATAGCGTTCTTCCAATGACCATGACGAAGCAGGCAGCTATCAAAATTCTACTGCTGGGAGGAAAGTGGTTCAATGTGAGAACTCAGGCACACAGAGTCGAAGGCCTTTGCCTGGGGGTCCGGGAATCGCATTCGTGACTCTTGCCTACCTAAAGTATGATCGAGTCAAGCGATGACCCTTCTTTGGCAGCACGAACGGCAGTTCGGTAGAAGCGTCGGTGGCATACTGCTACTTATCGGTGGATACCTCGTGTGGCGCCACAATTCACCGCTAATCGGACCCAGCCTCCTCGGGGCCGGGGCCCTTCTTGTGATTCTCGGTACGGTCGCACCCCGTGTACTCGTCTATCCGCGTCGAACTTGGATGGCGATGGCCGAAGCACTGGGGTTCGTAAGCACCCGCGTTATCCTGGGTCTTGTCTTCTTCGTCATTCTGACTCCAATGGCCCTCGTTAAGCGTTGGGCCGGGTCAGACCCACTTGGGCGCCGTCGACCAGCGCAACTGACCTACTGGAGCCCCTATCCGGCGCGACACCGAGACCCCACACATCTTGAGAAGATGTTCTAACGGGCGCATCACGCCAAGGAGACATGACGTAAATGGCCAAGATCCAAGTGCTCATCGAATTCTGGGAATTTTTACGCTTCAACAAAAAGTACTGGATGCTACCTATCGTCATCGTGCTGGTGCTCGTGGGCTTACTCATCGTTATGGCCCAAGGTTCAGCAGTTGCACCGTTCATCTACACCCTTTTCTAGATGACCTCAGTTCTCGGTATCTCGGCGTACTATCACGATTCAGCTGCATGCCTAGTCGTTGACGGCGAGATCGTTGCCGCGGCGCAGGAGGAGCGGTTCACACGTAAGAAACACGACTACTCTTTCCCGAGCCACGCGATCGGCTACTGCCTCCAGGAAGCCGGTCTGGCGCCAGACGAATTGGACTACGTCGGTTTCTACGACAAGCCACTCGTCAAGTTCGAGCGACTCCTAGAAACGTATCTTGATTATGCGCCCGCAGGCTTTCCTTCATTTCTGAAAGCGATGCCTCTGTGGATGAAGGAGAAATTATGGCTACCTGACCTGATCCGTCGTGAGTTCGCCACACTCGACGGGTCCGACGAGCCTAAGGCAATAAGACGTCGGGCGAAAGCTTTTAAGTGGCGACTGTGTTTCGGCGACCATCACGAATCCCACGCAGCGTCAGCCTTCTACCCGTCACCTTACGAGGAAGCAGCAATCGTGACAGCGGACGGCGTTGGAGAATGGGCAACTTGCTCGGTCGGACGTGGCCGCGGTTCTGAAGTAACACTGTTACACGAATTACGTTTTCCGAACTCACTGGGCCTCCTGTACTCCGCGTTCACGTATTTCGCAGGTTTTAAGGTCAACAGTGGCGAGTATAAGATCATGGGCCTAGCGCCCTATGGGGAGCCGACCTACGTGCCTCTAATCAAGGACAAGTTACTTGATATTAAGGACGACGGATCCGTCAGGCTCCATCAGGAATACTTTAGCTACTCGCAAGGCCTCCGAATGACCGGGAAGGCCTTCGAACGCCTATTGGGCGGTCCACCCCGCCAACCAGAATCACTCATCACCCAACGCGAAATGGACCTCGCAAGGTCAATTCAGGATGTCACTGAAGAAATTATGCTGAAAATTGCCAGCTTCGCGCATCGGGAGACCGACCTGCGGCATCTCTGCCTCGCTGGCGGCGTCGCCCTGAACTGCGTTGCCAACGGTCGCTTGCTTCGTGAGGGGCCCTTCGAGGACGTGTGGATTCAACCCGCAGCCGGCGATGCTGGTGGCGCGCTCGGTGTTGCCCTCGCCATCTGGCATCGCTACCTCGGAAAGGCACGCACCTCACCAGAAGAGCGTGGCACATGGGTCTCACCTAAACAGTGGGCGCGTCGTACTCCGAACGATGGCGCCCCGTCACTCGACAAGACGGTTCGGACCCCAATAACGCCCCCTCCGTATGCGGATGCGATGAAGGGAGCATATTTGGGCCCACAGTATTCAAGCAACCGCATTCGCCAAGTACTCAACGAGAAACATCGTCCATATCAGCAGGTCGACCGCGCACTTCTTCCTGATACCGTCGCGGAATTTTTGGCCGAGGGAAACGTCGTGGGACTCCATCAAGGACGCATGGAGTTCGGCCCACGAGCTCTCGGTGCCCGCAGCATCATCGGCGACCCGAGATCATCGAAGATGCAGTCACTGATGAATCTAAAGATTAAATACCGCGAAAGTTTCCGGCCTTTCGCCCCTAGCGTTTTGCGCGAGCATGTCGCTGAGTGGTTTGACCTCGACGGTGACTCGCCCTACATGTTGTTAGTCGGCGGTGTTAACACAAGGCTACGGCGGAAGATGACCAAGGAAGAAGAACAGCTCTGGGGTATCGAAAAGCTCAATGTGCCCCGGTCTGAGATTCCTGCTGTGACCCACGTCGACTATTCGGCCAGGATTCAAACGGTCCGGCGTGATGTTGCTCCTCTCTACTGGGAGATCATCGAGGCATTTCGGGTTCGTACCGGCTGTGCCGTGCTCGTGAACACTTCCTTTAACGTTCGCGGTGAGCCGATCGTTTGCACACCAGAGGATTCCTACCGCTGCTTTATGCGCACAGAGATGGACATTCTGGTTTTGGAAGACTGCCTGCTCAAGAAAGCCGAACAGCCAACACTTAAGGAGGATATGGATTGGCGCCTTGAATTCGCACTCGACTAATTTCACCAGTTGATGGGAACCGTTGCGGGGTCCGCTCCATCAGCATGGTCCAAGAATTCTGACTTCGCGATCGGTAGACAATGTCGGGGCGCACGCCGGGAAACAAAGGACGCGCCACGTCAGCCCCGAACAGGATGACCTACTGGAAGAGTGCGCGAACCCGTCCTACAAGATGTTGCGCGAGTTGACGGTTACCTAAAGGCGTGAGGTGCAGGGAATCCCCCGTCAGTTCAGGGTCTAGAAGGTTCAACGTCGGACCAAGATTAGCAAAGTGAAGGTTAGGCACATCCTTGAACTGCTCACGGAGGAATGCGCTCAACAGAGTTTGTTGTTCTCTGTGCCGCTCACTTCGGTAAGGCTGGGTAACGACAAGCGCTAACTTATCTCGGTCCAACACATATTTCACCGCCTCAGCCATTTCGCCGCAATATCTGCGCCAATAACTGCACGACGGTGCTTGGTCGCCTAAATCGGTAAAAACCGTCTCCGGAAGTCGCTCGGTCAGTTGTCTTTCAAGCGAGTCGCTGATGCTGGTGGCGGTCTCAAGAGCGGTGATAGCCGCACGGTCAACTAAATTCGGTCTAAAAACCGTCTTTTCGGCAAAATACGCGGCCTCAAGGTTGCCTCCGTATCTTAGTGCGAGCGCCTTCTCCCGCATCACGACCGGCAAAAGCGGAAGGTATCCAGTCATGCGGAACACCGGTGAGTTTTGACGAAATACAGATGTATTTACATCACTGAGGTTGTTATAGCCGCTATAGAACAGCACAACATCGTAGTCAAGATACTCGTAATCCTTCAGGGTGAACCTGAACGAATGGGCCCCCTCATTGTTGTAGGCGAGATTTACTACTGATACCTTCCCATCGGTTTGATCCCTGTCTTGGTTTAACAACCCTTCGAGTACCGCCGGGAACGCTTCAGGCTGTGTCACGCCATATCCGAACGCTGTGCTCCCGCCTACAACGACGATCCGATGTTCACCGGTCTGCTTTGTACCCACCACCGGACCCCGATAACCCCAAATGTTGGTTCCAGCATAGTCAGCAAACTTGGCATGAACGTAGAGGTCGAGGGCTAATAGTCCAGCCGTGGCCCCGATGAAGGACAGCACCACCGACAGAATGACGAACACAATCTTTCGCCTTCGAGTCATCTCAATCACCGTAAAAAATTTAGTCTAGCACGGGCTCACCCTATAACTACCATCGGTGCAGCTGTCCGCAATAGTCCGGTTCATGCAATCATGTCTTAAAAGTGCAATACTCGTTAGCCTCGCGCCACGATGGGTCCTTCATCCTGCCTATTGTTTCTAGCAGGTAGTCGCGGTGAGGATGGTTGTGAAACCAGGGCGCGACAAAGAAGCCTGATGCGATTACGAAGCAAATGGTTCTCGTTCGGTCGCCTGGTTACTTGCCTCGTCTTAGTCTTCGCAATAGTTCGCTTCACAAGTGTCATTTTGTCGGAATTCCCGTCGGCGACCAAGGGAGATTTCTACATGACTCTCCCTGGACCCTATGCGGAGACCCTTAATCCCACACTCTGGAACAGTCCGGATTTACTTATTCCCCGATTGGAAGTCATGCAGTACTTTGCAGAGTCTGAACGAGACACTTCCGGAACCTACCTGCATGGACCGACGCAGTTCCTGACACTGTATCCAATTGCGTTTCTCAACTCCTATGCTGAAATTGCCCGCCTCGTGCTCGTTGTCTATGTTGGGCTCATACTGTTCGTCTGTTGGCTGATCTCGAAATCATTCGACTTCGTTTCCGAGGGTGACCTTGTCACCAGAAGGCTGCTGATCTATGGAAGCACTCTGCTGTTCTTTCCTCTGCTTCAAGCACTCATACAACGGGAGTTCGAAGTCGTCATCCTGCTAGCGCTAGCTTTAATCTACTGGGCAGGGATCCACGATAGGCGCATCATTCTCGGTGGTCTCATTGCATTCATTACCTGGTACAAATTTTTACCTGCTGTTATCCTTCCGTACCTCATCGCACGCCGATGGTGGAAATCAGTAGTAGCTTTTACTGCAGTTAGCCTGGTCATCATTGGGTTGAGTGAGTGGCTATTCGGCGGTATATATCTGTTTTTTAACAATTGGCATTTCGATAAGACCGCAACTAATCAACTCACTGAGTTGGCCTCATCAGCAGCGTTTTGCCGTGCGTGGGCTCCAGTTGATTCAGCAGGAACCTTCGCCAGTATTCGATGGGGCCTGTGTGGATTACAAGCGCAAGGCTTCTGGATACCACTACCGTTCAGCTATTTTGTCCTCGGTGGGTTGACTGCGTTCTTCGGGGGCCTTGGGTTTTGGGGATTCGAGCAAAGTAATCAAACTTCCCTGAAGGCAGAGCGCTGGAGGCGCGTCTGGGAACTCAGTCTAGTCATTCTTATCTACAGTACCTTCTTTCGCGGTCACTACTACTACCTGAGTGCGTTAACTATTCCGCTAGTAGCACTTCTTATCAGGGCTACATCTGGCGCAACTATACAAAAGTCGCGCCTGGCCCTTGCTGTGTTGGCGTATGCCCTTCTCGGCGCCTTCGTGTTACCGATCTCGGTGCTATCGGCAGTGTTTGAGGTGGACTTCTGGCGATTCTATTTAGAGCACCAGCTCTACCTCCTTGGTGAGGTATTGCTGCTTGCGCTGGTGCTACGTGAGTACGTGGAACTCTCCTTCCAAGTAACGCCCTCGGAAGACAAGTCGGTCCCAGCAACCGCAGGGGTACACTAGATCTAGAATGCGCCTCTTTGAACCCGTCAGCCTCGTGTGCGACGGTCAATGCAACTTTTGCGTCCGGTGTATGAGGATGGCTCGCGCGCTCGATGCAGTACGGGTCCTAACCACATACGATGCGCACGACACCAAAACCGTCGAGGTGATGTTCCCGCAGCTTTCATCCGTCGACTTGGATGACTCAATGTATGTCGTCAGTGCACGAGGACGCGTGTATCGAGGGTTTATTGCGTTCCGTCGCTTAGCGCGTAGCAGCCCGCTGACTTGGCCGCTGCTGCCGCTGTTCTATGCTCCCGGTGCCACCTACGTCGGTACCCGCGTGTACACCTGGATTGCCAGAAACCGTCGGCGCTTTGGCTGCCAAGCCGAGGTTGAAAGCACACGGCAGATTCAAGCGCCACCACCACAGGCTAAGAGCATGTCGCACCCGAACGACTGAATTGCCTGTTCGGTTACGATCTGTTCTCGGCTCCCCTCCTCCAACCGAAAAAATTCCCTCAATATATCCAACTGAATTCCACAGTCGATTTTCATCCAGCGCGTTCTCACCAAAGAGGCACCGTCTTTAGAAACATCCTGATCGGGGAAGAAAAACCATCAAGTTCCTCATTCCTGACGCGCAGTGCCCCACACGCGGGCGCGGCGTTGCGCTTCGGTAATCTGATTGCGAGTCATTCGCTGCGCTACGGACTCACGTAAGCTTGCCACTAAATCCTGCACCTCACCGGTCGATCTTGAGGCTGCGAGGTCAAGCCACATGTGCGTGGTCACATCATCCAGTCCAGCGCCGCGGTCGTCGGAATAGACAACTCTGAAGTCGTACTGAGCCCGGTCAACGCCTTGCGCCACCGCTCGCCGAAACCACCCTTCCGCATCTGTTCCGTCCTGCCCGGGGCTGCGGCCATCGGCATAGATCACCCCAAGGGCAAGCTGCGCCACAGAATGACCTTGCTCGGCCGCCATTCGATACCACCGAACTGCCTCAGCCTCATCCTGCGTGATGCCCCGGCCGGAAAAAAACCTGTGCCCGAGGGTGAGCTGCGCCGCAGCATGCCCCTGCTCTGCCGCCGCCTGATACCACCGCACCGCACCCACCTCGTCCCGGACAACACCTTCACCCCTGTCGTGCTTGAGACCAAGAGTGTACTGCGCCATAACGTTCCCTTGCTCTGCCGCTTGCAAATACCACTGCGCCGCTTTTACCTCGTCTCGAGGGACAATTCGCCCAGCGGAATAAATGATGCCAAGAACTAGCTGCGCCTCAACATTGCCTTGTTCCGCCGCCTGGCGGAACCACGCTACCGCTTCGGCTTCTGCCCGGGCTTGATCGGATGCCTGATTGGACCAACGCTCAGCCTCAAACTCGTCCGCTGCCACACCCCGGCCGTCAGCATACATACCCGCGAGGCTCGCCTGCGCCTCGGCCCAACCTTGATTAGCCGCTTCACGAATCCACGTTAGTGCTTCCGCTTCGCCCTGCTCGGCCGCGAGCAGATACAACCGCACCGCTTCACTTGCGTCCTGCGCCACACCCCGACCCTCGGCATACATGCCCCCAAGGGTGACCTGAGCTGAGAGATGTGCCTGGTCGGCCGCGAGTCGATACCACCGCACCGCTTCGTTCGTGTCCTGTGCTACGCCTCGCCCGTCCAAATACATACCTCCAAGCGTAAACTGTGCGTCGGCATGCTCTTGCTCCGCTGCCCGCCGATACCAGCGCACCGCTTCGGCGTCGTCCTGCGCCACGCCCCGACCCTCGGCATACATGCTTCCGAGAGTGACCTGAGCCGCGAGATACCCCTGCCCGGCCGATAATCGGTACAACCGCACCGCTTCAGCCTCGTCCTGTGTAACCCCACGCCCCTCGGCATACATCACTCCAAGACCGTGTTGCGCCGTTGCGACTCCCTGCTCCGCGTTCAGGTGCAGCCACGCCGTGGCCTCGGCCTCCCCTTGCTCCGCTGCCCGCCGATACCACCGCACCGCCTCCGCCAGGTCCTGGACCACCCCACGACCCGTGTCGTACCTGCTTCCGAGCGTAAGCTGCGCTTCAACATGCCCTTGCTCCGCCGCCATCCGATACCACCGCACCGCTTCGGCGACGTCCGGCATGACGCCCCGACCGTCGGCATACATCTCCGCAAGACCCGCTTGCGCCGGCATCAAGCCCTGCTCCGCGTTGAGGCGAATAAATGCCAGCACCTCTTCATCACCCTGCTCGGCCGCCATCCGATACCACCGGAAAGCCTCGGCCACATCCTGCTCCACACCCCGCCCATTAAAGTACCTGCCGCCAAGGCCGGTCTGCGCCGGCAGATGGCCTTGCTCCGCCGCAAGGCGCCACCACCGGACCCCCTCGGCCGCATCTTCCGGTACCCCCCGCCCGGAAAAATACATCCCGCCAAGCCCAAGCTGCGCTTCAACATTGCCTTGCTCCGCTATCCGGTGGACCCACGCCGCGGCCGCGGCATCACCTTGCTCCGCCGCCTGCAAATACCACCGCACCGCCTCCGCCAGGTCCTGGACCACCCCACGACCCGTGTCGTACCTGCTTCCGAGCGTAAGCTGCGCTTCAACATGCCCTTGCTCCGCCGCCATCCGATACCACCGCACCGCTTCGGCGACGTCCGGCATGACGCCCCGACCGTCGGCATACATCTCCGCAAGACCCGCTTGCGCCGGCATCAAGCCCTGCTCCGCGTTGAGGCGAATAAATGCCAGCACCTCTTCATCACCCTGCTCGGCCGCCATCCGATACCACCGGAAAGCCTCGGCCACATCCTGCTCCACACCCCGCCCATTAAAGTACCTGCCGCCAAGGCCGGTCTGCGCCGGCAGATGGCCTTGCTCCGCCGCAAGGCGCCACCACCGGACCCCCTCGGCCGCATCTTCCGCAACCGCCTGACCCGCAAAATACATCCCGCCAAGCCCAAGCTGCGCTTCAACATTGCCTTGTTCAGCCATCTGCTGGATGCCTGACACGGCCTTGGGACTGCCCTGGTCAGTGGCCGAGCGATACCACCGCAGCGCCTCCGCCAGATCCTGGACCACGCCATCCCCCTCGGCATAGAGATCTCCTAGGGTGACCTGTGCGATAAGGTCACCCTGCTCCGCCGCCGCGCGATACCACCGCACCGCTTCGGCAGCGTTCGGCACAACACCTTCACCGCTAGCGTACATGCCGCCAAGTGCAACCTGTGCATTCGCTGAACCTTGTTCGGCTTCGAGACGGACACCCACGACCGCTTCGGTGTGACCCTGCGCCGCAGCCCGCCGATACCACTCTATTGCCTCGGATTCATCCTGCGCGGTGCCATGGCCCGCGGCATACATCACACCAAGGGTGTACTGCGATGATGCATGCCCTTGCTCCGCCGCCTGCAAATACCACCGCACTGCCTGCCTATCAGCTTTGTCCGCTGCAAGCTTCCACCACCTAAAAACCTCATCTTCGTCTCGCTGAAAAACGTCGCGGCGTGAATAGACCAGACCGATAGCGAATTGGGCTTCAATATGCCCTTGCGCTGCTGCCAGCCGATACCACCGCACCGCTTCATCCGCATCCAGTGGAACGCCGAGTCCAAATGAATACATGCCTGCAAGACCAACCTGCGCATCAGGAAGACCCTGCTCCGCGTTGAGGCGAATAAATGCCAGCACCTCTTCATCACCCTGCTCGGCCGCCATCCGATACCACCGGAAAGCCTCGGCCA
>Ga0187827_10008959_pt1 | contig 10718 bp, 7 predicted proteins | sample ETNtaG_39_FD_167969 | JGI IMG/M metagenome (GOLD analysis project Ga0187827, IMG submission 167969) | Marine microbial and viral communities from oxygen minimum zone, Eastern Pacific Ocean - ETNP2014_SV_150_PacBio MetaG (Illumina Assembly) | ecosystem: Environmental > Aquatic > Marine > Hypoxic... | reverse complement strand
GTTTTAAATCTCTTTCATCTCTCTGAATTGTAATTTCACCACTTTGCCAGTTTTCATTACCATCTTCATCAAGCATTGATAATCTATATCTATCATCTTGATATATAGGTGAGGATAAATTAAATCCGGCATATATGGTCGAATATTTAAAGAAGTTAGTAAACACTCCTTCTATTTGACCGAATAATTGTGTTGATAAAAGCATCCCTATCAACACTAATCTTTTAAACATTTTGTTTCTCCAAAGTAATTAGTTTCTTACAACTATAAATATAAAACTTACTTATAAATCAAACCGAATTGTGAACGCCATATCATATTTTTTTGATTTTTTTATTGGTTTTGCCAACTTAGAAACTGCCAATAACTCATCATTATCGTTATATAACCCTATTGAAGTTACATAAGTATGAAAATCTGAATGTGATACAAAATTTTCTAACTTATATGTAGGTTGTACCAAAGTATTTTCTTGGTATTCTTCGTATTTTGTATAATGTCCAATTGCTGGATATGCACTAGTTGTTTCTTCTACACCTTCTCTAACTACTGGAAAATATTCTAAATTAGAACCTACCCAATCAGACCCAGAACCTTCAAAAGTTGCACTTTTATTTGTTGGTATATTAAATTCATTTTTCTTTGCTATAACTAAATATTCGTGTTCGTATATTGTTTGAGTATTTTCAAATTCTATTTCCCAACCATCAGAACCAGAACCTAACCCAACATCAGTATAACTTCCTGTATCTGTTATACAAACCAATCCATGTTGATAAAATACATTACCAACTGAACTTCCACTATTATTACTGTCTGGTGTTCCTGCCGCATAACTTGAACTAAATGCAGTATCATACATATTACCATAACCGTCATCAACTAACACAAGTGTTTGTGATGTACTATTATCAATTATTCTTACACTACCTGGATATATTTCTTCCCCAAAAAATTTACGAGGAACATTAAATACATTTACTGAATGGTGTAATTGTCGTCTACGAGGTGTAGAAAGAGTTGTTTCATTAGGTCTTGGCCAAGCAAGTTCTAAATCATCAAAAGTTTTATCGGGTTGTGGACAACTGACTGACCAAGGATTGGGTGTTTCTTCACCTTTTACATATAAATGATGAATTGATCTCCATACTGGTTTATGATACCAAGTACCAACACTATACCATTCATCTTTACCGTGTCCTAAAGATTTAGATTCTTCACTAAACGCACCAATAGATTGTGAAGCGGCACTGGCAGAGTTAAAGCCCAATACACTTCCACTATGTCCCTCAAGAACAAAGACACCACTTCCAGAATCAACTTCTGTAAAGGAATATGCCTTATGAACCTTAAAGGGTGTGAATTTAAAATCCCCAACACCAAGGTTCTTAAACATACGCTTTCTCCCTTAGAAGTCTAATCTGACTTTTATAGTTGCTTCTCTGGAAGGCGTTTTTAAGAACGGTTTGGAAATTTTAGCGACTGCCAATAATTCATCTGTACCATTATACAAACCAACTGTAGTAATATAAGAACGAGGATCCGTTAAGAAATTAGGATTAGTTAAATCTCCATTACTTCCTGTAAAATATGTTGGGTTTTGACTATAATTAAACATATTGTTTTTAACTCTACAGAAATAATGTGTTGATTTAATTTCTTCTTCACGTCTTGCTTGAAAATATCCCGTACCAGATGCATCTGATTTAAATGCTTTAAACAACTTACTATGATTAAAGTCGTCCGCGTTAGCTGAACCACCACTTCCTAAACTTATACCACTTGTTGACCCCTGTGTTTCGTTGGGTGCGGTGTCTAAGATTGTCTTATCAAGATAGATTACACCTAAATATGGATAAAATCTACCATAATATTTCTTAGTAGTTCCAGTACTATATCGGTATGCGGATGTTCCACCTTGAATTGAACCAGACACTACATTAAAATATGTAGATGCTTTTCCAGTTTCAGGGTTTGTAGTAGCATCACTATCATCAATTAGACTTACTCCCTCGGCTCCATTAATAGTTTGTAAATCTATTTGCCAATTACCTGGATCCATTTTTTCTCTCATCCGTGCTCTAGCCACACTAATGAAATATCCATCTGGTGAATTTGATTCTGCTCCCGTTGCCCCAATTTTAAAATATGTTTGGGATGGGGGAAGTATCAGATTCTTAAATTGTCTATAAATTGCCTGACTTGGATTATTACCTGATTGAGCATTCTTTGAACCACTTCCTGCGAAGTGTCCGTAAGCAATACTAAATTGTACTTCTGATGTAGTTGAGGATGTTACTTCGTTGTGAACATCTAAATAATATTCACCACTACTACCACTTTGCAAAGATGAAGTAAACATCCCTGCCGTTGTAGATGTAGCATCTAATTTAATTGCTCCACCAGACCACATTCCAGTAGATACCGTTGATGTTGTTTCTTGTACATCACTTTGGCCATCGAATTCAACAAATACTGCCATTTTTAACTCCTGTTATAATAATTTAAATTTTTCTTCATTAGGGCCCTTGGCGTCGTCCGCCTCGTTTACCCGATTTTTTACCCGATTTTTTACCAATTCCTTTATTAGCTAATTTATCTGCAAGTGCTGCTGCTTTCTTTGCCGCGGCGGCTTTGGCTGCGGCGGCTTTTGCTGCGGTTACCACGGCTGCTGTCGATGGGAGTGCCTTTTTCTTTTTCTTTGGTGCAGGATCCTTACCTAGTCCGAGGTTTAGCTTGCCTAAATTACCCAACTTACCCAAATTACCTATCATGGGATGCCCCGATTTAGCTAACTTCTCTAATGCGTCTTCATTTACCATACCACTAAATTGACCAGGTTTTATGCCCGTACCTGCTAATGGGTCTGGCTCCACTTCTTCCATTATATCTGGAATATCCTCCAGAATTTTTTCTTCTTCTATTAAGTCAAGTTTTTCTATAATTTTTTCTTCTTTTATTATTTCTTTAATTTCTTCAGGTAATTGTTCTGGGTTAAAAGTTTCTACAATCTGTCCACTTTCACTTAATGTAACCGCCCCACTACTACTTTGTATTGGTGCGTGTCTCCTACCAGCATTAATTTTTAATTTAACTTTTGTTTCTTTACCAGTTTTTGAACCTTGTAAAGTTACATATACTTCTCTTTCAACAAAAGAATTTTTATCTGTTGGAACATTCGGTTTAAGAAATATTCCTATTTTTCTTCCTTGTTTTACTGCTAATGACATTTTATTATTGTCCTCCTAAGTAGGCCTTTTCTCGGATCGTACATACGGTGATGCTATCGTATCTCCTTCAACAAATATATCAACAAAAGAATCATCACTCAAAGTTATTGTATAGTTTTCATTTCCACCTAAATTTAATGTTTCGGGTGAAAGAACTATATTTGATAATGCACCTTCTAAATTTAATACATCGGGCAATCCAGTAATTTCTTGTTCAAATCTACTCTGATTCAATTCACTTGTTAAAAGTGTTTTCATCACAGAACTCGTTCCATCTTCAGAAGCGGCAGCTGTTCTTGTAAATGCTTCTAATACTGGCATTCCTAAAATAGTAGCATCAAAATAATCTGGACCCCGTGTATCAGTAACATCAAAATTACTATAATCCACACCATCATCGGATAGTGCAAATTTAATTATATTTAAATTCTCACCTTTGGATAATAGTTGCCTACCTCTATCAGTTAATACGGCGTCTACAAATATTGCTTGGGATTTATCTAAAAAACTCATATATTATTAACTCGCTGACGTTACTGTTACGGTTATACTTGCAGTAGCACCACTTGTTCTACCTCTAACTATCAATGTAGTTTTAGCGGGTGAAATAGTAGAACTAATTGCTTTACACTTAATATTCACGGTATCACCTGAATTTCTGGTAGTAATAGTTTGAGAACTTCTAAACTTTGTTCTTGACTCACTATTAAATCCTCCTGAATCCGTTTCGTCTCCATTAAGATATAAAAATGCTATATTGGTATTCAATAAAGTATAAGAATAAGTTTCAGACTGTTTTAAATTTTCAGTCGTTGGATTTACAGTAACTGCTGTTCTTGTTCCTCTACCGTCATTACCTGTTTGGTTAAATGATAATGAAATACCATTTTTTACTTGGTCATCAATACCAGTCAAATATGCCATTTGAGTTGGATCTGGTGAACCTTGTAAATGTGTAGTATCTGCAAGAATTTTAAACTTCATAACTGACGCTTCGTTAGTTACGGCCTCTAAAACTGGCATGTTTTCTAATACTGCTCCATAATAATCTGAACCAGATGGGTGTCCTGGATTCCATAAGGTATAATCTATTTCATCATCACCTAATGCGAATTTTGTTATATTGAAGCTACCATCACCCTTTGCTAACAACTCACGACCTTTTGTTGTTAGAATAGCATCTAATACTTGCGTTGTTTTATTTAAATATCCCATATATTAATTCCTGATTTTTCTGTTTATTTCCATAGAAATACTTGAAATGTCAAACTGAAACCTCTTATTAAAAGTTAATCCTTCAAGTATAAATATAAAGTTTTTAATTAATTTAGTCATCTTCTTCTATTTGTCTTTCTCTCTCAATACATCTGGTCCTGTATCTAATTCGGTTGTTAATTTAACATTTGCTGAATCAAAGGTAGTGGCAACATATGGATTGGTTAATACCATAGTGACTGCATCATAGACAATTTGACCACTTAAATCCTTAGAAGGTAATGCAGTATCTTTAGTGTTTCTACATCCTACAAATTGTACTCGTTCTAGTGCTAAAACATCGTCTGCCTGATTCTCATAACTTGATGAATTAAACGATACTCCACTTGCATTTCCTTGATAATAGTTTTCTCTAGTACTATAAGTAAATACTTTCTCTTTATTAAATTTAGATGTTCTTTGTTCGTCAATCATAGCAATACTTTCAGTAAATATTGAACTAACTCCACCTTGACTCACATAACTTCCCGAATAATCACTTCCATACCCTCTTGTCATATGTCCAAAATTCATTATTGAACCAAAGTGAGTTGTTTTTCTCTCTATATAATCCTCATAATATTTTAATTCAGCTAAATTATCACCACTCAATATACCCATATATTCTATTTCATTCTCTATTACAGGATTTTCTGCATGTAATTCAAATACATCACTACCACTATTTCTTAATTTAGTTAATGTATCTTCAAATACTGGATATTCTCTAAAAGTTGTTTCTCGTGGAATTTTATTTCGTTCTAATATATTATTTTCAATCAATACACCTACGGTTGCTTTAGCTCTAGCAGGTATCAATTTCTTAACTTGACTGAAAACACTATGGTCGAAATAATTTATTAATCTCAAATAATCCCAAAAGTTATTACTTCCGTTATATTTTCTCCAATACTTATCTGCAGTTTGTTTCAATCCACCATACTTATCATAGGTTTCTCTTGCATTATCTCTTGGATCACCTAATTTATCTTCTAAATCTAAATCAGATAAAGTAAAAATAATATCTTCATTAATAACATCAACTGGAGAGAAATATATTCCTAATCTTTCTGAATCTTTTGTCTCTATCGAACCTATATTTTTCTCAACTCTATATTTTGTTGATAAATTCAAACTACCTTTAAACTCATCTTTTAATTGTCGTGGTGAAATTCTTGATTTATTTGCACTTCGTCTGATTCCACCAATTGTTGGTAATGGCATTTTCAATCTATCTACTACATTTGAATAATTGTTCTCATCTGAAAAATTCTTGGCAGACCCCGTATATGGATAATTAGAAGTTGCTGCCGTATTTCTAATAGATTTCTCACTATCTGCTCCCGTACCATGATTTGTATCTTCATTAAAAGATAATCGTTGTACTAATTCATTCATAGAACCTGTAAAATTGTTTCCTACAAAAGATTGTGGTGTTTCCACGTGTGTATCAAAATGTTGCTCATCCAATGGTGTGCTCCACAATCTAAATTCCATCATTGAACCACTAAATCGCATATTATCACTCGGCACTTCATGTACTGAGCCTGATACAAATCCTCCGTGAGAAACATCTCCACCACCAACATATAAATCTCCATCTTGTTCCCAACTACCAGAATAAGATGCAGATGCTGCGTTTGACAATCCATCAATAATAAGTGATTCACGAGTTTGATATTGTATAACATCTCTACCCGCATCAAATTGTTTAGCAATTATATCAAACTTTAATGCTCCAGTTCCTATTTGTCTCAACTCTCCTTTATCGAAATATATTGTTTGTCCGTTTGTTTCATTATCTAATCTCACACCAATAAATTTTGTTTGTGGGTGTGATATTTTTGCCCTAACGGTATATTTTTCCCACTTAGTTCCAATACCATATGATGCAGGATGTAATGCTCCATATCCCCAATTTTTCTTTTGAGATGGATAATATGTATAACTTTCTTCTAATATATTTCCTTTTTCACCCAACTCCATAATCCACATTTGCATATTAGCACCACCAGTTTTAGACCGTGCATAAACACTAAAATCAAATTCCTCGGCAAATGATGCAGATGCTACTCTTGCATCTCCATAAGTACTTACATTAGTACCATCATCATTATTTGTAAATGGATAAGTGTATGCTTCTCCACTTGACTTTGTATTTTTAAATCCTAAACTATAACTACCATCAAAAATATAAGAACTTTGTGAAACAACTTCTAATGTTCCACCAGCACCAACGGATTCAAATGGTGTTTGTAAACTTCCTGTTTCAAAATTATGTGAGCCTATTACCGTCCCTGCAGAACCAGAATGTAGTCTTGTAGAAAATATCTCATCATTAACCAATTCTTTCCGTAACATCACCGACCAAAAATCTCCATTAAAGAATGGTAATAACGAACTTGTAACTTCTTTAATTTCTTCAGCTGGTGAGCCAGATGCCTGAGAGCCACTAATTGAAAATGCTATAGAGGCCATATTATCAACTGAACCATTATCTTTTAAATGTATTCCCCATCCAACTTCTTGGGGGCCTCTATCCATATGAACCAACTGCATATTAGAACTTGATACTGCCTTAAATCTAAACTCAACCGTTTTGGGTTTCATACCAGTATCTGCAGAATCCTTCCAAAGTGTATGAACATATTGAGCTTGTTTAAAATCTAACGCCTTTGAAAATCTACGAACTGCCTCATAATTAGGATTTACTTCATTCTTAGTTGGGCCACCATATTCTCTAACTCTCAATATTGTAGATGGAATACCATAACAAGTTATCAATCCTTTTAATGCCTTTAATGTTCCTTTAGCCTTTAAAAACAATGGCATATTTGTTAATATTCGTTTCCATACTTCTTTACTAACATCTCCCAATGGTACTGATGAAGAGGATGTTATAGTATTATCTTGTGCAACTAATTTACCAGTTGTATATTCATCTAACTGTACCAAATCATGCCCGTCATATAATTGCCAACCAAGAGATTTAGCCACCGTAGAAGCTAACTGTTTAGGTAATCCTTCAGTTAAAGATTCTTCTCTATCATAAACAGAAGGTAATTCATCTATATAATTTTTAATGTTATCAAAATGTTGTCCTAACATTTTTACTAATCGTAAAAATACTTCATTTTCACTATCTCGTGATATATGGTCGGGCAAATGATAAATTAAATAATCCCTATTATAATAATCATAATTTGATGCACTTACTTTTTGATTTTCATACCAAGTATCTGCTACAGATTGTGTAGAATGATATAACACATATGGTTTTGAAGTATTCTGTTTTGGCCAAGTAGACTCATAATGAATTCCAAAACTACTTGTGGTAAAAGAAGAACTTTCATAATAAAGATATTTCTCATACCCATCAAAGTTATTCTTCACTTCATCTATTTTTAATTCTAAAGAATCTAATTTAGCTTGTGATCCAGTCACTACCGTGTTGGGATCATTTCCTAAAGCTCCCGAGCCTGTATATAATCCAGCAATAGAAGAACTTTCTTGTTCATATCCTTCAAGTTTTTCCAACTTATATTTAAAATTTGATAATCTTTTTTCTGCCGAACTAAAATGCACAAAATTATCATACATAGAATAATCAACATTTAATTCTGTTTCATTTATACTACCACTTATTACCTTATTTATAATATCCCTATAAAGAGAACTACTTTGAAAAGATAATTCAGCCCAATTTTTATATTCAGTTGTGACTGGCTGTATTTGTTCTGATACTCCATCCGAAGTAGGGGGCAATAATATAGTTGAGGGTAATGGAGTCTCTATCCAAGGAATTAACTCTACACCAAAACTCTTATTAGGTATTACTTCTTCTACTATTTGACACGTACTTCCTATATCATATTTTTCTGGTAAAGGGTTATATAATTTAAAAATTCCAGAATTTCCACCATTTTTATTATTAACTATTAAACTTCTATAACCATCCCTAAAATACATATATGTTCTAAGATTACTTACAGTAGATTTATTTGTTCTAAAAAACATAGGTTTATCTACATAAAGTGTATCATTGGTTGGTTCTTCGTATAAAAATAAACCAGTTCTTTCAGCGTATTCTTTTGGTGTTTCTTCTAATACTATTCTATTAAGAAACTCACCATCATAACTAACACTTGAAATTTTTCCTACATAATCAGCGTATCTTTTTACTTCTTCAAAAGTTGTTACTGTGTCTTGTCTTGCTTGTAAATCTCCTAAATCATACTCATCAGTTATATAAAAATAACCTGCTAAATCATTTACAGTACCATCTAAATCACCCCAATCACTAATATAATTCCCAATCTGGGTGCTTGTTATACTATAAGCGGAACTGGCTAAGATACCATAATCATCCCAATTCATAGTCAGACCATTAATATCTTTAAAGTTTCTTAATACGTCTCTATTTTTAACCCACCACTCTTGAGCCATATTATGATATTCTACCTCTACGGAGTTATCATGATCCCTTGCTAGGTGCTGCAATTCTTCCCACATATCAATGATAGGAGTTATATGGTTCTGTTGAATTGCCTGTTTTAAAGACATTCCAACCACCAAATCATTAACTATAAACACCCCACTTGCATCTCGTTGTAATACACCAAGATTAGGAAGCCAAGAATCTGCAGTTCCATCATATATCCATTGTGCCAAATTACTAATTGTTCCTGTTTGAGATCCCACGGGTGGTATGAGTGGTCTTGCCTCTACTTCAGTTTTCGTTACAATTTCTGTCTTTGGTACTTGTTCAACTGTAGTAACAAACATATCCCTTAATATAACACTTGTAGTTCCTTCAACATAAGATTTATCAAATTGTTCTCGTGTAACTACGTTAGTGGGGGAAGCCGTACCAAACTCTATAGAATTATCTCCATGTGCTATTTGTCCAGATTTTACTCCTATTCCAGATGAACCAAAGTTTTGTTCTGTTATTAGGTCTATATCGTCTATCTTCTGAGATAACGGACTTTCAGTTCTTAAATAATATGTATAAGTTGGATTAAATAATATTTCTGTTTCTTCTAAATACTTTTCATTAGTAATATCTATATTTGGTGATATAATAATCTCATCTCTAAGTGTATTAATATTATTAATCTCTAATCCCGCATCAACCGAACCCAATATGGTGGTCTCATCTAACACATCCTTATATATATTACCATCTTCTGTAGTTGTAGTGGGGCCAGAATAAAATTCACCGCTTAGATCAATTGAACGAGCACCTGGTAATCCACTTTTTCTTCTTAAAAATTCATATTGAACATTATAAGTTCCTTGATCGAATCCCAATCCTCTCAATTGATTTCCAATATTAAAGATGACTTTACCATCTGAATCTAAATCAAAAGTATTCGAATTTAAAAATTGTGATATTAAAACATTTCCGCCCGCATCGGTTACTGTAATTTTTGCAAAATCATTTGAAATGGGTGGTGTGTTAACTGGTATATTTAAATCAGTAAAAGAGGCACCAAACCCCGTTGAGACACTCGACTTAAGTTTACCTTGGGATAAATTTTGAAGATCTTCTTGTAATAAAATACTTGACATTAGAAGTTTTCGAAGGTTATATTAATATATAATGGTATTAAATCTTCATCTATATCTGGTATAGTGTTTGGAACTACAACCTTTTGCCAATTTGTATCAAAATTTTCTCCACTACCAGAACCAAAAAATATTAATTGTCCTGATTCATTTTCTATAGTGGGATAATGAGTATCTTGTTGGCCAGTTTCTTCTATATAGTTATCAACATACGTCATCATTTTATCAAAATTATCTGAAAATTGTTTTTGTTTTAATGAACTATATAATGGAACATTAGGTAATTCACTTTGTTTATATGGCATTATTTCTCAACCTTAAATGTAAAGTCGTTATCATGAATATCATTAATCTCATTAGCAGTTCCACTACCACTTACAAATTTATATAAAAGTTTATAATATCTTTCTGCCTGTAATCCATTTAACCAAAGATTAAAGTAATGTCCAGATGTATCACAACTCACAGCAGAGTATTGGTCAAATGGTATTATAGTTTCTTCAGTTAGTGCATCTTTAACAGAATAGAATAAAGTCCCACTTGGGAATGCATTTACTTGTAATGCTCGAGGTGTAGTTTCATAAGTTTTAGCAGGATATCTTTGTCTACCAACTAATTTAAATTTTATTTTTGAATTTTCTTTATATGAATCTCTCATACCTT
>Ga0187827_10008956_pt1 | contig 10720 bp, 7 predicted proteins | sample ETNtaG_39_FD_167969 | JGI IMG/M metagenome (GOLD analysis project Ga0187827, IMG submission 167969) | Marine microbial and viral communities from oxygen minimum zone, Eastern Pacific Ocean - ETNP2014_SV_150_PacBio MetaG (Illumina Assembly) | ecosystem: Environmental > Aquatic > Marine > Hypoxic... | reverse complement strand
TGAGTCCGATGGCTCCCGCGCGCGAAAAAGCATTCCGATCGAAAAAACTCTCCGCGCGGATGATGGCGTTGACGAGGAGCGTATCGGCGTCGCCCGGCCTTTTGTTGTTTTCTTGAAGCGGGAACGCAATTTTCCAAAAAGATGGCGGCAGGTCTTTTCCCCCCGACCGGACGGCATCCCAGAAGGATTTGTGCATGATCTTTATCGCCATGTCGTAGCGCCTTCCGTTGAGGTAGGCCCTGGCGGTCCGAAGCTTGAAGTAGGGGGAAGGCCCCAGCCGCTTGAACTCCTCGGCGGCCATGAAATGAAGCCCCATGGAGTCGAGCATCTCTCCCGCCCGCCAGCGGTTTAGCGAACCCCTGGTGAAGGGATTCTTCGGCGGGCGAAGCCAGTTCCGGTAGCCGGCCGCGGGACGGGGAATCGGCTTGGGAGCGAATCCCGACTCGCGCGCTATGCGCCGGAGGGCGGCTATCGCCCGCTGGCCGTAGTACCGGTGCCGGTAGACCTGGGCGCATTTCAGATAGAGCGCCTCGGCCTTCTCCCTTTCTCCCGCGCGCAGGGCGGCCGCGGCGCCCCAAAAGAGGGCCGAGGAGGCGAGGCGGTGATTTGGATGCATGGCCTCGAATTTTTCAAATCCCCGGGCCGCGTTGAAATAATCTTTTTCTCTCAAAAGAATCCACGAGAGTTGCCAGCGGGCCTTCGAGGCGCGCGGCGATAGCGGGTGCTTTTGAATGACCTCCCGGTAGAAGCGGGCGGCTTTTTCGTAGTCGCTGTCGTCCTCGCTGACCCGCGCGATTAGAAATCGCGTCCGCGCCGCCCAGGTCCCGTTGGGAGCCTCCTCCAAAAGCCTGCTTGCCTCCGACTCGAAGGCCGGCTGATCGCGGCGGCGCAACTGATTCCGGGTCAAAAAGAAGCGGACCTGCGCGCGGGCGGGCGAGTCGGCGGGAAACAGGTGAACGGCTTCCTTGAGCGCCCGCTGGGCTTTTTCGGTCCGGCGGAGCGAATAAAGGGCGAGTGATTCGTAGAGCGTGACCTCGCGCCGATAGGGGGAGGCCGGAAAGAGGCGCGTCAGTTCCCGGTACGCCCCGAGGGCTTTTTCAAAGTGATATTTTTTCTGAAGATGCCGGGCTCTGAGAAAATAGTCGCGCGGCCCGAAGGGGCGAAGAGGAGGGTCCAGGGCCTGGCCCGCTTCACCCGCCCGGTCCAGGGCGCGCTTTGAGGCGGCGCTCTCCGGGTAGCGGAGCCATAATCGCCGCCATGAAACCGCGGCTTCCCTCATGCGCCCGGCCCTCTCGAAGGCTTTTGCCCTTCGGGCCAGAAATTTACCCGCGTTTTCGTGATTCGGTTCATGGCGAAGCAACTCGCCGAGCCGGGCGGCGGCGCGAAGATACTTACCGCCTCGATGCTCGATCCGGGCCAGCGTCTCCAGAGAGTCGGGGACGTGCGTACTCGCCGGGTCGGCGAAGATCAGTTTTTCCAGCGCCTTTTTTGCCGCTTCGTCGTCCTTGGCGGCCAGCGATGCCCTCGCCGAAAAATGAAGGATATGGGCCTTAAGCTCGGGCGCCCGGCGAAGGGCCCGCCTGAAATAGGATACGGCGTCCTGGCTCCGGTTCAGTTTCAGGGAAGCGTAACCGAGTAAAAAGGGGCGGCGGCCATTCAGCGGGGAGGTCTGCTCCTCCAGCCGGGCCGCCAACTTTTTGTAATTTCGTTTTTTGATGAGACGAAGGATATGTTTTGGGAACGCGGCGAGCTTAGCCGGTTTTTGTTTCTTGATTATTTTATTTTTTGTTTCCTTGTTCAAGCTGGAACCGGATTTTGAATGCCGCTTCGAGCCGCGCGGCGGCGCCGGACCTTTGGAAGCGGAATGGGAAAGGGAAGCAAAAGAACATGCGGTGGCGAATGTCAGAGCGAGAGCGAAAACAACATTCCGCCGAACCATTACTTTTCCGCGGTCCGGGGTCTTGAGGCGGGGCGGCGGCCCTCGATCCGAAACTCTTGCTTGATCCTGTCTCTCGCTTTTTTATCGAGGAGAATGTCGACGCCGGTCATCGCGAGGGCTTTCGCCCCGAGGAAGAGGGTTCTTTTCCCGGCGGTTCCTCCAGCGGCCTCGGCGAAGGCCCGCGTATGCGCGGAGGTGTCGGAGGATACCATTTGAATCTCGGGATGAATGGTGGGCACATTCTGGCTGGCGTTCCCGACGTCCGAGGAGCCCATGGCGAGGGGTGGGAGCGGATCCGGCTCAAAGATGCCCAAGCTTTCGAGGTTCCGTCTGAAAAGAGAGGCCAGCTCCCCGTTCACGCGCATGGGCGCGTAGGTGATCGGGTTTTTATCGACGCGGACCCTGGTTCCGGTGGAGCGCGCCGCCCCCCTGGCGCAGTTGATGACTCGCTGGAGGATATCTTCAAGGCCTTTTTCGGTTTCGCTCCGGACGTAAAACCAGGCGGCGGCCTTCTCGGGGACGATATTGGGCGCTTCTCCGCCCTCGGTGATCACTCCGTGGACCTTGTCGCCCGGCGGAAGGTGCTGTCTGAGAGCGGAAATGGCGTTGAATGCGGCGAGAACGCCGTCCAGCGCGTTGATTCCTTTTTCGGGGGCCGCCGATGCATGGGAGGCTTTGCCGTAAAAACAAAAGCGAAGCTCCGCCAGGGCGAGGAAATTGACCATCGCACGGGTCTCCCCCGAAGGATGCATCATCATGTTGGCGTCGATTCTCCGAAAAAAACCCTTTTTCGCCATGATGACTTTTCCGCCCCCGCCCTCTTCGGCGGGCGTCCCGAGGACCTGGACGCCGCCAGTCTCGGGCCCTACGGTATTGGCCAGCGCGGCGCCGGCCCCGGCGCTGGCCATGGCGATCACGTTGTGCCCGCACGCGTGCCCCAAGCTGGGGAGGGCGTCGTATTCGGCCATGAACGAGACCACCGGTTTGCTTGCGTCCTTAGCCGTCCGTTTTGCCCTGAAAGCGGTGGGTAGGTCAGCCACCCCCATCTCGATGCCGAAGCCCCGCTCCTCCAGGTATCGGGCGACGGCCGCCGAGGCGCGTTTTTCCTGAAACGCCACCTCGGGATGGCGGTGGAGTTCGAGGGAAAGGGACCAAAGAGAGGGCGCTTCCTTATCGATGTACCCGGAGACAGCGGATTTGATGCGTTCGAGTTCCATGACATGGATCCGTAGGCGGTGAGACTACCGATTATCGCCGGAGCTTAGAATTGATGTCAACGATTCGCTGAAAACAACTGTATTGACGGTGATTGTTAAAAAAGTAATACTTTCGCTGCCCGCCCGATGGAGAATGGTCTTGCAGTTTATTCTTGCGCCGGCGCTGGCGGTTGGCGAAAGCGTGCCCGCCGCTCAGGCCGGTATGAATATCTGGAGCCTGGCCTTTGGCTCCGCCGGGGTTGTTTTCTTTGTCCTGCTCATCCTGATTTTTTTCTCGCTGACCTCTTGGGCGATTATAATCTGGAAGTTTATCGAGCTTCGGCGGGCGAAAGTCGCCTGCGATGATTTTCTGTTGACTTTCTGGCAGGCCAAGCGGCTGGATCAACTCTACGAGGAGGCCGCCGTCACCGAGGGCAATCCGGTTGTCGAAGTATTCGCGGCGGGCTACCGCGAGGCGGAGCATGTCCTCCAGGCGAGGACGAGAAACTCGTCCGAGGATTCCTCGATCCTTACCCCCGAGTTGTCGGGTGTGGAGAGCGTGGAGCGCGCGCTCCGGCGGGCGGCGAACCAGGAAATTTCAAACCTCGAGCGTCTCATTACTTTTCTGGCTACGACGGCCAGCGCGACTCCGTTTATCGGTCTTTTTGGAACCGTTTGGGGGATCATGAATTCGTTTCGCGACATCGGCACCCAAGGGGCCGCAGGACTTGCGGTCGTCGCTCCCGGAATCAGCGAGGCGCTGATCGCCACGGCGCTCGGGCTGGCGGCTGCGATTCCCGCAGTTATTGCGTATAATCACTTTCAGAACCGCATCAAGGTTCTCTCTGACGAAATAGAGAACTTCACCGCGGACTTTCTCAATCTCGTCGGCCGCCATTTCATGAGCTTATAAAGCTCCGGAGCAGACATTGGCCGCTCACATCAACCGCGGCGGCGGCTCACGCCTATCGGACATCAACGTAACCCCCCTCGTGGACGTGATGCTCGTCCTGCTGATTATTTTCATGGTGACGGCTCCGATGCTCGAGCAGCAGCGGAGCCAGGTGAATGTCGATTTGCCCAACGTGGCGGCCGCTCCATCGACCGTGGCCGAGGACGCCATTGTCATTACGGTGGATGTCGGCCGGCGGGTTTACATCAACGACAACCAGGTGAAGCAGAAGGATCTCGAGGTGAAGCTGTTCCACTTGTTTGAAACTCGGGCGCGCAAGGAGATTTTTCTTCGGGCCGATCAAGCGGTACCCTATGGCGATGTGGTGAGGACAATGGCGGTCATCCGCAAGGCGGGGATTACGCGCCTCAACATGGTGACCGACCCGCTGGAGCGAAAAAGTGGAAAAACCTCACTCCGCCGATAAACCCAGTTTCGTAAAATGAGCGATAAAACCCCCAACCCCCCTTCCGGGGAAGCCTCCGGCTCCACCCCGCCCCTTAGAGGTTTCGGCGGAGCGCCGTTTAATGGCGGGGTGCGTATTCTTTTCCGCGACAAAAAGTTCCGGTGGGCCTGGGGGGTTTCGGTCGTGCTTCATGCGGTGATATTCGCCGCCGCCGCATGGACTCCCTCGTCGGCGAATTACCGCTTCTTCGGGAGCGGAACGGCGGTTAGCCTAGTGGGAGCGGACGAAATCCCGGGTGGTTCGGCCCGCGGGAAATCCGGCGACCGCCCGGAGGATTTGCAGCAGCCCAAGGCCCCCGGCGGCGGCAAGGCCCGAAAAATCGCCACGCCCGAGAAAAAGAAAAAGAAAAAAAAGACCAAGGTGCGGAAACGCCGGACCCGAAAGAAAAAATCTCCTCCGAAAAAGTCCGTCAGGAAGCTGCCGGCGAAGAAGAAAAAGAAGAAAAAGAAGAAAAAGAAGAAAAAGATAAGCAAGGCGCGCCTGGCCCGGAACAAGCGGTTGAAAGCGCGCAAGGAGCGGCTGAAAAAATGGCGAAGAAAGCGCCAGAAACTGGTCAAGGGCAAGGCGGTGGCGCCACCTTCCGCTAAGCCAAAAAGCCGTAAAACGAAGAAGAAGAGCGGAAACGTCGTCGCGAAAAATACGCCGGCCAAGCCTAAAGCGGGATACCTTGGCGAGGGCGGCGGCGACGGCCAGGGCGGCGGGAGTCTGGGCGGCTGGAGCGGCGGGGTCGCGCGGTCCGATATCGACCGCTACTATGGTCTCCTGGGCGAGCGGGTGAGTAATTTTTGGACCGTTCCGCCGAGTTTGACCGATCTCGATAAGCTAAAGACCATTGTGATTTTCGACGTATCGCGCGAGGGTGCGATTCGCGGGCTCCGCATCGAGAAAACGAGCGGAAACCGGGTATACGACACCGCCGCGCTGCGGGCGGTTCAGCGCGCCGCCAACCCTTCCTTTCCGACACCGCCCAATACGGTGACGGAAGAGTGGCTTCCGCTGGGCTTTCGATTTTGCGGGCAGAACTTTTGCCGTTGACGGAGATGTTTCTGATGATTCGGACCGGAACCTGGCGGAGGAGATTTGGCTGCCGCCTCGGGTGGATTGCCGCGGGGGTTGTTTTGTTCGCGTTGCCGGCCGGGGGCGGTTTCGCGGAGCGGGCCGAAGGTGCGGCCAAGGGCCGCGTTTATATGGATTTGTACTCGCCCAGCGCGAGGAGAATTCGCCTCGCCATTCCCGAGCTTCGACCGCAGGAGGGCCCACGCAGCCCGATGGGGCTCCACATCGCCGAGATAATCGAATCCGATCTTCAGCGCAGCGGCTTGTTTTTCATCCGAAACCGCAAAGGGTATCTCGAGAATCCGCTTAAATCGGGAATCCGAAAAAACGAGCAGCGTTTCAAGGAATGGCTCAACGTGGTCAAGGTTGAGGGACTGATCAAGGGTGGATACCGCATTTCGGGAAATACGATTGAAGTGGAAATGTATCTATACGACACCGCCCGCGCGGCGCAGGAACTCGGGAAGCGGTATCGCTATCCCCGTTCGAACTGGAGGTTGCTCGCACACCGGTTCGCCAACTCCGTGCTCGAGCGGTTCACCGGCCAAAAGGGAATATTCCACACCCAGGTCGCCTTCGTGGCCCGCCGCTCCCTGAAACACCGGGGCGAAATCTACATTATGGACTGGGACGGAGCCCAGCTCCGCCGCGTCACGCGCAACGGGCAGGGCAACAACGCCCCCGCCTGGTCGCCTGACGGCAAATGGCTGGCCTACTCGTCTTTTAAAACGATGGTGCCCGGCGTATTTATACTTCCGACGAACGGGGGCAGGGAATTTCGCGTGAGTTCGAGGCGGGCCCAGGCGATTGGCGGGGGTTTCTCTCCGGACAGCCGTTATTTCGCCTACTCCCAGCTCACCGGCCGAAACTATGAACTTTATCGATACGACATGTTTTCCCGTGTGAGGAAGCGCCTTACCCGAAATTTCGGAATCGACGTTTCGCCGTCCTTTTCTCCGGACGGAAGGAAAATCGTGTTTTCCTCGGGCCGCAGAGGGTCCCCTCAGATTTACGTAATGAACGTCAATGGTTCGGGAATTCGGCGAATTTCCCAGCGGGGGACATACAATACAGAGCCGGAATGGAGCCCCAGGGGCGATCGAATCGCTTTTACCGGCCGGGTAACGGACGGTTCTTCCATCGATATCGTTACCGTGAATCCCGATGGGAGCGATTTGCGCCGTCTGACCGGGGGCCAGCGAAGGAATGAGTCTCCCACCTGGTCTCCGGATGGCAGGAATATTGCGTTTTCTTCAGATCGTTCGGGACAGAAATACGTTTATGTGATGACTTCGGCTGGAACCCAGTTAAAACGCCTTCAATTGGGACAAGAGCCCTCCTGGTCGCCCTCTCTCCCGTGAAGTGGCACACAAAAAACACAGGATAGGGCTTGCCCCTTATCCATCAAGGCCTTATACTTTCGTTTCGTGGCTTATATGACCGTGGGAGCACCATCCCGCCCTGACTCGGGGCGTATCATGTGAAGGGGACGGCTCCCCTTTGGTTTTTATGCTTCCCGCTCCAGTAGAATACTATACAGAGGGCTGCGAGGAGGACGTTTGAATGTTCGCGATGGGATATTTCAAGCAATTTAAATTTGTTGTAGTAGGAGGAGCAGCCCTGCTCCTTGCGGTGGGATGTGCCCAGCAGACAGTAAAATCCGACGAAGCGGTGGCTTCGGCTTCCCCGGCCATGAAAAAGGCGGGGGCTGCCGCCTCTCCCCGGGCCATGAGCGAAGGGAGCATGACCGAAGCCGAACGCCGGCGGAACCGGGCGAACTTCAAAAGGTCATTGAGCGAATTTGAAGATGGTCTCGTTTATTTCGACTTTGATCGCTCGGAAATCCGGCCCGATATGCGGGCCGTCCTTGACCGCAAGGCGCAATTTCTCCTCGATTTTTCGACCGTTCGCGTTCAGATCGAGGGACACTGCGACGAAAGGGGCACCGCCGAGTACAATATTGCCTTGGGCCACCGCCGCGGCCAGACCGCGAAGGACTATCTGGTCTCGCTCGGCGTGTCGGCACCGAGAATCGATACGGTAAGCTACGGGGAAGAGCGGCCCGCCAATTCGGCTTCTCACGAGCTCGCCTGGGCCCAGAATCGCCGGGCGAAGTTCAACGTGATAGGCGGCATTCCCTCGGGGATGAATTAAGTTTTTTTGCTTTCGCCACTTAAAGGACTCCCCGGCGGAAATCCGCCGGGGAGTTTTTTTTCTATGCCTTCGATAAATCGAAAAAAACACCTCCTGCTCCTCGCCTTCGTTTTGTTCGTGGCCGGTTGCCAGGAAGTTCTCCTGCCGGGAGACCAATCGGCCGGAGCGCCCGGGGCGGCTCCTCCTCCGGCCAAGGCATCTCCTGCGCCGAAAATTGATCGCCGCCTTCGGGCCGACGTCGGATCGCTGGGGAAAAGTCTCAAGGCCCTTCGAAGGGGGTTGACCAACCAGGAAGCGCGGATTGAGCGGGCCAGAAGAGGGTTTCAATCCATTGAAAACAGTCTCGAAAAAAACCGCGCCGGCATCGAATTACTCTCGAAAAAACTGGGCGATCAGATGAAAGAGCTTCGGGGCCGCCTGGACGCCATGGAAAGCGATATATCTTTCCTGCGTTCCTCGGGAGGACGTACGGAAACCTTCACGGAAAAAAAAGAACTTGAAATAGAGGTCCGCGCCGCCGGCGCTCCCGCCGAAGACTCTCCGGACGAAGCGCTTCAGCCGGTAGGCGGCTCCAGCGAAGATGTAATCGGCGCGGGCGTTCCGCAACAATCACCGGTGGTTGCCGGCGCCCCCGCGGCATCATCGACCGAGGTCTCCGTAGTGATTTCACCCGCGGGAAGCTCGTTGGACCCCGCTCAATCGGGGCAACCGTCTCAGCCCGAACCGGAAGCGGAATACAACGAAGCGCTCCGCATTTTCAACGTGGAAAAAATTTTCCCGAAGGCGCGGCTTTTACTCAATCGTTTTATTGCCAAGAACCCGACCCACGAGCTCGCGGATGATGCGCAATACTGGATCGGAGAATCCTACTTCGAGGAAAAAAATTTCGAGCGGGCGATTTTGGCCTTTAATAAAGTGCAGGTGGATTACGCGAACGGCGACAAAGCGCCTGACGCGCTTTTAAAGGAAGCCCTCGCGTTTTTAAACCTGGGAGACAAGGCGAGCGCCCGCGAGTTGATGGGCCGGGTCGTCCAGAAATATCCGGATTCCGCCGCCGCCGCCGCGGCCTCGGAGCGCCTGAAATCCTTGTAGGGAGAGCCGGGCAGGGTCTTCTTATCCGGACGATATCGCATTTCGCCCAGGGCCGGACAGGCACACCATGAGTTCCCAGATAAAGCTAACCAGCGAAATTCTCAAGCGGGCGGCCGTACTGGCCGACCGGCTTCACCTCCATAATTACCGGTATTATGCGCTCGACGATCCTCTCGTATCCGACGCCGAGTACGATCGCCTGATGCGCGAGCTTCAGAAGCTCGAATCCGGACACCCGTCCCTTCAAAACCCCAATTCACCGACGCAGCGCGTGGGAGCGGATCCCCTGGAGGCGTTTGGCGAGTTTATTCACGATCCGCCCATGCGCAGCCTTGAAAACGCGGTGGGCGAGGAGGAGGTCCGTGAATTCGAGGAGCGCGCGAGCCGGTATTTGGCCCAGACCTATGATCGCGAAATTAAAAATTTCGAATACATCGTCGAGCCCAAGCTTGATGGCTCCGCCGTGGAACTTGTTTTCAAGGATGGCAATTTCGAATCCGGAGGCACCCGGGGAAACGGCAGCCAGGGTGAGGACATTACGAAAAACCTCCAGACGATAAAGGACATTCCACATCGGCTAAAAAGGTCAAAAGACGGGCTGCCCCCACCCCGTTATTTAACGGTTCGCGGGGAAGTGTTTCTTGACCTGGATGGATTCGGAAAATTAAACCATGTCCGTGAGGAGGCCGGCGAGGCTCCGTTCGCCAATCCCAGAAATGCGGCCGCCGGGACGCTGCGGCAATTGAACCCCAAAATTACCGCCTCAAGGCCCTTGAAAATCTGCATTTACGCTTTAGGCCGGGTGGATGGATTTGAATTCAAAAGCCAATCGCACTTTTTAGAGACATTGCCGGAATGGGGCATTCCCGTGAGCCCCGATTGGCATAAATGCCGCAGCCTGGAAGAGGCTTTCGAGAGGTACGCGAATTTTATCGACGGCAGGGATACCTCGCCGTTTGAAATGGATGGAATGGTAATCAAGATGGATTCATTCGAACTTCAGCGGGATCTGGGCTACACTTCCCGCGCCCCGCGCTGGTCGATCGCCTATAAATTTCCCCCAAAGCAAGAGCACACGGTTGTCGAGGGTATTATCGTCCAGGTCGGGCGGACCGGCGTTCTGACCCCGGTTGCCGTGCTGAGGCCCGTCCGGGTGGGCGGCGTCGAGGTGGCCCGCGCGACGCTCCACAACCAGGACGAGGTGAACAAAAAAGACGTGCGCATAGGCGATACGGTGGTGATTCAGCGCGCCGGCGATGTGATACCCGATGTGGTGGCCGTCGTACAGGATTTGCGCCAACCGGGAGCGAGAAAATACAAGATTCCCCGAAAATGCCCGGTGTGCGCCACACCCTCCGTCCGTGACGAGGAGGAGGCGGCCGTTCGGTGTCCGAACCCGGCTTGCGGCGCTGTGGTCAGGGAGAGCCTTCGCCACTTCGCCTCGCGGGGGGCGCTCGACATCGAGGGCCTCGGTGAGAAAATTGTGAATTTGCTGGTGGACGAGGGGTTTGTCGGTGAGCCGGCGGATTTGTTCAAACTTCAGGAGCGTCGCGACGAACTGATTAAGATCAAGGGGTTTAAAGAGAAAAAAGTCGATAATCTTCTTGCCGCGCTTGATGAGGCCAGGCGGCGTCCCCTGCCGAGGTTTATTTTCGGCCTCGGCATCCGGCATGTGGGGGAGCATCTGGCCGAGGTTTTGGCTGCCCGGTTCGGGAGCATCGAGGCGCTCGCCCGGATAGATCGGGAGACGTTGATTGAAATCCACGAGGTCGGCCCCCGGGTAGCCGAAAGCATCATCAACTATTTCGGGGACGAACGCTCGCGGCGGGTGGTGGATAATTTGATCGACGCCGGGGTGGCGCCCG
>Ga0187827_10008953_pt1 | contig 10724 bp, 11 predicted proteins | sample ETNtaG_39_FD_167969 | JGI IMG/M metagenome (GOLD analysis project Ga0187827, IMG submission 167969) | Marine microbial and viral communities from oxygen minimum zone, Eastern Pacific Ocean - ETNP2014_SV_150_PacBio MetaG (Illumina Assembly) | ecosystem: Environmental > Aquatic > Marine > Hypoxic... | reverse complement strand
AGGGTTGTCACCAACATGCTGGTGTACTGGGACCAGCTACGCATAGTCGAAGGGCGGACAGACCTATCGCCGATAAGACTGACAGAGATTCCGATCGGATCGGCGGAACTTGGGTGGGCTGGCTATCCGTCCAATACGAGCAGTGACGGAAAGGCACCTTTTTCGTGGAACTACCAGCACCGTCTATCGATGACATCGATGCCCCGCCAGACTGGAGCCTACACCCGCACCGGATCAGTGGAGACGCTTTTGACGGAGATTGACGACCGGTTCGTAGTCATGGCTCCTGGTGATGAGGTGGCGCTCACGTTTGACGACATCCGGCAACCGCCTCCTGCTGGATGGAAACGGGACTACCTCATCTATCTTAACGGCTTCATGAAAGAGGTCGTCTTGGGCGATCCGGTTTTAGCGACCGTCGGGCCGATGCCGTTCCGCTTAATGCCGAGTTACCCATATCCGCCTGGCGTTGGCTATCCCGATGACACTCTTCATTCCTCCTATCTGCGCGACTACAACACACGCATTCTAGATGCGCACTGGTAGCATGAGTTGATTCCTACGGTACGTGACGCCAAAGGAGCGGCGATGTGTAGCCGTTTGTCCACATTCACGGTTTTGGCTGTTCTGGTGATGGTTGTTGCGCCATTGAACGTCGGCGCAAGGCAGGAAACCGGTACCATCGCTGGAACTGTACACGATAGACAGACCGACGAACCGCTACCAGGAATATCTGTCCGACGAAAACCCTTACGACCCTGGAGTCAGATGGAAGGATATTTTCTATCCTATCGTTTGGGTTGGGCAGGAGGACCCGATCTACGGCGAATACTGATCTGTCCCGCTTAATTTTTTTACGATACGCATCTTCTACAACACACAACAATTCGCCGCTGCGGGCATTACCCATCCACCTAAAACATGGGATGAGTTTCTTGCGGCGCAACAGAAGCTCATGTCCGTTGGACTCGTCCCCTAGCTGATGCCCAACTCCAAAAACTCCCCACACCGGTACATATTTACCTGCTTGGAGCTGCTGTGCGACATGCTCTACCAGAGCCGTATGGGTGAATGGGATGTGATGATCCACGATGGCAAAGCCGATGGAATAGAGATGAACGCCGCAGTTTATGATGGGAGGATCGATCTGACGGACCCGGAGGTGCGCACGGTGGTAGAACAGCTAAAGGAGTGGTCGCCATTCTGGTCCAGGGGGTTTAACGGGCTCGATTGTCAGCAAGCCAAAATGCTTTTTGCCAACGGGATCGGATCAATGTACATGGACGGCTCTTGGGAGGCTGAAGCGATCACGCAGTCGGTAGATTTTGAAGTTGGGGTCTTTCCGATGCCGACGGTGACAACAAGCACAATTCCATTCGTCGATAGACCGAGAAACGATTCGAACTACAACCTCTCATTCGCAGTGGGAGCCGTCGCCAAAAAGAGGGGCCGATTTGAAGAGGTGATGGATTTTTCGGCTATCTCACCTCAACTGAAGCCGCAGATACGCTGAGTCGGTAGGTAACCTTTATCAGTGCCAGAAAGGAGTATCCGGTTCCTGAAGAGATGGAGTCGTTTGCGCCGGACACGGGCTATCCGTATAGCGCCAATCCGTGGTATGTTTCTCAGCAGAGCGGGTCGGCGGAGGGCGCTGACCGGCTGTTCGCACTTCTTCAGGCCTATACCGACGGCGAGATTACGCTGGACGAGCTTGTCAGTGACTATTCGCCGCTGTTTCACCGGTTGGCGGAAGAAGAGCTGCGCTACTCCCTTGCCGAGAACATCAAGATGGTGGGTGTGATGACAGAAAGACTCGCAGGGGTTGAGGTACAGCTTGAAGAGCTTTCGCAGCTTCCACAAGATGAATCAATGCGAGCTGAAAGACGAAAACTGGAGCGACGACGCGCATATACCAGTGAGGGTCTAATAAAAGCAGTGACTCAGAAATCGTTTATCGCAGATGTACTTAGCCGCCAACCTGCATGGGCTGGAGTGAACTAGAAATGGCGCGGTCAAGACGGGCAGGGGTGGGTCAGCTGTATCTGTTGATCCTGCCGACTTTCGCCTTTGTCATCGTTTTTACGTACTACCCGTCGCTTTCGGCGGTCTATCACGCTTTTTTCCGCTGGAACGGCAGCAATATCAAAGAGTTCGTCGGGTTCGCGAACTTCATTCGGGTCATTTTTGACGACCCCGACATGCCACGGGCGGTGGGTAACATGGCGCTGCTCCTGGCTGGTAATCTGATCCTACAGATTCCTACCGTGATAGCGGCGCTGGTGCTCTATCACCTGCGCTATCCCAAATGGCAGTACGGTTTCCGAGTGCTGTTCGTTCTGCCGATGGTGGTACCTGGGATGGTGGGGATGCTCCTCTGGCAGTTCATCTACAACCCGTATGTGGGCCTGCTGAACAGAACACTCGCGGCGCTCGGGATAATCGACCTTCCATGGGATGGTCCCACATGGTTGGCGGACAACTCATTGGCGCTGCCTAGCCTGATCTTTATGGGCTTTCCGTGGATTAACACGATCGGGCTTCTCATCTATCTCGCTGGGCTACAGCGCATCTCACAAGACCTTATTGATGCGGCGATGATTGACGGTGCTGCCACAATCTCCCGGGTGTGGCACATTGAGCTCCCGATGGTGTTGGGACAGCTAAAACTAATGCTGATTCTCAGTATTATTGGCGGAATTCAGGACTACGGTAAAGTGATGATAATGACTGGGGGTGGCCCTGGGGTTTCTACCACTGTGCCTGGACTGCTGATGTATCAAAGGGCGTTTCGGTATTCGCATATGGGATACGCTTCGGCGGTGGGGGTTCTGATGTTTCTGGTGATCTTGGGGTTGACGATGATAAATCTAAAATATTTCAAAACACACGACGATCAGGCTGAAGGAGCGTAAAACAGGTGGCTATACTCTCAAAGCGTGCTGAGACAGCGAAACTGGCGGTGCTCTCGCTCATCGCGATAGCGGTGCTTGTGCCGTTCTGGATAATGGTTAGCATCAGCTTTAAGAACCTTCGCCAGTTCTTGCAGAATATCTTGTACCCTTCACCACCGTTTCATTGGGAGAACTATGTCTCGGGATGGAACGCTGTGGCACCATACGTTCTCAACACTGCTCTGGTGGCGGTAATAGTGACGGTAGTGAGTCTGGCGTGCAGCTCGCTTACGGCATATGTCTTCGCCAGGTACAAGTTTCCAGGGCGGGCGGCTCTTTTCAGCGCGCTCATGGTGCTGTTGATGATCCCTGGGGTGCTGAACCTGATACCGCAGTACGTGCTGGCGCTTAATCTGGGTCTGGTCAACACTATATGGGCTCTGGTGCTGTTCTATGTGGCAGGCCGTCAGGTACTGGAAGTGTACATAATGAGAACATTTTTTCAGGGAATCCCCAAAGAGCTGTTTGAGGCGGCGCAGATTGATGGTGCGGGGCATGTTCGTCAATATGCGTCGATAGCGGTACCGCTATCTAAATCAATAATGGGAACCCTGGCGATTATGACGGTGGTGTTTGTTTGGAACGACTACATATGGCCACTGGTGGTGGCAGACGATTTCAAGACAGTCTCATATGGTCTGTCGTTCTTGACGAAGCAGCACTCGACAGCCTGGGGATCGCTCATGGCGGGCTATGCCTTAGCGTCAGTACCGCTTGTGATTCTGTTTACTTTTACGATGCGCTATTTCGTCGAAGGGCTGGCGTCAGGTGCTATCAAAGCATAGCGATAGACCATATTGGCGGTAAGTTAATTGTGAACAGGGGGCATCTTTTTAGGGAGGATGCCATGTGGATGCAGGAGAACAACACGGTCAGGCGGTTTTGCGTCGTCGCAGCTGTGTCGATTGGGCTTTGCTCGGTGGGGCACGCCACTACGATCAATCTGAGAATTGGCACGTTGTGGGACCAGTATTCCGATGACGGAAATGAAGGCGCCGGTTTGGCGGTTGCAGATGGTTGGCAGAATCCGTACCCATTCCCTCTCATTAGAGGGGGATCGCCAAAGCGCAGTGACGCTTGATGAGGGTCCCTCGGAAATTCCTTGCTGGGAAAAGTAAAATGCCGCTTACTGCACAGGAGCGCGAAAGAGAGTGGTTGCGCCAACTTGCGGCGATTACCGCCGCGTGGCTGCTGATCGAGACCGTCACCGGGCTTTGGCTTATGTTAGGGCCGTTCGGCGATGCTATGCAGGTGATGACGCTGGTCCACACGGTCTCAGGTGTGGTTCTGACCGTACCGTGGATCTGGTATCTGATGACCCACTTGTGGCGACGCAGAGACATTCGTGCACAGTCGCAAGCAGGAGCTACCGGCTATCTCGCACTGGCTTCGAGCATAGCGCTCATTGTCAGTGGGGTAGTCGTAACAGCCCAGGCGATCTGGGGTGCCAGAATCAGCGACCCGTGGAAACTCGTACACCAGGTCGCGACGTTCGCTCTGGTCGGATCGGTTGGCGCGCACCTGACCACCTCACTCTGGCGGGTGTGGACCTCCTCGGTCGAAGACACTCGCGCCGAGGGTCTGGCAGCGAGGCGTTTTGGCTGGAGATCGGTTGTTCACGTCGTTGCAGCGGCGGTGATTATTGTCGTCGGAGTCTCGGCGTTCAAGACGCAGACAAACATGAAAGAGTTCTCCGATGACTACGCTCTCATCTACGGCGAAGACCGCCCTTTTGCACCATCTCTGGCACGCACGGAGCATGGAGCGGCTCTAGCACCAGACGCCCTTGGAAACTCTGCTTCCTGCGGAACGGCGAAGTGCCACCCCGACATCGTCAAAGAGTGGGCACCCTCAGCGCACCGCTATGGTGCGATGGACCCGCTGTTCCAGACCGTCCAGAACCTGATGGCCAAAGAGAACGGATCGGAATCAACCCGCTACTGCGGTGGCTGTCACGATCCGATTTCCCTGTTCTCTGGCGAAAAAATGGCTGGCGAAACACCTTTGAGCTCTGAAATGGGTGTTGCCGAAGGCGTCTCGTGCTTGGTCTGTCACGCCATGACGCAAGTGGACGTACGGGGCAACGCCGACTACGTCATCGCAGAGCCGCCTCGCTTTATGTTTGACCCGCCGGTAAGCACAGCAGGGCAGGTCACCCGTGATTTCCTGATCCGATCTCTAGGCGGTGTACATCGAAGTTCGATGGGTCACAAACTGCTTCAGACGCCAGAGTTCTGCGGTGCTTGCCACAAGCAGTTCGTCGATGTTGAGATCAACAAGGTCGGCTGGGTACAGCTGCAAAACCAATACGACAACTGGAAAGCAAGCAGGTGGTATCACCAGGACGAACCTAAGAAGAGGCTGGCGTGCAGAGATTGCCACATGCCGGTTCAGCACAACTCCACCGATCCCGCCGCTGCCTACGCCACAGACTCGCGTGAAAAAGGCGCCCATCGCTCCCACCGCAGCTTGGGTGCCAACCAGTTTGTGCCACTTCTCCTTGGGCTGGAGGACGCCCAGAAACACACGGACCTGATAGAACTATGGCTTCAGGGCAAAATCCCTGTGCCGGAGATAGAGGAGAGGTGGGTTCCAGGCCCGGTTGTAGGGATGACATCGCAACTAGCCGACTCAGTGGTGTCGGTTCGCGATTCAATTCGCGTACATTTGACGATGACAAACCGCAAGGCGGGTCACGACCTGCCCACAGGCCCGCTGGACCTCATCCGTGCGTGGGTACGTCTCAAACTTATTGACGAAAACGGCCGTGTCGTGCTCCAGACGGGCGATCCCACCGCTGAGGGCGGCGATGCTGACCCCAAGGTCATGTTTAAAGCCGAGCCTGTAAACAACCAGGGAGAGGTTCTGGAACGACACAATCTGTGGGATTTGGTGGGAGTAAGATTCAAACGTGCGCTGTTTCCAGGACTACAGGATTTTGCCACGATGGCTGTGCCATGCCCAGTAACCGTAATAGACGATCCAGGGGCCTTGACAAATCCCATCAAAGCGCTCTCAGCGCCCAGACCCGGTGTCTACAAGGTCGTGACGGAGTTTTGCTACCACAAAGCGCAACCTCGTATCCTAAACGCGATACTGGGCCCCGGCCACGGTCTGGTTGCGCCAGAGACGATAATGGTATCAGACACCACCCAGGTTCGAGTAACTTCGTGAGTAGCGGGATGGCATGCCGCCGTTGACCAAGTCGCGGCGGCAGACCGTCCTCTGGGCATGGGTCATCACCGCTTTGGCTCTAGCTTTGGCGGTGGTGATTATTCCCCTTACAAATACAGACGACGAGGGGGTCACCTCCACACTCCATCGACAAACCCCGACCGACGCCCCAGCGGTTGTTTTCACCGAAGTCTCATCGAGCGCAGGAATCGAATTTCGCCACTTTTCAGGCACACGCTCCAATCAACTTCCTGAGGACATGGGCTCTGGACTGTCATGGTGCGACTACGACGGCGACGGCGACCTGGACCTGTTCGCTGCCAACATCTCAGGCCCCTTTACCTCGCCCAGTGATTCAATCGAAGCGTCCAAAGCTACCTGCGCCCTTTTCTCCAACGATGGCGACGGCACCTTTACCGACGTGACGCATCGTGTTGGTTTGGATTTGACAGGTTTTTTCAACGGCTGCGCGTGGGCTGACTACGACCGCGACGGACTAAGTGACCTGATTGTCAGCGGCTTCGGTGTTCTCAAGCTGATGCGGCAATCGCCTGACCACACCTTCGCCGATGTTAGCCAACTCACAGGCGTGGCGGGCTGGTCCATGTTCTGGGCAGGAGTGTCATGGGGCGACTACGACCGCGACGGTTTTCTTGACCTATACGTCTGCGGTTACGTCCGCTATACTGGCCCACCCAAGGGACGCCAGGATCAGTACGGCCGAATGGATGTACCTGGAGCGCTTAACCCGTCAGCATACACCCCGGAACGCAATCTCTTGTTTCACAATGATGGTGAGGGAGTGTTTACACAGGTCGCCGAATCTGCCGGGGTATCTAACCCTAAAGGCCGCAGTTTGGGAGCGGTCTGGGCAGATTTCGATGACGATGGCTGGCTCGACCTATACGTCGCAAACGATGTTTCAGACAACGCTCTTTTCCGCAATATGGGAAACGGCTCATTTTCCAACGTAAGCCTGTCAGCCAATGTCGCTGACTACCGCGGAGCGATGGGGCTGGCGGTGGGTGACGATGACCATGATGGCGACCTCGATATGGTGGTCACCCACTGGCTTGGGCAGGAGAACGCGGTCTACCGCAACTGGCGGGTGGAATCCAAAGACAGCTCTCTCAGGTTCGTGGATGTAGCCGATCAGATTGGCTTGGGGCAGATGTCGCTTCCAGATGTGGGTTGGGGGGTCGGATTTCTGGATATCGATCTCGACGGGTGGGACGACATTCTCATCGTCAACGGCAGCACGCTGCCTTTGGAGTCAGACAGATCGCTAATGGCACCCCAGAACGCCCGGATATATTGGAACCGAGGCCCCGTTATCGGCTATCTCCCGCTAGGAGTCTCCGTTGGCGAACTGGTCCGGTCGAGGGTGGTAGCCAGAGGGATGGCGGTCGGCGATTACGACGGCGACGGCGACGATGACGCAGCGATCATGTCCCACGGCGAAGGGATCCGTCTCTGGCGCAACGATCAAACCACCGGCGGGGCGTGGTTGTCAGTTGAGCTTGAGGGGACGAACTCTCCAAAGGATGGAGAAGGAGCAATAGTAACCGTCGTCACCGACAGTCTTCGCCAGACCAAACTCGTCGGTGGCAACGCATCTTACCTGTCAGGCCCCACGACGCGTCTGGTGTTTGGCTTGGGTTCGGCAGCCGTTGTGGACACACTGAGAGTGAAGTGGAGCAGCGGCTTTGAAAGTGAGATGACAGACCTACCGATCAACAGCCGCATTGTGGCTCGTGAGGGTGTTGTAGCAGCTCGATGACCCCCAAAGACCAAACCGGTAAGGTCGAAATCAACACCAGGAGCAATCGGGAAAAGCGGCTATCCAATGCGCCCCAGACGCCTATCGAACGCGATAGCTGCGAGCTTTCCTACCTCGACCCAGGGGAGATGGAGCGCTATTTGGGTGCGACGATTGGGTAGCTCACTGCGCATCGGAACCCCAAGTCCGCCTCCCGGGCGGTCGAATGGCGAGAGAGACGGTAGGTGGTGGCGGCGTTGGGCATGAATGTCCGCCAACTACCTCCACGAGCGGTATGCCTCAGCGTGACGGTTGATGCTTCAGTAGCCCCTGAGAGCTCAGCACAAAAAGTGTCGCGGTATGGATCGGACACCCACTCCCAGACATTTCCGGCCATGTCCAACGCGCCGAATGGACTCGCGCCATCTGGATAAAAACCCACCGGTGACACGCGGGTGTACCCGTCAACAAGCCCGTGGGGGCCGTGCACCGAACCGGGCTCTATCTCGTCGTTGCCGTTAAGCCAGGTTGGGTTCCAAAATGACCCCCAAGGCCACGTCCGTCTGTCAGACCCCCTGGCGGCAAACTCCCACTCAGCCTCAGTTGGCAAACGTACACCTCGCCACGCAGCGAAAGCGTCAGCGGTGACCCAATCCACATGGATCACGGGCTCGTCGTCGTGTGTCGTGGGAACATCAAAATCGAGGGCAAACATCTTCGCAAACGATCTAAACTGAGCGTTTGTGACCTCAGTCTTGTCGATCAGGTAGGGCGACAATGTTACTATGCAGGTATCATCCTCCGCCCCCAAGATGGCGGTGCCACCTGGGACGTAGAGCATATCTACGCTGTTTACACGAACCAACTGACCAAGCTGCAATGACGCCTGTTCGCAACCCGCGTAACAGACCAGAACGAACAGAACAGCTAAACTCAGAACTCGCCGGCTAGAACCCAAACGTCAACCCCCACCTGTGCGTCGCGCCGAGTATGCTGCCAACGTCTGTATAGGCATAATCAACGCCTACCATTGAAGGGCCAATTCGCTGCCGCACACCCACACCAGCGCTGAAGCCGATGACGTCTTCGTTGAACGTGTATCCGCCTCGTAGCTGAAAATGACCCATCAGGTCGGCTTCAAGGCCCATCGCCAGTTTTTCGGGATGATCGCGGGGATGAATGCCCTCCACAGCCAGAAGAAGGCTGTTAGGCCCATCGCCGACATCGCCCATAAAATCGAGCACATCCGCCGCAACGCCGATCCTAAGCTCAATCGGCAGGCCTAACTCCCCAGGCTTGTCCTCATGGAAGGTCGCCCTGGCGAAATTACGTATGGACATACTAAGAACCAGACTCTCAAAACCGGTCTCGTATCGCGTGCCAAAATCGAATGTCCAGGGGTCGGCTGTAGTGGCACCAGTTGAGTCTGTAAGCCCTTTGCGGCGCTTGGAATCGGTGAAAGGCAGGTTCAAGAGGCTGTCAGACGCCGGATCAGTAGAAACGATCATAAACGTTCTGTTGCCCCAAAGCTCCTGGCTAACGAGCCTGGCGCTGACTCCCAACGAGAACCGGTCTGTAATCTCTGCGCCTACCGCAACCCCGGCAGCAAACTCGTTCACATCGACCAGACCCAGATCACGAAACGCGAGGGACGGGTCGTCAAGCGCCAACTCGGTGTAGTGGATATCCCCATAATTGGTTGTTAGCAGAGACGCACCGACTACCACATTGCTCGCGAACGGTAGTCTAAACACCGCAGAGACTGCCGATATGGATATATCCGCAAACCAACTTACCTGCGCAGCATAGGCGTCTGCGTCACCTGAGAATAGGGGGATCAGTGCCGGATTGGTGAACACCGTTGCCGCTCCGCCGCCAGAACTGGTCTGCGCGCCGCTCATGCCTGCGGCACGAGAGTTAACCTGAACCTGGAGAAACGTCATACCGGCCTGACCCACCTTGTCGGTGGTCAAGGGCGGATCGGTTGGTAGGTGGTCACCCGTGTTGCTCTGAGCGGACACACCGCCCGGCAGTCCGGAGACCACGCCCAAAACAGTCACGACCAGCGTCGCGGCACACCACCTCATGGGGAACTCCTCTGCCTAGCGGATGATGACTAGTTTGCCAATGTCCGTGCTTAGCCGTGCGGTTTCAGAACCAAGCGCCGGATCCCTGTAGCCTATTGCTTCGACAACGTATACGTAGATGCCGCTCACAGCGAACTGACCGTCTTTGGTTCGCAAATCCCAGGTTGGCTCGCCTGACTGTTCGGCAGAATCCAGCCGGTGCACCAGGTGTCCTTCGACGGTGTAGACGCTCACTATGGAGTGAATAGCGGCCGTGTTGAGCCCGAAAAAAAGTATCCTGTTGGCAGAGCTGGCTATCCGCCCTGGCGGTTCGCCCAAAAACTCTTCAGAAAGCGCGATCGCTCTGGCGTAGCTCCACGGATTGGGTGCGACGCGCACCGAATCCCTGTTGGCGCTTGCGCGGCTGAGTCTGCCAACCTGGACCGGCGCTTCGGTCTGCCAAACAAGGGACAACTGCTCTTGTTGTCCGTCCGATCCCAAAGGCACCACACGGTAGCGGTATGTTTGCCACCTAAGAGCTGTCCTATCAATGAAACTATGTTCGCTGCGGGAAACCGTGCCGAGATCAGTCGAATTGAAAAAATTCGGATCATTGCCATCGGTCCGAAGAACCCTGAATCCGCCTTCCGGCAGCTCTTGGGTGCCGGACCACGCCAGCTGAATCTGGTTCTGACCGGTAACAACCGAGAGGGGGCGATTATCGGCAAAGGCCTGAGGCTGGACCGAAGTCGCAAAAAGCCCTATCGACACGAT
>Ga0187827_10008952_pt1 | contig 10725 bp, 6 predicted proteins | sample ETNtaG_39_FD_167969 | JGI IMG/M metagenome (GOLD analysis project Ga0187827, IMG submission 167969) | Marine microbial and viral communities from oxygen minimum zone, Eastern Pacific Ocean - ETNP2014_SV_150_PacBio MetaG (Illumina Assembly) | ecosystem: Environmental > Aquatic > Marine > Hypoxic... | reverse complement strand
GATGGTGTCTATTTTATCGGTTAGAAATTTGATGATAACGCTGCTGATGGCCCAACCAAGGGAAGCAAGCAACGCCATCAGAACGCCCGTTAGCATGGATAGAGTATAGTTCCTACATAAGCGCTATGCCATCGAGCGCCGGATTATTACTGACAAACCACCCGATGAGCCAGAACAGGACAGCGACAGGGAGAAATCAGGTCAGGGGAAGGGGAAAACTTTTCTGCACCGGCGCTCGCCGACGAACTACGGTGTATACCAGATAGGTGAAGTGTAAGCTCTGTCCTGAACCGTTCTGGGTACTTCATCACTGAGCGGTACATTGAAATAAGCCGCGTCGTAGGTCGTCCACCTGGGCGTCGGAATCTCCAGTACTCTGGCATAGTAAAAAGCGCGCATACCAGGCTCGAAGTCTGGGTCCTTCCATACGGTGCTTAGTTGCGATGAACCAATCGTATTAGTGTAGGTAGCATTTTTGACGTCAACCGTGTTACCAACTGCCGGTAGTTTGCCCGTATCGTTGTTGGGTAAGCGGTCTCCTGACCAGGCAATGTCATACACTTTTTCTTTCAGTTGCCCGTCTTCGGTCATCCATCCTTTTATTATCTGAATACGGTCCAGGTTGGCGCTATCGGTATCCTTGGCTGCTAATACCAGGAAGGTGGGTGACCTCCCTTTTGGAGCTGTATCCAGATCCCCCCCCATAGGGACACCGGACTCATAAGCTCTGTCCAGTAATGCCGGTCGAACTAGATCACCTTCAGCGAACTCCCAACCCGCGAAAAAGCGAACCTTAATTCGCGAACCTGTCGTCGCGTACACCTCACGCCGTTTGAATGCGTCGAATATGGCTTCTCGAGTATTCTCTCTTGCCCAGACCGCCGCATAACCAGAGGCAACAATTTTCACGTTGGGCCAGAGACGATCGAGGGCCAATGCATTCTTCAGGCGCGCCGGACCGGGTTCCGATTCGGGAAACTTGCCGAAGAAATTATCTTCTTCGGCAGTCGAGAGAGAATTGTGCCCGTCGGTACTGCCAATGAGTCCTGTCTTAAAGGGGTTCACGCCCAACTCATCCTCATACCGCAACCCGAGTTTTAGTGCACCGCGAGCATACTCATGCTGCAGCATCCAGTCTTCTTTTTTTGCAGTTCGGCCGATGTTATCCCAATCCCAATTCTCAAAATCCGCGAACTCATCATCCGGGGAAAGTGTTGGATGGGCCTCGCCGTCTCCTTTCACCTGAGTCACCTCATAAACGGTTTCAAACCTGGCACGCAGGGCAGCGTACTCTCGGTCAATGGGGGTTCCATCGACAGCCTTAGAAGGGAACAGCATGCCATTGGAGAGGTTGCCGTTGTGGGCGATAGAAAGAACCTCACCACCGGTCAACTCCTCATATCGCGCCAGCGCCTTCCACAGCTCCCTTGGATCCAGGCTGTCCTGTGCGGAAAACGGTACCAGCCGACCTGCCTTGTCAGAATCATCCTTGTAGAGGACAACACGATGAAGATTGTTGCCATCAATCATTGATGTCCATTCATAACCCGAGAATGCGGTAAACACTCCCGGTTGATTGTGCCGATCTGCAGCTCGGGTGACATCATGCCAGAGGGTTCGCTGTACTGGCTCCGGTAGTGCCGGGTTGTTGTCCGAGTCCTGCATACTAGCAACAAAAGAACCAAAAAAGGCTGCTGGATTCCCTTCCTCCAGAAACTTCTGCCAGAGACGCCCTGTTTTGGTCCCTGTCACAAGGGGATCTTTCATCGTGAAACGATAAAAAGCACCGAGATATTCTGAATGATCACTGATCACCAGGAAATCCAGCGGGCGCCTCAATTTCACCTTCATGCCGTTGTGGGCAGTGACCGGCTCACCCTGAGCGAAGCGATACGCATCCTCAGGCGCCAGATTGAGATTCCCCATGCTCCAGGCATCCGCCGAGTTTCTCGTGTGCAGATGCGTATCACCAAAATAAACATTGCCCGGATAATTCTGATCTACGGGTCTGGAGTAGGATCGCTGCTCCCCGGCGGCGGCGCTAATCGCGACGCCGCTGAGAAACAGAGCCAAAAACTTTATTGCGAGTCGCGGCTTCTTCAATACAGACCTCCAAGTCATGTAAAGACAGACTATATCACTTTAGAAGGATGCTGATAGTTCCACGCCGTAGGTTCTGCCTTCGTTGTACCAGCCACGCGCGGTGATAGCGCCAATCATACGAACATGAAGCTCTCTCTCATCTGTCAGGTTACGGCCGTAGGCAGAGACTCTGTACCGTTCGTCAGCCCAGGAATAACTGATCGTAGCGCTGAGCTTGTCTATATTATCCACATGGCCTCGAGGATGGTTGTCCGCAATGACTTCCATTTCGTCTCTCCAGCGATATGAGAGCAACCCAGTCAGCCCACCGTCCCCAACCGGGACCGTATAACTGGTCGTTACGCCAAAGGTATTTTCCGGTGTATTTCTTGGTCGGAGACCAGAGTTGTCTGTTACCACCCCATCACCGTTAATATCCGCTAGATAGGCGTTGTATTCCGAATCAATATAGCCGTAGGTCGCACGCAGGTACCAAGCTTCCGTAATCTGGTACTGCAGTTCCAGCTCTACGCCGAACATATCGACTGAAGAAGCATTTCGAACCACAGTGGCGACATTGGTCAGATCGACTGGGATCAGAATAGACTCCTGCTTGTCTTTATACTTGGCAGAAAAGACGGATGCGTTGAAGATTATTCGACTATCAAGCCAGGTGCTCTTCATGCCGATCTCTGTGTTCTCGACGAACTCAGGCTCATAAGACGGGTCGATGTTGAAATCCGCCTGACGACCAAAGAATCCACCACTCTTGAAACCTTCACTATAGGAACCAAAGATCATGATGTCGTCATTATGCTGGTATCTAAAGCCCACCATTGGTGTTGTTTCGTTCCACTTGCCCTGGTAAGGCTGTGGATCGAACAAGGGTGGAATCGGTTCTCCGGCCGCTGGATCGTAGAAGACACCACCGTTACCACCGAGGAAGTCTTTCTCTTCCTCAGTCCAACGAAAACCTGCGCTTAAAGTCCACTTATCATTGAGATGCCAGTCACCGGAGAAGAAGACTGCAGTGGATTCTGCGGTTTGTGATTGACCATTGCTACTGGATATTGTCGAGGGCGTTGGTACTGGACCGGTATAATTTGCGTCAGCAACAATGCCAAGACGGGAAAGCTGATAGAACAAATCAGTAACATCCCAGCGTTGTTCATAGTCAACATCCCATCGGTATACGCCTGCAACAAATTCTACTTTGTCCGAAAATTGCGACGTGATGCGAAGCTCGTGACTCTTCTGATGCCAGTCGTTAAAGTATCGCATCCTCAACATGTCAACAGGTGCGCCATCGAAATGTTGCATGTTGTCTTCGTCCATGTCTCGGCTGGTGCCGATATAGGTCAGAAGAAACTTATCCAGATCCCAGTTTGCGGTTACGATAACAGCATCGTATTCGTTGTCACTGAAGTTGGTTCCGTTCGCAGAATTATGGTCCGCATCATCGGTGGAACTGCTTTTACATCCAATGCCGCTGAAACCAATCTTCTGAAGTGTACACGCAAGGTCTGAATCCAAATTTTCATTGGTATAAGCGCCCTGATCACTTTCGTCAAAAAACTTCTCGTAGTGGAGCTTCAAATCGAAGTTGTCAGTGGGTCGCCAGAGGGTGGCAAAACCAAAGTTTCGGATATCATCACCGCCAACATCTTTGTTCAGCGTCGTGTTTCTCATGAAGCCGTCACTTTGAATACTGGCGCCAAAAAGCTTCATGCCAAGCTTGTCATCGATAAGTGGAAAGTTGACGACGGCTTTAACGTCCTGACGACCATGGTTGCCAGCAATAACGTTGATGTCTGCACCAACTTCCATCGTAACGTCACCGCGAATGACGTTAATCAAACCGCCAGTCGTGTTCTTGCCAAAGAGAATGCCCTGCGGGCCGCGAAGCACTTCAATCCGTTTGATGTCAAAATTCTGCAAAAGCACACCGCTGGGAGTGCCCAGAAACATGCCGTCCATCATAACGCCAATGGCCGGATCCAGAGTCTTGTCGCTTTCATCTGATGATACGCCGCGAATACTGATTGCCGCACCGCTGGCGATGCCGGGTGTTCGACGTATTTGGACATTCGGTGCGTAGTTCTGAATGTCTTCCAGCCGGCGTACATTCGACTGTTTGAGTTCTTTGTCAAGTGCCGAAACGGCGATTGGAACATCCTGGATAGATTCAGTACGCTTTCGCGCAGTAACGACAATTTCTTCCAGCGTCGTCTCAGCGAATGAGATTGGACTGAATAAAGTGGCGCTCAATGTAATAACGAGGCACTGAAACAGACAGATTCTCGATTGATTCTTTAGACAAAAGGCCATGAGGCTCCTCCCAACTTGATAGTTCTATATGCCGAAATGGCAAAATCGTGTGCTGCGTATAATAATGAAATATAAAAAAAAGCATTATTTATGGAGATATATTCCAATGTGCCAAAATCAGGTGTTTACTAACAGATAAATACGGTGGTATATGACGATTATGGGGTTATATTGCCGTACTGAAATCCGAATTTCTGAACCCATTTCTCGGTCAGACAGGTGTAACCACCTCTGCCGTAACCTTCTCCCCAACTGTTTGCAGTGATAAGGCAGTAGTCACCCTCACTTGCCATTCGTTGCGGTAAACGTATATATCCAACCAGCAATAATGCGTGTTCACCAGCATGGCTATTGGTCTTGCCTGGTTCCACTACGCCTTCGAGGGTAACGACACCTCGGTTCTCATAAAAATTGGGTGACAATTTGAACCCACCAACAACCGGTTGATTCCTCTGCAGTTGTGCCAGTATTTCTCTTGCTGAATCTACGCCGTGGAAGCGTTTCACACGGACGGCACCGCTGGCATTCTGACAGGCCGAAGACAATGGTGAATGGGTTACGTTGTTAGAATCTCGATTCTGCGGTAAATAATCACATTCCTGTTCAAGTGGTATATTAAAGTCTCGACTCGAGGAACTATACTGATACCCACCTAGCAATGAAGAACCATCTCTATCACAAGGGCGACAGTCGGGTTTGCTTAACCAGAAAAAGTAATGTTCTGAGTAATTACCTATGTACTCATTCTGCGCCAGCAGGGTCTCGATACCTCTGACGGCCGCGAAAGCGGCACAGGTACCTCGAAACAACTGGTTCCTAATCGGGATATCCAACGCTCGCGGGATTAAATAATATTCACCGGCTCTCATGTTTCTAACCGAATCAGGTCGAGGGGCGCTAATTTCAACTTGTTGAGGGCTTGATGACAGTTGGGATACGGGGACGAGATTTTCCTTGTGCTTCTCGAGGCGTCCGAGAAATACTTTTCTCTCCTTCTCCCAGCGTTCTACTGTTTCCTTGTATTCCCTGTCCCAGCCCTCCGTTGTCGTAACAAATTCCTCCTCCATCTCTTTTTGCAATTCTTCAAAACTCTTGTCATCATCAAAAAAGTCATCATCGAAAAATCCGTCGTCTTCTTCCTTAGGCGGTGCAGGTTCTGGATCTGGTTCAGGAGGTGTTGGGCCTGGTTCGGGAGGGGTATCGTCATCCTTTTTCTTCTTGTCAGGGAGTTCCATTCCCATCGCTTCCAGCAGTCCCTGGAGAATAAAGGTAGTCAGTCTCGATTCATCCTCTATGTGACCCAAACGATTTTCATAGGTTTGCCCATCGACAGTGGAAACCCACAACAGAAGTAGAGTAAATGCTATCGGTGACAAGGGGAAACATACCAAAACGGGTCCTACACCAATGTGCGATATTCGCTATTGAAATCAGTTTCAGATATGGCAATGGGCTTACAGCTTGTAAGTTACAAAAAGGTGTGTGTTCCTGTTTTTCATTGTCTTCCTCCGATGGCCATGTATAGTGATACTGCACCCAACTTTAAGGGGATTCGGCATCGGGGAAACAGTCAGCGTGCAACGTATAATCCATCTTGTTGTTTGTGTAATCACATTTCTTGTCGGCCTCACGCCTGCCGTGATTCGGGCTCAAGTGGCTGAAGTGGAGGTGGAATCGCTGGTTATCAGTGGCGGCTGGTTGTTTGACGGCATCAGCGACACCCGTCGACGCAACAGCGGCATCGTTATTCGAGGAGGCAAAATCGCCAGCCTTGATGCCGTCGCAGAGCAACATAACCTCGCACACACAAAGGTCATAGAGTTAGCCGAGTCAGACACATTACTCCCCGGCCTGTTCGACTTGCATGCCCACTACAACTTGGATCTCGTGGACAAAGGACGGGTAGAGGAAGTTGTTTATAACGGTATCATCTTTCTGGCGAATGGTGTGACCTCGACCTGGTCAGCGGGTGAGTTCTACCCTGAGCGTGTCATTGCCCAGCGGAAACTGATTGATGCAGGCGATGCCATTGGACCCCGCCTATTTGTGTCCGGTCCTTATTTCGGTGCTTTTCGCTGTGAGTACCAGGTCAAAGTGGCCGATGATGAGTGTGTGGCCTGGCCAAATGATATTTCGGAACAAGAGATCCGAAACGAGGTAGATAGATGGGCGCAACAAGGCGTTGTCAGTATCAAAATAAAACAGGCGACACCGGGTGAGGCGGAGATCCTCATTGAACAGGCGCATAAAAATGGCATGACAACTGCCGGACATCTTGCCAATTACAATGTTGAATATGATGTCTCTACGCGTGATGCCATTCTGATGGGGATGGACCGTATTGAGCACCAACTCACACTTGCCCTTGGAAACGATGATCCTAGAAGTAGAGAAACGCACGAAATGGTCGATCTGATGATCAAGCATCAGGTGTACTATGACGCAAATTTGCAAATGTATGGTGGCATTAATTTGCGTCGGCGTCATCCCTCTGAAATGATCTGGGCCGAGGAAGCAAAGTATTTCACACCCTACGCCCAGACTCTTCTTGAGCTTCGCGGACCACCACCCCCGGAATCAGATGAAGCGGAGTTTACTCAGCGGGTGATTGAGCTGATGGCTCTCTTTGAGGCGGGAGGTGAAAATCTTCTGATTGTTGGTACCGATGAGCCGGTCTACACCAACCTGTTACCAGGCTTTGCATATCATCGAGAATTGCTCGCCATGACCTATGCAGGCTTACCCCCGGTTACTGTGTTAAAAGCAGCAACCATAAACGGTGCTACTGCACTTGGGGTCGCCGACAAGCTTGGTTCCGTCGAAATTGGAAAGCTTGCCGATTTGGTTGTGGTCAGGGGGAACCCACTTGATGACATTAAGGCCACACGAAACGTCCGCTTTGTGGTGAAGGAAGGTGTAGTTCACGATCCGAAAACCTTGCTTTCATCTTCGGAAGGAAGGATCGGACCTGCTGGACCAGCAGGTCACGCTGACTGGGAACTCAAGGTCAAACCGCTGCGCCCACTGGCAAGTGGGTCTGTCGAATAATCATCGCATGAAGGCGCTTCTGAGATGTTGTCAGCTCATGGCCCTGCTTTGACTTCTACTAGTGGGCGGAGCGTGTTGGTGGACAGAGCGATTGCCGGACAGAGCGTTCTATCCACGTAGAGTTGTGCCTGATCTCTACCCACGGTGATGAGTTGCTTAAGCTTAACGTTAGATAGGCCACCAATATTTAGATAGGCAGACAGTCGCCTGTAAGATTCATCCATTCTCTTGCCAGCTTCCATTGATGCTGAGAAGGCATAGTAGGGTTGCACCTTGGTTTTGGTGTAGTAATCCTGTAGTCGGTCAATCACCTGCTGACAGGTGTAAGATCCACCGACATTTTCGAAAAATGACCAGCCGGAGAGAGGGTCCGCTGAATGCTGTAAACTGAGATCGGATAAAGGTTGAATCGAGTTGCATAGGATTGGTTTTGGTGTGAAGGCGAATTTTCTAAAGTATCAATTTATCAATCGACGGGCAACGGTGTTGCACCGATAGAAAGACATGTTGCTGAACCAGGAAACCCCGACTTTGAAAGTGCCGAGAAATTCACCACTTTCTAGTTCTTTAGTATCTACAGGCTGTCACACGCTCGGATAATCGGCAGCACCTTTCAAAAAACGTGCAGACCAGTATGTACCATTCACTTGAGCATTAGTTTGAAGGGTCACGGTATCACTTTGGGCATCACAAACCAGAGATAACGCTGCTCTATCAGATTGTTAATGTAGCTTGTTGGCGCATGACCGTCTTCTGCCTAATCGTTCTTCTTTTTATGATTAGTACTTTAAGCGATAGGTGTTAAGATGCGCCGCGAATTGAATCGTCACAACGATCGATCATGACGGTGAACCAGAATTGATATCCTGTTTGGTAGCAGGGCGGAGAAAATGAAAATATCAAAAAACCTACCGGCTGCAACCTTTGCCTTAGCTGTCTTGCTGGTAGCTTTAGGTGTTGGAGATTTGGATTATACAATCTCTAAAGCAGTTGCTGGCAAGTCTTCAGTTTTTGGTGAGTTCTTTAACCGAGTTGGTGAAGTACCGGCCTATATGGGAATGGTTGTAGGAATCGCCATTTTGTATGGCGGAAGGCGCCGAGACATTTTGTGGAGCAATATCCTGGGGAATGTCCTTGGGTTGCCGCTTCTGGCATTGTTTTCGTACATGTTAGTAGCAGTCCCATTCTATTATGCGTATGAACACACGCAAGGAGGGGTGCCAAAATCTGTGGCGATCGGTATTTTTGTCTCCGCGGCGGTCATCTTCCTTGGAGCCCTGTTGGTTATTAACAATCTTGGTGAAGATAAGATTAGGCAATACCGAAAGCATGGACTGATTCTGATATTGCTGATCGTTGCTGAGATACTCATCGTCAATGTTCTTAAAGTTCTATGGGCCAGACCAAGAATGCGGTCGGTGGAATCGATTGAGCAGTTCCAGCACTGGTTTCAAATAAACGGGCCAACTTGGGATAATGAATTAAAATCGTTTCCTTCAGGTCATACATCAAATGCGTTTGCGGTAATCGCCTATTCAATGTTCATTCCAGAAACAAGGCGGTTGTATGTTAAATTGTTCTTGATCGGTGCATTGACTTGGGGAAGCCTGGTTGCGCTGAGTCGCGTTATTAGAGGCGATCACTTCTTAAGTGATGTTGTGGTTGGGGGGTACATCACAGTTTTTCTTTTCTATCTCTTGAGTCAGCTTTTTCAAATGAAGAGAGATGCAAAGTAGTTAATGCCGCACTAGTAAGTATCAACGCACTAGTGCATGTGAGGCATGAATGGCCGATGTAAAAATTCTGTCGCTGTCCCAGGATTTATTTGAGGAAATGGCCGTGAAAATCAAAAATCTAGCGAGAGTCCATAATTAATGAAATTACTATTCGGAATAGGTGCTACTTTGGCAGTGCTCCTGATCACCTTTTTTGCATACTACGGCTGGGGATCTTTCGCCAATATGAGTCATCTGGGAGAGCAGGCAACGCTGCGCGAGCAGGAAGGGTACAGCTATCGTGACCTGAATAAGAATGGTGTGCTAGATCCCTATGAAGACAGCCGCATGACTCCTGAAGACCGGGCTGAGGATTTGTTATCGCGAATGACACTGGATGAAAAAGCCGGTTCCATGTTCATCACCATGATTGCCGTCGGCGTTGATGGTGATCTGGTAGAAAGGCCCAATCCAAGCGATCAGTTCAGCATGATGCTACCGACCAATTCCAAGATGGTCGCAGTGAAGAAAATGAATCACTTCAATGTTGTCTTTCTACATGGCGCTGAGAATATGGCCAGATGGCAAAACAAACTGCAGCAGATGGCAGAAAGAACTCGCCTCGGAATACCGGTCACTATTGCCTCCGACCCACGACACGCGTTCGGACTGAATATAGCCGCCAGCCTGCCGGCGGGAGACTTTTCTCTGTGGCCGGAACCACTTGGAATGGCTGCTACGCGAGATCCCTCGCTGTTGCGACAATTCGGTGATATGGCGCGTCAGGAATATCTTGCGGCAGGCATCAGGCTTGCGTTACATCCAATGGCGGACCTGGCTACTGAACCTAGATGGGCGCGCGCAGCTGGTACTTTTGGTGAAGATGCGGAATTGTCAGCGCACTTGGTTCATGCCTATATCAAGGGTTTTCAGGGTGAGGAACTGGGTCCAGATAGTGTCGCGACCATGGTGAAGCATTTCTCAGGTGGAGGGCCGCAGAAAGATGGAGAAGATGCGCACTTTCCATATGGCAAGGAGCAAACCTATCCGGGAAGCAACTTCGACTATCATCTGATTCCATTTGAAAAAGGTGCCTTCCCTGCGGGTGTCGCACAAATAATGCCCTATTACGGCATTCCTGTTGGTCAAACCAGCGAAGACGTTGGCTTTGCCTACAACAAGGATATTATTACCGGCATGCTGCGTGACAAGTATCACTTTGATGGGGTTATCTGTTCAGACTGGGGGCTGGTAACTGACCTGAAAGTGGCGGGGCAGGTCTTCAAGGAGGCTTCCGCCTGGGGTGTGGAGCATCTTACCCCGGAAGAGCGCATGCTTAAATTGCTCGACGCAGGAATTGATCAATTTGGTGGCGAGAGCAACCCGGAGATGCTCATCAAGCTGGTTACAGAAGGCATGGTATCAGAGACGCAGTTGGACAACTCTGTGCGCCGGCTCATGCTGGATAAATTCCGACTGGGCCTGTTCGATAAACCCTATGTAGACGAGAAAAACGTAAAGAAGGTAGTCGGCAGTACAGCATTTGTTGCAG
>Ga0187827_10008950_pt1 | contig 10727 bp, 14 predicted proteins | sample ETNtaG_39_FD_167969 | JGI IMG/M metagenome (GOLD analysis project Ga0187827, IMG submission 167969) | Marine microbial and viral communities from oxygen minimum zone, Eastern Pacific Ocean - ETNP2014_SV_150_PacBio MetaG (Illumina Assembly) | ecosystem: Environmental > Aquatic > Marine > Hypoxic... | reverse complement strand
GAAATTATTGAATTCTTTAATAAACGAAATCTCCCCTTGCACAACAACTATTTTCTCTAACATTCCCCTATCAATTTGATCCAACGGAACCAACGGCGGATCATAACTTATGCAAGCGAACCACAATACAACCAAACCAATAAGTGAAGTAAAACTAGCCAATATCAAGAGTGTTCGATCTTCCATACACCCAGCACTTTTTATTTTCTTATAAAATTTAGTTAACTTTCAAAAGTTAAACATTTCCTACATAAACATTCTTCAACCCAGCTTCTTTTCCAATACGCTGCGCCTTCATCACAGTTTCAATTGGAGTTGCTGGAACATCCAGCATTTTATAATCAGGATGGAATCTTGAAAAATGCAAAGGAACATTTTTACCTAAACTCTTCACAAATTCAACAATATTTTTTATTTCCTCATCCGAATCATTATGCCCAGGAATCAACAATGCAGTGAGTTCCAAATGAATATCTAAATCCAAACAAGTTTGCGCCGTTTGTTTAACTGCTTCTAAACCACCAGAAAATTTGCAAACATCTTTGTAAAATTCATCAGTGTATGCTTTCAAATCAATATTCATTGCATCAAGATATTTTGAAATTTTCTTAAGAGGCGCGCGATTAATCAAACCATTTGAAACAAAACAATTAAACAAATCTTTTTTCTTTGCGAGCTTTGCAATTTCATAAGCATATTCATAAAAAATTGTTGGCTCAGTATAAGTGTATGCAATGCCTTCGCATTTATTTTCAATAGCAAGCTCCACAACTCGTTCTGGCTGATGTTGTTCAACAATTTCTTTCTCAGCACCGGCTTGAGAAATCTGCCAGTTCTGGCAATGTTCGCATGCAAGATTGCAGCCATAAGTTGCAATTGAAAAAACTTTACTTCCTGGGTGAAAATTGTAAAATGGTTTTTTCTCAATTGGATCTACAGCAAGACTGCAGGGTTTTCCAAAAACAAGTGAGTAAAGTTTGCCCTCTTCATTTTTCCTAACTTTACAAAACCCTTTATTCCCATTAGAAATCACACAATTCCTAGCGCAAAGTTTACACTGAACTTTTTCTTCTTCCACTGGTTCCCAGAATTGCGCAGGATGCATGTTATTCTTTATTCTCGGCAAGTATTTATAATTAAAGAACTAAAAAAATAATTAAGAAAAATGAGCGAATTCAAAGAACTTTTCAAATTTATCAAAGAAAAAAACAAGAGGAAGAAAGAAAATAATGCCCTCAAAGAGCTTGAGGAAAAAAATGCTAAAATAAAGGAAAACATAACAGCCGATTTTTATAATCTATTCGAAGAAATTCAAGGTCTTAAAAAACAACATCTTAAAAAACTTTTTTATGGTGTGAATGAACCACTAACACACGCAAGAAAAAGACCATTTACTGTAGAATTTCAAGGAAAAGAGATTATTAAATTTACCACGGATGGTAATGGATTTAAACTTCGAATAAAATGGCTGCCACAAATATTTCTAGCGAATATTTCATTCAAAGGAAAGGCTACCACGTCTGGTTTAATTTCTTTAATGGTAATCCGACATTTGAAAAAAGTTTTTGCAGAAGAGCAGGATAAAAAAGCAAAGAGCAAAAAGAAAAAGGCACGGAAAAAAGAGAAAGCGCCGCAAGTATATACTGGGCGGTATCAACAACCAGGACAAACCCCTGAAGGTCAGGATTGGTCTCGAGGATAATTAGAGCCTCGGGAGAGATTTGAACTCCCGACCTTCGCTTTACGAGAGCGACGCTCTACGAACTGAGCTACCGAGGCATAATAAAATTCTATTTTCTCTAGTATAAATCTCTTTACAACACCAAATTCAAAATTCCCAAACTCGCTAAACTTACTATAAGTCCAGCAATCAAAACTCCAACAGCAATTGCGCACATTGACTTCTTTTTATCCATTGACAATAAGAACGCAGCAAGTGTTCCAGAATAAGCACCACTTCCTGGAAGTGGAATTGCAACAAAGAGCGCAAGACCGACATATCCATACTTGTCAACATATTTCCCTGCTTTCTTGTCAATCTTCTCCAACCGTTTCTCAACCCACTTTCCAATTACAGGAATATCTCCTAATTTATCAAAAACAAAACTTAAAATCAAAAATAAAATTGGAATTAATATAATATTAGCAACTGTAGCTGAAACAAAAACCAAATAGGGGTTTAGCCCAGATGCTACACCAACTGGAATCGATCCTCTCAGTTCAATAAATGGTGCAACAGTTATTATGAGCATCCACAGGAAAGCATTCATAGCAAATGTTTAAAATCTCTAATATAAAACAATTGCCTATGCATATTCAACTTAAATCACCACAAGCGCGCATCAATGCAAAAGTGGCGGTATCGGATTTTCAGAAAATTCGCGGGATGATGTTTAAATTAAAAGCAACTCCGATTTTTTTTGAATTCAAAAAAGAATCAATTTTTGACAGTGCAGTGCACATGTTCTTTGTTTTCCACACACTTGATCTTGTTTATCTTAATTCAAACTGGGAAGTTGTTGATATTCAACGAGCACTTCCATTCCTTCCTTATTACTCTCCCAAAAAACCAGCTAAATATCTTATTGAATTACCTGAAGGACAGGGCGAGCTATTCAAAATTGGCGATGAAATAGAATACGAATATTACTAATTATTTCCAAGGTTCTGGCGCATTACTTTTCACATACGTTGGTTTCTTTTCTTTTGGTTCTTTTTTAATTTCAACTTTTTCACTTAAACTCTTGAATTCATTATTAAGCGTTTTCAATTCTCCTTGCAAACCTTGTATTGTATTTTTTAATTGCCCCATATCTCCAGAAAGTTTTAGTGCAGCAGGATCTGGTTTTGTTCCGAATTGTTTTATGTTCTGTTTAAGTTCTTCAAATTCTTTTTTCAAATCAGCACCTTTCTCTTTCTTTTTCTGAACTTTGAGAACGTCTTTCATTCTTCCGGTTTCTGGCATTTGAGCAACAAGATTGTGGAGTTGTTGCTTTGTATTATTAAGTTGGTCTTTCCATTTCAATGTGGTCTCTTCCTCTTCCTTTTCAAGATTGTTCATTGTGTTTAGAGTCTCATCCATTCCTTTCAAAGATTCTGTTAGGTTTTTTAATTCACGAACAATTTTGTCGTATTCTTTGACTTTCATAAAGAGTGGCAATTTAGCAACATCTTCTGTTGATAGTGCAGGTTTCTCCATTTTAGTTTCTGGTTTCTTCATTGGTTTTGGAGCAACTGGGGGTTTAGGTGCAGCTGGTGGTTTTGGGGCAGTAGGTATTCCCTTCTTTGGCATTGGTGGAAGTTTTGGCAAGGGCTTTGGAGCTGGTGCCATCTTTTTTGTTGGAGCATCTTGGCTACCAACTTCTTTTTCAATTTCAGCGAGAAGATCGTCTGAAAGGTCTTTATCTTTCTTTTTACCGAATAGTCCCATTTTAATCACCTATAAAACAACATACTTGTTTTGGGCTTATAAATCTTCGCCAGTGCTTTCTTTCCTATAGTTCTCAGAAATAACTTTTCTAACTGCTTTTGCTTTTTTCTCACCCATTTTATCAACTTTCATAAGATCCACTTCATCAGCAGTTACAATTTTCTCAACAGTTCCAAAATGTTCTAGTAATTGCTTTGCCATTTTTGGACCAACAGATGGAAGAGATTCAATTATGAATTGCTGTTGTTCTTTCATTAGCACTGGTTTTTTCTCACTTCTTAATCGAACTGCCTGATTTTTGTCAAACTGTTCCCGCGATGCAAGAACTTTCAAAAACGCTGCAGTTTCTTTAACATCTTTTGTATGGATCATCGGCACATTATAATCAACAGCAAGCGATGCAAGCGCGCCACGAATTGCATTTGGGTGAATATTTCTTTTTCCATGAAGGTCATCCCCTTCAACAATAATTATTGGCCGCTCAAAAACTCTTGAAATTGATGCAGCTTGTTTCATTAATCTTCCATCAATTAACGATTGAAGAAAATCATCTACTTTCTTTCGTTCGACTCCAACACGTTCCGAGACTTGAAAGTCTGCAACATTCAATGCTTTAATTTTGACATCCATTCCAATATTCGAAAGCTCTTTCAAAATCCCAGAACTGGATTCTCGAGAATCTGCAAAAATCGTAGGAACCTTCTCTTCAGGTTTTGAAAATCGTTCCAAGGTTCTCTGAATTTTTGTTTCTGTTTTGAAAGTTTTGAGAACATTGTGCATACTTTTTTCTTTTCTTTTCGCTGCCCAATAATATGCTTCATCGCGAGTATTTTTTGTTATTAACATTGACACTTTACCCGGTCGGTGCCTTGCGGTTCTTCCTGCGCGCTGAATGCTTCGAATTGCTGACGGCACAGATTCGTAAAATATAATATGATCAACAGATGGGATATCTAATCCCTCTTCTCCAACAGAAGTTGCAACAAGAACATTATATTTTCCTTCTCTAAATCCTTCCAACCGTTTCACTTGTTCTTTTTGATTAATTCCTTTCCCTGCAATCCCTTCTGCTTGTCCAATTAATTTCACTGCGCTGATTTCTTTTTCTTTTAATACTGTCATCAAGTTTTCAACAGATGCGCGGTAATGTGCAAAAATAATTGTTTTCTCATTCTTATTCAAAATCTCAAACAACTTGTCAAGTTTTGGGTGCTCAATATTATTTTTCTTCAAAAGTCCAGCTAATCTAATAGCTTCTTTGAAATTTGGATTAGATAACAAATTTTTTGCAGCTTTTGTATTATCTTTTTCCAGTTTGTCAAAATAAATCGTTAAAGGAGTTATTCCTTGAGTTTCAACAAGTTCTTGCGCGTGTGAAAGTTTCATTACTGCTGCAAGTGCAGATAAGTATGGATAAAGATCTGGATTTTGTGCAGCAGTTGATCCTAACTTCCCTTGCAACATTAAAATATCTCGTTTCCTCACAGCTGATGGTGCTGAGCTTTGAATAATATTCCCTTTCTTCAAATACGTGAGGTGGCTCTTCATAGCGGTTTCAATATATGATTTTATTTTCTTGAAATCAGGTGGGAGTTCAACTTCAACTGTAGTAAATTCACGATGTTTAACATATTGCTTAACATCTACATCATTTCGATCCCGCGCTTCAACTTTTTCAATATACAACGCATTGCAAACTTCTTCAATCTTACTCCGTGTTGTTCCTGGTGAAGCAGTTAATGCAAGAATTCTTGGGTTTGTTGCCATTTCCACATACTTCTTTGCAATAAAGGGATATGGATATTCTCCAACTGCGCGGTGCGCCTCATCAAAAATCACAAGAGCAAAATCATCAAGAGCAAGTTTCTTTGTAATTAAATCATTTTGAATTACTTGCGGTGTTGCGAAAATGAAATCAGCATCTTTGTATTCTCCTTCTCTTTTATTTGCAAGAAGCTGGCCGGTGAAAACTTTGAAATTGTCATCACTTAAATTAAAAGTCTCTTTCCAAGTTTTGCAATGTTGTTCAACAAGCGGTCTGGTTGGAGCCATGAAAAGAATTTTCCCTTTATGTGTATTTGCGCGGTGAGCTGCAAGCATTGCTGCGATATGTGTTTTCCCAAGACCAGTTGGTAGAACAACTAAAGTATTGGATTTAGTAGCAGTATTAAAAATTGCTTCCTGATATAAACGTGGCGTTATCTCGCCATTTAGCAACCCATTCTCCATGAACTCTCTTTGAATTGGCTAGCATATATTATTATCCCAACTCGCAAAAGGTTTTAACTGACAATACAAAGCAGTTGTATGGCGCGAAAGCTCACTAAAGAGAATCTAAAGAAAGTAAAAAAGAAAGCTGATAAGATCCGCAAGAGCAAACAGGTTTCTTCTTGGGTTGATGCATTTTCAAATAACATCCTTCCTCCTGTTATTTTTCTTTTTATTGCAACAGTTGCACTTCATTATCTAACTTTAGTAAATAGCACACTTCTCAAAGTGAACCTCGGCGTGATTTCATTTGTTTCTGCAGCGCTTTCTCTCTATATAATAACCCTCATGCTCTAACCGCAAATCTTTATAAACACCTTGTTCATTATCAGTTATGGGTATAAAGTCAATTTTCAAGAAAATAACTGGAGGGGTTAAAGAATCCATCACCGGTGAAGCTAGTTCTGAGGATGAATTTGGTTTGTCTGAATTTGAAGACACACCAACAGAAACTCCAACTGAAGAACCATCAGCTGATATGCCAGAATTAGCCCCTGAGCTTCGCGACGAAGAACCAGAAACTATTACAGCTGAGCCTGAGCCAGAACCTGAAGCAGAGCCACAACCAGAACCGGAATTACTTGAATCCGCACCACCAGATGATCAAAAAGTTCTTGATGCAATTGATAATCTCAAACTCAAAATGGATGTTGTCACAGCCAAATTCGATTCTCTTGAAGCAAAGACCGCATATCAACGATCAGAAACAGAGCGGTATATGCAACAAATGAGTTATTTGAATGAGAAGCTTGATCACATTCAAGAAGAGCAAATGGAAATTGAACGTTTACTAAAATCAAAACAATGACGCCAAAATCAAAGAACACAGGGAAGAACATATTTCTTCATCACGAGACTGCGGTTATTGTCGGAGTGCTTGCTGCTGCTTTGATTGTTACAATATCTCTTTTCCTTTTTCTTTGGAGTTTCCTTCAAGTTGGATTTGTTTGGCTCATTTGTTTCTTCATATTCTTCATGATTAGGAAAACAAACGTATGGAAATTTGCAATTGAGATTCACTTTTTTATGATTTTTATAACAACGTATGTGTTTGGGTGGTTCTTTTCTGTTTCTCTATTCTTAGTCACACTTTTCGTAGTTGTTAAATTCTTCAGACCTGATGAAATGCAGGGAGCGTTAATTAATGTATTCTGTCTTTCTATTGTAACTCTTTGCTCTGCCTGGGCTGCATCCTATTTCGGGGTCGGAATCGCCACGTCCACATTTATCTGGGTTGGCACTGTAATTGTTGGTCTTGGAATTCTCCTTGATTACATTATAATTATGAAGATGTTGCCATTCATGTGGTTGAAACACACAATGATGCACATCCTTGAAATCTTTTTACAATATTATTTTATCTCGTCATTCGGAGTAAAAATTCTCAAATTCTTATTCAGTGTAAAATCTGCAGCGCCATAGAAATCTATATTAATACCTACCAACATTAACAATTTAAGTGAACGAAACGCAGGCAGGTTCACTTGCCAAAACCAAAGGGCAGAAAAACATTTTTCTGCACCACGAAACGATTCTTATTATAGGGATAATTCTAGCGGCCATCATTGTTATCTCATTTCTCTTTTCTTTTCTCTGGACGTCTTTTAAATTCGGATTCGCGATTTTAATGGGATGGCTTTTAATTGTTATCACAAGAAAAACAGATTCTTGGAAAATGGGTATTGAATGTTACTACATCCTCACGTTCTTATTTGCATTTGCATTTGGTCCTTGGCTTGCGTTTTTCCTAACCGGCACAGCATTGGCATTTGTTGTTAAAGTCTTCAGGCCAGATGAAGTGCATGGGGCCATAACTCAAATGGTTGGTTGCACTGGAATTGCATTTACAACCAAAATCTTCGTGAACATGTACAGTATGGATATCACAAAACCACAACTCCTTATTGCAGGAATGATTTTGTTTGTTGTTTGGGATGTGGCGCGTTTCCTTGTTGCACTTAAAGTTTCACCAGCGCACTGGGTCAAATTAGTTGCATCTTTCATTACCGGAGTCTTTGTGAATTACTTCTACTACAGCACATTCGCATTTGTTTTATTGAAGTTCCTTCTTTCAATTTAGGGTTAAGTTTTTAACCTAAGTTTCTTTATCGCTAGTGGGGAGAAACATGAAAAAAATATTAATTATTTTATTGATACTTCTTTTAGCAGTGCCTATTTGCATTTCTGCAGGACAACGAATTGTTGTTACTGCGAATTCAATTGATTATGAACACGCAGCGGATTTTATTGATTCGCTTGATAAAAAAGGTCGGCCAGTTCTGCGCATAACTGCGCAAGAACTTGACGCGCACAATCAGGAAAAATTTATTATAATTCTTGGCGGGCCGGATGCTCCTGAGGGAATTGGAATTCAGGTTCAAGAACTTTTATCTGAGAAGGACATGGAATTTTTGCGAGAGAAACGCGGCAATAAGAAAATGTTTGTTAAAACCAACATCTGGCGCAAGGGTCAAGTTGTTATGATCTTTGCTGGAAATAATCGAAACGATACTAAAAAATCTGCAAAGGACAATGAACCAAAAGTTCATGAAGAAGCAACAGAGGAGCGTGTAGAACAGCTTGCAGAAAATACAGCAAATGTCGAATTCAATATTGAAGATTTTAATTATTCTATTAACAAATCAAGTGGCTATTGGTTCTTCCACTGGGTAGAATATTCAATGTCCAATAAAGATACTGCAACAATCAACCCAATGCTTGATGTTGAACTCCTAAGAAAAGATGGCCAATACAAACAATATTTCATTAACACTGATGTGACTAATTTCGAGGAAGAATTTAAACCAAATAGCAATTGGTTCGATACTTATTCTGAAGAAGTTAAACTTGATCCTGGGAAATACAAATTAATTGTTCGGCTTCGAGATGGTGCTGACTCAACTGTGATTAAACAAGATATGGAAGAGTTTCAGATTTAAATAAAACTACTTCCCCAAACCAAACCAGCTAAAGCAATAGCAAGCGCCACGCCCCAAAACATTCTATTCCACATTAAAACTTTCTTTCCATCAAGTGGACCAAAAGGAATCAAATTTAAAACAGCAAGGAATGAATTCACATAAACTCCTGTTGAAGCAATATATGAAACGAAACTACTTGTTGCCATAATTGAAATTATTCCAAATACTGCAATTAATCCAAGATTTACAAGCGGTCCAGCAAAACCAATTTTTCCAGTATCTGAAATGCTGCTATGCTGTCTGTGCAGTCCACCAAAGTAAACAGCTCCAGGAGCAATGAAAAGAAACTTGGTGCCGAACATTGTTGTTACCACCGCCATTGCTAATGCAATCAGTAAACCCTTTTTCCACATTCGATACTCAGCATGATAACCATATTTCTGCGCAGCGAATTTGTGCCCAAGTTCATGAAGTGCAAACGCTGGCGCGAGAATTATGAAAGCTGGAATAAGCATTATCAGGGTTGTTGCAAATTCTTTATGCCAAGCAATAGCAAGAGTCATAACTCCAATAGAAATTGTTAATTCTTTTAATTCAATTTTCGAAAATCTTGCTTTCACGAGTTTTGTGTTACTTCAGTGGTCTATAAACTTTTCACTTCAATAGATTTTCCAATAATTAGTTCAGCAGCGCGTACCACCGAGCCGCCTGGGCCAATAGCCCTGCCGATCTTTTCCTTGTTCACATAAACAACGATTTTATCATCGGCGTGTTCCATCTTTTCAACAACAACGTCTAGCATTCTTTCAAGATCTTTGGTCTCTACCATAAAATGTCACCAAATGGACATATGTAATGCCTATTTAAATGCTTTCGCAACACCACAAAAATATATAAACAAGGACGAAGAACAGTTAACACTCGAGGGGAGAACAATGGCAGTTTGTAATTTAACAGAACTAATTGGAAAAGACGTCTTCACACGCAACGCAAAGTTCGTTGGTAAGATAGACGACACTATGATCGACACTGAGAAGGGAAATCTTTACGGTGTAGCGGTTGGGCTTACTAAAGATAGTTTTCTTTCTAAAGCTCTTACTAATCCTGATGCAGGACTCCGCAAAACTATTTTAATCCCTTACAAAGAGATTATTTCTTGCGAGGATATTGTACTTGTTACAGTTCCAAAGCAGTATGAGCGCGCACAAGAAGAAGTTCCAGAACAACATAATGAAGAAATGGACGAAGTTCTTATGCCCGGCATGTCAGAAGAAAGTATGTAAGGTTCGATTTGTGTTTTGTATTTTAAGTTAGACTTAAGTCTAGCTCTTTTTTAATTTTGTAAAAGTAGTAAGCAGCGGCATTTTACTGCCGTCTGCTTTAATTAGTTTATTTACTCAGCTGGAGCTTCTTCAGGTGCAGGTTCTTCTGCAGGTGCTTCTTCCGCTGGTGCTTCAGGTGCAGGTTCTTCAACCGGTGCTTCTGGAGCAGGTTCTTCTGCAGGTGCTTCTTCCGCTGGTGCGGTTTCAGCTTCTACTGGTGCTGCTTCTGGTGCAGCTCCTGCAAGAGCAGCCATTTCCTTGATTTTTGCGCAAACGAAGTCGACAACTTCAGGTGCATCAGGAATGGTGAAGCTCTTTTTGAACCTCTTGGATCCGTCAGGTGCAAAGAAGCCGCGTGAAATCGCGATGAACTCATTGGTTCCTTCCTCTGCTATAGCCCTTTTTCTAGCAACTTCTAAGAAGTTGTTGTTTCCGAAGGGTACTTCCTCAGCTTTAATTGTTTCAAATTCTACCATTTTTTGTTTCCTCCAAATAAGTACAACAAGAATCTAGCATTTACCTAGTTCCTAATTTGTAACTTTTTGCAGTCTAAAACTAGAATAAGTGATTTAAAAAGTTTGCGTTTACACTTCTTTCGCTACATCCATACCACCAACAAGATCAGTGATGCTTTTTATTTCTTGCAGTTCCTTACTGAGCTGACCCCCTTCTGCCATTATTCCCATGAGCTTGTTAGCAACTCCTATAAATCCTGTGCAGCTGCAGGCAGTCATATCTGTGGCGCGAACGGAGCAGAATTTTATACTTAGCATTTCAGCAGGCCCA
>Ga0187827_10008949_pt1 | contig 10727 bp, 12 predicted proteins | sample ETNtaG_39_FD_167969 | JGI IMG/M metagenome (GOLD analysis project Ga0187827, IMG submission 167969) | Marine microbial and viral communities from oxygen minimum zone, Eastern Pacific Ocean - ETNP2014_SV_150_PacBio MetaG (Illumina Assembly) | ecosystem: Environmental > Aquatic > Marine > Hypoxic... | reverse complement strand
GGATGACCTCGGTGGCAGGCTAACTGGGACCCCCAGTGCCGAGAAAGCAGCTGACTACATCATCGGACAGTTGCAGGAAATCGGTGCGACACCCATCCTTGGCTCCCGTGGCTACCGGCTGCCATTTGAGTTCACTTCAGGTATCACGGACATTGGTTCCAGGCTTTTCGCATCCGGGAATATGTTGCAGGCTCCCGTGCGTTCCCGAGAAGGAGAGGTCCGAGCATTGACATTTTCGGACACAGGTGAGGTTAGTGGCCCACTAGTGTTTGCTGGCTACGGCATCACAATTCCTGACAATGTCGACTATCCGTACGACAACTTCGCGGCGTTGGATGTTCAGGGCAAGATTGTCGTCGTGTTCCGCTATATGCCTGAAGACGTCGATCAGGAGACCCGCGCCTTGATGGGCCGCTTTACCGACCCTCGCTACAAGGCGATGCGGGCGCGAGAACTCGGGGCCAAGGCACTTGTCGTGGTCACTGGTCCGCGCTCGCCGAACGCCGGCGAGCTGGTACCGATGGCCTTTGACGCAGCCGCTGCCGGATCAGGAATCATTGCGGTGTCTATCACTGGTGATATTGCCGAGACACTGTTTGCAACCGCTTCTGCGAAGTCCTTAAGAGAAATCCAAGAAGAATTTGATACCGGCAACCCGCACACTCCCGGTTTCGACATTCCCGATATTGAGGTAACGCTAGATGTGAAGGTCCAGCGTGAGCGTTCCAATGGCTACAACGTTGTTGGCTATCTCCCGCCTTCGATTCCAGCAGTGGTAGAACGTGGTCCATCGTACGTCATGCTTGGGGCTCACTACGACCACCTCGGGCTCGGTATTGGAGGCAATTCGTTGGCTCGTGGAAATGAGGTTGGCAATGTCCATAATGGCGCCGACGACAACGCATCGGGTGTTGCTGCAGTTCTCCAGGCTGGCAGCCAACTCGCTACAATGCCGCGGGAGCGAGGAGTCGTGCTCGCCTTTTGGTCGGGGGAGGAATTCGGGCTTCTGGGCGCCCACGCATTTGTTCAGTCGGAGGTCCTGCCGTCTGATCAACTGGCCGCTTACATCAATTTCGACATGGTGGGGCGGGTGCGCGATAACGTTCTAACGATCCAGGCGGTTGGCAGTAGCGACGCTTGGCCCAGTTTAATAGAACGCACCAATGTACCGATTGGCTTCGATATTCGTACCCAACAAGACCCCTGGTTACCCACCGACAGTATGGCTTTTAACTTGGTAGATGTGCCGACGCTAAGTTTTTTTTCGGGTACCCACGAGCAATACCATCGTCCAGGTGATGACTCGGACCTTATCAACTACGGTGATCTTGAGCGGGTTGCACGATTTGGCGCATTGTTGGTGCGCCGCGTTGCCAATCTTCACGAGGCGCCAGCGTTCGTGACGGTGATGCAAAGCGCCGAAGGAGGGGGATCGCGTGACATGGTTAGAGTTTTTACCGGTACGATCCCGGACTACGCGGCCGAGGAAGATGGGCTGCTGCTAGGTGGTGTCATCGAGGGTGGTCCAGCCGAAAACGCCGGCTTGCGTCGTGGCGACGTAATCATCGAATTCGCGGCCGTGACGATCACCAACATCTACGATTACACGGCCGCCCTTGCTGCAATCAAGGTTGATGTGCCAGTAGCTGTTGTTTACATGAGAGACGGCCAACGAATGGAAACGGAACTCATTCCTAGGGCCCGCCAGTAGCTATAGTAGGCGCGGACTCACTTGTAGTAGTCGTAGAGATGCCTACGCGTACGATGTAAACCCATGCAAACATTAGTGTTACGAGATCGCATTAAATAAGCGCCGAGCATGTGCTCACTTTTCTGCTCACTTTCGACGCTGGCCGGTGGCACTCAAAAGCGCCCATCCGACGTCGAACGTCCCCCCATCCTACCGCGCGCGGCGGGTCCTATATATATAGGGTGGGGCCTTGGCTGTTGCCCAAAAAATTAAAAATTAGTATCCGACCCACCAGTTCACCAAGGTAACAACGAAAAAAGCTGCAAGGAGAATTATTGCTGTGAGCCAAATCCTCCATTTCGTATCTAGGTCCATGCGTCTCCTCGTGCCGGAGTCTGTTCCCACGCCCTCATCTGAACCTTGACCCGTTGTCGGTGCAGAGCTTCCATGTGAGCCTGCGTCCTTCGGTAGTCAAACTGCAAGCTTGCGCAAACGTTCGGCAACTCGGCTTCGTAGCGCTCGAGGATGCCGCTCGCATCGAGCTTCACCGCTAGGTTAAGCCCCGTCTGCCCTCCCACAGTCGGCAGAAGGGCGGTGGGCCGCTCTGCGGCAATGACCTTTTTCAGGACTTCAGGAACCAACGGTTCGATATAGGCACCTGGGGCAACCTCTGGATCGATCATGATCGTCGCCGGGCTGGAATTCACCAGGACGACGCGATAACCCTCCTGGCGCAATGCCTTGATCGCCTGGGTACCGGAGTAGTCGAACTCGCACGCCTGCCCGATGACGATCGGGCCAGAGCCGATGACCAAGATGCTCTCAATGTCAGTACGTTTGGGCATAGGTTACCCGACGAAAAACCTTCCCATTACTTGTGCAGAGCCTCTTTTGGCACAGTAGCAATGGCCCGGAGGGGGGTCAAACATGCCGCTGCCTATCCCTGCCAGCCCGGCTTAATCGCCGATCGCGGGCTGTTCGGCCAGTCAGCGAACCCGCATTCCGCTCTGCTCGAGATCAGCGTCCGATACCGTAGACGAGCGTGCAGGGAGTTTCTGTGCCTGGAAGTGCAGATTGCCTGTACCAGCAGGCAATGCCGTGATGATCGAATGTTAGTTGAATGCTAAAATTATGGTGCCTTCGGCTTGGTTGCCGAGCCAGGCTTAGTGTCAGCCAACTACCTGGCTAGACTTCATCTAAGTTAGAATTGAACATATGTTGTCTATCAAGAAGGTCTTGCTCGGCCTGGTGATCGTTAGCATCGTGGGTGCGGGTATCGCCTTCAACATCTGGTGGCGGACGCCGAACGCCCCTGAAGTACAGGTCGAAACAGCCGCGCTCCGCGACTTGACCGCCATTGTTTCGGGCTCTGGAGCAATTCGGCCGGCGCGCGAGGTCAACATTTCCTCGAACGTGATGGGACGGGTCACTCGCCTTGCGGTCGTGGAGGGGCAGCTAGTTGAAGCGGGCGACTTCCTGCTCGAGGTGGATCCCCAACGACTACAAAGTACCGTAGCTCAGATGCAAGCCAGCCTTGAGTCGAGCCGTGCCCAGGTGGCCTTAGCGGGAGACGAATTAGGCTACGCCCGCCAGGTCCTGGACCGTCGTGAAGGCCTGTACCGTCAGGACTTGCTCTCGCGAGAGCGCTACGACGACGCGCTCCAAAGTGTGGAACGCGCTGAGCGAACGTTGCAGATGCGCCAGCAGGATGTATTGCGTCTCGAGGCCGGGCTCGAGCAGTCACGCTACGACCTCACCCAGGTGATTATCGACGCGCCGATGGACGGCATTATTACTAAACTCAACATCGAGCAAGGTGAAAACGTCGTCACCGGCACGATGAACAACGCTGGCACCGTTCTGCTCACCATCGCCGACCTGTCGATCGTCGAGCTGGAGATCGAGGTTGATGAGACCGACATCGTCCATGTTGAGCTCGGCCAGGAGGCAGCCGTACGTATCGACGCATTCCCCAGCGATGTGTTCGACGCCGTCGTCACCGAGGTCGGCAAGAGCCCGATCAGCATCATCGGCGGTAATCAGGCAATCAATTTTAAGGTCGTCGTACGCTTGACCGACACCGTGCCGGGCGCCCGCCCGGGGCTTTCGGGAACCGCCGACATTACCATCGCCACCCGTGACCAGGTACTCACCGTACCGATTCAGGCGCTCATACTTCGAGAGGTCCGGCTCGACAAGAACGGTGAGATCATCCGCGAGGAAGATCCTCTGGCGATGGACAAGTTGGGCCTTTCAGTGAAAAAACCTGAGAAAGGCGAGGCCGTCGAACTGGAGGGTGTTTTCGTCGTGTACAACGGCCGCGCTTTGTTCATGCCCATCCAGATCGGCATCGCCGGGGAGCGTTACTTCGAGGCCCTTGAGGGTATCGAAAAGGGGGGCGAGATCATCGTCGGGCCATTCGAGGTCATCCGTACGTTGATCGACGGGGAAAAGATCACGATACGAGAGAACGAAGATTTGTTTTCTCGTACATCATCCGACAACTAACGACTAAGACCATCATTCCCAGAACGTTGGACGAGACCGAACGATGGCAACTGCGAGTAAGGAACAACGTCGGGCCCGTCGCCAGAACGTCCTTGGAATCGTCGAGGGCATCAACATCGCGCTTGAGGCGATCTGGGCCAACAAGCTGCGTTCGTTCCTGACCGTCCTCGGCAACATCATTGCGGTCACTTCGATCATCCTGGTGGTGTCGATCATCCAAGGCCTCGACGCCGAGGTCACTGATATCTTTTCGTCACAGGGGACCGACGTCTTTCGGATCGTTCGCTCCGGCGAGCTCTTATCACAGCTCGACGAAAGACTGGCTCGAGGCAACCCGGCGATCGTGCGCGGAGACGGCCAGATGCTGCGCGAGGAAGGTACGACCTTCAGTGCCGTCGTCGAGACCGCAGGAAGCTCCGCGCGCGTACAGTACCAAGACGTCAACCTCGACCTCGTCAGCATCAACGGCTACTCCTACGACTACAACCTGACCGATACCTACGGGATCGCCGCTGGCCGTTACTTCTCGCTGCTGGAGACGCGTCGCAGCCGGGCCGTGGCAGTGCTCGGTTTCGATACTACCAAGCAGCTTTTCCCAGGGCTTCCACCGAGTGCGTTGATTGACAAGCGTATCCTGATCAACGGCACCCACTTCACCATCATCGGTGTCCACAAGCCCCGAGGGTCAATACTCGGCTTCAGCCAGGACGAGTTCATTAACGTGCCGATCGGGGCCTACGAGCGCTTGTTTGGTCGCCGCTCGATCAACGCTATCGTCATACGGCCACGCGATCCGAGTCGGATGGACGAGGCTCGAGTCGAGGCAAGTTTGTTGATGCGCATCAGCCGCCGGCTGCGGCCTGGGGACGCTGACAACTTTGGCATAAGCAGCGCCGACACGTTCGTCGACATCTACCGGCAGGCGACCAGCGGCATCTACATCGTGCTCGTCTCAGTGGTCTCCATGTCACTGATTGTCGGCGGGATCGTGGTCATGAACATCATGTTGATGGTGGTTACCGAGAGGACCAAGGAGATCGGCATACGTAAGGCAGTCGGAGCCACCTACAAGGCGGTGTTATGGCAGTTCTTGGTTGAGGCGATGACGCTCTCTCTCGCCGGCGGCGTGTTCGGGATGGTGCTCGGCTATGCCGGGGCGGCGATGATAGGGGCTTTCACCCCCCTCCCCTACGCGCTGGCCCCCTGGTCAATTGCCATAGCGATCGGCGTTGTAACCGCCGTCGGGGTTATCTTTGGTATCTACCCGGCAAGCCGCGCCGCCAAGCTCGACCCGATTACCGCCCTTGGCTACGAGAGCTGATATGGAGCCATCGACAATCAACCCAAGGGTGCGCCATGAGCGTTCGTAGAAGTCTGGCGACCGAAATTCTAGCGATGGCTTGGGAGAGCCTGCGCACCCATAAGCTACGCTCGGCACTCACCATAGTCGGCATCGTCATCGGGATCACGACGGTGGTCGGCGTTACCAGCTTAATCCGCGGATTCGATTCGACGATCACGGGCCAGATCCAGGGTATGGGGCCAGACACCGCGTTCATCGCCAAGTTCTCAATCGGCTCCCTGACCTCCGGTCAGGATTTTCTCGAGTTGCTCACACGCCCCGATATCGAACCGGCGGACGCCCGTGCCCTTCGCGGGTTGGCCTCGGTCAAGAAAGTCTCGATCATCTACCAGGACCAGATGGCGGTGGCCTGGTACCAGGGGAAACGAACCGCAAGCCCCTTGGCCGTTCAGGGTGTGGCACCCGAGTTCCTTGAGGCCTCCGACATCGAAATCCAATACGGCCGCATGCTCTCGGAGGTAGACGAGCGAGAGCGCGCCGACGTCGCCCTGCTCGGTGCGACTCCAGCGCAGGCACTGTTTGGCGCCAACCAGCCGATCGGCCGTCACTTCCGTATCTCGGGGCGTGAATACCGAGTCATCGGCGTGCTGAAGAAGCGCGCGATCGCGGGATTTCAAGTCGATGCCGTCGATAACTTCATTCTGGTGCCATCAACCAACTTTCGGAAACTCTACGGCCCCCGCGCCGGTCAACCAACGATGATCTCGCGAACGGCTGACGGCGCGACGACCGAGACCATGGTGAACGAAGTCGTGACTTTGATGCGCATCCGCCATGGTCTGCGATCCGATCAGCCAAACGACTTCGATGTGCTAACCCAGGAATCAATCATGGATCTGTGGCAACAAATCTCCACCGCATTTTTTCTAGTGACGGTGGCGTTATCATCGGTGGCATTGATGGTCGGCGGTATCGGCGTGATGGCAATCATGCTCGTATCGGTCACCGAGCGCACCCACGAAATCGGCATCCGCAAAGCGGTCGGCGCTCGGAACGGTGATATCCTCTATCAATTCCTCGCCGAGTCTGCGGCGCTGGCCGCAACAGGCGGCGCCATCGGGGTTATAATCGGTGCGGGAATCGGCTACACGATCTACGAGATGACGGGTTTCCCAGTGTCCATGCCCTGGTGGGCGTTTGCCATTCCGGTAGCGTTTTCGTCTATCATCGGGATATTCTTTGGTATCTATCCGGCGAGTCGAGCAGCGGGGCTCGATCCTGTGGATGCTTTGCGATACGAATAGACTTTCAACCTGCTGAGCCCTCCCCTTTTTAACTAGGTCCTCCCCTTGTTTTAACTAGGCAAGACTTCGTCCTCTCCCGATCCTCGCTCCCGAGGAGATTGCGAAACTATGCACAAACACATTCACCTGCCGTCCTTGCACGTCCCGCAGGATCCCAGGAGATCTCCATGACTGACGATCTGGATCCGCAAGCCCCTGCTGACCTCGAGTCTGACGCCAGAGAGGGCGCCGACTTGGTCGAGATTCGGCTCGATGTGCTCGTCGAGCCTGAACCGGACAGGTCGTCAGGCCTCAGCGACATTTTCGGACCGTTCTTCAACGCAATTGTTGCGCCCAAAGAGTGTTGGGAAGCACTCGACGCTAAGCCCATTCTTTCGATCTGGATCGCGGTGTGGATCGCAGTAGTCTCCACCGGGTTCGCGATTTACAACCTGCCGATTATGCAGCGAGTCATGATCGACTCCATAAGGGTGTCGGCGCGTGCTCAGGGGTCGGAGTTTGCGCCCGGAGAGCTTCAGCAGATGCAGGACCTCATGATGATGGGTTCGACCGTTGTCATCTATCTGTCAGGGATCTTCGTGCTCATCTGGCTGGTCATCAAAGCGCTCGCCATCTGGTTCTTGGGGGCCAGCATGGGAAGTAGCGCTGTCACCTTTGGCCGGGCTTTCGGGGTGGCAGCGGCAGCCGAGGTCATCCGATCACTCATCTACAATACCTACGTGACCGTCATTTTGAACATCAATCCACCGGAGATTCGACGCCCGGAGGACGCCGCCACGGTGACGCCGACTCTTGGCCTCGACCTCGCATTCTCAGGCCCCAACACTCCTGTTTGGATGCATACAATCCTTGCGCGTATTGATCTGTTCGTCTTGTGGCAAGCGGCGCTCATCGCCTTCGGATGCGTCGGCGTGATGAAGCTCTCCAAGGGGCAAGGCATCACGGTCGCCACGATTCTGTGGCTGTTTGGCACCGTGTTTGCGGTTGGCGCCGCCTGGCTGGGTTCTCTTGGGTTTTAGGTAGGATCGCGCCCATGGAACCCGTACATGTCATTGTTGTTATAGCCCTTTACATCTTCCTCGTTGTACAGAGAAGTCCTGGCACACTCTCGTCCGTAATCGTTTGCATTACTTCACTCGCTTGAAACCCAGTGTTTAAAGGCTTACAAGCTGTACAGGTAACTGGGCCAGCGCACGGAAAGCCCTTCCGCTCTTACTTCGGTGCCCATTTCGCCGGTATTTGCGCCCATCGGGGCCAGGAGATTTTGCTCTCGGCGCCGACTCGGCATCCCCCCTGTCGACCTGCGGCGCGTGCCCCTATATATAGGAGTCCCTTCTCGGCTCTCACTAAAAATTAGGACCCTTCCTCGTTGTCGTCCTTCGGCGGCTGGTTTCGGCTTCGTCGTAGGTGCCTTTCGGCTTCGTCGTAGGTGCCATGGCGGTTATGCATCGGACTCGAACGGGGGACGAAGCAGGCGAACAGCCAAAGACAAAACGCGAAGAGGAGCGTGAGGACTGCGGCGCGACCACTAATAGTGCCCGGCTCACTGAACATGCGTCCCAAAAAGACGCCAAGCACTATAAGCACGGCCACGGCCCCGGCCACTTTCTGTTCAGGGCGACACGAAAAGGAGCAACTCATTGAGGAAGGATGGGAACCGCCCGAGCACGCAGGTGCCCTCCCGAAGACGGAGACGCTAGAGGAATACGAGGCGGCTCTATTCGAATTTGACCGACGCCACCAGAGCCTGGAAGCCGAGGGTACGGACAACGTGGGCGCGTATGTCGGATACTTCCTCCTCCTCCTCCTTATCATCGCCGTGGCCGCGAAAGAATGCGGTATTTATTAATGTTTCGTTAGAGCCGAGACTCTATGAGCAACGACGACTGGTTGAGCGAAGACCGAAAGAAGCAGCTACTTAGCGAGGGATGGCAACCGCCGCCGGAGCGAAGATGGCTCCGTCGGTACCGGCGCAACCGACGAGTTCAAATGGCTGCTAAGACTCGCAAGAAGAAGCCGCCGCTGCGGGAGAGCGGGAGGCGGCTGCCGGACCAGGACCAGAAGTTAGTAGGGGGCGGGGAATGGGATGCGGTGATCCTCACCTTCTTCATTGGGTTTATTGTCTTCCTCGCTCTTTATTTTTTTTGGTGACTTTAATTTTTAGTGAGAGGCGAGACCGGGACAAGAATGGTCCCCAAAATGGTCCCCATAATGGTCCCCATAATGGTCCCTAAAGTGCCGGAGATCTCGGAGATCTCGGAGACGCTTCAGGGGATATCAAGCGATATCGTGCCCAATGGCTACAAGGGTTTCGGCGCAAACCCGCGCCAGTAAAGGGTTCAGGAATATCGCGCAAACCCGTTTAGAAGTCCACTGCTCTATCCAGACTGAGCTACGGGCGCGCCAGATGAAAATCCTTTCCCACTAAGAGTTTACGGCGATTTTCGATTGCGGGTCAAACTCCGAAATTCGGCCTGATTTGGCCGATTGTCCCAAAATTGTCCCAAAACTGTCATTTTCTTGGTCGGCAAGTTTGCCTAGAGCTTGCTTCACATCGGTTTCATCGACGATGTTGTACCGGTCGAACATGGACCTGGTTTTGTGGCCGGTGACCTTCATTGACTATAAATTAGATACTAGGGTAGGATTAGCAGCTTTTAGGGACATTCGAACGCGGCCGTCACACCGGCGAGTACATCATTGAGATTCCATAAGACCAGTACATCCCTAGCCGGCGCAATCTCCCCATCGGCGACCGGGAAACCGGTCTCGGGAAAACTCAAAATGGCGATGCGACTCTGGGGTGTTGCCCGATGGGCAGGCCTGGTGGTTACGGGGTTCTTGCTGGCCGGACTTGTCTGGAGCCCAGAACTGTCGCTCGATGTTCTGTGGAACATACTGATCCCGCTGGTACCCGCATCGCTACTCATCAGTCCCGCCATCTGGCGAAATGTCTGCCCGTTGGCGACTCTCAATATCCTTTCCAATCGATCCTCGGGCAATATCTTTTCCGATCGATCCTCGGGCCGGCGCCTCGGCCTGACCCTCTTGCCTGGGGCGGAGTTGATTGGTATAGCCTTGCTCCTGGTCCTTGTACCCGCCAGGCGCTTCTTGTTCAATGAAGATGGCCTGGCACTGGCAATCACGGTTGCCACGGTAGCGCTTCTGGCCCTGGTCCTCGGCGCCGTTTTTCAGTTCAAGGCCGGTTTCTGCAACGCGATCTGCCCGGTTCTACCTGTGGAGCGCCTCTACGGGCAACATCCGTTGCTGCAACTCAGCGATTCCCGCTGCGTTCCCTGCCAGAGGTGCACGATGAGGGGTTGCCTTGATCTCGGCCCGGCTCAATCTATCCCGGCGGTGGTGGGCCGGTCCTGGGGATCGAGCCGATGGCTGTTGAGTCCGTACGGCGCGTTCGCGGCCGCTTTCCCAGGGTTCGTAGTGGGCTATTCTACGCTGAATGACGGCCCGCTGGCGATGGCTGGCGACGTCTATATGAACGTAGCGCTGTGGATGGCCGTGAGCTATCTGGGAGTGGTGCTGGTGACGGTGGTGCTGCGCGCCAGCGCCGGACTCATGATAAACCTGTTGGCGGCCGTTGCGTTCGGACTCTACTACTGGTTCGCGGCCGAGGCGATTACCAATGCGTTCGATATCGCCGGTATTCCAACATTGATGATCCGCGTGACGGCGGGGTTGCTTGTGCTGTATTGGCTCGCGCGTGCGGTACCGCGTACGCCTATTTCGCAGTCTGCGATGAGCGCATGAAGCAACTTGGGGCCTCGCCAGGGCCAAGAAAAGGGCAGACGAGTTCCATCTGCGAGGCCGAGTACGGGAACTACTTCGTCGCCACCTATCCGCCGTTTTCGCAGTGGACAGCCAATGCGGTGACTGAGTACAGTGGTATGATTGACCGGCCGACCGC
>Ga0187827_10008947_pt1 | contig 10729 bp, 6 predicted proteins | sample ETNtaG_39_FD_167969 | JGI IMG/M metagenome (GOLD analysis project Ga0187827, IMG submission 167969) | Marine microbial and viral communities from oxygen minimum zone, Eastern Pacific Ocean - ETNP2014_SV_150_PacBio MetaG (Illumina Assembly) | ecosystem: Environmental > Aquatic > Marine > Hypoxic... | reverse complement strand
CAGAAGCCCAGTCGTCAGGAGTAAAGCTCACCCAGCACAGCCACCGATTCCTCGACGATCATGTCGAGTGCTTGCGCTGCGAGCTTGGACCAGTGGCTCGTGTCCGTTTCGTAGCCGCCACGCTGAATCGCTTCCGATGTTGGGATGTAACCGACGTACCCGTTGGACATGTGTGCGACGAAAGTATACGGGGACGGTGAGCCCAGCTTGATCCGGAGTTGGCCTTCAACAAATGGTTCACCGGTGAGAGCCAGGAGCGCAATCTCGCCGATTCGAAAGGCCTGAATCTCGTATTCGAAATGAGAGTGGGCTTCACAGTATCGGTCCAGGTCCAATCTGCTGATGGCGTAGATCCAGTCCCAACTGATGCGCGTTTTCTCATCATCCAGCCACATGGGCTCCGGATGTGAAGCAAGCAGCTCTCGCGCGTCGTTGACGAGTTTCGGATCGAGTCTTCTAAGGGGAATTTGAATTGTCTTGGATTTGGCCTTCAGCGCGATCTCCCGGTCCGCAGGAGGCGGCATCATCCCTATCGCTTTCTGCGCGTCGGCAGCCAGCATGCGGCCCATTTCATGGTACTCGAGTCGCTTATCATCGAGAGGATTTCGCGGATGAAGATTGCCGCAGCATCCGTTGGCGGCTACGGGAACTGCACCCACCGACAGGTGCTCAGCCATGGCCTCACACCAGGCGCCGGGCCAGCCGGAGGCAATGGCTGTCTGCGGGACGCTCTGCTGGGGATGACAGGAGAAGTGCAGCAAGGCGCAGACATCCTGCCCCTCGTCGTTGCGCAGGAGCGCGACTCCCACCTCCGGATCTATTGGCCCTTCGATTTGCAGAATATTGGGATCGCCAATGGCCGGATGCATGACCGCCGTCCCATCCCGCAGAATGGCCCGTCGATTGAAAGCGGCCCGTCCTTCTATCGCTCGGCCCGCGGTGACGGACACTGCCTGTAGCCTGCCCAATGCCAGCTCGATAGCGCTCAGGGCCTTTTCGATGAACAACTCATTGTATGCCGGCTCACCCCCCAGCACCCATTCCAGATCATCGCTCACCCACTCGCGCCAGAATGTTTCGTCCAGGCAGAAACAATGCCCGACAGAGGGAGCGGAATGGTTCTGAGTACAGTTAACCATGACGGAACCGGCGCTGAGGCCGAAGCGTTCCTCGGCCCGGCGCCGGACCTCGGCTGCATAGTCGCAGCGAATCGCCAGATTATCTGAGCTCAGATAGCACAGACGCGTGTCGCCCTTCTGTAAGATCAGCGCCCTGCAGTGAAGCGGATCCAGCACTGTGTCACTGGGGCGCTTCACACCGATGTTTCCGGCGACCTGGGTGCCGTTCTCCGGCGTGATATCTACCGCGGCCGCGCCTGCAAGCAGTCTGTCTTTCATGCCGTGTATCTCCCGGCTGATTCAGTCACTGTCTGATCCAGAATGACGTTTCATCGTAGCGCGTGCTGTGTTGCCCGCTGAAAAGCCCGATTTCAGCCGTTTCAGGGCGGGCCAAGCGTCCGCGCAAGGTTGACAGATTTCCCCTGAGTGCGCCATGCTTGGTCGCCCCTCCTGTAATCCAAGCAGTTGGACGAACGATATCGGTGGCTTTTGCCGAAGGACCTAAGGGGCCAGATTATCCCACTCCAAACATAAAGAGAAGCAAACATGGAATACGTGACCGAACCGGCGAAGCAAGTTCCTGTTGCGCGGGACGTGGATGTAGTTGTGGCTGGGAGTGGGATATCGGGGCTCTTCGCCTCGCTGGCTGCGGCAAGGCACGGTGCGAGGGTGGTGCTCGTCGACCGGATGGGCATGCCGGGCGGCAACATCGGCCCCGGCAGGATCGTTGGCTATGGCATCGGGGGCAGCATTCTGTCTACGCAGCACGAGCGGCGGTACACGGGCGTCGTTGCCGAGTTTATCGAACGCCTGAACAAAGATCTGGATGATGTGCCGTACACCTACTCGACGATGAGCCACGGGGTTTCTCGTGTCGCGGCGAACATGTTTGAGGAGGAAGGGGTCGAGCTGGTGCTGTCCGCTTACGCCGCGGACCCAATCATGGATGGTGACAGGGCCTGCGGGCTGTTTGTAGAGAGCAAGTCGGGACGCATCGCGATAAAGGCGAAGGTCGTCATCGATGCGACCGGCGACGCGGACACCGCGGCCCGAGCGGGCGCGCCGGTTCGAAGAAGGGTGACTGTCGAGGAAATCAGCCAGGACAACGTCAGCGCGCACCCCGATCACCAACACTGGAACGATGGCCAGATTTACTTCTTCATTGGAGAGGTAGACATCAAACAATACCGGGAGTTTCGTGAGAAGGAGACCGCGCTCACGAGCGAACAGCAGCAGTGGGCCGATGAGAACCTGCTCATCCGCTGGAAGGGCTGGCCCGACTCGATCATCCCGGCACTGAAGGAAGGCTGGGATTCGGGCGAGTTCAGGTCCGAGTATGACCTGCGGCCAAACCTGCGCGTGGCTCTCAATGACTGGTTCGGTTTCAGTACGGCGCGACCAGGCATCGCTGGCGGACGCGCGGGCATCTTTGGCGATTACGATACGGGCAACTGGAAAGATGTGTCGCTCATGGAATCCGCGGTGCGCAACATTGCGTACGATGGCATCAATTATTTCCGAAGAAAGCGTATCCCCGGTTTCGAGAATGCCTACATCATCAGCATGGCGCCATTCTTCGGCGCGCGGGGCGGACCGTTCATCGATTCGGAGTTCGTCCTGACGCCGAGGGACGCAAACGCAGGCCTCCGCGTTCCGGACACGCTTTACATTGCTTATCTCGATGCCCCGCCGGATGGACAGCGCCGCGGGCACGACATGCCCTATCGCATGCTTCTGCCGAAAAAGATCGACGGTCTGCTGGTGACCGGCAGAGGCGCCGGCTTCCTGAGGAGGGGACACGACCCGGCCACACGGGAGCGCACGAACATGATGGCCCTCGGCCAGGCCACCGGCATCGCGGCCGCGCTCGCAGCCGCAAAGGGTCTGACGCCCCGCAAACTGGACGTAAAGGAACTTCAGAGCACGCTCATCCGAGCAGGTTACTACCTCGGTGACGACGAACGCCTTGCGGAGTTGGGTATCGGGTTATAGTCGGTTGGCATCGAGGCTCCTGCTCTTTCCCCATTATCGCCGCTGTACACTCCTGATATGATGAGACGCAAGGCAACGTCCTGACGCATTCTTCAGGTTCCTTCGATTCCGGAAGCCCTCAACAAGGCGATGAGTAACACTCCACACCCACGATTCCCCTGGCTTTTCAGCCCATTCACCTTTCATGGTGTGACGCTCAAGAATCGCATCGGCATCAGTGGTCATTTCGCTGGGTGGTGGGTAACGGACGGGCTCCCTAATGAGGATTTCGCGGCTTACATTGAGGAACGAGCGAAAGGTGGAATCGGGTTCTTCATGATTGGTGCCACGGCCACCGTCCTCGAGGGTGGCCCGGACTGGTTTCTCAACCTTGATGACCGAATCATTCCGAGCTATCGCATGTGCGCCGAAGCCGGCCAGCGCCACGGGACCAAGGTCTTTGCACAGCTCCTTCACAGGCCGGACAGGAAGACACCCCGGAATCAACTAGCCGGCACAGAGCCACCGGATGACACGCCGGACCGGACGGTCGAGGAAATTCAGAGGCTTGCACAATCTTTCGGACCAGCCGCCAGGCGGGCGCGCGAGGCCGGCCTGGATGGCGTGGAGCTTCATGCTCATGAGGGCTTTCTTTTCTACCAGTTCCTGAGTCTCCGATTTAACGGCCGAACAGACCAGTACGGCGGGCCCCTGGAAAACCGGATGCGCTTCATGGTTGAGACGCTCCAGGCCATGCGGAATGCAGTTGGTGAAGATTTTCCCCTCGGAGTTCGGCTCAGCGCGGACGACCAGGAAGAAGGCGGCAACACGGTCGAGGACTCGATCGAAGTGGCCCGCAGGCTCGAGGCAATGAACCTGGTGAACTATCTCAGCTACACCGGTGGCGACCGCGAGTTCCATCACGGCCCCATGGCCCGCCCCGCGGCTGAGTGGGTGCCCTTCGTCGGGCGCATCAAATCGGCCACTAAACTGCCCGTGATGCACGCAGGGCGAATCACGACTCCCGACACCGCCGAACAGGCCCTCGCAGAAGGCAAGCTCGACGTAGCACTCATGACCAAGGCCAACATCGCCGACCCGCACTTTGCCCGCAAGGCTCGCGAGGGACGGCTTGATGACATCCGATTCTGCACCCGCTGCGTGCAGAGCTGTATCGGCGACATGGCGAATATGACGTGCGTCTACAATCCGGTGACGAGCAGGGAGCGCGAGTGGGCTGAGCTCAGACCCGCTGAGCAACGAAAGAAAGTGGTCATCGTCGGCGCAGGTCCGGCAGGGATGGAAGCAGCTCTTGCCGCGCACGGCAGGGGACATGAAGTCGTCGTGCTCGAGAAGAGCGACCGAATTGGCGGACAAGTGCATCTGGCATCCGCCTCGCCTCTGCGGGCGAATTTCATTCGAATCGTCAAGTTCTATCAGCGCCAGGCCGCAAAGGGCCTCTTTGATGTTCGGCTCTCGACTGAGGCCGACGCCGAGTACATTCAGTCTCTCTCGCCGGACGCCGCCGTCATAGCGACCGGCTCAGTACCCATCAGAAGCGAAGTCCCAGGCGGCGGCAAAGTCTGGACCGTTCACGATGCCTTCACATGTAAAGATATCCACGAGCTGCGACGAGCCGTGGTGGTGGACCGCCATGGCTTCATGGAAGCCCTCGCGAGCGCAGATTATTTATCGGCCCTTGGAATCGCGATCGAATTCATCACGCCCCTCAACCGGATTGTGCCAAAGGTTGATGGCCTCACGCGGTCCGAGATGCTGAGGCAGTTGGAACACCGGGGCATTAACTTTTCTGATGGCGAGGAGACTATCGCCTGGGATGGTGATGAGGTGTTGCTCCGCAAAGCTGAAGGTGCATCGGAGAGAACGTTAAACGATATCGATGCAGTGATCGTTTCTGCCGGCTCCGTTCCAGTCAATGAACTGGCGTCATCCCTCCGTGACCGGGTTGCGGAGATTCATACCATCGGCGACGCCAACATCCCTCAAACCGTAACGGAAGCAACGTTCCAAGGCGGGAACATTGGTCGTCTACTTTGATTTCGGGACGGGCCGTTGAGGCCCAATTTCACCGCCGTGATGGCCCTGGCGTGATTTAACATCACCCATGCGGCTCAGTTTAAGCTTTACTTCTTCCCCCAAAAAGGTACGCATCCACGACAGAGTGATTTCGGAATCATGATGCTGAGATCGCTCTGCTCCAAATAATCCTGGTGGATTGGTATAGCGAAGGAGAGACAGATGAGAATGACTGGCCCGGATCCTCTATTCAAGTCGGCGAAGCCCTTGATATTCGCACACCGCGGCGGCAAAGGGGAAGCGCCTGAAAGCACGGAAAAGGCAATTCTGCATACAGCTCAGCACGGAGACGTTTTGGAGCTCGACCTGAGACTGACCAAAGACTGTGAGATTGTCCTGTGGCACGGACCAGGTATGACGAGGACATATGACCGGAACGGACGCCGGCTCGATCACCGAGACATTCGAGACTGGGATTGGGCAGTGTTGGAAGGAAATGTCTTTGTCATGGATCCACTGAAGCCAGATGAGAAGGATGACAAACAGCAGATCGCTCACCCCGATCTGGGCAACGAACGAAGGCTCCTGAGGCTTGTGGAATTGCCTGCCATTTTGACCCGGGCAGATCAGCAGCGTGTCGGCAAAGGCATTCAGGAGCCACTCGGTCTGAATCTTGAACTGAAGTCTTCAAAACGCACTGACCCCAGATTCAATCGCGACCGCGCATACTGGGGCAGAAAGAAGATTTGGGAGTCTTTTTTCGCCTTTCTCAATGCCGAACATTCCTACCGCCCCATTGTCCTGGCCAGCGGAAAACACAGCCTGATAAAGCGATTCCGCAATGAGAATTCAAAACGAGGTGGCCCTCAATACCCGACCGGCCTTTCTGTGGGTGAACAACTCGCCTACAAAAGCGAAATGAAGGGCAGCAAGTTTTTCAGCACTGGGAACAGAAACCTCGCCCGCTGTTTTATCAAGATTGTTGGCCCCATCCTTAGAAAGAAAAAGAAGAAAGACCTGAGCAAACATCCATTCCAAACGTCATGGGCTCTGGCAAGCCAAACGCTCGCCAAAACTGTTCACGATCACGGTGGATCTCTCCAGGTTTTTCTGACGAAATACCCGTTCATCGCGAGTGCGGTCGATTCCCTGCCAGACGCTGAACTGAAATCCGAGCTCTCGAAACTCCTGGACATGGGTGTCGATGGTTTCATGACAGATTATCCGGCAAGAGTCAGAGACATTCTGGATAACATGTGATGCTTTGCTGCGCAGATAGATCCGCGATGAAGCAACAACTGGACGCGCTCAAACCGCACGGCAGATCAGAGAGCTGCGCCACAACCCTCACTGGCTTAGTCCGACCATTTCCGCCAGCCAGCCTGGTGACTCCCCAACAGGGATGTAGCCCGGCTCGTGATCGAGCTCTGAATACTGCGCCTTGATAAAGATGGCCGCAGGCTTGCCATCAATGAGCAACGGTTTCGGGATCTTTTCTTCGAGGATGATGTGCTGCGCGACCAGCCCGGCCGCGTACCCGTCGCACTCTTCTTCGATGCTCGATTCGCCGCCCTGGATGGCGTGGATGGACTCGTGAAAAATCGCGCCGGCAATCTGCCCGTCGGGTACGTGTGAAAAAAGACTGTTGTTTTTCAACACCTTCACATACATCGTGCGGGGCCCGAACGTTTCCGTCCGAAAGAGACCGACCGGTTTGACCTGGTGGGTGAAAACGATCGTTCCCTCTCTCAGCATTTTTCGAATCTGCTTGATGATCGTCTGCCCTCGGGAGGTCTGCCCGAATCTGGTCGGCTCGACCCTGGCCACGATCTCTTCAATCTTATGGTAGCCCTCCTTCTGGATCGCCGCGGGAGCCGGGGCCGGCCGTTTCGAGCGGCGAAACATCTCGATGCAGACACCAGCAGCAAACCCGATCAGCAGGATGATGCCGATTCGGCGACAGGAGAACTTGGGTTTTGTGTCTTTCATCTGCGGCCCGTCGGGAGTGTCGAAAACACCTTGTCTCTTCTTCGTCGTCAGATTGGCGTTCTATTCGCGAGGCGATTCTGTTCGCAGGATGGTCTTTTAGATAGCGGGGCTTCTCATGCCGTCACCGTCTCCTCATCCGCTTTTGCCATACTGACCAGCACGCCCGCGCCGAGGAACACGAACGCCAGCAGGATGAGCAACCAGCCGAGCGAAGAGCCTGTGTTCGCGCCGGACTCCGCGACCGGCCGGCCCGGCGACAGGATGACCAGGACGCTCGAGAAAACGTAATAGCCGCGAAATCCATACAGCCACGCGAACGCGGCGAGGATAAAGGCGGCGAGAAGCGTACTGAATAAGAGCGTGCCGGTCGATACATCCAAAAAAGGAATGAGGTTCAGCAGGAGGAGTGAAGAGGTCAACATGCCGGCCCCCATATGAGAACATCGAGCGGGCATCCACTCACGGCCGATGAGCCAGTGGGACATCATGCTGCAGCCGGTAATTCCGATGAAGACTGTCAGCATATTCAGCCACAGTTCCGGCCCCATTTTATCCGGAACGAAAAGTATCATGTAGGCAAACAGATAAATGTGGGCGGCACTGAATAATCCATGACTCTTCCTGCTCACCGCCAGCGCGTGCAGGTAAACAAGCACCACCGCACCTCCGGCTTTGAAGCTGAGCTCGAGGCGATGAGGGTCTGTGTTGTGAATGAGGAAGGCGGCAATTGATGTCAGAATCACGGCGAGATGCGCGAGCCTAGCATTACGGGTGACTGCGCTGTATGCCCACGCGGCCGCGGTGGAGACCCCAAGCCACAAAACCGGCCAGTTCAGAATTCGCAGGTTCTGCGGAAGCCGGTCGGCCAATGTAAAAGTGTCGCTGTGCGGCGGCTTCAGGGAAATATACTCGCCAGTAATCGTGGCCAGGATGGCGAGGGAGGCGGGCATCAGAATGACCAACACCTTCAGCTTCGTGAAGGCAGGGCCTGTTGGGGCGAGGCACAGAATGGCGACCGAAAGGAACACTGAAGACGGCAGCAGATCGCACAGATAGAAAGTGAGATCGAGGGTCCATGACATCGCCAGATGATGGATGCAGGAAGTCAGCAGAACCGTGCCGAGCATGACCCACTGTGCGGCCGGTGTTTCAAGCAGTCTCCGTTCCTTCAAGCGCAATCCCCTCTGTTCCATCAGAGCCAGAGGCGCGAGAAACAGAACCAGCACATTAAGAGCCCAGCCTGCTATCAGCCAGGCCGGCTCGCGGTTCTCGTTAAACTCCCTGAAAGAGTTGCCCATCAGCGCGGGCGCGATCGCATTCCACGAGAAAAGGAAAAATAACCAGACAAGAATCGTCCACGAAAACCTGCTCGGCACTGTTCGCCCGGCGAAGCCGAATCGCAGCGTGGCGAGGGTGAGGCCCAGCATGCCCCACTGAATGCTCAGGTTCGAATCCATCGCGTGAAAGGCCAGCTCATCCAGAATGATGAAGCACGCGATGACGCAGACCGCCTCTACGAAAAAGACCTTGGCCGCGTCGTCAAGAATGCGGCGCGTCTGTACCAGGAACACGATGATGCCAACGAGCAGAAACTCATAGACCTCGAGCGCACCGAACGTCGCCAGGATCGCTTTGAGATTTCCGATCTCTTGGTCCTGAGGCTGAATCGCCAGGTAGATACCGGCAAACATCAGCATGGCACTGACCAGGTAAACGGGATTGCGCTCGATGATGTATCGGACAAAACGAGAGCCGGCATGGCTTCGTTCCAGGGATGATTCTGTCTGGCTCATGGGTGGTATTTCGGCAGTTTTCGGCCTATGGAATTCTGACGGCATGGCTGGCTTGCAGGCCTGTCATCTGCGGGGTACTCACTGGAGTAGCCAGCGTCTCGCTGTTGATGTCCTGCAATTGATGAAGTGGCCAGCCTCAAGGCAAGAACGGTGCCGCCGCCAGATGCCTCTAAAACGCCTGTTTTTCACGAGAACAACGTCCGCCGTTTTCACACTTGTGGAACTGTTTACTCAAGTGTGAAGCATGTTACATATCTTCAACATCTCTGGTGCACGACGATCTCTAATCCGCAGACTCATAAATCACTCGCGGGCCGGAGATGAATGCCATGCACTGTTCGTGGTCCCCGCGCCAGATGGTGCCGCCTCGAAGGCCGACCGGATAGAGCGTGGAACATACTCCCCGCCGTATCTCCTTCTTGTTCCACTTCATGAACTCTGTCGAATAGTAGCGAGCGATGGGAAATCGCACGGGCAGGCCCTTCTTGACAAAATCTCTGCTCAGATGATGGGGGATTGGAAAGACGATTTCCGCCTGCCAGCCGGTATCGGTTTTCTTCGCCGCAAAATGGATATCAAGTTTTTTCCATGGCCCGTATTGCAGTGCACCTGCAGCGTTAAAACGAATGCTCGCATTTCGGATTCCGGGCCTGGGCGCGGGGAAACAGAGCGAAATGGAATCGTCGAAGCGCAGCTTTGGGTAAACCGACTTTTCCGTATTCAAGCCTTCGACCTCGGAGTGCATCAGCCGGGCATCGCCATCACACTTGAAGGCCATATAAAGCAGTTTTCCTTTTGTGAACATCCAGACTTTCGTGGTCCCCGGTGCCGTATCGCGCACTCGGCGACTTACAATAAACTTGCCTGAGAAAATCGGAGCTCCCCATTCCATTTCATTGATCTCGCCATCCATTGAGGGGGACCGTTCGGATTCCTTCAGAATCAGCAGTCCACGTTCTTTGATGAGCTCGCCGAGGAACGCGGCCGCATCGCTCACACTGCCCGCAGGCAATTTCGCTACCTCTTTCTGCAATGCAACGTCGATGGCATTTTGAATGGATGCCGCGTTCTGAACTTTGGCGCTGGCGAGCGCTCCATCCACAAGGTGGTCTCTCATCCGATTGAAGGCCAGTACCGGTACCCGGTCGAATTGCCTGCTCATCTCATCGAAGGACGCCATGTAGATTCCGCACTTCAGACCCTTTGCTCGATCGTACGCTGCTTTGAATGAACCTCCGGACACCCAGGTCTGAAGGACTTTCAGCGCTTCTGAAAAATTGAATTTTTCCGCGCCGGCCAACGCATCGAGACGCTGGCCCGCGTGGTATCGATAGGAGAGCGTTCTGGTGAATGCGAAGGAGTCTTTGAAAAACCTGATACGTTCGCGAATCGCCGGCGCTTCGGTCTTCAGTTCCGCCGCATCCAGAAGTTTCATGGCCTGGTCGCATTTCGCCGGCGGAAATATCTCGATCTGTTTCGCATCCCGGAGCCAGCGATAGTTGCTGCGCCGGCTCTCCAGCGTCTGGGTACACCAGGTCTCTTCGAGGAATTCGAAATAGGCTTTCATTTCTGCCGCGGCCGGGCCGAACATGTTCGCGTAAAACTCATCGAGCAGTTCCGCAGGGTCGAGCGTGTTGTCCCAGAGTAGCTTTGAAATGAGCCAGTACTTCGGGCCGTCCAGCCCCCAGCTCGGATAGCATTCGCCGTAGAAAGCATCCACGCCGACGGTGTAGCGATCTCTTATGTTTTTCAGCAGGTACCGATTGTAGATACGAGGAATGACGAAACCGCCACCATAGATGTATTCATAAATTCCCATCC
>Ga0187827_10008945_pt1 | contig 10730 bp, 9 predicted proteins | sample ETNtaG_39_FD_167969 | JGI IMG/M metagenome (GOLD analysis project Ga0187827, IMG submission 167969) | Marine microbial and viral communities from oxygen minimum zone, Eastern Pacific Ocean - ETNP2014_SV_150_PacBio MetaG (Illumina Assembly) | ecosystem: Environmental > Aquatic > Marine > Hypoxic... | reverse complement strand
TTAAGGGAATGTTTTCGGTTGCCGCCTCGATGATCAGATCGCAATCCTTTATCAGTTGGTATTGGGTCGTATACACGATGTTGCTGCAAACCGTTTTAGCCTTATTTTCATCCATCTTTTTTCTGGCTGCCGCTTTTTTCGCGTAATTCGAGATTCGCCCCTCTGCTTGTTTGAGCGGTTCCTCGGCGATGTCCAGCAGGTAAAGCTTTATGGATGGCAGGGCTCTTTTTAAATAATATCCAATATCCGGGCCGATGGTGCCGGCCCCGATAGCGGCTCAGGAGGGACCGCTGACACGGATTCGTCTTTATATCTCTCTTCTTATTGAGCCTGGACACATCCGGATCAATGAAGCACAATGGACACGATCTCTTCCGCTTCATGCATCGTTTCAAAGGAAAGTGGACAGATTTAGGATATAAATTAGAGACGGTTTTAGGTTATAATCGAAATCGAGAAAGGAGACACCGATGACACCTAGAACCCGTAAAAGTCCAGAATCTGTGGTTAAAGAAATCAAACACAGAATTCGCCGCAAATTCAGTTTTGAAGAAAAAATCCGAATCATTTTGGAAGCGCTGAAGGGCAAGGACAGCATCTCTGCGATCTGTCGTCGAGAGGGTATCGCTCCAAGTCTGTATTACAAATGGAGCAAGGCTTTTCTGCAGGCATGCAAACGCAGAGACTCAAAGGGGACACACTCTGTGAGGCGAACAGCGACGAGGTGGGTGAACTGCTTACCTATAATTCTGTTGCCATAGAGCGATCACCCAATCAGGCGACACATAAACATTGTGTGCACTGACAACTATGATGCTGGTCCGGGCATTGCCATGGGGCCGGTATATTGTCAAGCAGGGTCATATCATTGCGGTTTCCAAGCAAACAACGGCAGGTATGTGCGATTGGTGAAAATGTCCATTCCTGTCAAACCGCTCATTTGCTGATAAAATCAACAATCTTTTTATAGACCGGTTCTGAATTTGCAATACAATCTCCAACCGAAATGCCACCCCGATAATTTCCGCTTAAAAAAAGACCGGGGAATTCCCCCTCGACCTTTTCAAAGTATCTTTCGTGTTCAATATAACCGAGGTTGTATTGGGGGATAGCCTTTGCCCACATCTTTTCTTTAACAAACAGGGGGTCTTCATTTATATTCATTATTTCCTTAAATTCCTTCAGCACCCTGTTGATGAGGCTTTCGACGTCCCCGTTAAAAAGTTCAGGAGATCTTGCACCACCGATAAACAGGGTAAATGCCGTCTTGTTGCTGTCTGCCCGTTGCGGAAAGATGACCGAACTCCAAATGGCGCCCAGAAAGGACCTGTTTTCTTTTTTTGGGATTAAAAAACCGAATCCGTCCAAGGCCCGCCCGATACTTTCTTTTCTAAATCCCAAAAAGAGCACTTGCACAGGGGGATAGTAGATCTCATTTAGATGCCGGCACAATTGGTTGTCGAATCCACCAAAGACAGGGGCCGCTTTATAGGCAGGTATTGTTGATAAAACAATGTCGGATACGATTTCTTTCGGTAAATCATTGTGTTTGTAGAAAATTTTGTATCTATTTGCTGATTTGTCAATTTTTTCGACCTTGCAGTTGTATGTGATTCTTTTACCGAGTTTGCGGGCAATTGCTTTGGGCAGGGTCTGCATACCACCTATAAAAGAAAACATCTTTGTACTCTGTTTCGATTGCTCCCCAATGTTTTTTCTTTCCTTTGTGCCTTTAATCATTCCCTTTATCAAACCGCCGTAGAGTTCCTCCAGCCGATATAGCTTAGGGAAGGCGGATTTAACGCTGAGGGTATCAGGGTCTCCCGCAAATACACCGGCGACAAAGGGATTTATAGCATAGTCCAGAAACTCCCGGCCGAGACGTCTTTTGACAAATTCAGAAATACTTTGATAATAACCCTCTTTAGATTGCCCAATGAACGGTTCGGCAAGCAGACGGAGTTTGGCTCGCCTCGAAAATAACTTTGTTCTTAAAAAAGCGATTGGGTTTGTCGGCAAGGCATGGAGCTGATTCTTTCTTAAAATATATCTTTTGTTCCCCGTTTCATTTGCATAAACCATTTCTTTTTGAAGACCGGTTTCACCTACCAGTTCTCCGACCAAGGTGGTGGTTTCCAATCCGCTGTTTGAACCATAATCAATCAGAAATCCGTTCTTCTTCTCGGTTACCATCGAGCCGCCGGCCTCGTTTTGCGCCTCAAGAACGGTGATGTCAAATCCATCCCTAGCGAGCCAGTATGCAGTGGAAAGGCCTGATATTCCAGCTCCTAAAACCGTAATTTTGATTGCGGGTTTCTCCACTGTTTATCCTTTGCCTCTGATTGATGCCCTGTCTTCTTCCATCGCCTTGAGGGTTATTTCTTTGAGCGCCTCGATAAATGTCGTCGAGTCGTTCAGTCCTTTCATGACCCTGTAATTTTCTATATTCAGATTTTCTGCAATCCGTCTGTATTCGATTTCGAGTTCATAAAGGGTCTCCACATGATCCGACACGAAGCTGATAGGGATAACCAACAGGTGCTTTTTATTTTTTGCGCCCAAATGTTCTATCATCTCAGCCGTCGATGGTTTCAACCATTTCAGGGGACCGACCTTGCTTTGAAAACATAAATGATGTTCATGGGAAAAATTTCGCACAGCCATCACATCGGCGGCGGTTTTTTTAATTTGATCGCTGTACGGATCACCTCTTTTAACAAAACGTAAAGGGGTTCCGTGGGCACTGAACAAAAGCTGTATATCGCTGCGTATTTTTTCCGGAAAGTCCAAAATCGATTCATCGATTCGATTGTTTATCGCAGATATATAGTGGGGGTTGTCAAAATAATCGTTGACGTAAATCAGACGGGTTGGGTCACCCTTGTAGACTCTTTTCCATTCATTAAACGATGACCTGGTTGTTGCAGTGGAATAGTGGGGATAGAGAGGGAGCAGGACGATTTTGTCAAAATTATGCACCGCGATCTGTTCGGCCACATCTTTTATTATCGGATGCCAGTAGCGCATTGCGGTAAACACTTCAATCTCGGGAAGCTCCTTTTTAAGCGTTTTCTGAAGCATCTGCCGCTGATACTCCGTCCAATAATTAATGGGTGACTTCCCGTCAATCTGCTCATAAATACGCTTTGTTTTCGGGGCCCTTCTCCTGGAGATTATCCGTGCGAACACCTTTTGTCCGACCGGGATACTGAAAATATCATGATCGCTGAAAAGATTGAATAGGAAAGGCTCCACCGATGCTAAAGAATCCGGACCGCCGAGGTTGAAAATAATGACTGCCCTTTTATGCATATATTCTTATACCTCGATTAAGGTACTAATACTCCGGTTGAGTTTTTTTCGATTGGGGTTATACGGTTCTCGAATACCGGGCATGGTCTTCTTTTCTTTCAATATAGCCGTCAAAATTCATCGCGATATTTCTGATCAAAAATCTGCCGGTTTTTGTTACTTTCATCACGCCATTTTCAACGGCTATCAATTCGCCCTCGATCATTTCCTTTAAATTTGTCAATCCCCAGGCGAAGTAGGTTTTAAAATCGATATCGAATTTTTCTTCAACCAGGCCAAATTGGAGTTCGAAGTCACACATTAATTTTGTGATGACAAACCGGCGTAACATGTCATCATCTGTCAGATAACACCCTTTTGCCGTGGGCAACATTCTTTTGTCCAGCATGTCGAAATATTCTTTTTCTTTTTTTACATTTTGGGCATAAATACGCCCGAACTGGCTGATGCTGGTGATACCCATTGCGTAAAGATCCGTACCGGCATGGGTGCTGTACCCCTGAAAATTTCGGTAGAGTTTTTTCTCTTTCAAGGCAACCGCCAACTCGTCGTCGGGCTTTGAAAAATGATCCATCCCGATAAAAACATAACCCGTTTCTACAAGTTTTTCCGTTGCCATTTTTAAAATATGAAGTTTTTCTTCAGCAACAGGCAAATCTTCGAGTTGAATGAGTTTTTGGTGCTTTTTCATCCAGGGGACGTGTGCAAAATTGAACAAAGCAATTCTATCCGGAGAAATATCGATAATGGTATCAACCGTTTCTTCAAATGATCCGATGGTTTGAAGGGGAAGTCCGTATATCAAATCCAGATTGATACTTTGAAACCCCAAGTCCCGTACCCATTCAACCACCTGTCTTGTCATATCCTCCGGCTGAATTCTGTTTACGGATCGCTGAACCTTTTCGTTGAAATCCTGAACCCCCATGCTGATTCTGTTAAAGCCGCCGTCCTTGAGGGCTTCGAGATGGTTTTTTGTTAATTCCCTGGGATCAATTTCACAGCCGGCTTCCATGACATTTTTGCAATCAAAACGATCATGAATATAAGCGGCCAAATCAGTGATCTCATCCGGATTCAGATGGGTCGGGGTACCGCCGCCCCAGTGCAGCTGGACCGTTTCTCTATCCGCTGAAATAAAGGAACTGATTAAATCGATTTCTTTTTTCAAGTATCCGATGTAACGACTGATTCTATCCCGATTGTGTGTGACAATCATGTTGCAGCCGCAAAAATAACAGAGGGTGTCACAGAACGGCAGGTGAAAATATAGGGACAGATCCGGAAGGTTTTCCCCCTGATTGGTCCTGATGGTTTCATCCCTGAAATTATCCGGTGTAAACGATTCGTGAAAATGGGGGGCGGTGGGATAACTCGTGTATCGGGGCCCCGGTTTGTCATGTTTTTTTATTAAATTAATATCGATTTCTAGCAAAACTATTCTCCTGCACGGTGAAAATACGCACTCTCTTTCTTAACAAAATCGACCAAAACTTTCAGGTTCTCCGGCGGCACATCAGGGAAGATCCCGTGTCCGAGATTAAATATATGTCCGCTTCCTTGGCCGAACAAAGTTAAAATTTTTCCCGCTTCCTTTTCTATCTTTTCACGACCGGCATAAAGAACAGTTGGGTCAAGGTTTCCCTGTAGCGCAACTTTATCGCCAACCTTTTTTCTGGCTTTGCCGATGTTTATCGTCCAGTCGAGACCCAATACATCGGCTCCGCACCTAGCCAGCTTGTCCAGCATATAATGTACGCCTTTTGCAAAGACGATGACCGGCTCATCGTTTCGTCGGAGTTGAGAAATAATTTTTTGGATATATGTTAATGAAAATTCTTTAAAATCATCCTCTGAAAGGATGCCACCCCATGTATCAAATATCTGTACTGCGTTTACACCTGATTCAATTTTTGCGCTTAAAAAGGCTGCAGCGACATCGGCGATTTTTGATAGAAGGCTGTGTGCCAGTTTGGGCTGGGTAAAAATCAATTTTTTAACTTTTGAAAATGTTTTTGAACCCTGGCCCTCGACCATGTAGGTCAACAGTGTCCATGGGGAGCCGCTAAAGCCGATCAAGGGGACGCGGCCATTCAATTCTTTTTTGGTCATAATCACGGCATCGATTACATATTTGAGATCGGCAAAGGGATCGATATATCTCAGCGCCTTTGCATCCGCTTCATTTCGAATCGGCTGAGTAAACACCGGTCCCACACCCTCTTCCATAGCAAAGTGCATACCCATTGCCTCGGGTATTACGAGAATATCTGAAAAAATAATCGCTGCATCAACGCCGATCAGATCAATCGGCTGAACGGTAACTTCGGCTGCAAGTTCCGGGGTCTTACACACGGTCAGAAAATCTGCCTTTTCCCGGACAGCACGATATTCCGGTAAATAGCGCCCGGCCTGTCGCATTATCCAAATTGGCGTTCTCTCAACAGGTAAACATTTACATGACCTCAGGAACAGGTCGTTTTGAAAATTATCCACAAACGCCTCCACTTTAATTTTAGTTTTCGATTTTATCAGCTATAGGATAAAAATTCAAAACAGAATCGATAAGGCTGTTCATTGTATTCTCTAGGGGGGTAATTTGAACCATAACTTCTTTGGACCTGATTGCACTTTCCGTTGTGGGGCCGATGGCTGCCACTGTACGCCCCTTAAAATAATCTTCAGGCTCGGCCAGATTTAAAATCTTTACGAAATTATGAAAGGTAGACGGACTGGTGAAAATAAAAATATCCGGTTTGCTGTTTAAAATCACCTCGACGGTTTTATCGTTTTCAGAACCATCAGGCACGATTGTATTGTAGATTGGCAGACGCGTAATCTTTGCACCCATTCGGCCAAGTCTTTCCGGCAGTTCATCCCTGGCTATGGAAGAGCAGGGAATAAAGAATTTTTTTCCGGTTATATCAGACTTGCTCAACTCTTCCACAATGCCTTTTGCACTGAAATCTTTGGGGACAATATCGACCGGAATATGATATCGGTTGCAGGTGACAGCAGTTTTTTCTCCAACCGCCACAACGCTTGTTTTATCAAAATCTATATGTTTTTGAATCTGATCCAGACGAATAACAAAGTGTTTAACCGCATTGCCGGATGTAAAGACGATATAATCAAACATGTTAAATTTTTTAATCCAAGAGTCAAACTCCTCGTGATTTTCTGTGGGTACAATTTCAATTGTGGGAAAAGAAATTACAGCCGCCCCGTTTTTCTCTAATTTCAAGATGGCCTCCTTTGATTGTTCAGGCTGCCGGGTCAAAACGATGACCTTATTTTCTAGGATCTTGGACACGAATCAGTGCCTTGTCTTGATTTTATGCAAAAGCCCCTGCAACTTTTCTGCAGTGCTACCTGTCCTGATCGATTGAGATATTGCGAATTATACCTGTTTATAAATATCATCCAATATACGCCCGGCACCTGCTTTTAACAGATCATCGGCCAATGCTTTTCCGATTTTTTCAGGGTCGCTTTTGCTTCCCCTTCTTTTATTTTTAAATAGGGTCTTTCCGTCAATCGATCCGATCACCGCCGTAAGGTACAACCCATTTGATTTAACCAGGGCATATGCCCCTATCGGAACCTGGCATCCGCCCCGGAGGCTTTTTAAAAAAGCACGTTCAGCAGATACTGCCAGGAATGTATCATGATCATGAACCGATAGAACCATTTTCGCTGCAAATTGATTGTCTGCTTTTATTTCAACTCCCAAAGCCCCCTGTCCCACTGCAGGAATTATTTCATCGACACTAATATAGGAAGAGATATGCCGTTCCATCTTCAATCTCTCAACACCTGCCCGGGCAAGGATGATGCCATGCCAATCGGAGTGCAAAAATTTTCGGATGCGAGTGGGAACATTTCCGCGCAGATCGACAATTTTTATATCAGGTCGGATATGGAGAAGTTGAGATCTTCTTCGAAGCGATCCGGTAGCCACCGTCGCTTCATGGGGTAATGTTCTGATGGTAACCCCGGGTTTTTTTGCGATCAATACATCTTCAACTTCGTGTCGCCGGGTGATTGCGGCAAGTTTCAGACCATCGGGGATCTGTGTCTCCAGGTCCTTTAAACTGTGAACGGCAATGTCAATATTCCCCTTTAACAATTGGTTTTCGAGATCTTTTGTAAACAGTCCTTTGTCACCGATCTTGGAAAGGGCAACATCTAGAATTTTATCCCCCTTTGTCTTGATCCGCTTAATGATGACTTTTAAACCCTTAAAGCGTTTCTCAAGTTCGTGTTTAATAAAATTCGATTGCCACAGTGCCAAATCGCTTGCACGTGAACCGATAATTAATTTCTTTATTATCTTCATTTCACCACAGTCTATCAGATGCTATCGATGACCTCAATTGAATGAAAACCAACTCCCCATATGTTTTAAATGCATACTACCCATACTGCAGTGTGTTGGTTTTGACAATGATTAATTGAACATTGATTCGTATCATGCATATTGTTATGATCAATTGTGAAAAGCCTTCTGACAACCCTTCATCTCCCGGAAAAAAATGGAAGACAAACGCTATAAAATCACATTTGACGGAACCATAGTGGGTGGCATGACAAAAGGAGGAGTTAAAAATAATTTCGCCTCCCTTTACAATATGAATCGAAAGAAAATTGAACGTATTTTCTTTACGGGCTCACCAACGGTAATAAAGAAAAGTGTGGATTATAAAACCGCCATAAAGATCAAGGCTGCTTTCAACAGAGCAGGCGCAGTTTGTGAGATTCAGGAAATCACGAAACAGGGAAATGACATACCGCCGGAGCGGGGGGTACAGTACGCTGCAATGACGAAGGATGCAGCGCAACTACCCCAATATACGGATGTGCCATGAAGGGGTAAGTTACCAGCAAGTGCATTCCCCGCAGCTTGTTGAGGCAAAGCGTAAATCCCGTATTCGGGGTCGAAGTGAAGCAAAGATTCCGATTGCGTGACTGCGGAGTTAATTAATTGCTGAAGGACGTTTCTCTCCTGAATTTATAGCTATTTTGCATAACTGGATGTCTTTAATAATATGCCCCAATTGCGATCTAACCATATTGTTTATTAAAGAATATTTGACTCAGAGTATGGTTTGTGGTAGCGATGAGCCGTTCAGAACGCTGATCGAGTCCAGTCTTCATACGATGCCTTACAGATAGACAGAGATCAACATTCCAACACTTAAGAAAAAGCCCCATTGTCAAATAATATATAACGGCGATTTCGTTGTTGGTTCATTGCTCATCAGAGAGAGTCGGGAGATTGCACGTCTGCTCCTTAAAAACGCTAACCCAGACATATGGCATTAAGTTAATCCATCCGCGAGTCTCAATAAATATTCTTGAAAAAAGTAAAATGGTCAGAAGATCTGACCCGGAGATAATTTTATTTAAATCTAAATAGGGAGGAGTTAAAAATGGCAGAAGGAAAAGGACTGAGTAAACCGGTAAAGCTGAAAAATGAGCTAGCAGAGCTCCTGGGAGCAGCAGAACTTCCCAGGACAGAGATCACCAAGAAACTATGGGACTATATTAAAGCTAATAAACTTCAGACAAAGACTGAAAATGGAAAGCCTGAGAACGCAGGCAAGTTCATTGTGGTTGATGCTAAACTGCTCCCGGTCTTCAAAAACACAAAATCCAAAAGCAAATCAGGCAAGGTCACTGACCTTACAACGCTGAAAGAAGACCAAACGATCAACATGATGCAGCTGGCCGCCGTTGTCGGCGCAAACATAGAATAAGCTTGAACCCAACGGGGTCGCATCGTAATTAATAATTATTCAATACGATACGTCGAATTTTTGCTGCTAGCCCGAAAACAACGTTGTTTCTTTGTTGATAAATAGGTGCAAAAGTGGTGTTTAAAACACATGCCACGTCAAACCCGCATCGATGCCTACCTGTGCGTCCACACGCAGACAGGCACCTGTCGGCCCCTAGGCGGGATGCAGCGCTCTTTGATAGTTTAAAAAATTAAAGGACCGATACACTCGATGCGCATTTATCATGGCAAAATAATCTCTTTGGATAAAAACAACACGGTCTATAATTATCTTGTTGAAGACCAAGGGCGAATCGTCTATCTGGGAGATTCTCTGCCTTTGGAGTACACAAAAGATGATTGCAAAGTGGAATTGGAAAACCGTGCTTTACTGCCGTCTTTTGGGGACGGACACATGCACTTTTCTAATTGGGCCCTGATTGCCGGTTCTTATTTTGATGTAAGAGCAGCGGAAAATATCAAGGAACTCCGGGAAATTATACAGAGATATGTAGCCGAAAATAAAAAGAAGAAAGTGATTATCTCCTTTGGCGCATCCAGGCATCGTATTAGAGAAAAACGGTTGATTTTGAGGCAGGAACTGGATGATGCGTGTTCAGATATACCGTTGATTATTGTCTGCTATCATGGACACTCAGCGGTTTGCAATACTAAAATGCTGGAAAAATTTCCCGACAAGGTCAAAAATTTACGGGGTTTTCAAGCGGATAAAGGCCACCTATTTTATGAAGCCTATTTTGCAGGGACGGATTATGCAACATCATTGGTTTCCCCGCTCGATCTGGTAAAAAGTATCGTAAAAAGCTTTGATCTGCTGGCAGAAAAAGGGATTGGACTCATTCACGCAACCGAGGGGATTGGATTTCCCAAAGACCTCGACATTACTTTTGTGAGCCTGATTGCAAAAGCTCTATCAAAGAAAAGACAATTTCAAACACGACTGTTCTTTCAAACCATGGAAGTGGAGAAAGTACTCAAACGAAGCCTGTCTCGGATTGGCGGATGTTTCGCCACAGCTCTTGACGGGTCCTTTGGCACCTGTGACGCCGCACTACATGAACCTTACAGCAATGATCCGGATAATACAGGGATTCTTTTTCAACGTGAAGAAGATGTAATTGAATTCGCCAAAAAAGCGAATCGGGCTGGGCTGCAGATTGAAATGCACGCCATCGGGGATGCGGCTGTTACCCGTGCTGTAAAGGCAATTGAAGCGGCACTGCTGGACTATCCGCGGGAAGACCACCGGCATACGATTATTCATGCCTGTTTGATTACTCCCGATGATTTGAAAAAAATTGCTGAATTAGGAATCGGTATTACCTCTCAACCCGGATTTCTGATCAGTCCCATGGAACCCCTGGCGTACCTAAATGAAATTTTGGGTCCTAGGGTCACCGGAAGCTCTCCCTTGAAATCCATTTTGAATGCCGGAATACACCTCAGTGGCGGGTCAGATGCACCTGTGACGTATCCTGATCCGATTGAAGGGATCTATGGGGCGTGCAATCATCCATATGATCCGGATCAATCCGTTTCCATTATCGATGCTTTAAAAATGTATACATACGAGGTGGCCTGGACGACTTTTGATGAAAAGGAGAGGGGTAGCCTGGAA
>Ga0187827_10008944_pt1 | contig 10730 bp, 7 predicted proteins | sample ETNtaG_39_FD_167969 | JGI IMG/M metagenome (GOLD analysis project Ga0187827, IMG submission 167969) | Marine microbial and viral communities from oxygen minimum zone, Eastern Pacific Ocean - ETNP2014_SV_150_PacBio MetaG (Illumina Assembly) | ecosystem: Environmental > Aquatic > Marine > Hypoxic... | reverse complement strand
TCCAGCATGAATTCAATCGCGGCCACCCCGTCCTCTAGCGCCAGATAGGGCCGAACCAGTTCAACCGCATCCGACCAGACCGTGAGCGGTCGGCCGGTTACCGCGGAGAAGACAAATTTGTTGACCGCCGTGTGAAAACGCATCCCCGGGCTGGAACCGAATATAGTTCCCAGGCGCAGTACCACGCCGCTGATTTCGCCACGCTCGGTGGCAGCTAGGATTTCGTCCTCGGCGGCAAGTTTGCTGGTGGCATAGGGGCTTTGCGGGCGCAATTCGCTGCGGTCGCAATCCTCTCGCGCAATCCCGCTGACAGGACCGTACACGCTGGTGGTGGAAGGAAACAGCAGAGGCCGCACCCCTTGTTGTGCGCATACCTGCACTACATTCCTCGTCCCATCATAATTCACGGATTGTACCTGTTCTGAGATGTCGAAGCTTCCTTCAGCATTCGTGATCGCCGCCAGATGCACCACGGCATCCACACCCCGCATTGCCCGGGCGACATCATCCGTCGCCAACACATCGCCCTCAACGAAAGTGTAATCCACTTCTTTGGGCAAATCAAACAGAGAGGCGTAACGCTGAGTTAGCAGGTTGTCCAGAATGGTGATTGCCCGCACACTGCGGTTCTCCGCCAAGCGACGAATGAGTTCGGAGCCGATATGGCCGAGGCCGCCCGTAATCAGAACGTGCTCAGTCAAAGTGATTTTCTCTCGAGCCCATTTCTCAGAGATTGTTCCCATCCTTTTCTTATCAATACACCAGGAACAATAGCCGCGGTCAACACAGCAGCCGGAAGCAAACCAGCAACATAGTATTCTTCGCGCCAACCGCTTCCCATCGTAAACAATGTGGTAAACGAATAAACGAGAGTGATGACTGCAAATCCGCGCCACATGCCTCGTGCTTGCTGTTTCATAAGCTGAGTGGCCACATAGGCCCAGCCAGCAACGACAAGCCATACTAACCATGCGCCTTCAACTTGCCAGAGGATCTTCAGCCAGTACAAAGGTAGTGGCATGTGAAAACCACCCATGTTCTGATTGTATACCCAGAGATCGATAAACGTGATTCCCATTGGACTGGCCAGTTGGCTTGGATCTTCAAGAAACAATCGCGACACGCGCACTATACCCTCACTACCTAACATAGGTAGTGCCATTGAGCCACCTATGAGAAGAACCTTCCACAGACCCCGGCTCTCTTTCTCCCGTTTCAGGGCACGGAGGGCGTAAAGTATTGCGAGACTTATCACCGTCAGTGGAAACGCACCTAAACTGAGGTGTAGCACCACAACCATCCCCGACAGACCACCAGTCAAGATATGAGGCCAGCACGAGTTGTCTGCTCTGCGAATGGTTGTATCAAAGACTAAGATGCCAAAGAGAGCGAAAAAGATCGATGGCGTTTGCGGTTCTCCCCAACGGGAGAAGAGGATGTGCAACTGGGAAATAGCCATAATAGCAGAAGCAAGCAGGCCTATTGCTCGCGAAAACCAACGTCTTCCCAATACATACGTCACGGCAATAGACAACATCCCGAAGAAGGCTGTTAACAAGTGATGTTGGAAGGGCAGATCCCCAAATGTGACCTCACCAAGTGCCACGAGAATTATGTGGCCGATCGGGTCTGCTTGTCCCATTCTGCCATACATTAATAGCTCGCGACCCCATTCTAGATAAAGATTGCCTTCGCGGTGTCTGATAAAGACTGCGGGCAGATTGCCATGAAAAATACCCGAGCATCTGAGTCTGAACGCAGCAATTAGCACAAACAGCTCCAATGCCAAAAAAAATGCATCGGTTCTTTCCCGGCGGGCCGAGCGTGCACTCATGTAGGTGCGCTCCATATGTGCGAGGCGTGATGTGATTGGATGACGATCACATCACACGTCGACATTGTGCTTATACAACGCAGATCTCCAGTGACCGACTGTCATCCTCAATCCTTCCACCAAATTCACTGCAGCCTCCCATCCCAAATCTTCTTGAATCTTAGAGCTGTCAATGACAATGTCGCCGACATCGATGCGCTTGCGGTCATCCGGCCACTCGACTTGCTGCACGCGACCGGCACCGCAGGCAGCGACGATGCTCTCAGCTAGTTCCTTAACGCTCACCGAGCGGTCGTCACCCGCAAACCAGATCTTTCCGCGAGAATTCGCCTGAGCCGCCAGCGCAAGTGCAGTCACGGCATCTTGCACATAGAGAACACTGCGCAACTGCTCGCCGTCACCATAAATGGTGAGGGGCTGGTCATGCAGAGCCAGACCGATAAAGTAGTTGATGAAACCTAAATCGGGGCTGCTAATGTTAGCGCGCGGTCCATACACATTTGGCAGCCGCACTGAACTGACCGCCAGATCATAGGCACTGGCGTAAATGCGGCAGTAATGCTCAGCCACCGCCTTATTGGCAGAGTAGATGTCGACTGGTGCGACCGGATGCTCCTCGGTGATGGGGTTCGTGGTCATGGGGCCGATTTGCGTACTGGTACCAACATACACCATCCGCGCGCCGGGATGAAACCGGCGCAGCCCCTCCAAGATATTCAGCGTACCAATGCAGTTGACGGTAACATCGAGCTGCGGGTCGCGCATAGAATACGGATGCGAGGTATGCGCGGCACAATGGAAAAGAAATGCTGCGTGCTGCACCACGGAAGCAACCGCATCGAATTCGCAGATATCGGCCGAGACCAGTTCGAGGCTATCATCAATCCCCGCGATGTTGGCGATGTCACCCCCGGAGCGAGGGTCGAGCGAATCGATTATGACTACCTCCGCGCCGCCATCCACCAGAGAGTGCGCTAAGTTGCTGCCGATGAAACCCAATCCGCCGGTCACAACCACCCGCTGGCCGGCAAATCGCCTGAACACCTCACTGCTCACGTGAACTCTCCTCGAGCCGTTCGCGGTAGAAGCGAATGGTGTTTTGCACACCCTCGCTAAAACTCACGCGCGGATACCAGCCAGTCTCCGCGCGCAGCTTGCTGTTATCCGCGATGAAGTTGCCGACATCCATTTTCTTCTCCGCGGCCGGGAAGGGTACTCGCCGGATTTCAGCTTTTACCCCAATGACGGCACGCACCGCAGCCACTATCTGGGCAGTCATCTGCTGGAACTCCAGCCCGCTGCCCGAGCCGAACACATAGGCTTTTCCGGCCGCCCGCGGGGAGACGGCGGCTGCCAAGAACGCATCCACCACGTTCTGCACGTATGAATAGTCGCGCACGAAATTCCCCGGCTCGTAAATCGTCAGCGGTTCGCCGTTCATCGCGCGCCACAACATGAAGTTGAGTATGCCCCGACGCGGGTTATTCACCTGCTGCCGCTCTCCGAACACATTCGCCAGACGCAGCGTAGTGGTTTTCAACCCGTAATTTTCATGGTACACATAAAGGTACTTTTCGCAGGTGAGTTTGTGCGCGTCGTACAGGGTGAGGGGCCAATCGGGCTGCTCTTCCGCCACCGGCAGCCTGGCCGCGCGTCCAACTTGCGTGACTGTTCCCGGCATGACCACGGCGGCATCGGGGCATAGATGCCGGCAACCCTCCAGCAGCGCCAGCGTGACACCGCAATTCACCTGCAAATCGTACAGCGGGTCTTCCATGGCATGCAAATGACTGGTTTGCGCCGCCAGATGAAAGACGTAGTCTTGCCCCGGTAGCAGAGCACGCAGCGCCGACACGGCATTGTCCGCCGTGCTCATATCCACAAGTTCTACGCCCACTCGGTCGTTGACCAACGCGATATTGCCCTCTTTTTCCAGCGAGCGCGTCACCAGAATAACCTGACAGCCCAGCGAAACACAACGCAGCGCCAGATTGCTGCCGATGAAGCCCAACCCACCGGTAATCAACACTCGTCGCCCTGAAATAGCCGAAAAATCCATGCCACGTTTCCATCACCCAGCCGGATTCATGCAATCCGCGCCGTAGGTATATGCGTGATAAACTGGCCGCCCTGCTCGCGGAAGGTCTGCTCCTTGGAAGCAATTTCGTTCAAGTGATTCCACGCAAGCACAAAAGCATAATTCGGGTAGTCGGCTGCAAACCGGTCAATCGGCACAATGGGGATGTGCGTGCCGGGCGTGAAAAACCCGTGTTTCGAGGGGGTGTTATCACAGACGTATTCAAGCATCTGTGGCCCGATGCCACAGTAGTTCAAGATGACCGTGCCCTTTGAAGAAGCCGCATAGCCAACCACTCGGGCGCCATCGGCGTGCAACCCTCGCAGCAATTCTATCAGCGAGGCGCGCGATTGTTGCACACGCTCCGCGAAAGCCAAATAGGTCTGCAGCAACGTCAGCCCATATTCGCGCTCGGCCGCCAGCTGCGCCGTGACCGATGGCTCAACCGCACGGCTGCACGCCGACCGGCAGCCATAAACACGCATTGACCCGCCGTGCACCGGTATCGGTTCAACGCGGAAGATTCGCAGGCCGTGCTTTTCGAACAGCCGGCACAGAGAGGTCACGCTAAAGTAATACACATGCTCATCATAAATCTGGTCGTAGGCCAGCTGCGTCATGATTTCCAGCAGGTACGGGTCTTCAAAAATGAAGACACCCTCCGCATCGAGCAACGTCTCGAGGGCGCGCGCCACGCCGTTCTGGTCCGGGATGTGGCAGAGCACGTTCGCGCCGACCACCAGCTGCGCCGGCCCGTGCTCGGCGCGCAGACTGGCCGCCAGGTCCGTATTGAAGAATTCAGAGATGACGTGCAGCCCTTTCTCGCGCGCGGCCACGGCCACGTTTGCGGATGGTTCAATGCCAATCGCTCTGGGGCTATACGCGGCCAGTTTCTGCAGCAGAATGCCATCGTTAGCACCGATTTCCACGACCGGCAAGCGCTTATCGTACAGGATTTCCGCGCCGATTCTGCGCGCCAGTTTGTCGAAGTGCTCATCCATCACGCGCGAGATTGACGAAAAATAAGCATAATGATCATGGAAAAGCATGTTCGGATCGACGGCCTCCACCAGTTGTACCATCAGGCAAGACTCGCAAAAACCGGCTTGCAACCAAAAGGTATATTCCGGTTGCGACAGTTGCTCGCTCGAGAGAAAGGCGTTGGCAATGGGCATCGTCCCAAGGTCTAAGAAAGGCCGCAGAGTCGCCTCGCCGCAGATGCGGCAGCTCAGGCCGGCCGGGGATGATTTCAGCGCATTCATTTCGTTGGCGGTTACACTTTGTGCGGAATTATAACGCACGCTTCAGTGATGGAGCTCTGCGAGGCTCGAGTGCGGCTGCGCCACTTGCACCTCACTGGTTCAGTCGAGTCCACTCTGCGATGCGTTGTGCCACCGTGTCCACCGCGGCAGGCGTCAACTCTGGATACATAGGTAGGCTCAGGATTTCGTCAGCGGCGGCATCGCTGTGCGCGAGCTCTCCCGCGGTCGATATACGGCCGGCATACGCGGGCTGCCGGTGCACTGGCACGGGATAATGGATCGCGCTGTTGACGTCGAAATTACGTAAGTGCTCGCGCAGCGCGTCGCGCTGTTTAGTGCGAATCACAAACTGATGATACACATGTTTGACGTCTGGGCGCGCTGCCGGCAGCCCAATTTCTGCCCCCGCGAGCAGTTTCCGATAGCGGCGCGCGTGTAATCTGCGCCGGCCATTTTCGGAATGCAGGTGCGGCAATTTGGCGCGCAGAATGGCCGCCTGCAACGAGTCGAGACGGCTGTTGCCGCCCGGAGAATCACTGATGTACCGTTCACGCCAACCGTACTGGCGCAAGGCACGTACCTTTTTGGCCAGAGTGGCGTCGCCGCTCACCACCGCGCCGCCATCGCCGAGCGCGCCGAGATTCTTGGTTGGGTAAAAACTAAAGGCTGCCATCTGCCCCCACGCGCCGACGCTGCGCCCATCGATTGCAGCGCCATGCGCCTGAGCGCAATCTTCAACAACGTACAATCCGTACTCCTTGGCGAGCCGGCAAATGGAGGGCATATGAGCCGGCTGGCCATAAAGATGTACTGGCACCACCGCGCGCGGCCGCCCGGGGGGCGGGTCTCGTAATGCAGCCTGGAGACAGTTCGCGTCCATGGTGTAGCTATGCGGGTAAATATCCACCAGCACCGGCGTCGCGCCGGTGAGCTCAATCGCCGCCACGGTCGCCACCGCCGTGTGCGCGACGGTGAAGACCAGATCACCCGCGCCAACGCCGCACGCGCGCAGCGCCAGTTCAAGCGCGTCTGTGCCGGAGGCCACCCCCACAGCATGCGCAGCACCCACACTATCCGCAAACTCGCGCTCGAACGCAGCTACTTCTTCCCCAAGGATGTACCGGCCGCTGTCGAGAACGCGCCGCATGACCGCGTCAATCTCAACCCGATGGGCGCGATAGTTGGCGTGCGGGTCAGTCTGCGGTATCTGCGCCATTGTATGTGAAATGGATATTACGCCAGAGTAAGCGCAGCGGTCGCGTCAATCCAGAAACTCGCGCTGCCAGAGTTCGAGCATCAACAGTGCCCAGACGCGCATGTAAGGGCCGCGACCAGCCTCGAAATCACTGCACAGGCCCGCCACCGCATCCGCGTTGAAAAGGCCTCGGCACTGCACGGATTCCCGCGAGAGGGCTTCGGCTACCACCGGCTGCAGCTCGCCGCGCAGCCACGCCCCAACGGGCATGTAGAAGCCCTGCTTGCGCCGCCGCATGATTTCCACCGGCAGGAGATCAGTCAGCGCATCAGTCATCACCAGTTTCGTGCGCCCGCGGAGCGCGCCCATGGGCGAACGCCCCAGTTTCAAAGCCGCGGGGATTCGCGTTGCGAATTCGACCAGTTTGTGGTCTATCAACGGCACGCGCACTTCCAACGAGTGCGCCATGCTCATCGCGTCGGTGTCGCGCAGCAGCATGTGCGCCAGATATGATTTCAGTTCCAGCCGCGTCACCCTGACAATCGCATCACGCTCGCTCTCGACCACAAAGGGGCGCAGCAACTCGATGCTTGGACCGAATCCGTTGTGGCTCGCAGCAACACCATCCCGATAGAGCGCTGCCTTTGCAGCCTCGCTGAAGAGCGTGCGCGTGCGCAGATAGCGCGCGAGGAAACTGGCCTCCAGCCAGCCAGGGACCTCGGCGAGCGCGGCGCGGCCAGTGATGCGCGCCAGCTGCCGGGCGGCCGCGGCGGCTGCCACTTTTCCCACTCCGGGCAGGCGCTGCCACAATCTCCCCGCGCGTTGAGCTTGCAGCAGAAAGCGGTACTGGCGATACCCAGCAAAGAGCTCATCCCCGCCCAGACCGGAAAGCGCCACCTTGACATGCCGCGCGGTAGCGCGCGAGACAAGATAGGTGTTTAACCCGTCGCCGGTGGGTTGATCCATTGCACGCACAAAGTCGGGCAGCTCCGCGGCGACGTCGCGCCCGGAAATCACTACCTCATGATGCTCGGTATCGTAACGGCGCGCGATGATGCCGGCAAAACGGCGCTCGTCCATGCGCATGCCCTCTGCATGAAACCCGATAGAGAATGTCTTCAGACGCTCGCCGCTCAGGCGAGTCATCAGCGCGACCACAGCGGATGAATCCACGCCACCCGAGAGAAACGCGCCCACGGGCACATCCGCAATCATACGCAATCGAATCGATTCTTCCAGCAGCCGGCGGAGCTCGCCCCGCACTTCGGTCACATCATCCGCGGGAGAGAGCAAATCGCCGTTTTCCACGGCGGGCACATCCCAGTATTGGCGGACGGTCACCTTGCCACGTTCCCACGTCAGGCAGTGCCCCGGCAGCAGCGCGTGTACGCCCTGCAGCATTGTACGCGGGGGAGGCACCGCGTAGAAAGTCAAAAAATGGTGTAGCGCGTGAAAGTCCAGCGCCGGGGTTATTAGCCCGCTGCTCAACATGGCCTTCAGTTCGGATGCGAGCAGCAACCCCTCATCGCTCTCCGACCAATAGAGCGGTTTGATTCCGAGTCGGTCACGGACGGCAAACAAGCGCTGACAGGGAGTATCCCAGATAAGGAAGGCGAACATGCCCCGGAATCGGTGCACGCACTGCTCGCCCCATTGCGCGTAAGCGTTCAGAATTACTTCGGTATCGCTCTGCGAGTGGAAGTGATGCCCGCACTGCTCAAGTTCGGCGCGTATTTCGGCGAAGTTATAGACCTCGCCATTGTAGGTTATGGCAAGCCCGCGCTCGGAATGCAACATCGGCATGTGTCCGGCCGATGAGAGATCGACAATTGCAAGGCGCGTGTTTACCAGCGTCACGGGCGTCTGCGTGCTGTCCACCCAGACGCCACTGTCATCCGGTCCGCGATGGCGAATTGACCGCGCCACGCGCTCACCGAGTTCGCCGTCCGCCCGGCCAATCACCCCGAAGACACCGCACATTAGATTGTCGCCATCACAGCGCGGTACAAGCCCAGCGAATCTGCAACGGGCAGCTGAAGTAAGGCATCTCGACACGCAGCAGCATCCACGTGTTCGCCAGAAACACACCCACAACCAGAAGCGCCAGCACCACCCGCGTCACGCGAACAGGGAAAAGCTGCGCGAGGCCACCCACCGTCAAAAGCACCACCGGTGTGATTGCCGGCAGCACAAAACGCGCAGTGGCGTAAAAAAGGGGCGGAACCCATTCGGCAGAAACATCCATGCGCACAGCTCCAATCAGTAGATAGAATAGCGCTGCCAGCAGGAACGCAAACGCCACGCTGGCCGGCATCGCCTCCGGCATTGCAGCGCGATACCAGATGCGCCGCAGCCATCCCAGCCCCGCAAGCACAAGCACGCCCGCCACCACCCCGTAATGCCAGCGCGCCAGCCCCGGCCAGTCACCACCGACGAACGAGCCCCAGAAGGTGACGAAAATGGCGCGCAGCCCGGCAAGGTAGCCCGGGGCGGTGCGCTCAAAGTCATAATAGGAGAACAGTTGCCCGTCGAGCCGGTTCGCCCACGTGCTTGTGCCGTAATTATTGACGAACCATTTCAGACCGTCTGGCGCGTAGTTCCACGCCGCCTCGCCAGAGCCGTTCTTGAGCAGGTTCTCGAAGCGCACGCCACCCCATTCGCCCGCGGTCGCGGTAGCGTTGTCGTAGGCGGGTGGCTGCCCGTAAGCGAGAAAAGACCCCGTCACCAGCGTGATCCCGTCCCAGAGCACGGTAGCACCATCATTGCGCAAGCGTACACCCACATCGAGCACCTGCGCCGGAAGCTGAACCTCATTAGCCACGAACTGCCAGTCGCCGCTGGCCGTGAGCACTCTGCCCGGAAGAGTCCTCTCGAACCCGTTATCGGTATCCAGGATGACATCTGGTGTGTGAACAACGCTTCCGGCCGGCGCCTTCACCCACGCGCTCACGCTAAGCCGTTCGCCCCCCAGCCGGCGCGAGACACTCGCGGGGAGAAATTGCACCACACCGTGGTCGGGACCGTACAAAGTGGCGTACTCCGTCGAAATCGACGCGTTGCCCATCGGGGGCGGAATCGCTACACCATCTTTATCTATATCTCCCTCAATAACCTGCGTCGCCAATATAGCGCCCTTGCCATGAATCGTAGCTATCGCAGGATCACGCTCGAAATACCAGTGCGCCGAGCCAGAACGCGAGGAAGAAGCTGTCATCACGCCGATTGCAGCCACCAGAGTGGACAGACCGATTAGCGCAGCCAACAGCAGCCCGCGCCAGCGAAAACCAGCGCGCTGCAGCAGCAGCAGCGCGGCCACTGGCAATATGGCCAGCGCGGTAATTTTCGTATACATGGCCATCAGAATAGCTAGGCTGAGTCCTAACAACCTTGTGGCAGAAAAACCACGCAGATAGACAGCCACCGCCGCCCACAGCAGCAGGGCCACGGCCAGCAGCGCAGGGCCTTCTGTGGAAAGCGCGCTCATGATTACGTTCACTGAGGGCAGCAGCACTACCAGCACGGCCGCAGCCAGCGCAATCGTCCTATCGGCGAACAACGCACAGCCGAGGCGGTACACCACGCATGCTAGCGCCAGTCCCACCCCGAGCGCGGCCATGCGCCCGAGCAGCAAGCGCGAGTGCGTGTCGCTCACCGGCAGCAACAACTGCACGAGCCCGTGCAACAGATACACGCCGCTGCCACGTATTTCTCCGCTGCCGGCGGGCAAATCATCTGTGTTGCGCTCGCATCCCGAAGCGCCAATGCCGAGTGCGCACAAATCGTCACCCCGTGTCCCTAGAGCGGTCAATTCCACCGCAGAGAAACGCGGCTCCGGAATGCCCGCATACCGCGCTACCGCGCGCGCGCGCGCCAGCGAGCGCACAAAGTGAAACACCTCGTCGGGAAATCCGCCCAGATTATCCACCAGCGGCGTGGCAGTGGCGCGCAACCCGCCCATCAGCATGAAACTCACCACGATTGTCAGTACCGCGTAGATACGCGAGCGCTGCGCGAACGCTCGCCGGAACACACCTGCCCGCACCCGCTTACCGGGAGTTGCCACGGCGACAGCCTCTGCTTTAGCGCTCACCGGCGCGGACATGACGCAACCCGAGAAAACCTGTGCCCGAGAATATGGCCCCCATCCCAAGCACCGAGAGCGGAATGGCGCGCACCGGCCCCAGCAGCACCTCACCCACCGTTAGGGCGAGGCCAGCGGCTACCGCGGCCGCGCCGAAGCGGAGCGCGGTAGCTGCCCTAACCCGGGGCCAGCGCCGCACATAAGTGCCCAGCGCCGCGTTCAACGTCAGATGCACGAACACAATCGCGATGATACCATCGCGCAACCCGAGAAAGAAAGGC
>Ga0187827_10008943_pt1 | contig 10731 bp, 4 predicted proteins | sample ETNtaG_39_FD_167969 | JGI IMG/M metagenome (GOLD analysis project Ga0187827, IMG submission 167969) | Marine microbial and viral communities from oxygen minimum zone, Eastern Pacific Ocean - ETNP2014_SV_150_PacBio MetaG (Illumina Assembly) | ecosystem: Environmental > Aquatic > Marine > Hypoxic... | reverse complement strand
ATAAAATTGTTTGTTCTAATAAGAAAAAGATTCTTTCTCGCTCTTGTCATAGCAACGAAAAGTGCTTTCCATTCCTTCTCCCATGATCTATTAAAGAGATCATTTTTTGTATGCGCTTCATAAGATCTATCCAAAAATGGTATAATAACCGTATCAAACTGTATCCCTTTAGCACTCCAGTACGGCATCAATTTTGGGTTTTCATTTCTGAATGAAGGATTATCAGGTTCGTCTCTATTTTTTCCAGACCAATAAGTTTCTATATTATTACATCCTTTTTCTTTCAACCTTGATACAAATAATGATACTATTTCCCCTCTGGGTAATAAGATTCCGACTGTATTTATTCCTCTGTTATCAATAATATTTTTAACCATGTCTATTTCATTATTCGTTGAAAATCTTATTACTTTTCCAGATTGTTCATTATAGCAGGTAATATCTACACCCATCGCTTCTTCTTGAAACATTTCATAATAAAAATGATATGTAAGTTTCATTATTTGTTGTGGATTTCTATAAGTAAACTCAAGATTTTTTTCCTCAAGGCCAGGAAAAATAACGGACAGAATATTTTCATCAAAGTCTACATTGTATACACTCTGTTTGGTGTCACAACATATTGTAAATTTTGATCCCATTTTAGAAAAGAAATTTTTATACATAGATATAGAAAAATCCTGGCCTTCATCTATGATTACATGATCAAAATTGTAAGCTGCTGTAAGAGTACTTCTTTGATCATCTGACAGATCTTCTGGATCATACACTCTGAAACCTAAAGTTTTTTCCGTCATATCTTGCATTTGGTATACTTTAGTCTTGTTAAGCCCATACGTTTCTCTGGCCATTTTTGTGAAAGATGACAAAACATTATTAAAAACTATAAAAAGTACACTTTTACCATTATCCTCAAGTTGTTTTGCTCGCATAAGAGCCAGTATTGTCTTACCTGATCCTGCTGCACCCTTAATCATTAAATTTGTATCTAGGGCAAAATTATATACTCTTTTCTGCTCGATTGAAAGATCATCATTTTCATCAAGTTTCTCTAAATAAGGCATTTTTATATTTTTAACTATTTATCATAATTTAATGAAAATATCCTTTAACTCCATTCTCTAAATGTCCACAAATAAAAGCACGGTCAAGTAAACGATTACCAAATTCACAACTTGTTTCAGGTAGTAATAAACAATTATGGCAGGCAGCCATATTACACGAATCCGGGCCCTGTCCCTCACTGCTGATACATATTGGATCACTGGAACACCAACCAGTTTTTTCAAGTGCTAGCGTAAGAACAGGTTCCAGTTTTCCAGGATAACCCAATCTTACTAGCCCACCCATTGATCCTTCTGAATTACCTGATGCTGTATAAATTAATACCCCAGTCATTTTGCCGGGTTTGTAATATATCCTTTCCTTTAAAGAACTGCTTCCATAGCCACATTGATAAATAAGCTCATTAATTATCATATGGGCAAAGGAATGAATAAGGATAAAACCAGCATTAAGCTCAAATTCCGGTACTTTGAAATCAGCATACCTTTGAATAACGGGTATGCATCTTTCCTGAACTATTTTTTCTGACTGCCATTTCTTTAATTTATTATCGTCAAATTCTAGGAAAATACCTTCTCCTCTGTACCATACTGCCGGAAGCCAGTTCTTCGACTTAATCGACAGGTTTTTCTTTTTTGCAGGAATATCCCTGGGGTCATATTTAGCTCTTGAAAATCCGTAGAATGCTCTGGTTTCTTTTAATCGGTGAACGAGCCGGATGTTAGTAAAATTATCATTAATCAAATTATTATATTCACCAATCCCTGCAAGTTTAATAGACAGATCATCTCTGTTGGCGCTTTTTCCGCTTATTATAGCTTCATATTCTGCTATCCTAAAATCATCTTCATTGATTTCTTCTACTTCCACATCTTCGTCAGTGATGTCGACTATACCAATTTCCTGTTTTATATAAGCAAGTAATTTGTCCGATTCGATGCTATTACGCCCTGCTATCAAACTTATATATTCGATATCAGGTTTACCATTAATGAGTTCAGTCAAATTAGGATTGTCTCTCAGTACATCACCAAATTCCTGCATTCTCATTCCGTCAGGCAGATAAATAGAAGATTTAGTTAAAGTAAAATAAACATTTGTGGCACCTTTCTGTAATACAATCAGATCACTATTACAAGGATGTGAACCTCCATCTATTTCTCCTAACCATACCCTCTTACCATTACATTTTTCTATGTTTGAAAGGCTTTCTTTCTCAAATACCTGTCCCATTGACCTTGATTCTCCACAAATACATCTAATCCATATATCAGCAAGTTCTGTTGTAGAGCCTTCCATCCATCTAAGTTTACAATTGTTTTCTACAGGTTGATCTCCATGCACCCATCTTAAATATGGGAAATCATGCAGATGTCCATTTTCACATACGGCAATAAACCTTGTGGGAATCATGAAAGTCTTAAAACTGCCAGTACACTTTCGTCTATTTTTATAATTAGGCGCAGTACATTGAAGCCGTCTCGGCTGGTAGGGCCCAATCTTTTCCATATATCCACACCATGGACAATAGTGCCATAAGGGAAATCTGATAAATGGGATTTCAAGCCCATAATTTTGCTGATCTGAATCCCGGTCCCTGTAGTCCGGTGGCAGCCTGAAATGTGATACTCCAAGTCTTCTCTGAAGTCTTGCATCTTTAATAATAAATTCATGTACGCCACCACGGGCTGACTGGTAAACAGCATCCCATGCATCTAAACCCGCAATGACCAGAGACTCATCATTTGGAAAATCCATAATATGACCAATTCCCCAGGGCCCAATTAGTTGCGACTGTCTTATATTTCTTTCTGCTTTCATTCGGCAAACTCACTGTAGTCACGCTGTAAAATCATACCTCTGCACTCAGAATCAACATTTCGCAGACTTGTCGGTGTTTCAAATACCCATGTTTTAAGGCGATTGATAATTACCTTACCCGATGGATATAGTAATGGCCAACTGTCTTTATCTGATACACGACCGACCATATTACCATAAATAGTTGGATTATAATTTCTCCAGTGTTCAAGAATATCATTTAATCGTGCTATTGTATCATCGTATTCATCCGGATCAATTCTTTTAACACGGTTAACTATTATTGATACCGCCTCATCGACATTTTCTGGAAGACCGGTTGGATGTTCTCTTGCTTCAGAATATAAAGAACGACATAAACCAACCAGAACAGCATGAAGTGCCTTTTCCCTGACCGGCGTTGCAAAAGGTGTTACGCTCGAAGGTTCCACCATACTGTATAATGACTGATGACTATTTCTGAATTGCTCATAATGCGATCTGTCTCTTGGTTTGCTCACATTAAATAAAGTATAAACAAGCCCGGGTTTCCCTTTTTTCCTGCCAACCCTGCTGGTTGTCTGAATATATTCTGAAAAGCTTTTTGGTTGTCCGTTAACAACCATCAATCCTAATCTGCCTATGTCAAGTCCAACGGATATCATATTAGTGGCGAGACAGATATCAACAGGTCTTTTTCCTTTATCCTGATCCGGATATGTATATTCAAGACGTTCCAGAGATTTTACTATCTCATCACCGGGTGCCCTGCTTGTCAGTTCAAGTGATCGCAATATATCGGGACGACGTTTTTCTTTATCATAAACATTTCCAAATTTTCTAAATTGAATTTTTGGAATTTGTGACTTGATATCATCCCTGATGAGTGTTGCGGCTCCGCCAAGTTCTCTGAGGCTGTTAAAATAATACATTATTGTCCAGTATGGATCAATATCTGATTCTTGGGGAACATCAATAGTCTTTACAGCCTGCAGAAGAGAACTAACTAGTCTTACCTGTGCTGTTTTTGCTGAAGAATATGCTGATGGAAATACTCCGATATATTTTCTACTTTCATCAGACTCATTACTTTTTTTCCCAAAAAAGTTGTCATTTTCATCAAGGCCAGATGGCGGAAATAACCCTACTTGTTCATTATCACAATCATATAAGCACATAACCTGTTCTTTTGCTCTTGTAATGGTAGCTGTTGACGCAACAATTTTAGGTTTATACCCATCCCTTGTGCATAAACTTGACACAAGAGTTTCGTACATACCAACCATTGACCCGAGTGGTCCGGATATAAGGTGAAGTTCATCCTGAATGATCAATTCTGGCGGACTAAAATCTTTCCCTATACCAAAAATTCTATATGCATCAGATCGGTATGGTAATGAAGCAAATTTATCAACCGTCCCTATAATCAATGAGCAGGGATAATCATATATATCATCATCAATAACAGAAACAGGTAATCTGTTTTCAGTAGATGAAAATTCACAATCTTTGTCATCACATTGATATACGACACTGAATGAACCATTAGGAAGTCTGGTTTTCTTATATCCCTTTATGGCGTATGACCCTTCGTCAAATTTAACAGGGCCCATTCTTGATGCACACCAGGGACATTTTAGTAGGACAAACGGGTTTTTTGTGCTCGGTTTCATATGAAGATGATTCAGCATTTCGATTGCACCCGGGTACTTTTCCGATCCCTTTCGTCTGTTCGGAGTCGCAGCATTCCCTACCCATAAACCAATCGAGATTGGCTCGCCACCAAGATCATTATCACGCCTTATCTGTTCACATGCAGTGATCAGACTGGCCGCTCGTTGAAATTGCTGTGTGGTAAGCAATCTCAAAGTATATCTCATTAAGGTAACTGTTCCTGCATCATAAGGATTTTTTATTCTTCGGAGAAATATTGTAAATGCTGTAAGACCTAAATAAGCTTCTGTTTTCCCACCGCCAGTTGGGAACCACAGCGTATCGACAATATTTCTGTCACCGGAGTCAGGATAAGCCACACCTTTTATACATGCGAGGATAAAACCGATCTGAAATGAATACCAGTTTCCAAGCCAATCTTCAGGCCAGGTATTTTTTTCCTTTAAGTTAATTCTGGGTTGATCTTCCAGTTCTCCTTTTTCATTCCATTCCCTTGTCTTGTGACTATACCTAATTTGCTGAGTAAGAACTGCGAGGTTCATATACTGAAATGCCTTCCTAACCTTAGAATCCTTTTTAATTAGGCCAAGTCCATCTCTCATTCGTTTAAGATATGTCTTACATTCAGTTATATGTCTTTCAGCGGTAACTGTTAATTTTTTATCTATATTATTTTTTTCTTTTTCAAGTTCATTAATCCATTTCTTATATAGATTGATCAGCTCATCAATATTTTCCAATCCCTTTTTGAAATCCCCGTCACCGCTCAGATCAAACATTGACAGATCAAGATTCCCAAAACGTTTTCTTTTCGGCTTTATTGGAAAGGTCTCCACGACAGGCACAGTGCATGTGATCAATGATTTAGTAACCGCTCTACCATCATCAAGCTGTTTATATTCTCCCCAATTAACAGCGCAACCATGTCCGGTAGAAAAATAATAATGGTTTCTATAAAGCAGGTAATTGGACATTGCATCCTGATCCTCATGGTCTGTTATAACATATGGAATATTCATGAAAGGAAATCTGTCATCTTTTGCAACTACTTCCATTTCTACCTGGAAAAAACATTTATCATAATCAATAAATTCTTTTTCATTGTATAAATTGTTCACAAGACTGAAGGTAGTTAATTTCCCCCCTTCTTTCTCACCTCTGAAGACGATAACTACTTCAAGACCGATATCCTCCTGATTATGGATAATGTTCTTTTTCAGGGCAGTATTTTTAGCGGTTGGCAGCTCTTTAGAATTAATATTAATCTTCTGACTGACAGGCACTCTGTGATAGTTATTACGTCCTTCCCCTTTAATATATTTTCCACAGGAAACAATTAACTCAAGATCATCGTAGTCTTTGTTTAATAAAGAAGTAAAGCCAATTGCTGAAGGTAAATAGCTGTTTACCAGATTTAATATTTCATCATTGGAATCATTATCATCATCCCCACCAATGGTAAGATCTCCATCTTCCTTAGTTTTTGTAGTCAGTTCTTCTTCATCCTGATTGGCCGGGTTTGATTCATCAGCCATACTTCCTTCCAATTCACTATATGTTGTCTTTTGGGGAAATAAAACACCGGCCCCATACCGTTTTGTGGGCTTGGTATTTATAATTTCTTCACCATTCTCCTGTGTATGGCCCTCTATAGGATCCGGTCCTATAATTTCCTTTTCAATTTCCTCGATTATGAGGTCTCTTATTAACACAGAATCTTTATTCAATTTATATACTCTTTCTTCCTATTTTTATAAATCTTCTCTTGGGATGCGGAAATAAATATACTCAGTCCTACCCTTGCTCTTGACATAGCAATGTATAACAACTTCATACTGAATTCATTGCTAATATCATCAAAATCTGTAACGACGATAAAAGAATTTTCCATTCCTTTAAAAGAATGTATAGTGGAAAATGTTATACCTTTTCTATTTTTTTTATATAATAAGGAAATATCATTTAACGCAACTATACTATTGCCTGACAGAGTTAATCTTGATACTGCTGAATCCGAAAATACCCTTGGGCTTAAGATTGTGATATTTTTTGCTTTTACTCCCCCCTTAATTAAACTCTGAAGTTCATTTTTCAGTCTGTTATTCTGATCTGAATCATTATTATAAAAATTATATTTTACAGGAATACCCCTGTTATCTGGAAGGTCAAAAGGATTTTCATCAAAGCTGTTAAGCATCAGTGTCGATGAGGCGATTTCTCTGGTATTTCTGCAATTCTTCCGTAGTCGGTACCTTGCATATTTATCAGTTCTGTGATTAAGATACCCCAACAAATCATCCAGTGAAAGTTCGTTGAATATTGCCTGGTTAATAAAATCTCCGAAAAAATAATAATTACCTTTTCTAACACCACCAATCAGCAAATAATCAATGACTTCAAGATACTCAGGCCTGATAAGATCCTGACCTTCATCAATTATTACAACGTCATATTTCTTAAAATCCATTTTTTCAATAGACTCGAGGAAACGTACCGGCAGCTCATATTTAAAATATCCATCATCACGTAAAGTATCATGATCAATATCAAAAAATGATTCCATAAAACTGTGTAATGTCCCTACATCAATAAGGCCTGAGTTACAGTCATTTTTCAATTGCAGTTTTAGCCAGTCTCCAAGCATATGATTATAACATAACATCAAAACTCTGGCGCCCTTAAATATCAACCTCCTTGCAAGTTCAACTGCCAGCATAGTTTTACCCGTACCCGCTCCGCCTTCAATTAATACTCTGGGATTAATTTCAGTAATATCCAGACAGTCATACTGCTCAGTAGTTAACCTGACAATTTCCTCCTCAACTTCATCTGCAATAACCCTTGGGCTGATTGCAACATCAACATCGCCTCTTAGAAAATCCTTTAATTCAGCGGCATCTGTTTGATTTATCACGTAGGCATTTTGATGTTTTTTATGGAAAAGCTTGCACAGTTGTGATATATATTTTGAAATAGGGTTGTGAAACCCACTTTTATCCAATATCTGCCAGATTATTTCTTCGGGACCCCGTGCTTTGTATTTACACTGAGGAAAAATAACTCCCGTTCCAATCAGGCATTTGGAAAATTGTGAATTATTGCCAAACTCATCACTAATATATTTTTTCAGGCTGAAACCATTATCGCGTACCTGAACAAAAGGACTTTTATTCGTTTCAACAGTGGATCCATCGCGACCGGAATGGTAAAACATGCCAGACTTTTTATATACTCTGCCACCCTTTACCTCAAGGACAACAATACCTTTATCCGGAATGAGCACAAGAAAATCTATTTCACCGTACTTCCTTGGCAGATAATCATTAAGCATCAGAGAATGGAGGACAATCCAATCTCTGCATTCAGGATCATCATTAAACTTTTTAAATACCATTCTCTCAGCATTACTGCGAACTTCTTTTGATATCCTTGGTGGTATCATTATGGCCATTTACAATCCCTAATTCATAACCTTATTTATTATCATGGAGTCAATGCTTTCTATCGAACCAATATCAATTATCATCCGGATCTTAACCATACCATATCCAGGTATTTCCATATCTCTTTTACCAGTTTTTTCGAAATTATCTATTATGAGAGGTATCCATGATTGTAGCTCATTTCGAATTTTATTACCCGCCTGCTGGTGAGCCGATCTAACATGTCTGATTGCCAATTTTATCTGATCCTGAGGCTTATTTATGTCAGAACCACCCATTATATTTGAAATAATATCAATATCATCTAAATTCCTTGGGCCAATCAAATTTTCGGACATTATCCAATTCTTGATTGTAGCTGAATTTCTATTTAGACCTCCATCCTTCAATAACTTAACCAGACTCATAAGACCATTATTCTCCACGTAATTATACAGCGGTTTTTTCCAAAGGGCTGCTCGTTTAATCAGATATTCTTTTCCCGCATTCTTTAACATATCGTCAGCTATATATTTTATCATATCGTTATCAGAATCAAAAAACAATATCAAATCACCAATCTGGGTATTGTCAGTAGCTTTTATTGCAGTTTCATGATTTTGTGGATCAATTAGTATAAATTTGTGCGTAAGGGAAAAATATCCCACATTGCTGTCATCGAAAAGAATAAATTTTGATGGTATAAATTCATGGTTTCCATTATCCGTATCAAAGGTACTGTAACCCTTTGCATACTCATGAAATGTTAGTTCAATTGGATTGATATTTTCTTTTACCTCTTCGATATCTATATCAATTGCTGGCTTAAACTTTAGATTAATCCCGAGCATTTTTTCCCATCTTTCCTGATCATTAAAATCCCATAAAGTTTTATACATAAATGTCTCAAGATATTTCGAATATGATGCTTCATAGGGATAGATCAGTATAATAATATCCTTGATTTTCATACTCAGAGTAATCTTTTCCATCTGTTCCTTACCATACCATCCTGAAAAGATCGCTCGCTCAAAGTACCTATCACTATCCTTAAGCTCCCTTAAAGTCATGACTTCGACTCTATTACGATGTTTTCCTAGTGAATCGAGTAGTAACTGTTTATTCTCTAGCGCATGCACCATTAATACAATTTTCCCATCCTCGATATCATCAAGCAATGATATAACCCTTTCAATTTTATCATCAACTGAAAAATCTTTCGAGAAAAGACTTATTAAATCATTTATGACAGCTGCTGCTTCATCCTCTATTTCCTGTTTGATATACAGTTTTTGTGATGGCAACTTATCATTGAGGATATTATATAAGACATCAATCTGGTCCGAGTATTCTGGGGAAGTATTGATTAACCTTGTTATTATGTTGAATTTTGATATTAGCTGGTAATAAATAATTTTTAAATCGGTATTGGCATTTACCATTTCAAATCGAATACCTGCCAATTTTTCCCTTATAGATCCAATATTACCATCTTCACACTTGCAATAATGAATTTTCAAATCATTTAACATTGCTATTGATGTACTTAGCCTGGACAGTGTCTCATTATGAGATTGATCAATGGGTTTCTCACTAATCATTTCAGGAATAAATCTCCACTCGATTATTCTTCCTCTTATATGTTCTTCATCCAATGGTGATCTATTGTAATTGCTTAACAAAACAACGGGGATACTGCTTTCAAACAATTCCATTAATTCCGTGGTCTGTCTTTCAATGCCAATATTACCATTGATAATTACAGCTCCGATTTCAGATTCAAAATTATTATTGAATTCAAGAACTGAGTAGATATTATTTGCAATTAGTAATGAGTTTATACCCTCATATCTCTTCCACATATCTTTTTCAATACCATTTCTGTCAATTTTCCCAACAGAAAAAATATTTCTAATTATATAATCATTTAATTCTGCATTTCTGCAAAAGTCAGTCATGGAAGATATCTGATCAATGAAAACAATAGTTTTATTAAAAAACTCTCTTCTTCCATGAGTAAAAATACCTAATACTTCATCAACCGGGCATTCGGGAGCATTCTCCATCAATCTTTTTAATTCTGTTTTCGTGCACCGCTGCACATTATGATCATCAACCGTATTGATTCTTATCTGTTTGTTTACTCTTATGGGGGTAATACCATCCCTGCAATGCAGCCATACAAGTTTGTTTTTTATTGAAATCGGCTGGGCATAATATTTGTTATTAAAACAGATCATTTCCCCAAGTAAATTATCTATCGTGATTGGATTATTCTTATATTCCTTTATTAAGGAATTAAGAGTAGTAATTACTGCAAACCATCTGGATAATTCATCAACTGCAGGCATTCTGAATACAAGTTTACCAGCGTGCTGCTTTTCCAAACATGTTTCCGATAAAAAAGACATAAATGTAAGTATATCAATATTTTTCTTTGGGTTTTTTAATGGTGATTTATAATTAAAATTTCTACTGAAATTATCTTCAGATATTAAGTTTGTTAGTTTTTTTATTAACATATTATCCAGATTACAAAAGTTCTTTTTCCTTTACAATCAATTTTACTTGTCATGATACTCTATATCGTATATTTTTGTCGCGTATTTAGTTACTTGTTTTCTTTTTGTCATGACTTCTATTTTCTTCCAGTATGATCCCGAGGCGTTTCATTTATTATGCTTCTCCAAGTTCAAAGACTTGGTTTCCAGCGATTTTAATTAATTCTTCTTCTATTTCAAGCCAAATATTAGTGTTCTCTAAAAGCTCA
>Ga0187827_10008942_pt1 | contig 10731 bp, 9 predicted proteins | sample ETNtaG_39_FD_167969 | JGI IMG/M metagenome (GOLD analysis project Ga0187827, IMG submission 167969) | Marine microbial and viral communities from oxygen minimum zone, Eastern Pacific Ocean - ETNP2014_SV_150_PacBio MetaG (Illumina Assembly) | ecosystem: Environmental > Aquatic > Marine > Hypoxic... | reverse complement strand
GGACGTGCCGCCACCGAAGTAAATGCTCGCCAGCTCGGCACCGGCGAAGTGGTCGCGGAACAGGTCGCCTTCGCGCTCGAGATACCCGAGATACTCGTCGAGCTGACGCCGACCCGTGTAGATTTCGGTGGGAAACAGACAGAACCCGCATCGGTCAGGTTCGGTCGGCAGGCAGTACGGGGTGCCAACATAGAGATTGACGCGCTTGCGGATTTCCTGGTTCGTCCGGGCACGGGTCCGCAGGACCTCGTCCATCTTCATGGCGATGTCCGGATCGAGCCAGTGCACGGGTGACGGGTGGCCGTGGAGCACTTTGTTGCTCTGCCGGCGCCGCCGGTGTTTCTCCACGAAGGCGTGAACCGCCCGCACGTCGCGCATGTGAGGGGCCGATCGAATTGGCGATGTTGTAGACGCTCGGGTGGGCGGGCGGCGCACGCTCCGCCCGCGTGAACCTTGGATTGTCGACCGGACGCCGCAGGTTGTCAACCCAGGGTGCCAGCGTCGGGGGCGGGGCTGCTAACGGACCTTCGCCAGGACCGCGTGCTGGTAGTTGAATTCGACTCGTGCGGGTCGAGCCGGGAGCGGCAGCTCGACCACGACCTCCTCCGCATCAACCCAGATCTGCTGTGTCATCGGAGGGTGATCAGCGAAAGTCACTCGGATGGGCACCGGCATCTTGAAGCCGTCGGAGACGTCGTCTTGCCGGATGCGTCCATGCAAGACGAATGGTGACGGGCTGTCGGCGATTGCGGTCACGTCCAGCTCCGGGCGGTAGGTCGGCACCTCGACGCCGTAGACCCACTGGTCGAAGAACCAGTCCATCGGCTCGCCAAATGCGCGCTCGACCGCTGCTTCGAAAGACTGGGTCGACATGACGCCGCGCACATGGTCTGTGGCGTAGGTGCGCATCAGCTCCCGGAACCGCTCGTCGTTACCGGTCGTCGGATCGAGGAGCATCGACCGAAGCATGTGCAACACGTAGGCGCCCTTCTCGTAGACGAGGACGCGATAGTCGAACGGCGTGTCGGTGGTGTTCAGGCGGTACCCGGCCACCAGCGCGCCCGAATCGTGCCCGTCACTGCGGCGAAGGGCCAGCGGGTTGAATCCGTAGTGGCGGAGTCCGAGACCCTGACCGACCTGTCCCTCGCCGAGCACGTCGAGCCGCCAGGCGTCGATCATGTTCAAAAACTCGTCCGGCTTGTCCAGTCCGTGGAGCATGAAGAGCGCCGCAGCGTAATTGGCGAAGCCTTCCGTCATCCACTGGTCGCGGTAATGCCGCCAGTCGATCGCGGCGCCCCACCACTGGTGGGCCACTTCGTGCGCCCGGAACAGCTCCGATTCGCCGGTGTGCAGCTCGCCAAACGCCTGATACGACAGGAGCAGCAGACCTGGGAACGCCTGCCCGCTCAGCGTCGGGGTCTCGGTAACAAGCAATGTTTGGAACGGATACGGTCCGAAGTACTCGGTGAACAAACGGATCGATGCGGTGAGGTCGCCGACCGTCTTCTCGCGGTTACCCGGCGCGAAGCCCAGGTGGTTGTCGTTGCCGTAGACCGACACGGCGGGCGGTGTGGTGCCCTCGACCTCGGTGATGTCGAACCGGCCGTAATGGAACGCCATGCTACGCACCGGCTCGCTCGTGACCCACCGCAAGATCCGGGTGTCCTCCTCCACGTGTTCCCCAGCCAGCGTGCCGGCGCTTGCGACCCGGTAGCGCTCTGGCACGCGAAAGGTCAGGTCGAGCCGGCTGGTACGGGTGTCGGGGTGTCTGGGGCGCCAGTACAGCGTGTCCTTGAGCAAGAAGTCCTTGCTTTGGCGGAGCCGCTCGACCAGCTCGCCTTCATAGGCCAGCTCGAGGATGAAGCGCTCGCCGGCCGCTACCATGCGTGGCAGTGTTACCGTCACCCACGGCTCGAATCGGTCGTCCTCGAGCAAGCGGTCGTGTCGCTCCTGCACGAAGTGGATTCGCTCGCCGGAAAGCGCGATCGGCTCGTCCGGCTCGGTGGCGACCGCCGTGTCTCCAGCCTCAGGGACAGTGAACAGCGCGGCATCGGGCGATCCGTCGCTCGTGTCGGGTCGCCAGCGTGCGTCGGTGATTTCGAGCACCTGGCTGATCCGGAGACGCAGCCCGCGCGTCGGCTCGAGCGGCTCGACCAGTAGCGCCGCGGCACCCCGAGTGTCGCCGTTACCTTCGAGCGCCAGGTCTACCTGGGCGCGTGGCACCGCGACCCGCGCAGCCCAGCCTTCCTCTTGCGGCGCCAACGGCCTGGGCGACAGTCCGAGCGCGGCGCCGGTCACGTCGTCTTCATCTTCATCGAGCGACTCCGGGTCGACGTCGAATCCGTCCAGCACGGTGCTCTGGTGTGCCGGTCCGTAGTCGCTCAGGATGTCGAAGCTCATCCAGGTATCGAGAATCTGCCGTCGCCGGTCGAATCGAGTCAGCCGGACCTCTTCGAGGTCGTTGGGCTCGACCTCGATGGTCACCCAGCCATGATCCGCGCTGTCGATGTCTGCCAGCACATACGCGCGGCCCAACGGGAGCGCGTCCGCCTGCCGTCGAAGCAGATCCTCGAGCACGCGGCTGTCCGGGTTGTCGAGCTGCTGTTCGAGCCGGTCCTGTCGTCGGTTTTCCAGGAGATCGTTGGCCCTGTCGGTATTCTGCTCCGGTGCTGGTGTGGCCATCCGCCGCAGCCGGTCGGCCGTATCGTCGGTGAAGCGCAGGAGCAATCGGTCGAACTCTTCGTCGAGGTGATGCTCATCAGTCAGCTTTTCCAGCTGGTGGTGCTCTCCGGCGTCTGGCGGGTACGCGCGTAGGACGCCGTCACCCAGAAAGACCGCTGCCGAGACCGTGCCGCCGATCTCGGGGCCCAGATACAGCTGGCCGTCGGTCAGCGCGAGCTCGAAGCGGTCGAGCCGCAGACGTCGGTCGCGAATCTGCCCGGCATGTGTCACCTTGGCGTCTCGCAGCTGCTCATAGAGCGGCGAGGGACCGAGCCCGTCGTCAGCGCCACTGTCTTGGGCCGGTGCGCCCCCCGCAATGGGGCCAGCGGCGACCAGCCAGGCCGCAAGCAGGAGTGAGCCGCCGGCCACATGGGCGATCGACCCACGGGCTGCTGGTAGCATGGCGGTCAGCTTATCACCCCCCGGTCGAGGGATTGTCCTCGGGCGGCCAAAGCCAATTGCCTATAGCCCAAGGCTGTGACGGTAGGCCCAGCGATGACATGACCGAGACACACGAATTCGGCCGAACAGGTGTGCAAGTTCCCGTCATCGGCCAGGGGACCTGGAATGTCGGGGACGACCCCGCGTCCGAGGCGCGTGAGGTGGCGGCGATACGCGTGGGCCTCGACCTGGGTCTGACGCATGTCGATACCGCCGAGATGTATGGCGACGGCCGGTCCGAGCGGGTCGTCGGGCGGGCGATTGCGCGTCGCCGAGCGGTGCTTGAGCACCGAGCGGCTCGCCTGCAATCAGGTGCTGTATCACGCCGGGTCGCGAGGGATCGAGACCGAGATCGTGCCGTACTGCAGACGGAAAGGCATTGCGGTGGTCGGGTATTCGCCGTTCGCCCAGGGGGCGTTTCCGCCCCGCGACCGTCGTCAGCGGGAGGTGCTGGAGGCGATTGGCGAGACCCACGGAAAGACCCCGCGGCAGGTGGCGCTTCGATTCCTGACCAGCGAGGATGGTGTCTTCGCGATTCCGAAGGCGACCCGGGTCGAACACGTGCGCGAGAACGCTGCTGGTGCCGGCTGGGCCCTCTCGCCGTCGGACCTGACCGCGATCAACGAGGCATTCGGGGTGCCACCGAGTGGGACGCCGCTCGAGACCGCGTGAGCGGCACGCGGAGATCTTCAGCTCAGAATGACCTCGATTGCGATGCCTGCTTTCTCCGAGGCCACGAGTAGCTCGATCGCGTCATCGCCCGCTTTCGACCGTGGAGCCCCATCCTCGGCCCTAGCCATCGGCAGGCCGCAGGATACGGTGATCCCGTGCTCGGAGAGGCCATGTTGCAGCCGTCCCGCAATGATGTTGGCCAGCTCGGCGAGCGTCGATAGGACATCTTCCTCTTTTGCTCTGTCGGGCTTGACCCCCAGCACGGTCGCCGCTATCTGTCGAGCAGAATCGAGCGCACAGCGCACCTCGAGTTTCAGCGTCAGGCCGTCCTCGTCTCGCGTGATGGTCACCGCGGCGATTCGCTGCGGTCCCATGCGGTCTTGAGCGGTCGCGGGGCGAACAACCAGATGCGTTTTCAGCATCATGCCGGAGACCTGTTCCACCGCCGAATGCAGGTTCTCTTCGAGCGCGGGATAGGCCTGAAGCATCGTGCTGGTCGGCTCAGAAGAGCCGAAGAAGCCACCGGCCTGCTCCAAGAACGCCTCCGGCACGTACGTCCGAAGCACCGCTCCGTTCCAGCTCGTGTTCCGGCGAGCCGTCTCGAGGTCCTCCTCCGCGACGACCCCGATGAGCAGGCTGTCGAACATCGCGGGGATGCGCCGGAGCTCGGCGACTAGCAGATCCCTGTGCAGCATGCCGAGTTCCTCGCCAATAAACACCGCTTCCGGTGCGGCTTGGTGACACTTTTTCAGCGCTTGAACCCCAGAGTTGACCGGGACGACGATCGCCTTGCCACCGAGCGTGTCGGCGAAGAGGTTCCGGAAATCGGCACTTCCGTCCACGACCATTACCGTCGCGTCCGGGCGCAGGGTGCTTTCGCCGTTCTCGGAATGGCCTCGCCCGCCGTTGGACTTTCCGGTGGCAGCGATCAGCCGAGCCAGGCGGGCGCCGGCCAGCGTCGCTTCCAGCGGCTTGATCAGGTAGTCGCTGATTCCGAGCTCGGCGAGTTTCCGCACAGCGGCTTCGTCCCGCTGTCTCGTCATGATGAGGACTGGCAGAGACTCGTGCTCGGGAGCGCGTCGAACCGCCTCGAGAACCTGAAACCCGTCGATGACCGGGAGCTCCGGGTCGAGGAGCATGAAGCCGAACTGCTTCTCTGACAGCTGATCGAGCGCGTCGAGACCGTTGTCGACTTCGGTGATGTCGCATCCGAAGTCTCGAACGAGGATCCGCCGGACCATGACGCGGGCCACCGCATCGCCATCTACCACCAGAGCGCTCATCGACACTTCCGGACTCCTCCGACGAGAGAATTTATTCGTCGCCTCTGCCGATTGCGGTCACGAGTCATGCCACAGAGGAGGAGGTCGAAAGGGGGGGATCTGCCCCCATCACCTCCGCGGACCGGACGCCCTCCGGGGCCACGGGCAGCCGGACCACCGCCGTGATGCCCCCATCGGCGGAAAACGCGGTGTTCCCGCCGAGCTGCGTGGCGAGTTTCTCGACAAGCCGGATGCCTAGCCCGTCGAGGTCAAGGCTCTGGGCTGTTCCGGCACCGTCATCACGCACAGCCAGCTCCCAGGTGTTCGGTCCATTCCGGTGGAGGGACACCCCGATCGTGCCCGACCGGTCTCCTGGAAAGGCATGCTTGAGCCCGTTGGTCACCAGCTCGCTCACGATCAGACCGCACCGCAACGCCACAGTGGGCGCGGCACTCAGTGGCTCGACGTCGAGGACGACCGCCACGCCGAGTCGGTCCGCCTCATAGCGGCTCCGGAGCCGTCGCGTCACTCTCGCCAAATAGTGGCTGAGGTTGACTGACTCCAGAGTATCGGAAGTGCTGAGTGCCTCGTGGACAGAGGTGATCGCGCCGATGCGATTCTGGATTTCAGATAGCTCCTCCAACACAGGCACGTTGCCGTCCAGGCGCTGTTGCTGCAGCTTGACCAGGTCACTGAGGATCCGAAAGTGGTCGGTGACGTGATGGTGTACGTCGTTGAGTTGGGACGCCTGGTTCTCGAGCTGAACTCTGGCAGTCTTGAGCCTCTGCCCGACTTCGGCGCGCAGCTCGTCTTCGAGCCTCCGCCGGCCGCTCACGTCGCGGACGATACAAATGATGAGCCCGTTCTTGCCGTCGACCGGGGTCAGCGAGATCTCGACTGGTAGCTCGCGGCCGTCCTTGGCGCGGGCAATGAGGTCCAGGCCGGTGGTTCCCATGCGACGCGCTTTCGGCGCCGCGCCGTAAGCGCTGCGCTGCTTGGCGTGGGCGTGGCGAAACGCTTCTGGCAGGAGCACATCGACGGACTGACCGACGAGCTCGCATGGCGCGTGGCCGAAGAGCCGCTCGGCTTCATCGTTGATCAGCGCGATTGTCCCATCCCGCTTGACCATGATGATCGCGTCCGGGGCGTTCTCGACGAGCTGGCGGAACCAGTTCGCACTCGTCCGAAGCGCCTCCCCTGCCCGTTTGCGCTCCAGCGCGTTGGCCAGGAGGTGGGCCACGACACGGAGTCGCTGAAGCTGAACCTCAGACCAGCGCTGCTCGGTTCGTGTGACCGCCACCGTGAGGCATCCGAGACTGAGGCCGTCACGCCAGCACCAGGCGTCGGGCTACATATGAACTTCGCTCTCTCTTAACAAGTGGAACGGCCGCAGGGGGCGGGTCAGTCGGTCGGCCTTCGCGACCAAATTGCAGAGGAGCTCACGCCTGCCGCTCTCAATGAAGCGCAACGCCTCGCTCGCGAATGGGAGGCCGCGCACCCGCGTGAGCCGCATTGAACCTCCTGCCAGCCAGCAGTAGGATCGGCGTCGATACTGACAACGTCATAATCTGAGAGAACCGATCACGTACGACACACGGATCGTTGCGGCCACCACCAATGGACGCATCGAAGGAGAGAGACCATGAGCAAAGAGAATCTCGAACAGTTCATGACACGGGTCGCCTCAAGTGAAGACCTGCAGGCGAAGCTGGGTGAGGAAATCACCGCAGATGCCTTGGTCGCCTTGGGCGCAGCGCATGGTTGCGAGTTTTCGATTGAGGATCTACAGGCGAGCGCTGAGTTGAGTGATGGGGAGTTGGAACGGGTCGCAGGCGGAGTACTTGCTGATGGCGCTGTGCGTAATAAAGGGTCAGTCACGCAAAGCGGACGATTCACACTTTCTGTTAAGTCTCCCTCAAATGTTGTCTCGATTACGGCCACCGCCAGCGACAACTGTGCCACTAATTGAATACACCCTCATTCTGCTTGGTTGCCATCGTCTGTGCTCCTTGCAAAGTTCGCCTGCGGCTCATCCGCAGTTGATGGTGTCAGTGTAGGCAGTCGCGGACCGGTTCACCATGACGTAGCGCACAGAGCCTCTGTGGAATTGGTCACAGAGTGCCGACAGCGCCTCGCCCGCGAGTGGGCCGCCGCGCACCCGCGTGAGCCGTAAGCCTGTCCCGTTAAAGCGCCAACCGCCAAGCGCTGTGTCAGACATGTCTATCTAATCAACCAGGAGATTAAAGATTATGCCGAAAGCAACACTGGTCTCGATGGGAACAATTACCGCTAAGCTCGGTGACATGGTTGAGGTCGGGGCGGGCCCAAAGGGCACACGACTCGTCGTCGATGTGCCTGAAATAAAACTCGAAAGTGACCGCGTAAACGCCACGCTCGCAACGAATGACGCTGCCGATTGGTTAACGATGAGTGGAGAGGACGGAAAACTTGGAGCGCTCGACGTTCGTTTTACTCTGAGAACCGACGACGGAGCAATCATTTACGTGGAATATGGTGGCCGTGCCGACTTCTCTACGGGACTAGTCGCGTCCGCCCCAACATTTCAGACTAGCGATTCACGCTACAAGTGGCTTAACCGGATCCAAGCTATCGGTGCTGGCCACGCCAACTTTGAGACCGGTGTGTTGGTATACCACCTCTACGAGGTTAAGGTCACTACCGACTAAAGAATTAACGACTGGGTTTTTGAGCTGTCGTCATCGAAAGATGATTCGCACTTGCTGTGGCGCTTCTTGTGCTTCAGCTTAATGACGCCACCGAGTTGACGTGGGAGCGGCACACGGGGTCGTACGGGCCACGTCCGGCGGAAGAGCAGGAGCCGGAGACCGCTGGCAAGGATTCACTCGCGTTCATTGTGGCTCGGCACGAGCGAGCCCAGCACTTCGCTTGCGCGTGGCTCGCCGCGCACCCGCGTGAGCCGTAAGCCTCGTCTCCGCTGAACCCAGACTATCGACGGACTGTCAGCACGCGTTGTGCTGCATGGCTGGACTGCGGTCTCAGATGGCCGTGGTGCACTGGGGTGTTCGCGGACTGGCCACAAACTGCCCAAAGAGGAGCTCCCCGAGGTGATCAATAGCCCGGGTACCGCTCCCACCAGTGGTCACTCATGCTCTCCTCATCACACGACTGGACATCGACGAGGTCGTCGGCGAGCGTCACGATGAGCCCCCGCAACTCAACGTCTCCAAGCAGGTCGCCCGGAAGCGCCTCCACGCCGTGCAGTGCGCCGAGCAGGCTTCCAGCAATCGCACCCGTGCTGTCGCTGTCGCCAGAGTGGTTCACCGCGAGAAGCAGCGCACTCCGAACGTCGTCGGCCGCAAGGGCGGCGTAGACCCCCATCGCCAAGGCCTCTTCGGCAACCCACCCTTGGCCGAGCGTCTCCATTCGCTCTGCCGAGGGTGCGCCTGCGTCGCGATCGACGAGGTCCAACGCTGCGCGGAGCGCGCGGAGCGTTTCCTCGTGCCCGTCGTGCTGCAGCAGTACATCGAGCAGTTCCTCGCACGCGGGGCGCAATGCGAGACCGTCGATCAGGCGGCGCACGAGGAAGGCCATCGCTCCCGACGACACGTATCCGGTGACGTGGCTGTGCGTGAGTGCCGCGACCTCGCATCCGAACTCGAACGCCCCCCAAGAGTCCAGCCTGTACAAACCGACCGGCGCGACGCGCATCACGCCACCGCACCCCTTGCTGTCGTTGAGGTGTTCCTCAGGCGTACCCATCCGCCCGGTCGCGAGAGCACTGATGCAGGTGTTGCCCGGCGCACGGCGCGCGTGGAGTGCGCGTTCCCCAATCAGCCATCCGGAGGTGAGCGACTCGTCCTCGCTGTCGGCAAGCTCGCCCTGCGTCACGAGCCACCGACGATAGGCGTGCCAGACGACACCGGGCGGAGAACAGATCCCCTTGAGCGTGCCTCGCACGACGGCCCGGATTGTCCCCTCCACCGTGAAGAGCGTCATCTGCGTGTCGTCCGTGATCGCGCCTCGGCGCTCGTACGCAGTCTCGTAGCCGGTCACGCCGCTCGGTCCGAAGTGCGATCGAATCTCGGATAGCCCCATGAACTCGATTGGCGCACCGAGCGCATCTCCGATCGCGCCGCCCAGGAGGCAGCCGCGAACGCGTGATCGGTACACCGCGTCCTGTGGCAGCGTGGTCGGCGCGAGCCACTCGCGTACAGCATGCTCCTGCGAAGGAAGTGGGCGGCCCCCGTACCTGCTTGCTGCGAGCCATTCGATGGCTTGGTCGAGCGTGAAGGCCGAGTGCGTCGCGACGTAGGCAGCGAGCACGGCAGCGGTCCGCTCCTGACCGGCGCGGCAATGGACGAAGATCCGTGAACCGTCCTGTTCAGCGACACGGGCCATCCAACGTACGGACACATCGAGCGCCCCCGCGGACGGCGCGCCTCCGTCGGTCACGGGCGCGTGCAGTCGCTTGATACCCAGCACGCCCAACGCCTCGACCGCCGCGCGCCCGAATCGGCCCGGCGTCTCCCACTCATGCCGTTCACGCAGATCGACCACATGCGTCACCCCGACATCGACGAGCCCCTGCGCGTCAATCGCCGAGAGCGGATTGCGCCCGGCGAGCAGTCGATCGTCCAGTTCGTGAATCTCGAAACGCTGCAATCCAGGTGTGGAATAGATGCGGTCGTGGTCAGTTCGCGACATCTTGCTCTCCAAAGTTTATACACTGTGCCCGCCGCCTCGCTCGCGAGTGGGACGCCGCGCACCCGCGTGAGCCGTAAGCCCCGCATTGAACCCCCTGCTAGCCAGCGGTAGGGTGGCCCCATCAACGTTCCGCCCCTATACTTCAGGCATGGACGGCAAGGACTATATCCATTTGCGGCTACGGAGGAGAGCCGCGGCCGCGACGGATCCCGAAGTACGTCCGGGTGAGGTCGTGAACGGCTACCGAACAACCTTGAGGAGGTGACTGATGCATCGTTTTATCCCATGCTGCCTGGTGCTGCTCCTGCTGGCCGGGTCTCCCGCTCTCGCTCAGGAGGGTGGCTCGACCATCATCCCCAAGCGCGAGGTGAACGAAGTGCTGTTGCGGGGTCTGGACAATCTGGCCGGCGGCGGGGCCGTCAGCGACATCGTGGTCAGGCACCTGGATGTGGGCGACGAAAATATGGGTGTCTCGGTGGTGCAGCGGAGCAAGGTGGAGGTACGGGACACCATCACCGGTATTGCCCATCCGGACCTGGACGAGATCTACTACATCGTCTCCGGTACCGGCACCATGGTGACCGGCGGTGAATTCGTCGACAAGCAGTCCAACGTCAGTCGCCTGCTGGGCCCGATGGATCGCGGAGAACTCCGTGGGGGTGTGTTGCAGTTTGTCGAACCAGGGGACATCGCCATCATCCCCAAGGGTATGCCCCACGGCTGGCACAAGATCGACACCGATGCCATCAGCTACATCATCTTCCGCGGCGACCCCAACAAAGTGATGGACGTCAAGACCCACTAGCGACGTGTCGTCAGACGGGTTCTGTCAACTTAGCGGAAGCGAGCTGGGTTCTCGGTCGGGTCGGACCTGGGTTACGGGGTCACGAAGCACACGTCACCGCGTTCCACTCGGCGAACGCTCGGGTGCGGAGCACGCGGTGATGGG
>Ga0187827_10008941_pt1 | contig 10731 bp, 10 predicted proteins | sample ETNtaG_39_FD_167969 | JGI IMG/M metagenome (GOLD analysis project Ga0187827, IMG submission 167969) | Marine microbial and viral communities from oxygen minimum zone, Eastern Pacific Ocean - ETNP2014_SV_150_PacBio MetaG (Illumina Assembly) | ecosystem: Environmental > Aquatic > Marine > Hypoxic... | reverse complement strand
TTGAAGCAAATAGTTAAGGAAATGATAGATGCGCAATAACGATTTTTCACGGAATACCAGCAATTCAATACGAATTGAATAAGAACTATCTCAATGGAGAAAAACAAAAGAAAATGCATGAAATGTTTGGGGATGGGCTCCACGTGCTGGAAAGGTAAGAACAAATCGAAGAGTGCAGTATTTTTTTAAATTGATAAATATGAATTATGACTGTGAAATATTGGAAATTGGTTGCGGTACCGGTCTAGTTACAGAAAAAGTGATGCAAGAATAACGCAGCATTATAAAAAAACTTAAACGGTACAGTTCCAGAGACATTAAAATATTTCTATGATTTTTTGCACCCAAGTGTACCTGCCTTCCTCACTGGGCTCGTAGAGAAAATTGGTATATTCATCGAGAAAGTTCCTCTTAATTAGAGAAATAGCCGGATCTTTAATTATTTATGGGGCAAAAAAATAACACTGTACTACTAACCAGCAAAGCTTTATTCTTTTGCAAAGCTTTTGGTTGTAGCGAAGCTGGGCTATGATAAAAGGGATTTTGTGAAAATAATTGAGTGGATTAAATTACCTGAAGTAAAAAGCATTAATGACTTAGATGCCCCTTCAACTACTGCTTTGCATTCAAAGATTATTCGAAAAAAGCCATACCTGAGAAAATTATATGTTGAGTTTTATAATCAATTCAAAAAATCGATTTCAGGCGATATAAAGACAAAAGTTGTTGTGGAATTAGGAAGTGGTGGAGGCTTTATTAAGGAAGTTATGCCCCATACTATCACTTCTGATATTGCTAGTTCAAAGAACATAGATGTGCAGTTTTCAGGCTTGAATATTCCTTTTCATAGCAATAAAGTTGATGCCTTTGTTATGTTTGATGTGTTGCACCATATTAGCAATGTAAGTTCCTTTTTTAAGGAACTTGATAGATGCTTAAAAGTTTCGGGGAAAATAATTATGATTGAACCTGCAAAAACTTTATGGAGTTCATTCATTTACAAAAACTTCCATCATGAACCCTTTGACCCGTCTGGAGGATGGGGTTTTCAGAAAGGCGGTAGGCTTTCTTCTGCAAATGGAGCAATTCCCTGGATTGTCTTTTGCCGGGACAAACAGCGATTTGAAAGGGATTTTCCTTCAATAAAAATTTTGAAATTGAAGAACCATACTCCTTTTCGGTATTTAATAAGTGGTGGCGTTTCCATGAGACAATTGCTCCCATCATTTACCTATAATATCGTTAAATGCATTGAAATAATAGTATCACCGCTTAATAAATATATTGGGATGTGTTTAGTAATTGAATTGGAAGGAATATCAATGAAACACACTGAGAAATAAAAATCTTTTTATCCCCCTGTTTTATTTCACGGTAGTTGTTTTTAACATCTAGTTATATTTGATAATGTCATGATTACTCACGTTGAAGGTATAGTTGACATCAAGGCAGTATTGGGTGAGATAATGGTTGGAAAGACTAATGCAGAAGAAACATTATGAGTGGAATTACCAATGGGAGACTCTTGCAGATAATAGCGAATTTCTGTTCAAGGAGTGGATTGCTCCCTACACATTGGAAGATTTCTGCGGCAAGACGGTGGTTGACTGCGGCTGTGGCTCCGGCCAGCACATAGATTTCATTGCTCCGTATGCTTTAAAAGTTGTTGGTATAGATCTTAACACGACGGAGATAGGAAGGAAGAGGAACAGGAAGCATCGGAACGTAGAATTCATTGAAGGGGACATTGCAACGGTTGATCTCGGAGAGAAATTTGATATCGTATATTCAATCGGGGTGATACATCATACCGATGACGTTGAAGCTAGCTTCAATAATATCAAACAGATGGCAAAACCTGGTGGGACGGTTATAACATGGACCTATTCACATGAGGGTAACTTCCTGAACCGTGCATTCCTTGAACCGCTTAAGAAGCGGTTCATTCTTGAAATAAAAAGGAAAAACATGCTTGTTCTTGCTAGGATATTGACTGTCCTAATGTACATACCGATATATACCGTTTATCTCCTGCCTCTGAAGTTCCTGCCGTTCTACGAGTATTTCAATAACTTCAGGAAGTTGTCGTTAGGTAGAAACCTGCTGAACGTTTTCGACAAGCTGAACGCTCCGCAGACGTTCTTCATCAAAAAGGAGAGGCTCTGGCGGTGGTTCAACAGCGGGGAGTTTGACAATATCGACATTCATCCATACTCTGGTGTGAGTTGGCATGCATCTGGGAGAAAGAAAGAATGAAATTATCAGTGAGGAAATGAGTGCCTATTTATCTAGAAATATTCTTCTTGGAATCTAATAGTTTTGATTTCAGGTGAGTTGTTGTTCTATGATTCTATCTTAACTATTACTTTTCCCAAAATAATCTCATAATTTTTTAACTTTTTTAAATATTCACTAAAAGATGCTGAATTTTCAACTAAAGCTTGACATCCTCAGGCGATATGGAACAATGCTAATATCACTGGGCGTAAAGTCTTTATACTGGACAGGTTTAATTTTGTAAAATGTATTACTCATACCTCAACTAAACCAATGATCTTAATTCCAAAGAAGATTACTCTGCTTGGTACACTTTTCTTTCTGCTAAATTTAGTGATTGTTGTATATCTGCTAAGATTTGGCCCTCGCATAGGTGGAGATACGCCGTCTTATATCGGCGGGGAAGCTTTTCGTCCACCAGTTTACGTCATTTTATTATCTGCTTATCAATGGTTATTAGGGGATAATTTCTATCCACTAATCATATTCCAGATTACTTTGGGCTTGTGTGGGGTCTATACGTTGGCCCGTACCTTTACAGAAATATTGTCATTGGACAGGTTGATTAGTAAACTTGTCTTCCTTATACTCTTTATCCCATATTTTTTTGGTGCTTACAAGTTTGGAAACTCAATTCAGACCGAGGCGATTACATACCCATTATACCTTATGGGATTTTCGTTTATTTTAAAGGGACTTTATTATCGCTCTATCAAATCATTTTATATTTTTTTGGGAATTCTCTATGTTCTTGTCCTTACGAGAACTCAATTACTATTTGTTTACCCGGCATTTTTTCTGATAATCGTATACTGTTATTTTTTGTCAAACTTTAGTATTAAAGAAAAAGTTACTGTTACATTGCTATTCATTCTTGTTGTTGTTGGGGCAAACATCTCAGAAAGAACATACAATCTTTTTAAAGCAGGGCATTTTAAGACCGCCCCACATGCAGGTATACAACTCGCCGTGGGCCCTTTGTACATGTCAACAGAAAAAGATAATGAGCTTTTTGATGATCCAATTGAAAGAGAAATATTTGTCAAAGCAAGAAAGAAATTGGAAGATAATCACTCTCTTTATGAAAGTACGTTAATCGATGAAACCATGGTCTCTCATTATGCTTGGCATCACGGCGGTTGTTACGTTTTTACTGCTCATAAAGCATTAGAGCCGTCCTTTGAAGAAATTGGCATTTCAGACTGGTTTGAAATTGATAGAATTGCCAAGAAAATAGCTATCAAATTGATACTAGAACATCCTGTAGAAAATTTAAAACTGTTTTTCCACAAAGTAAAATTCCAATTAGGAGGTTATTACTTCTTCCTGCTATTTTCTTTGTTATTCATCTATTCTGGATATATCTATATAAGAAAACAAGATGCATTGTCTTTAATCATTTTTCTTTCTTTATTATTTACTTTTTCGAACTATTTTGTTGTTGCAGCAATAGAAGTATTTTTGAGGAGGTACACCTCATATACAGAAACAATATTGTTTTCTGCCTTAACAATCTTATTGTACTTGCTTCTTCCAAAGTTTAAAAAAAGTAACTGATTGCTTTTTTACAAAATGAAAGCTGAACATTTTAATGATAAAGGGTGGGAATATTAGAGTTCGATTATAGATTATTCTCCCGCCCCGGTACATAGAAGAAGAATAATCAACAATCTCTTTCGTGAAAACAGGAAGGACATTTATTCCGTTGCAGATATAGGCTGTGGGAATGGGCACTGATTAGATCCATACAAAAGAACAATACCCAACTCTCTTGTACCGGGTTTGACATTTCTGGAAAAATAATTAATCGAAATATCATAAAATATCCTGATATATCGTGGTATACTTTGAACTTAGAAAATCAAAAGATTCCTATCCATTTGATTTCATTATCTCTTCAGAAATGCTTGAGCATGTTGTTAACTGGCAAACTGCACTACACAACATTATTTCAAACACGAAGAAATTCGCTTTAATCACAATACCTTCAGGAAAGCTTTACGATATCGACAAAAAGGTTGGACACCTTCGGCATTATAACAGGAAAATGATTACAAGTTGCCTTGGCCAACGAACGGACTGCACACATAAGATTTTTTTCTGGGGATTTCCTTTTCAACAACTCTACAAATTTTTCATCAATGTTAACTCTGATAAAATTTATCGTGCTTTTGCTCAAAAAAAATATTCATGGCGAGAAAGAACAGTTTCAAATTTAATCTCAATGCTGTTTTATATGAATCTCAAGACTGAATTTGAGACAAATCAGCTATTTGTTTTAATTACTAAAGTGAGATAATGTAATGTGTGGAATAACCGGCTGGCTGAACTGGGATTATTTACCAGACAAGAATATTGTACAAAGAATGACCAATGCCTTGAAACATAGGGGGCCAGATGCTGAAGGAATTAAGAAAATTGGTCCTGTAGTACTTGGTCATCGACGTCTCTCCATAATAGACCTTGATATTAAAAGTAATCAACCACTCTCAGATATAACAGGGAATTACTGGATAGTTTATAATGGTGAAATATACAACTACAAGCAATTAAAACATCAACTAAAAAAAAATGGCAGCCATTTTAAAACCCATAGTGATACAGAAGTCATTCTTGAGTTATATAAAAAAATGGGTGACGAATGCGTAAGTATATTGAATGGAATGTTTGCTTTCGCAATCTGGGACAATGCTCGTCAACGTCTTTTTTTGGCCAGAGACCGAGTTGGCGAAAAACCATTATTCTATAGTTTATTTAACGATGGAAGTTTTGTCTTCGCTTCTGAGCCTCGCGCGCTTCGGCAATTTCATTCAGCTAAATATGATATTGATACAGATGCATTACTACAATTCCTATCCAATAATTATACCACTGGTGAACAAACACTTATTAAACAAATACGCCGGTTTCCTCCGGCACATTGCATGGTAGTTGAGCGGAATCGTCCACCACGACAATGGTGTTATTGGGATCTCGCCCATCATTTTCAGAATAAAACAAAATATAAATCAATAACCGAAGCTTGCGACATCCTTCAAGATTTAATTAGGGATGCTGTAGAAAAAAGAATGGTAAGCGATGTGCCACTAGGAGCATTCCTGAGTGGCGGAATTGATTCCTCTACCATAGTAGCCGCAATGGGCAAACATGAAACTGCATCTAATATCAAGACATTCAGTGTCGGTTTTTCCGAAGAAAACTATAGTGAACTTGAAGAGGCCAATGCATGTGCCAAATTTCTTGGAGTAGAGCACTTTGAAAAAAAACTCTCTCCAAATCCCTCATTAATCTTACAATCACTTTTAAGTGCATCTGACGAGCCTCTTATGGACTCTTCCGTTCTACCTATGCATTGTCTTGCAAATTTTGCCAGACAACACATAACTGTTGCTCTGTCAGGCGATGGTGCTGATGAATGTTTTGCCGGCTACGAAACATATATTGCCGACAGGTTATCTTCTTTTGCCCGTTTAATACCTAAGAGAATTCTGGTTGGAATGTCAGAATTAATTGATACCTTGCTACCGGTCAGCTTTGCAAAGGTAAGCCTTGATTTCAAACTAAAAAGCTTTTTCACAGGATCATCACTTGACCCTCAACGCGCTCATTGCTCTTGGAGGTCGATCTTCAGAAAAAGTGACCTACATAATATAATGCTTCCTAAATGGCAAGAGAGACTTAAATCTTATGACAGTTTTGCTCCTATAGAACACCACTATAAGGCTGTTTCATCCTGTCACCCCCTTGATCAATTCCTTTATGTAGACATAAAAACATGGCTTACAGATGATATTTTAGTTAAGGTTGACCGAATGACCATGGCCAATTCCCTGGAAAGCCGCGCTCCTTTTTTGGATCATCGGTTGTTGGAATTTTCGGCCTCTCTCCCAGTAAAATGGAAACTCAATAATCTTAAGACAAAATACATTCTGAAAAGATGTCAAAAGACAAACCTTCCTGGTTGGTTGATAAATAGAAGGAAAAGGGGGTTTAATGCTCCGGTTTCCAATTGGTTTAGTAAAGAATTGTTTTATTTGGGAACAGATCTGCTTAAGGATTCAGAGATTTATACATGGTTTTCTAAAAAAGAAATCAGTAAGCTTCAGGGTGATCATCTTCAAGGAAAGAAAGACAATGGACTTAAATTACTCAATCTGGTAGGGTTAACACTTTGGCTAAAGGATCATTATAAATATCGGTATAACGGTTGATGACTAGTCTTCCGTCGCTTTCAAATAGTAATGCTAAGGACAACAAGAAACTATGATTTCCGTTATAATACCAGCATATAACGAATCAAAATCGATCGGTAAAGTTGTTGAGACCGTTCAAGAAATACTAAATGAGAACCAGATAAATAACTTTGAAATCCTCGTTATAGATGATGGGTCTTCGGATGACACCGGAAATAAAGCTGAAGAAAGTAGCGCAAAAGTAATTAAACATCCTCATAATGCTGGATATGGCCATTCGCTTAAAACTGGAATAATGTCAGCCAGTAATGACACTATTGTTATTATTGATGCAGATTTGACATATCCCGTTAATGCAATTCCTGAATTAATAAGAAAATACCATGAAGGCTTTGATATGGTGGTAGGAGCACGCACGGGAAAATATTACCGGGAATCTATAATGAAGTCACTCCTTAGAATTATTTTAAAATTCTTAGTTGAGTTTACAGCCGGCAGATCAATACCAGATATAAATTCAGGTTTAAGGGTATTCAGCAAGAAGACCATAACCAATTACCTTCAACATCTTTGCAATACTTTTAGTTTCACCACTTCATTAACACTTGCTTACATGATGACAGGGAAATTTGTCGAATACATTCCAATTGAGTATGGTAAAAGAATGGGAGTGTCAAAAGTTCGTCTTTTCAGGGAATCTTTAAGAACATTGCAGTACATAACCCAATCCATCATTTACTACAATCCACTGAAATTATTCATTCTTTTAAGTGGCCTTTGTTTTATGCTTTCAGTTCTTGCTTTTTCGATTACATTATTTTTAAATATTAACCTCTTGTATTACGTAGGAATTGGTGGAGTCTTTTCTTCTCTCATTATTTTCTGTCTTGGTTTACTATCAGACCTGTTAAAGCAGGTTGTGGATAAATAATTATTCTTAATGCGTTAACTAACTTTTCTGGCAGTCTATTTTTGAGAAATTAACCCTAAAAGCCTTATTGCATCCTGATATATTTTATTTGGTATGGAAATTTGTTTAAGACATTGTGTTTTAGCTAAAAGATAAGAAATATAACTTCTCACAGAATCAGGCATAAAGAAATTCATAGTTTTTTCTGCCGCAGGGGTGTTCATTACTCGATACTGTCAGTGTTTAAGAGATAATATGATGAAAGAAATTCAGATAATGGCAATTGATGCACATTTCTTATCGTAATTACCAAACGATTAAACAAATGATTTCATTAGATAATTGTGGCTTATGATAATTATACAAAAAGAAATAGTATCCATGTGTTTTTTCTCATTCGATCTTTGAACATTGGCGGCACTGAGCGACAACTTGTTGAGTTAGTGAAGGGTCTTGATAAAACTCGCTTTAAAGTGACAGTAGGGATATTCTATGACGAAGGGGCATTAATAGAAGAAATTGAGGGTATGCCAGGGATACATGTAATCTCACTGAACAAAAGAGGAAGATGGGACCTAGCAAGGTTTATCTGCCATTTTATAAAGATTTTGACAACTTTAAAACCACACATCCTATATTCATTCCTCCCCGATGCAAATTTAGTAGGCCTAATTTCAGGGAGAATCACGCGTGTGAAACAAATTGTCTGGGGTGTACGAGCCTCAAATATGGATGTTAACCGATATGATTGGCTTGCGAGATTAAGCCTTAAATTGAGCGTTTTTCTGTCTCGATTTCCTAATGCATTAATTGCTAATTCGATTGCAGGTAAAGAGTTCCACAGAAGTATTGGTTACAGTACGAGCCGTATGATGGTTGTGGCGAACGGGATAGATACCGATCGTTTCAAGTCTGACCATTCAGCAGGTTTGAGGGTGCGGGATGAGTGGGGTATTGATGAAAAGACGGTTTTGATTGGGCTTGTAGGACGTCTTGATCCAATGAAAGATCATACAACATTTTTACAGGCAGTGAAAATATTTGATCAAAAAGAATGCAGTGTTTGTTTTGTATGTATTGGCGACGGTAAAGATCCTTACAAAAGTGAAATCCATTCCTTGTGCAGGAGGCTTGGATTAAATGGCTCTCTTATATGGACTGGTGAAAGATATGATATGATTGCTGTATATAACGCTATGGATATAGTTACATCCTCTTCTTCTTTTGGTGAAGGATTTCCTAATGTAATTGGAGAGGCCATGGCTTGTGGTGTGCCATGTGTAGTTACAGATGTTGGTGATTCGGCAATAATTGTTGGGGAAATAGGGATTATTGTTCCTCCTAAAGACCCGCAGGCCCTGGCAGATGGATGGAGGAGTATGTTGAAGCGTTTGGACGATAAATCATATTCAATTAAAGAAATGGCACGTGAGCGAATAGTCTCTCACTACAACAATGAGATATTTATTCAGAAAACATCCAAGATGCTTCTAAGTTTACTATGAAATGATTTATTCTAATTGCTTGATTTTTACACAGGAAATAGGGTGTGCTTAAACATTATGCATGATTGTGCTGGTTGGTTATTATTGCTTTGCACATTTAGCATACCTCTCATGTGGAATAGTATACGTGGTGACACAAAAGTAGTCCATGCTATCTGGTTTTGCCTGGTATTGCACCATACTGTGTCGTACTTGAATGTGTATGATCCGTTTGGGTCTTCATTCTTGAATGTGTATATTCCGGATGCGTCTGGATTTCATGGAGACGCGGTAGGCATTGCTGAATTGCCTGAGCCAGTGTGGAGGTTTACTTCTGCAGGATTTATTTCTGGATCCATTATTTATACTCATTCTTTGGGGTTTCTTTACAGTACTTTTGGCCCCTCACATCTTTTTGGTAAGGAATTGTCGGTTTTAGCTTTTGCATTGTCATGTGTTGTACTGGTTAAATTGGTAGATCATTTAGATCTTAGGCGCTTTCGTGTTGGAATTGTGCTTCTCTTTGGTTCGCTTCCTTCGATGGTGATTTTTACGTCAGTGACGTTACGCGAACCATGGCAGGCGTTGTTTTTTTTGTTGTCCTTATATTGGACTATAAGACTATGGAAACGGTCGGGTATCCTGAATAGTTTATTTTTGTTAATGTCTGTATTATGTATGTCGATGATGCATTATGGTTTAGCAAGGTATGCAGTGTATTTGGTTGTAATTAGCGTATATTGGGTTATTTTGGGTCGTAAAAAGAACGTTCGTTGGGCGCGCCATTTAAGGTTTCTGTTTGCTGGAATACTTATTTTCTGTGTAATAATATTGACACAAAAGATGGGATGGTATATGTCTGTTGAAAAAGCATTGGAAAATGGAACAGTGATGCGTCGACATCTATTAGAATATACAGAAGTCAGGACGAATTTTAGCTTTATATTGGATACGTCATCTATGCTTGGAATTGTCACCACAGTTCCAATGGTATTTGTAGAATACATGTTTGCTCCTTTCCCATGGCAGGTTGAAAATGTTAAAGATCTCTGGGCGTTGCTTGAATCAATACTGCGCTTTTTGCTTTTGTTCTTTGCCATATCCTCGTGGCGTAGGTCTTCAGGTGAAGTACGAAGCTGTTACAGCTTTTTGCTTATAGCTGTTTTGGGTATGGAGCTTGTGTGGGCGCTGGGAACTGCTAATTGGGGGACGTCAGTACGGCACCATGTACCAGGTTATGGTATTATTGTTTTACTTGGGGCACCTCGCTTGATTCTATTTATGCAGAAATTACAGTTTGGGATATTTGGGCGTGGAAAAGATAATACAATGCTGCCAAAGTAATAACATAATTTTCTCATTGTTGTATGCAACCGGTCTTGCCTTCAAGTCTCATAAAGTAAACTGCTACCGTTTAAAGTATGGTAGCTATGTGTCTATTATGTCTGTAGCAGAATAGCTAAGCAATATTATGAAATAAAATTGCCGTTTGGCTGTAAGCAGATTAAAGTTTTAATCATTAACTTTAAAGACACCATAGTGAGGTACTTTAACTTGCGCTTCTACATACTTTGTGATTATTTCATCAGAGACATTACCAGAACTAGTAACAAAGTAGCCACGCGCCCAAATATGATGTTTCCAAAAAACTCGACTCAAACTCTTATATACCTTCATCATCTTTCAGACTTTTTTCCTTTATACGATTGCGCCAATTGACATTTTGTTGCTATTAAAATAAAAAACACTCTATCGTTGGGAAGAAAAGAAAAAATAAAAATTGTCCATATTATTGCTTCTCTCAATGTAGGTGGAACTGAAATGATGCTTTATAAGTTGTTGCCACGTATGAGAAAAGATAGATTTG
>Ga0187827_10008940_pt1 | contig 10732 bp, 10 predicted proteins | sample ETNtaG_39_FD_167969 | JGI IMG/M metagenome (GOLD analysis project Ga0187827, IMG submission 167969) | Marine microbial and viral communities from oxygen minimum zone, Eastern Pacific Ocean - ETNP2014_SV_150_PacBio MetaG (Illumina Assembly) | ecosystem: Environmental > Aquatic > Marine > Hypoxic... | reverse complement strand
TTGAAAGCGGAAGCAGGGGTTTCAGGATCCATTACCTGCTTTGCACAAACGATAATGTTAAAAGCCATACTTGCCTCCTATTCTGGCTATTGAGTTATGACTTGCAGAATTGCTCAAGGAATTTTGGTGAGTCTGCAGCTGAAATTTCAAAAAAAATGTTGATCAAAGCCTATCAATGCCCCCTCCGAAGTGTCAACAGAAATGGCCTAGAACATCCAACTATCTGTCGCTAGTTGAATACAACCTGAAAACTTCTCATTAAACTAAGTAGAATACGACATCTATTGGTTGAAATATAAAACTAAACATATATTTCATACGTTGATTCTGGCTTGAAAATCTGATGTGGGTGCTTTTCTGTCGATGCGAGAGATCGAGTAAACGCTATGTAAGAAATAGTAATTTTTCATAAACGGCTGAGGTTGTAGCTAAAAATAGAACAAAAGTTTTATACAAAACTTAGAAAAAAGAAAATACAAAAAAAATAGTGTGTATGCTATTGACTTTTTTTTGACAAATATAAGAAAATGCCTCTCACGATGACGCAATGGTTTTGAAGAACAGTTTCCCTCTGCCCTCTTCAGGACTTCATAAACAGAGTCGCCCGTAGCGAATATTGCTAAGCCGGGTAGTGAGGAGAAATGAGATATGGTTATTCAGACGGCGAATCCATTTGCGCCTGCGAAACCTCGGGTACCAATTGTCCCAAGAAGGGTCACTCCCGGGCTTCCAGGTCCTGCAACAGAAGGTAAACCAAACAAGGTTCATTGCCCGAAATGTTCTGCAAGACTCACTATAAATTTCGATGAGTCAGAATGTCTTAGCTGCGGGTTTGTGGATTATGAATATTTTTCCCCGAGAGCTATTAAGGAAAGAAATAGCATCATAAGCACTGGCACACGTTACGTACTGCGATACATCGGCGAGTTCCCTGCTCTTACTGAAGTAGTGACTCACGTTAAAGTATATAGGGTGCGAAATAGAGCCGTGTTTGGAGTCCGATGTCCCTTCTGTGGTAGTGGGATGTCTCAGTCGTCCCTCTCTGGGAAGAGAAGAGAGATACGAGAGGAGCGGTACAAGTGTACTGCGGGTCACAGGGTTTCTTTATGCCCTAATCTCGAAGGTGTTCTTGGTTGGAAATAGTTGTAGTTTTTAGCTTTTTAAGCTCATGCTGATACAAATAAGAGCCTCCATCAGGAGGCTCTTATTTAGTTTTGAAGGTTTTCGATAATGACATTAATTTTAGTCAACTGAGACGATTTGTCCTTATGCCCTCAGTCACAGAACTTCTTATACAGCCAAGGTCCCGCCCCTTTGTAGTATTGGATTTCTCACCCCCTCGTGGCGGTATACCTCATCTTTTATCCGACGCGTTCTCTCTGACACCTGATCTCTTCTCAATTGCATACAATCCTGGAAAGTCTGTTAGAGCTAACCCAATCATGGTTGCCCATTGGATACAAAATAACACTGGCATTCCAGCCGTCTTTACCCTGGCCACTAGAGATATGAATAAGAGGGCCCTTCAAGGAATCTTATTAGGAGCTCAACTTATCGGTTTGGACAACGTGGTATCCGTTATGGGAGATGAGCTCAAAAGTTCTGAAAAGCTGTCTCAGAAGACGATAAGTGATTTCACAGCTAGCGGGTTTGTGTCCTCCATAAAACAAATGAACACACGAGTCGATTTCAGAGATAGATTCTTGCGTCACCCTACTGGATTTTGCGTTGGAGCTACTATAGATCTCTCTCGAGACTGGTCGGGAGAGATTCCTCTTACAAGAAAGAAGGTAACAGCAGGAGCTGACTTTTTTCTTTCACAACCTGTTTTTGATACCTCCCAGCCGGAACAATTTATGGAACGTTACTTTAAAGAGACCGGGTGTCGTCTTGAGACACCTGTGATGTGGGGCGTTCAAGTTAAGGTGCAAGATAGCGTTTCACTTGTGCCCGTTCCTGACTGGGTGCATAACGATTTGGAACAAGGAAGATCAGGATTTGAAATTGCGCTGCAGATGATTTCTGAGCACACTGATTATGGGTTCGATACTTTTTATCTTGTTCCTCCTATTCTTAGGGGAGGGACAAGGGATTACGAGTCTGCACAAGCGGTCATAGACGAGCTTTAACATGGGGTGTCAATTATTGAAAACGTGTCAATTGATCGGGGGTAAAAGACAGCAATGTCTCGTTGACCTTGTTAATTACGTTTTCTATAATTCTTATTTATCTGTAGTAATGGGCATGTTGGCTATCTCACGAAGGAGTGGTTCACTTGGCAAATGAGACTGGGAAGCGTTATTCATGTGCGAAATGCGGATCTGAATTCGTAGTCACCCGTGGTGCTGACGGTACAATCCAGTGCTGCGGTAAGCCAATGGCACAGAAATGACCGAATCGTTAGAGCAAAAGGATCCAGTGTATGTCGAATCAGCTTGGTAGAAGGTATGAATGTGACACTTGCGGCACAACGGTGCTTTGCACAAAGGCCGGGGAGGGCGTGATCCAGTGCCATGGCGAAGAAATGGAACTTCAGCAGCCAAGGAAACTGCCTTCTTCTGATTGAATGCGCTAAATTCGGTGGATTAGAAAACCGGTTAACTTTTCTTAAGACTTAGGACTGGTTTGCCTACAGTGTTCCAGTCATTGGATGGCAGTTAGCAAAGACGCAGCTTCATGTTGCTCCTCTGCGTGGTAGGAGCTTCTGACCAATGGCCCAGAAGCTACGTTTTTGAACCCTAGGTTCTCGCCTTGTTTTCTAAGCTCCTCAAATTCCTTCGGCGTATACCACTTGGAAATTGGTGCGTGCTTTTGAGATGGCCTTAAGTATTGACCTATAGTTAGAAGTTCGCAGTCTACTTTCCTGAGATCTTCCATTGTTTGAACAATTTCATCCATCGTTTCTCCAAGCCCCACCATCATTCCTGATTTTGTTACTGCAGTTCTGTTGAATTCCCTGGCTTGAGACAATATCTTGAGAGAAAGATCGAAGTCGCCTTTGGCTCGCACTCGGGGAAATACGCGCCTAACAGTTTCGATATTGTGGTTGAAAGTGTCAGGACCTGCATCCATAACTACTTGAAGAGAATCCAGATTGCCTTCGAAATCCGGTGTAAGCACCTCGATTTTACACGAAGGTAGGTTCTTTCGAATTTGCTTAATGCATTGGGCGAAAACAAATGCGCCACCATCGGGCAGGTCATCCCTGTTGACGGACGTTATAACGACATACTTTAACGAAAGATTTACTACAGTTCTGGCAAGCCTGATTGGTTCTTCCAAGTCGAGGCCTGACGGTGTTCCTGTATTTACAGCACAGTAAGTACAGGCTCTTGTGCAGGTATCACCAAGTATCATAAACGTTGCTGTTTGTCTTTCCCAACACTCTCCTATGTTTGGACATCGTGCTTCTTCACAAACTGTGTGAAGATCGCTTTCCCGCATAATGCCCTTCAGCTTTGTGTAGTTAGGGCCTCCAGGCATCTTGACTTTAAGCCATTTTGGTAATCTGCCTTGAGTAGTCATGAATAGATATTAGCCTAGTTCGCCCCTCGCATCATTGATAAAGCCATCGCATGAATGTTAACAGATGCCCTCACTGCCACAGATTACTGGAAAAGACCGATAATCTCTAAATACTGCTGTAACATGAATATCAAAAATTCAATTCGCAGAATTCCTTGAGCCAATACTATTTGTGAATATGACCGACCCCCTTCGAACAAATGATGAAAGAAAAGAATACGCTCAGCTGAGGCTTGGTCCCGTTGGTGACCTTGGGGATGTTTTGGCCGACTTTGAAGACGGATCTATTAGTGTCTTTGGCGGGATAGAGGAGGAGCTAGTTAAGGCAAGGATTTACCGCTACCGCCGCAGACGACAGGACATGACTTCAGCCATTGTTGTGGAAGTTATTGAACCATCACCATTCCGGGTAGAGCCTCCATGTCCATACTTTGGAATGTGTAGCGGATGCCAATGGCAGCACATCTCATATCCCCATCAGCTTGATTTAAAAAAAAGAATCCTTTCTGATAAGTTCAGAAAATATGATTCGCTAGGGGGGGTTGATGTTCTCTCGACTTGTCCGGCACCGGACGAGTTTTTTTATCGTAATCATGCCCGATTCACCGTTAGATTCGGAGGGCAACTTGGATTTTCAAACCGAATTACTCGCCGATTTGTAAGAATCGATAAATGCTTGTTAATGGCTCCCGATATAAACGAGGCACTGAATGGCCTCCAGGATAAAGCCGAGGAGACTACGAATGTTTCAGTGCGAGTAGGGTTCTCTACGGGGGATCGTTTAATACAGCCAACGCTTCTGAATCCAGACATACCTTTTAATACAGGTCAAAGATGGTACATAGAGAAGATGAAAGGCAGGGAGTTTAGGGTGGCTTCGCCATCATTCTTTCAGGTAAACACTCTTCAAGCGGAACAGATGATTGATTTAGTAGGAGACTACCTGCAGTTAAGTGGGAGAGAGACCCTAGTTGATGCATATGCTGGAGTAGGCACATTTGCGTCGATTCTAGCTCCTCGATCAAAAAAAGTAATCGCTATTGAAGAATCGGTGTCAGCTGTTGAGGATGCAAGAATCGGTACTTCGGACATAGGAAACATTGAGTACATTTTGGGAAAATCAGAAGAAGTTCTAATGGATCTGAATGATTCGGTCGATGCCCTAATACTAGATCCTCCTAGGGTCGGTTGTCACCCCGATGCCTTAGATGCAGTGATGAAATCTCAACCTGCCAAAATTGCTTATGTTTCCTGTGACCCGTCAAGCTTAGCAAGGGATTTGGACATCCTTGTACGAGGTGGTTATCGAGTTGAAGTCGCGCAACCTATCGACATGTTTCCTCAGACGTACCACATTGAATGTGTGGCGAGTTTACATTTCGTAGGTTAATTTTCTAATTGCAATCCTAGCTTCAGTTTATAGTTTAGAATCTTAGGCCAAGAACAATACCAGCTCACCATGGCCTTTTACAGACCACCATCTACCATACTACTAGCCTCCACATCACCGAGGAGACGGGAGCTTGTTGCCAGACTAAGGATACCCTTTGAAAGTTGCACACCTTCTGGGGTAGAGGAATTGCCGTATTCTAATGAAGATCCGGCTCGTTATGTTGATAGGATGTCTAGGCTAAAAGCGGTTTCTACAGCGACGGCTGTAGGAAACAATAGGTTAGTGATTGGTTCAGACACTGCAGTTACAATGGGAGGCGCTATACTCGGGAAGCCTTCAGATGTGTTAGAAGCAGAGTCAATGTTGAGGTTTCTCAGAGGAAAAACCCACCAAGTGATTACCTCTGTAACTTTGGTTTCTCCTGATATGAATAAAGTCCTGACCAAAAATTCTGCAATATCAGTGACTATGAGGAATTACTCAAATTTAGAGATTAGTGAATACATCGCTACTGGTGATGCTATGGATAAGGCGGGGGCCTACGCGATTCAACACAAAGGCTTTGACCCTGTGAGTAGGGTCTATGGTTGTTACACTTCAGTAGTTGGTTTACCGCTTTGTATTCTGTCATTGCAGTTAGCAGAAATCGGTTTCGACATGCAACAGATTCCCTGCGGCTCTGGACCTGACTCAAGAAATTTCGAAATTTCGTCTTGTGATGCAAAGCATTTGGACGAATCAGGTAAATCGCTATGATGGGAATGGGTACTATGGAGATTCTAGTGATTCTCCTAGTTTCTTTTATATTACTTGGCCCTCAAAAGATGATTGAAGCTTCACGAATGCTCGGAAAAGCAGTTGGCCAAATGCGCCGTATAGTTCAGGAGATTCCGCGTGTGGAGCTAGAAGATTTGGAACCTGAAGCAAAAAAAAATCCCTACGAAGGATCTTCGATAATAGACGAGTTTAATGAAGGTCATCGCCTTATAGGCGAAGAAAATTCTCAAGATCAATTAAATGTTGTAGGCCATTCAAGTGTAGACGCTCCTATCCCCTTTAATCGATCAGGAACTGTTCCTTCTGAATTGGGCGAGCGTTCATCGGCTGACGAGACCGTGGATGATGGTCACACAGACCAGGTAGATAAAACTACAGGTGAAAGTAAAGCTAAGTAATGGAGCGTCAAACCCTAAGTGTCCATTTAACAGAACTAAGGAGAAGACTAACCTGGTCTGCTGTCGTGGTTTTTCTAGCGACTGTAATCTCTTTTATTTTTCACCAGCAGATACTTCAGGTTCTCATGGCACCAGCAGGAAACTTTACAGAATTGCCCCAAAATAAACCTGTGTACACCGAATTAACTGAGTTCATAGGGATTGCTATGAAAGCCTCCCTGTTTGTTGGAGTTTTCGGGTCACTCCCTTTTCTACTTTGGCAAATGGTAATGTTCTCTTCTCCAGGTTTGAATCCAACAGAAAAGCGGTACCTTTACTCCCTGATGCCGATTACCATACTCGTTTTTCTGGCAGGTTCCGCTTTTGGATACTTCATGCTATTTCCGCCTGCCGTGAAATTTCTTCTTACTTTCGGCAGCAATGTTGCAACTCCGATGATTAGAATCGGGAACTATATAAACTTAATGCTGTCATTGCTTTTTTGGATGGGGATCGTATTTGAACTGCCTATCATCCTTTTTTTCTTATCGAGAATCGGAGTTGTGAGCCCGGAGTTTCTTGCAAGGAATAGACGCTGGGCTATTGTTATCGCATTTGTTCTGGGTGCTATTATCACACCCACTCTAGACCCGATAAATCAGGCCTTCGTAGCAGGTCCAATCATCGTGCTTTATGAAGTGGGTGTGCTGCTCTCAAAAGTGGGGGCCCGTATGAGGGGGCGCAATAGTTAACTACAGAAGATTGGCGACCCAGGCTAGAAAATGCAGCTGCCGCACAGGAAACTATACCGAATGCGCTAGGCTAACTTTTCCTGCTTCCGTCAACCTCATTTTCTTCGTCGGAACTATCTAATTCGTTCTTCTGGGTCGTACGAAACTCTTTAATAGCCTTGCCCATAGCTCCGCCGATCTCAGGAAGTCTTCCAACCCCGAATATGATCAACACCACCACGAGGACTATTATCAGCTCCATTGGCCCGAATCTGAACGGCATGAAAGCCACCCCCGAATGAATTGGTCTTTTGTTGACCATTCTAAGATTACACAGTTTATCTTACCAAAACAAAGAAGAAGTATTGTCCTCATTCGGCTCAGAAGAAGAAAAAGGCGAAAATGGAACGGGATTGTATCCATTTCTCGTTCCGGAAAACTTACCATTCCTATTGGACCATCTATTCACATTACCAGCTTTGAGCATAGGACGTATTGTCTTAGTCAGGTTGGTTACGTTAAAATGGTCTCTTGATATTTAACTGAAATAATTGTCAGAGAGACTAGATAAATACCGGACGATCGTATTATGGATGCCCACAACCTTATACAAGTAGAAAAAAATCCGAACATAGAGGACTTTGGTCCTGGTGACACAGTGAGGGTTAATGTAAGAGTGGTTGAGGGGGAAAGGGTTAGAACACAAGGTTACGAAGGTGTTGTGATTAGGCGACGGGGTAACGGGCAAGGAGAAACCTTTACGGTTCGTAGAATTTCCAATCAGGTTGGAGTTGAAAGAACATTCTTAGTGTGCTCCCCTAACGTCGAATCCGTAAAAGTGTCTCGCCGAGGTAAGGTACGGAGAGCCCGTTTGTATTACCTTCGGGGCAGGTCTGGCAGGGCTGCTCGGATCAAAGAGGACCGAAGAACTTAATTCTCGCGTCGAGAGAAATTTTGCTTCTCGATTTGCTAACTTGCCAGGCTCCAAGTGTTTATTCAGCGTATCTTGATACAAGTCGCGCTACGAATTCGGTCGAGCGAAGTCATTGGAATTTGCAGAGATAGCGGTAAACTCCCCCACTGGACACAGTCGTACATTCAGCTATTCTGTGCCTAGGGACTTATCTTTATCGGAAGGGCACTCTGTACTTGTACCGTTTGGTCAACAAATTCTGCAAGGGATAGTTTTTTCTGTCGATGACGTTGCCAGTGTGGAAAATACGCGTGATGTATTGGACCTGACAGACGAACAACCTTTTCTTGATAAGACGAGATTATCATTAGCACGTTGGATTAGTGAGCATTATATGTGCACGCTATTCGAGGCAGCGGCTTTAATGATTCCACCAGGAGGAAGAACTCGTAATTTCACTTGGTTATCTTCCCGGAATAGAGCAACCGAGTTATGCCCGACTATAGAATCCAGATTAAGCGACTTCCAAAAAGATATTTTCGAGCACGTATCCTCTGCTGAAAGAGTCCGACTTGACCGGCTTATATTACGATTCGGACAGAATGCTCGATCTGCTGTGAGAAAGTTAGTCGATCTCAGGTTACTGGATAGGGAAACCGTATTGCAGAAATCCCCTGTTAGGCCTCGTTTCTCATATGTCCCGTTAGCCACTAAGTTAGGAATTCAAACACTGAAAAATAACTCTTTCGGCAGATCTTTTAAGCAGAAAGAGTTAGTCGCTTCCCTCGATTCTGACAAAGCTCCTTCTACGATGGTGGAAGCCCGGAATAAATTCGGCTCAACAGTGGTTAAAGCTGCCCTAGATAAGGGATTTATTGAGCAACGGAGAGAGCGGCTATTTAGAGAACCTCTTGAAGGTCGAACCTATAAAACAACATTGCCCGTCAAACTTACCCATGAACAAAAGTCGTCTTCGAGAGCTGTAGTTGAGATGTTGGACAAACCTGACATCAATCCGAGAGCCATACTACTTTATGGAGTGACAGGAAGTGGGAAAACGGAGGTTTATTTAGATTCCGTTCAGCATTGTTTGGAGCAAGGGAAAAAGGCGCTTGTTCTCGTTCCCGAGATTGCTCTCACGCCTCAGACCATCGAGAGATTCGCATCCCGGTTTCCAGGAGAGATCGCTGTTATGCATAGCGGGCTCTCCTTGGGAGAAAGATTCGATCAATGGTGGAAGATCCGTGGCGGAGAGTATGGCGTTGTAATAGGTTCAAGAGGAGCGGTGTTTGCACCTCAACCCGATCTTGGACTTGTTGTGATAGATGAAGAACATGAGTGGACGTACAAACAAAATGAATCCAATCCCAAGTATCACGCTCGTGATGTGTCAATGCAGTTGGCCGGGATAACAAGGGCCGCAGTTATCCTAGGATCTGCTTCACCAGATATAGAGTCGTATCTAAGAGCCAAGAGAGAAAGATACCGTTTTGCCAAATTGACTGAAAGATTCTTACCTGAGGCCAGATTGCAACACAGTGAAGCGATGGGTGACTTGGCTTCAGTTAAAGTAGTTGATATGCGTGAAGAACTGCGAAAGGGGAATCGGGATATATTTAGTGATTCCCTTCATTCCGCCATCGCTGAGACTATTACTCGAGGTGAGCAGATTATCCTCTTTCTGAATAGAAGAGGAACTTCTTCGTTCAGTCAATGTCGTTCATGCGGGCATGTACTCCAATGCAGGAGCTGTGATATAGCGCTCACTTACCATAATGTTGATCAAAGACTGGCATGCCATTATTGCGGCCGGCGCCGGCGCCTATTTTCTGAATGCCCTTCGTGTAAATCGGCCTCACTCGGGAAATATGGAATTGGTACTCAGGCTGTAACAGATAGAATTCGTGAATTGTTCCCAGAAGTTAACGTAATAAGATGGGATCGTGACGCAGCTACAAATACAGCACAGTATGAAAATATTCTCAAAACCTTCCGATCAGGATCTTCTCAGATACTTGTTGGAACACAGCTAATTGCGAAGGGTCATCACTTGCCAGGAGTTACATTGGTGGGCGTGGTCTCAGCTGATACTGGGCTAGGAATTCCTGACTTCAGAGCTGGAGAGCGGGCGTTTCAAGTTTTATGTCAGGTGGCGGGAAGAGCAGGCAGGGGAGAGTATCCTGGAAGAGTAATAATACAGACTTACCAGCCGGACCATTATGCGATCATTGCTGCTGCAAAACAGGACTATCTGTCGTTTTTTGAGACTGAGTTGAGTTACAGAAGAGTGTATGCATACCCACCCTACAGTAAGTTAATTAGGCTTGTGTATCAGCATACTAATAAAGTGATAGCTGAACAGGAAGCAAGAAATCTTTCCGCAACGATTTTGAACCAACAATCAAGATGGGGACTTTCAGATACTGACGTAATTGGACCGACTCCGGCCTTTCCATCGAGGGTGCGCGGTAGCTACCGCTGGCAAATTATCTTGCGGGGGCCTAATCCAAGATCTCTCCTAGATAAAGCATATTTTACTGTGAACAACGAAGGAAAGGGAAAAATGCCAAGAGGCTGGTTTATCGACATAGACCCTGTGAGCTTTAACTGATAACAAACTTGTGCTCCACTCCGGTAAATACGTAGCATTAATGGTTAATCTAGGTGAAGGAAATTAGAAATGACTGAAAAATCGGTTTCAAACTCGGATATCAAATCGGCCCTTCCAGATACAAAATCTTCGTTAACCGTGTCCGGTTTAAGAGGTCGAGTCACAATTCTCAGGGATGTACACGGCATTCCGCATGTCCGAGCTGATTATGTTCAAGACGCTTTCTTCGGGCAAGGGTTTGCGACAGCCCAAGATAGGCTATGGCATATGGATTTTGACCGTAGACAGGCCTATGGTGAATGGTCGAAGTTCGCGGGTTCTTCGGGAATCGAAAGTGATCGTATGATGAGGAGATTTCAGATTAGAACTAGCGTTTTTTTCGATTACAAGAACCTGAAACGAGAA
>Ga0187827_10008936_pt1 | contig 10740 bp, 7 predicted proteins | sample ETNtaG_39_FD_167969 | JGI IMG/M metagenome (GOLD analysis project Ga0187827, IMG submission 167969) | Marine microbial and viral communities from oxygen minimum zone, Eastern Pacific Ocean - ETNP2014_SV_150_PacBio MetaG (Illumina Assembly) | ecosystem: Environmental > Aquatic > Marine > Hypoxic... | reverse complement strand
ATTGCGCCTCAGTAACTTCCTGCTATGGCAGTCAGCCTACAGTGAATATTACTTTACCGAAGTGCTATGGCCTGACTTTAATGTTAATGAGGTTGAGAAAGCGCTAATAGCCTACAGCCAGCGACAAAGACGCTTCGGTAGCCTTTAATGGAAAATCATCTCAAAAAGGCTCATTACAGTACTATCCACTAACAGCAAATAGCAGGGACACTTCGGCAGACTATAAGACCATGCTTAAGAAAAGACTTATTACAGCACTCCTTATCATTCCTCTTTTGGTAACGGCTGTCTGGCTTGACGAGCCACTGCCCTGGTTTACTGTATTCGTAGCGACCTGGGGAGTACTGGCTGCCACTGAATTCTATCGGATGGCGACTACTCTAAAAGTGCTACCTCTCACCGGCTTCGGATTAATCTGGACATTTCTGCTTATCCTAAGTCGCGATTCAAAACTACTAGCTACCATTGAACCTCACTTTGACCTTAACTTGCTTACCCTACTGTTACTTGTCTCAGCGATAGTACTGCCCTTCATCTGGCTTATACTTCAGCATCAAAAAATAGAGGTATTTACCAGCTGGGCATGGACACTTATCGGCATTCTCTACGTGGGCTGGCTCTTAGGCCATCTTGTGGCACTAAGAGGACTGGATAATCTAGGTTATTCGGATTACGGGAGCAATTTGGTGTTCTTTACCCTATTTATCACCTTTGCTTCTGACTCTACCGCTTTCTTTATAGGCAGGGCTTGGGGCCGGCACCACCTTGCCCCTCGCATCAGTCCCAAAAAGACATGGGAAGGAGCAATTGCTGGTGTCTTTGGTGCCACTACAGCTAGCCTGCTTTTTAATGCTCTTTTCAATCTGCCTTTTAACTATGAACAAGCGATACTCCTCGGCGTAGCAGTCAGTGTGTTTGGTCAATTTGGTGACCTAGTTGAGTCTTTGTTTAAACGTAATATGGGAGTAAAGGAGTCAGGTAATCTATTACCAGGGCATGGGGGATTCCTTGATCGTATGGACAGCGTTGCCTTTGCCGGCGTAGTGGTATATTATTATGTAATATTGTTTGGTGGTTGATTGCAATTTTGTTGCCACTGAAAATAACCTATAACAGCAGCCGCCAAACATAAACAAATGAACCAACAGATGTCATATGGCAAGAGTTGGAGGTGAGTTTATGAACAAATGGCGTAAACTTGTAAAACAACGGTTCTCTATTGCGCATCCTGATGCACAGACAATGGACTTAGCATTAGACTTCCAAGGGAAATTTTATTATGAATGTTTGAAGAATAGCTCTCAACGATATAGAGACGAGATATTCGATATTTACTTTGGAAAGATTTTTCATACCCAATACCAGGGTAAGAAAATAAGTTGGGGAAACGTAATGGGAGTTGAAGCTTCTACTAAAGCCACAGACTGGCTATTTAAAATACAAGATGATCTGGGTATAGCAATTTCCTTGACGATGAACCAGCTGGATATTCCGCATGAGGTGTACAGAAGAGAGGTTATTGATGCTTTTGTAGAGTGGTTAAGAGGATTTTATGATAGGGGACTAAGAAGTTGCACAATTGGGAATTCTCATATGATGAATTTTGGAATTTTACAGCGGGAATTTCCTGACATGACGTGGAAAAACACCGTAAACCAAATGGTTATGAACATCCAAATGGTAGCAGATGCTATAGAAATGGGATATACGTTTATCCAGCTTGATCGGTCATTGAATAGGAATATGGATGAGCTAAAAAAGATAAAAAAATATGTTGATGATTACAACAAAAACCATGCGACTAATATTTTAACCTGTTTGCTTGTTTTCGAATCCTGTATCCCTTTTTGCCCATTTAAAAGAGAACATGATGATATTCAATCATTTTTTGGTGGTGGCGTTTATTGGGAGTGCCTTGGTTGGTCAACTTGCGAAACGTGGAGGGAGCATCCAGAATACAGAGCTTTACCGAGAGTTGGCACAAACTGCTTCTGGAACAGGATAGAGACTTTTGAAGAATATGCTAATTTAGTAGATGTGTTTAAATATTCAGGTCGTTTGTCTACTCGCTATCCTGAAGATTATAGGCTTCAGAGTGGGATTATTCCAAGATGGTGTTTCGGTGTAGAACCACATTTTATAGAAGAAGGAAAATTTGCGACTAAGGAATTAAAAGATAACAGAGACATAAAGAATACAGCGAATGAAACAGTAATATTAATAGATTCTTTTGCTGATATTCTTGAGCAAAACCTAGAACCTCTCCGTGCTTGGAGTAATTTGTGGTCAAATAGCAAAAAGGTAAAAATTCCTCAGAATTTGGATAAGTTTCCTGAATTAGTAAAAGGACATTTTTTTACTACTGCTGAGTACAATGAATTAGAAGAAGTACTGAAGAATTGCAAGAACCGATGTTGTAATTGTCATATGTGTGAAAAAGTATACAAAGTTCCCCCCGTAGATTCGCTTATAAGGCTTGCTCATAGATAAGTGTGCATCAGCAGCACAAACTTCATCTCAGTGGCTTTAGCTCTCTGTTTCTTGTATTATAATATGCGATATGAAAAATCAAATAAAACATCTGGCGGTGCTGGGTTCAACCGGCTCTATTGGCCGACAGACTCTTCAGGTAGTCTGTGCCTTTCCTCAAAGGTTTCGCGTGCTCGCCCTAGCCGCTGGTAAAAACACCAATCTGCTTTTACAGCAAATAGATGAGTTTAAACCAAGGTTTATCTACTACAAAAAAGAAAAGACGACCGCCATCAATGGTGGTTGCCAGTTTCTGTCACCAGAAGAAATGGCAGCTCATCCCGAGGTAGACACCGTTATAGTCGCTATGCCAGGAAGTGCAGGACTTGGTCCGACATTGGCGGCGGTACAAGCTGGCAAGAATGTTGCCCTAGCCAACAAGGAATCGCTGGTTATGGCCGGCCAGATTATCTTAAATGAGGCCAAAAAAAGTGGTGCCCAAATTCTACCAGTTGACAGCGAACACAGCGCTATCTGGCAGTGTCTTGAAGGCGAGAAAACGCCGCCATCCCGACTTATACTGACCGCATCCGGAGGTCCTTTTCATCGCTACTCACGAGCACAGCTAGAATCGGTTACTACTGAGCAAGCCTTAAAACACCCATCGTGGCAGATGGGGGGGAAAGTTACTATTGATTCGGCTACTATGATGAATAAAGGGCTTGAAGTAATTGAAGCTCACTGGTTGTTCGGTATGCCATATAATAAGATAAGAGTGTTAATTCATCCTCAGAGCATCGTCCACTCTATAGTGGAATTTGCTGACGGCGGAGCTAAAGCCCAGCTAGGTTACCCTGATATGCGTCTGCCTATCCAGTATGCCCTGACTTACCCTGAGCGCTTGCCTAACTCGGAACTGCCCAGAGTTGACTGGAGCCGTATTAACCGCCTTGATTTTAAAGAGCCTGACCTAGGTAACTTTCCATGTCTCAAGCTGGCTATAGAGACCGGCAGAAAAGGGAAGACATACCCGGCAGTGCTCTCAGCGGCTGATGAGGTTGCTGTTTCGCTTTTCTTAGCTGGGCGCATTAAATTCACCGCTATTCCTAAACTTGTGGCGCAGGTGCTTAAGCAGCATCAAAGTATAGCCCAACCTACACTGGCAGACATTATAACGGCTGACACTTGGGGCAGAGAGAAAGCCTTAGAACTTGCTGGAAAAGATAATCCATGCTAACTGCTATATTATCCGCCATCGGTGTTATTGTAGCCATTATTATTACCCACGAACTGGGGCATTTTATTACTGCCAAAGCCTCAGGAATAAAAGTAGATGAGTTTGGGCTAGGCTTTCCTCCACGGCTATTCTCCATAAGGCGAGGGGAGACACTATACTCATTGAATGTAATACCACTAGGGGGTTTCGTAAAAATAGCTGGTGAAGAAGACCCCAAGGTGGAGCGGAGCTTGGCCAGTAAAGGGATTGGTATCAGACTGATGGTCTTAAGTGCTGGCTCGCTGATGAATGTCCTGCTGCCGCTCCTTCTATTTTCAATAGCCTTTATAGTTCCCCATGATGTGGTAATCGGGCAAGTAGTGGTTGAGGAAACAGCCGCAAATTCTCCTGCCGTTGAAGCTGGCATCAAACCTGGAGATACCATCATCAGTATAAATAATAAAGAAATAAATAGCACACTGGACTTAAGCCGCTATATCCAACTAAATCTGGGCAAGAAAACTACCTTTCAGATTGTTCGTAGCGACTTGAGCCAGAAAGAGATCAGGCTAACCCCCAGATGGCAGCCACCCCAAGGTGAAGGGGCAATTGGCGTTGCCGTAAGGACGCTGGAGCCAACTATAGTCAGCCAGAATGAACCATTCTGGAGAGCAATCCCTATGGGAATAAGCCAGACCATAGAAACACTGGTACTATTTAAGAACGGGATACTCAGCCTATTTATCGGGGTAGTGCCAATAGAAGTGGCAGGACCGATAGGTATCGCTCAAATTGCTACTGAGGTAGCTAAAGCGGGAATTAGCCCCTTATTAGAATTTGCTGCTTTTCTCAGTATAAATTTAGCTATATTAAATATCCTGCCCCTGCCGGCCTTAGATGGCGGTCGAATTGCCTTTGTTCTTTTGGAATGGGCCCGTCGGGGTAAGCGTATCTCGCCTAAGAAAGAGGGTCTGGTGCATTTTGTCGGTCTCTTTATGCTAATGAGCCTAATTTTAGTAATCACCTACCAAGATATTGTGCGAATAATAAACGGAGGCAGCCCGATACCATAAATTCTACGTTGCTTGCTAAAAGGAGATTGAATAGGCAAGACTTATTTGCAAAGGGAAAATTTGAAGGGGCAAAACCTCTTCGGTAAATTTCCTACCACTCCCACTATCCGAAGGGAGATAAAGCCTACCCGCCACACAAAATTTTAGTAGACGAAAATGGATTATATCTAACAGAAAGGTAAGGTAGATAGAGAATTTATGAATCCTCGTAGAATCTCAAAGCCAATACAAATCGGCGATGTAATCGTCGGCAACGGCAATCCCATCGCGGTGCAGTCCATGACCAAGACTGATACCCGTGACGTTGTCGCCACTATTGCCCAAATCAGGGAGCTTGAAGCCTGTGGCTGCGAGATAATAAGAGTGGCAGTGCCTGATACCGAAGCCGCTCAGGCTTTATTAGCCATAAAAAGAGCTATTAACATACCTCTAATTGCCGACATTCACTTTGACTACCGTCTAGCATTAACGGCTATTTCAGCTGATGTTGATGGGCTCAGACTAAACCCGGGTAATATCAGCGAACCAGAAAAGATTAAAGTTTTAGCTAAGGCAGCTAAAGAAAAAAACATACCCATACGCATTGGAGTAAATGCCGGTAGCCTGCCTAAAGATTCCAACCCCGAATTCACCGTTGCCCAACAAATGGTAGAAACTGCCTTAAAGCAGATACACCTACTAGAAAGCTTTGACTTTGATCTGATTAAAATCTCACTCAAAGCGTTTGATGTACCGACCACTATTTCTGCCTATCAGGATATTGCCCGAAAGACTTCCTACCCCCTGCATATTGGCATTACTGAAGCCGGCACTCCTCGAACTGGCATCATCCGCAGCGCCGTCGGCATCAGCACTCTCTTGTATCTCGGCATCGGCGATACAATACGAGTGTCGCTGACTGCCCACCCTAGAGAGGAGGTAATCGCTGCCTACGAAATCTTAAAAAGCCTGAATCTTAGAAGCCGCGACCCGATATTAGTGAGCTGCCCTTCCTGTGGAAGGGCTGAGGTTGATATTATTAAACTCGCCAAACAGACAGAAGAACAGTTAATAAAGATAAATAAGCCAATAAGGGTAGCCGTTATGGGCTGTGTTGTAAACGGTCCCGGTGAAGCCAAAGATGCTGATATCGGCATCGCCTGCGGCAAAGGTAAGGCAGTTTTATTCAAGAAGGGTAAAAAGGTTGCCCTAATTGAGGAAAAAGACTATCTGGCAGCACTGATGCGAGAAATGAAGAAATTTTAGAGTAAAAGGAATAAGGAAGTTTGAAAAAGCAAAGCTGTTGAGGGAAAGCTCCTTTAATCCCTCATGCCTGTACTAAAACAGCTACACATAGACAGATTTTACGAAAGGGGAGCTTTCCCTTTTTTAAAAGAAGAGCGAATAGATTTGAACAAGGGCAGAGGATAGGTTGTTAACAAATCAACGAACCTATAGAGTGATATAATCAGGAAAGGAGTAGAGAATGCGTCTATCAAAACTATTCGGTAAGACTCAGAGAGAAATGCCAGCCGAAGGAGATACGATAAGCCACCAGCTCTTAATAAGGGCTGGAATGATACATCAACTGGCGACTGGTATCTATTCCTATCTGCCCTTGGCTTTAAGAGTGCTTAAAAAAATAGAGAATATCATCCGCAATGAGATGGATAAAGCCGGTGGACAAGAACTATCCATGCCAGTTCTTCAGCCGCTTGAGCTATGGCAGAAAACTGGGCGAGACACAAGCTTTGGTAAAGGACTTTTTTCGCTTTCTGACCGTCGGGGGCGTACATTGATACTAGGACCAACCCACGAAGAAGTCATCACTGACCTGGTCAGTAAAAACGCACAGAGCTACCGTAATCTACCACTGCTTATATATCAAATCCAGACCAAATTTCGCGACGAACCAAGGCCTAGAGGTGGGCTGATACGTGTCCGCGAGTTTGTTATGAAAGACCTCTACAGTTTCGATATCGACGAAGAGGGGCTCAACCAAAGCTATGAGAAAATGCTCTCCTCTTATCGCAATATTTATAGCCGCTGCGGATTGGCACCCATGCTTGTCACCGCTGACAGCGGCGCCATTGGTGGTAAGGACTCTCATGAATTTATGGTCACAGTCGAATCAGGCGAGGATGAAATTATCTACTGTGACAATTGCAAGTATGCAGCCAACGCTGAGAAGGCAGAGAGCATAAAAGCTAAAGTAACTAACGATAAGCCTTTGCCGTTAGAAGAAGTGGCTACCCCCGGCAAGACATCTATTTTTGAGGTAGCCAATTTCTTAAAGATATCCCAAAGTCAAATCCTTAAAGCAGTATTTTATATTGCTGATAGAAAGCTAATCTTTATCGTAATCAGGGGTGACATCGAGGTAAACAAAGCAAAATTAAAAAATATCCTGCATTGCTCTGAGCTGCGTCTGGCTACTAAAGATGAAGTAATAACCGCTGGCGTTGTTGCCGGCTCAGCCTCACCAGTAGGCTCAAGCGACTTGAAGGTCATTGCCGATAATTCGATAACCACTGGAACTAACTTCATTGCTGGTGCCAATAAAGCTGATACACATTTTAAAAATGTCAATTACCCGAGGGATTTTAAGGTTGAGCTCACAGCCGACATAGCTCTGGCTCGTGGTGGAGACAATTGCCCAAACTGCAGTGGAAAATTGTTATCCATTCACGGCATTGAGGTCGGGCATATTTTTAAACTAGGTACCTTCCTAAGCGATAAAATGGGGGCGTTTTACACCGATGTCAATGGTATTTCTCGCCCTGCTGTTATGGGTTGCTATGGTATCGGCCTTGGCCGACTTATGGCAGCTGTTATAGAGCGCAGTCATGATGATAAGGGTATTATCTGGCCTCAAGCTATCGCCCCATATCAGGTCTATCTTTGCCCTCTGCACCTAGAAAACTCTGAAGTTAAAACAGACGCCGAAAAGCTCTACGCCGAGCTTAAGGCACAAGGTATAGAGGTTCTTTTTGATGACCGAGGTGAATCTCCGGGAGTCAAATTTAATGATGCTGATCTCCTAGGAGTACCCATCAGGGTTACTATCAGTCTCAGAACACTGAAAAAGAGAAGCGTTGAGGTAAAATGGCGAGGAGAGGAAATATCCCAATTGGTGCCACTTGGGGAAATAGCCCAAAGGCTCAAAAAGTTTATTAGACAATAATTCATTTATCTCACCCTCTAAACCATCCTTCTCTCCCCTTTCTATTTAAATTCATCTCGCCTTCCATTTAAGAAGGTAGGAAGACCTAGAGATAATTTTTCTCAGAGGTTTACTATTCTCAGGCATCACTTTTACGTACAAGACTACATAATCCAGTCAAATGTACGATATTAAGCAAGAGTAGAAATGACCCAAGGTAACATCAGCTCCGTAGACTGGCCCCTAGTTCTCTTGACAGTTTATCCAAGATTTGCTGCTGAACAACACTAGTTTCTTCATCGGTCAAGGTGTGCGTTGAAGACTGAAAGGTCAGCCTGTAGGCGAGGGATTTTTTGCCGACCGGTAACTGCTTGCCAGCATAGATATCAAATAAAGCCACTTTTTGCACCAAGGAGAAACCATTGATAATATTCATCACTCGCCGATGACTTAGCCCGCTGTCAACCACCAGCGCAATATCCCTGACCACCGCCGGAAAGCGCTGTATTGGCTGAAAAACTTTGTGACCAATAGTATAAGGCAGAAGTGCCGTTAGGTTAAGTTCAAAAAGATAGACTGTCCCCAAAATTTCAAAGGCTTCAGCCACTTTGGGGTGTAACTCGCCAACAATCCCCAATTTATCAGCGGCAACTATTACTTCAGCTTGCGCACCAGGGCGTAGACCATTATCGCTAGCCTCCTCAAAACTGGCAATAACATTCAAACGAGTAAGCAAACTCTCCACCACCCCTTTGGCATCAAAGAAACCAAATGGCCTATCTCCGCCAGCCCATGATTTTTTTAGTCCGACACTACTTAAAAGGCCACAAAGAATTTCCGGTTCATCAGGTAACTCGTTATTATGAGGCAAATACACCCGACCTAGCTCAAAAAGCTGAATAGGCCCATCTTCATACCGTCTGTTAGCTGCCAAAGCTGCCAGAAGATTAGGCCTGAGATTGGTGCGTAGATACTCCTGATCTGCCGTCATTGGATTGGTCACTCGCAGTGGCCTGTCTTTAAGGGTCTCAAACTCGAGCAGCACCCTTTCTAGCATTTCTCGGCTAGTCAGAGAATAAGTTATTATCTCCTGAAACCCATAACCAACAAGACTTTGGCCTATTTTCTTTTTAAGATTGATGCTGGGTTCAGGGTCTTGCCTAGGCAATGGACCACTAAGCATAGTCATCGGAATCTTGTCATAGCCGACAATGCGAGCAATCTCTTCTATCAAATCAACTTCAAGATATATATCACTCCGCCAATAAGGGGCAGTAACCAGAAATTCTGAAGTGGAAGCGCCCGGCTGACAGCCAAAGCCCAACGAGGTGAGTGTAGATACTATCTGTTTTGAGCTTAACTCAATACCTAAGAGACGTTCTACCCGTTCAGTTGACATGGTGATAGGTTTCAGCGCCTCTTTACCTGGGTATTTATCAATAATTCCTTTAGCTGCTTCACCACCGGCTAAGAGCAAAATCAACTGCGTTGCCCGCTTAAGCGCTGACAAGGTTAAATCTGGACGAATACCTCTCTCAAAACGCATACTGGATTCACTTATCAGGTGCAGGTTGCTGCTGGTATTGTGAATGCTAGCTGGGGCAAAACTGGCTGATTCCAAAAGGATTGAGGTGGTTTCATCGCTTATCTCAGTACTGGCACCACCCATAACGCCAGCAATGGCTAGCGCTCGCTTCTCATCGGAAATAACTAGCATATCTCCTTTAAGAATCCGCTCTACACCATCTAGGGAGATCATAGCTTCACCATCATCTGCACGCCGTACAATAATTTTCTTATTGTCGCCTAGTTTTTCAAAATCAAAGGCGTGTAGTGGCTGCCCATATTCCAACATAACATAATTGGTAATATCCACAACATTATTTATGGAACGCACACCTGAGGCTAGCAGTTTTGATTTAAGCCATCCAGGTGACTCAGCTATCTGTATCCCATAAATCAAAGTTGCCGAGTACCTTTTGCACAAGTCTTGAGCAATAATTTCTACCGATACTTGTTCCTCTATTGGCATCCCTTTTGTTTCATAGTCAGCTTCAAAAATGGACTCCTTCTCGCCAATGAGGGCCGCTATTTCCCTAGCAACACCGATTACTGAGAGTAAGTCAGGGCGATTGGGCGTTATATCCAGATCAAAAACAGTATCCCCCAAACACTCGGTCAACGGTACGCCCACTGGTGCCTCAGGAGGTAAGACTATGATACCTTCGTGACTATCAGAGATGCCCAATTCCTTTTCCGATAAGACCATACCATTGGAGACGACACCACGAATCTTAGCTGGTTTCAGGATGCTTTTTTGACCACTGTGGCCATCAATAAGTTTGGCGCCGATACGGGCAAAGGCCACCTTGTCTCCAAGCCTAAGATTGGGTGCTCCGCAGACAACTGTCGACTGCTCGGCACCTAGCTCTACGGTAACCAGACGGAGGCGGTCAGCATCAGGATGGGAATCAATAGCAGTTATTTCGCCGATAAGAATATTCTCCCACTTGTTGCCGACTGTCTCCATTCCCTTCACTTCAATGCCGGCCATCGCTAATCGTTCAGCCAGCTCGGCCAAGGGTAAGTTAACAGCTACATATTCTTTAAGCCACTTAAGTGAAACTTTCATCTCTCTCACACATGATCATCTTAGTACGCTAACGGGTCTGTAGTTTTTTTATTTTATCTCACCGGCTTTATCTAGCACCACCCATCTGCCGAAATTTTGTGTAACAGGCAAGCTTTATCCCGCTCTATTAATAAATAATAGGGAATAGTTTGTACAAGCAAGGCTATACCTCTCTTCGCCTCTTCCCTAGTATTTGCTCTTTTGGATG
>Ga0187827_10008935_pt1 | contig 10740 bp, 12 predicted proteins | sample ETNtaG_39_FD_167969 | JGI IMG/M metagenome (GOLD analysis project Ga0187827, IMG submission 167969) | Marine microbial and viral communities from oxygen minimum zone, Eastern Pacific Ocean - ETNP2014_SV_150_PacBio MetaG (Illumina Assembly) | ecosystem: Environmental > Aquatic > Marine > Hypoxic... | reverse complement strand
GCTCCAACAAATTTAGAAATACCTAAATATGAATTTGTTGACAGCAAAACAATTAAAATAGGTTAAATTGATTATGAGTGAAGATAAATACGTTCCAGGATCGAAACTAGCTCAGTGGTTTGATAGTCGCTTACCACTGTTAACACTCTCACATCATTTAAGGGGATATCCAACACCTAAAAACCTAAATTACTGGTGGACCTTTGGTGGCATATTAACTTTTTGTCTAATTGTTCAGATTGTAACAGGAATAATTCTTGCTATGCATTATGTTGCTCATATAGATCTTGCCTTCGATAGTATTGAACACATAATGAGAAATGTAAATTATGGATGGCTCATTAGATATGTTCATGCAAACGGATCTTCGATGTTTTTTCTAGCAGTTTACATTCATATTTTTAGAGGTCTGTATTACGGATCGCATAAACCTCCAAGAGAAATGATTTGGATTACCGGGTTGATAATTTATTTGCTCATGATGGCAACAGCATTTATGGGATATACTCTGCCATGGGGTCAAATGAGTTTTTGGGCTGCTACGGTTGTTTCAAATCTATTTGGTGCTATCCCTTTAATTGGAGAGAATATTACAGCATGGCTGTGGGGCGGCTATTCACTAGATAATCCGACATTAAATAGATTTTATAGCTTACATTACCTATTTCCATTTTTGATTTTTGCCTTAGTTGTATTACACATTTGGGCACTACATGTTCCCGGAAATAACAATCCCATTGGCATTGATGTTAAAAAAAATAGTAAAGAGACTATGTCTTTTCACCCCTACATGGTTATGAAAGATCTTTTAGCCATGCTTATATTTATATTAATTTTTTTTGGATTTGTATTTTATGCTCCAAATTTTTTGGGACATCCTGATAATTACATTCCGGCTAATCCACTGGTTACTCCCGAACATATAGTTCCTGAATGGTATTTGTTGCCCTTCTATGCAATTTTGAGAGCTATACCGAGTAAGTTGGGAGGAGTAATTTTTATGTTTGCATCAATTTTTATTTTGATGTTGTTGCCCTGGCTAGATACTTCAAAGGTTAGATCGGCGGCATTCAGACCTCTTTATAAAAAGTTTTATTGGGTATTAGTGGCCATGGTAATTTTGCTAGGTTACTTAGGCGCAAAACCGCCCGAAGGAATTTATGTAATTTTAGCGAGGGTCGCTACCACTTATTATTTTATTCATTTTTTAATTATTCTTCCAGTATTAGGTCGTTATGAAAAAACAGATCCGTTGCCCACGAGCATTTCCGATCCTGTTCTTGATGAACCAAGCATTATAGATAAATTTAAAAAAACAGCAGGAGAATACGAAGGAGAAAAAGTTGATACGTTTAAATAATTTATTGCTTAAAACATTTTTTATAGTATTTGTGACCGCAATTAGTAATTCATCCTATTCTGATGAAGGGAAAATAGAGCTCATAGAAAACGATTGGAGTTTTAAAGGTATTTTTGGCACTTTTGATAGAATCTCCTTGCAAAGAGGTTACCAGGTCTATCAAGAAGTTTGTTCGGGATGTCATTCTATCCAACATTTAAGTTATAGAAATTTATCAGAAAAAGGAGGTCCCGAATTTACTTTTGATGAAGCTAAAGCAATTGCCGAGCAATTTGAAATTACAGACGGACCTAACGATGAAGGAGAAATGTTCACAAGATCAAGGAGATTATCGGATAAATTTGCTAGTCCCTTTCCAAACGTTCAGGCAGCAACAATTGCTAATGGCGGAGCTTATCCTCCAGATATGTCGGTAATTATAAAAGCAAGAAAGGGAGGAGCAGACTATATTTATTCGCTATTGTTAGGATATGAAGAACCTCCAGCAGGATACGAACTAGATGAGGGTATTTATTACAACAAATACATGCCAGGGCAAAAAATAATGATGTCCAAACCGTTATTCGAGGGGAGTATAGAGTATTCAGATGGTACTCAAGCAACAGAGGAACAGTTAGCAGAAGACGTTACAACTTTTTTAGTCTGGGCAGCAGAACCACATCTCGAAGCAAGACATAAAATGGGCTTTAAAGTTTTCCTATACCTAATTATTCTTTTAACATTAGTTTATTTAAGTAAACAAAAAGTTTGGTCGCGTCTTGATTCGAAAGAAGATTCGGATCAAAAAGAAGAAACTTTTGATAAAGTTGAAAGAGCTGCAACCGAATACGAAGGGGAAGATCCCAAAACTTTTAGATGATTTAAAGTTAGGCTCCTGTTCTGAAAAACATTACGTCCCCATCTTTTACAATATAATCTTTACCTTCAAGTCTCAATTTACCAGCATTTCTACATTCGTTAAAACCCTTATATTTTATAAAATCTTCGTGGGACACAGTTTCCGCTCTGATGAATTTTTTTTTAAAATCAGTATGAATTATACCAGCCGCTTCAACAGCTTTAGAGTTTTTTTCAATTGTCCAGGCTCTAGTTTCTTTTGGAGTTGAAGAAAAAAATGTATTAAGTCCAAGAATATTATAACCAGTTTTGATTAAATTGTTTAAGCTGGTATTTTTTATTCCAGATTCAAACATAAAATCTTCCCTATCTTTTGTTTTTAAGTTCATAATTTGATCTTCTATATCAGCGCAAACTATAATTATATTTTCATTTGGTAGTTTTTTTATACATGCATCTGAATATTTATTACCTCTTGGTAAACTTTTTTCATCAACATTACATACAATTATTTTAGGTTTAAGTGATAAAAGAGATGATTTTTTGATTAAATTTTTGCTAAATTTTTTTTTTAATATATCTAGCTTTTTTCCATCATTTATTAATTTCTGACATTCTTCTAAAAAGTTTAGCTCATTCTTTTCAAATTTTTTTTTGTTACTTTTTTCCAATTTTTTTTGAAGAGATTCTAAATCAGATAATAAAATTTCAGTTTCAATAATTTCAATATCTCTTATTGGATCAACATTTTTATTTACATTTTGAATTTTCTCAGAATCAAAACATCGAGTTAAGTGAATGATGGTATCAACTTCCCCAACATGAGAAAGAAATTTATTTCCCAATCCTTCACCTTTGGATGCTCCTTTGACAAGACCAGCAATATCAACAAATGTAATTACTGCGCTAATTGTTTTTAGAGATTTTGATATTGTAGATATTTTGTTTAATCTTTCATCTGGAACCAAAACTATTCCAATATTTGGATCAATGGTACAAAATGGAAAATTTTCAGCTTGAGCTTTTTTCGATGCGGTTAAGGCATTAAACAATGTCGATTTCCCAACATTGGGCAATCCAACTATCCCGCACTTAAAACCCATTATTATTTTTGGTTAACTTTGCTAGAAAAAAGCTCTAAATTTTTTTTTATTAATATTGGTAGTGATTCAATTATATTTGCAGTTACTTCTTGAACGCATTGTCTTTCATCGTTGGAAAAATTGTCTAGAACATGTTCGGCGCCAGTTGAACTATTTTTAGGACGACCTATACCAATTCTTATTCGTGAGTACTGTTTTCCAATATTTTTATCTATAGATTCTATTCCATTATGCCCCGCGTTACCTCCACCAAATTTTACTTTAACTTTGCCGATATCGATATCCATGTCATCATGAAACACGAAAACATCTTTTGCTTCTATTTTAAAATATTCTAACAGTTCTTTGATGCACACTCCCGAACTGTTCATAAATGTAAGAGGTTTTATTGCATAAATTTTTTGGCCGTTGATCATTCCTGTTGTTAACAAACCTTTAAATTTAGGTTTTTGTTTAGATAGTTTGTATTTTATATTAATTGCATCAATTGCCGAAAATCCTACATTGTGACGATTATTTGTATTATTTGGATTTGGATTTCCAAGACCAACAAAAAGTTGCATAATTGACAAATTATCCTATATTATTTTTTTTTAGTTTCTTTATTCTTTAGCTGCAGGTTTTCCCTTATCATCTGTTGAGGCTTTAGCTTTGTCATCAGTAGGTTTTGCAGGTTTAGTTTTATCGTCTGAAGGTCTAGCTGTTTTATCTTTGTCCTCATCTGCTACTGGGGCTTCCTCAGCTCCTTCAGCCGGAACCTCTCCTTCAGCTGCAGCTTCCTCAGTTTTTTCTGGCTCAACCAAGATTGTTGGGGACACAATAGTAGCAATTACGAAATCTCTATCAGTTATTGTTGGGGTAACGTTTTCCGGTAGTTTAACCGATGATATTTTAAGGCTAGCATTTATTTCAGTTTTGTCCAAGTCAACAACTATTTCATTTGGAATGTTTTCTGTAGGACATTTCAATTCTACTTTTCTTCTTACAGTATTTAGCACTCCCCCTTTTTTTAATCCGGGCGATTTGTCATGATTAATAAATTTAACAGGTATCTCTAACACTAGTGTAGAACCTTTTGCGATTCTCATAAAATCAATATGAATTGGTTCATCGGACACAGAGTCGTAAGCTACATCTCTCGGCAATACTTTTTCTAAGTTACCATCAACATCCAAGTCTACAACTTTGGAAGTAAACGTTTCTGTTTTTATAATGTCTCGAAGATGTAATTTTTTTAGACTTATGTTGATATTATTTTTTCCCCCCCCATACAATATGGCAGGCACAAAACCGTCGGTTCGTAATTTATTAACTTGTCCAGTAGACGTGGTTGTTCTTTTTGTTGCTTTTAAAATACTCATAAATTGAAATGGTGTTTTTATATTATGTTAGGAAAAAAAACAAGTAAAATTAATTAAAAAGATCAGAAACTGATGTGGAGTTTGCGATTCTTTTAATTGCCTCTGAAATTATTGGAGCAAGTGAAATTATTTCAATTTTTTTGTGTTTATTAATTTTTTTTGTATTGTCAATCGTATCTGTCGTAATTAATTTCTTGATTTGAGATTTTTCTATTTTATTTACTGCTTCACCACTCAATACTGCGTGAGTAATATAAACATAAACATCTTTCGCTTCTTTTTCTTTTAGAGCTTTCGCTGCGTTTACAATCGTTCCTCCTGAATCTATTATGTCATCTACAATTACACAATTTTTATTTGCTACATTTCCAACGATATTCATTACTTCCGACTTTCCTGGGGCAGGTCTTCTTTTATCTATTATAGCGATGCTTGAATTTATTCTTCTACTTAGCGCTCTTGTTCTCTCGACACCTCCAACATCAGGCGAAACACAAATTAAATTATTTAGTTTCATTTTTTTTTTAATGTGTCTGGCAAAAATGGGTGTAGCGAATAAATTATCTACTGGAATATCAAAGAAACCCTGAATTTGACCAGCGTGTAAATCAACACTTAAAATTCTGTTTGCTCCAGCACTTGTTATTAGATTTGAAACTAATTTTGCTGATATCGCGGTTCTTGGTACTACTTTTCTATCTTGTCTTGCGTACCCAAAATAGGGGATAACTGCAGTAATATTTTTTGCAGAGGATCTTCTTAAAGCATCAATGCAAATTAAGAGTTCCATCAAATTATCGTTTGCAGGATTAGATGTTGATTGAACTACAAATATACTATTGCCTCTAATATTTTCGTTAATTTCTATATAGACTTCACCGTCAGCAAATCTTTTAATGTTTGAGTTGAGCAGTTTTAATTTGAGTTGTCTTGCTATGTTTTTGCACAGTTTTAAATTACTTGTACCAGCAAGAACTTTCATAAGATAACTTGTTTATACAGCTTTAATTCTACTTTTCAAATTAATTAAACATTTAATTAAGTCATTAATATGACGGAAATGCATCTACCATAATCTTGTTCTTTGTTAAGGCGAGATCTTCTGTGGCTAAAAAAAAATTCCTTTTCCAAAAAAGTGTTTATTGTTATATTTTCTATATTTTTAATATTTGAATTATATATTTCTTTGTTTATAAATCTCCTTAAGTCAAAAATATACTTTTCATTTGAAATTTTATTAAAAAACTCCGCATATTTTAAGTTTTTATCTACAAATTTTTCATAAAAATCAATTTTTACTTCATAGCTTTTCTTTCCAATACAAGGTCCAACTACTGCGATCAAATTCTCAATTTTGGAATTTAACTCTTTAAATTTTGTAATGGTATTATTAATAATTCCATTTAAAGCACCTTTCCAACCAGAGTGAATACATCCAATAATTTTTTTTTGAGGATCGTATAATAGAATGGGAGTGCAATCTGCCGTAAGTATTCCGATTCCAATATTTTTTATTTTTGTTACTATAGCATCACCAGGCAATTTATTTTTTACCGAACTTTCATTTTCGAAATATACAACTCCGCTACTGTGAGTTTGATTCAAAGTTATTAACGATTCATCTTTACATCCAATTTTTTGACTTACAAAATTTAGATTTTTTAGGACATTTTCTTTTTTATCACCTGATCCCAATCCACAATTTAGGCTTGCGTAACAACCTTTCGAAAAACCATTTTTCCTTGAAAAAAAACAATGTTTTAAATTTTCAAATTTTTGTAATTTTTTTGAAAAAAACATGATCAAAAACCTAAAGAAAATTTTCCATCTCTTTTTTGAGCAAATAAAACTTTAAAAAGGCCTCCCATTTCTTTGTAGTCTAATAGTCTTTTTAATCTGTAAAACATGTTAGCCTTTTCTGTAAACGTCATTTTTTTAGATAATATATTTGCTCTTTCTACTATGCCAATTTTTTTCAAAAATTCACTTTGAGTAGTAATTTTTTTTACGTTTAATTTATTTTTCTTTAATATTTCATAAAACAATCGAAAATTGATATGTGATGTAATATCTGAAAGTCCAGGTTTAATAAGAGGATTTGTGTACCTATGTTTTTTTACTGATTGTAAAGTATTTCGATTTTTTTTTGATATATAACCATAGTCAAAAGTTAATAATCCACCACCAAGTTTGTTGACTTTTTTTGCAATAGATTTAAGAAAATTTAACGCGGCAATAGGATATTCGATAATATTGTCAACAGAAATTAAATTTAAATTTTGTATCTGTTTTATTAAATTATTATTTGCCCTTTTATATAAAAATTCTATTTTCTTGTGATCTTTTGACAAACCAACAAACTTTTCGAAAAATAATTTATTCTTTTTATATATTTGTTTAATAGGTAGTCCGTCGAAAAATTCATTTCCCAGAAATATTGCTGGTCCTAATTTTATTTCATTTATTTTTTTTATCCACTTAACTTTTTTATTATCTATTTTTGATTTTTGAATTTTTTTTAGCTTATCACTTATCTCTAATAGATTTATTTCTAAGGAGTTATAAAAATCTTCAAATTGCACAAATGTTTTTAATAAATCTTTACATAAAGTGCCATCTCCTGGTCCAAGTTCGATTAATAAAATTTTTTTTGGCTTACCTAAATGCTTCCAGAGGGAAATACACCATATTGCTATCATTTCACCAAAAAGATTTGAAATTAAAGGTGAAGTAATAAAATCACCTTTTTTTCCAAAAGGATTTTTTTTCATATAATAACCAAATTCTTTGTCATAAAGAGAAATATTAATGAATTGATCCAAAGGGATAGATTTTTTTTTTTTCAATATATTAATTATTTTGTTCATTATTTTTGATAAAGAAAATTATTAAACAACCACCCAGAAAAGTTAGTAAACTTAGAAGGGTACCCATAGAAAAGTAGTTAAACAAATAACCAAGTTGTTCATCTGGTTCCCTAAAATTTTCTCCAACTATTCTTGCAATTGAATACAAAATTAAAAAAAAGCCTGAAACATATCCTGGTTTTAAAAGTAATTGTTTTTTCATGGCTAAAAAATTTATTAAGATGAAAAGAACAATTCCCTCTAAAAAGGCCTCATAAATTTGTGAAGGATGCCTTGAAACGTTGTCAGTATTTGGAAAAAGTACCGCCCAAGGAAGTGTAGAAACTTTTCCAAAAAGTTCACCATTAATAAAATTTGCTATTCTGCCAAATAAAATTCCAATTGGAGCAACGCAAGCAACTATGTCAGTTAAATTAAAAAAATTAATTCCTCTAATTTTAGAAAAAATAGTTGTTGCAAATATTACTCCTAGCAAACCTCCATGAAAAGACATTCCACCTTGCCAAAGTTTTAAAACATCAATGATATTTTTGCTATAAAACTCTGGGTTATAAAAAATTACATAACCCAATCGTCCTCCTATGATAATTCCTAATACCAGGTAAATTATTAGATCATCAAAGATTTCTTTTTTTACCAAATCCAGGTTGTGTTTGTTGCGTACCTCTTTGATTATTTTAACCGCATAAATCCAACCTAAAATTATTCCAAAGATATAAGCTAAGGAATACCACCTAATTTGAAAAAAACCTAAATCTATAAATACTGGGTCAAAATTATGGACTATCATTTGTAAAAAAAAGATTTATTTAATAATTAATTTAAAATAACTTAAAGATATTTAAAAATATATGGAAAAATATAATAAGATATTAAGAAATTTAACAGAATTAGTTGAAAAGGGTTTATTCACTTCAAGAGATTTGAAAAAAGCAGTAGAAGAAAGTATTAAGTTTCAATTAGAGAATATTGCTAATAAACTAAACCTTGTTTCTAGAGAAGAATTTGAAGTACAAAAAAAAGTAATCCAAAAATTACAAAAAGAATTAAATAAGCTAAAAACTAACAAAACAAAGAAAAAGAAAAATGGCTAATACGGTAGGGAAATTTTTACCCTAAGACCGTTTAAAGGGCTTTTTTCTAGATAAATACTTCCCCCGTGTGAACGAATGATATCGTTAGCAATTGATAAGCCCAATCCGACCCCCAATTTATTTTGACCTCGACTTTTGTCAATTCTATAAAAAGGTTTTAATACATTTTGGTGTTCACTTTCGTGGATTCCAGGACCATCATCATCAATCAGAATCAACATATTATTCATCATTTTTTTTGTAATAATTTCAGTTGTTTTTCCATAAGCTAATGCGTTGTCTATTAAATTAGCTAAACATCTTTTTATTGAACCTGGGCGAATGTTAATTTTCGAACATTCTTCGAGAGATAATTTAATTTTTTTTTCTTCGTATTTTTTTGTTACATCTCTGATTAGATGGTTAATATTCATTAATTCTGTTTTTTCATTTTTTTGATAACGAGAAAATTCTAAATATTCATTGAGCATTCGCTCCATTTCTTCGATATCTTCACCCATTTTTTTTGCTAAGTCTTGTTGTTTTAACATGGCTAATTGTAGTTTTAGTCGTGTCAATGGAGTTCTTAAATCATGACTTATTCCAGACAACATTTCTGATCTTTGGTTTAGGTGAACTGTGATTCTCTTTCTCATCCTGTCGAATTCATAACCGGCTTGTCTTACCTCTAATGCGCCAGATGGCCAAAATTCCGTAGTTGATTCTCCCTTGCCGAATTTCTCAGCTGCTTTTGCTAAATTTATAATGGGTCGAGTTTGATTTTTCAAAAAAATTATAGCAATGAGTATTAGTAAAAGACCAGGTAAAGTTATCCATAACGCAAAAATTCGTGCTGAAGAAGGAGCAATTTTATATTTAGGGAAAAATATTTGCAGTATTCCATTTTTGTATTTGATTCTTAAATCTACAAGTTCTTTATACGTTGTTGTATCAAACCAATATGAATTTTGAAAAATTGGTTTTAATTCACGTCTTAAACTTCTGTCCATTGGACTAAACCATCTTTCCGTTTTCCTTTTGGGTAAAATCTCATTTTTTTTTAACATGACAACAAAATCGAAATTTTTATTATATAAATCAATGATGTCTTGTTGGTTATCTTCTTGTTGGATAAAATCAAACATAGTCTGAACTTCACTAGTCAGAGATCGAGTCATTCCTTTATTTGTCTTTATCCAAAGACTATCGAAAAAAACGATTGTAATAATTATTTGTAACAAAATTATTGGGGCAGTTACTATTATTAGCGATCTATAGAAAAGTCTTTTTGGTAAAATTTTTTTGAAAAATTTATTCAATCCATAAAACATAACCGGATCCTCTAATCGTTTGTAAATATTTTGGATTTTTTGGTTGAGACTCAATTTTTTGTCTTAGCCTTGTGATCATTACATCTATGGTCCGTTCTTTTGAAATTTTAATAACTTTACCAATTTCTTCTCTAGAAAAAATTTTTCCTGGGGACCCAAGCATCTTTTCCAAAATTTTTTTTTCCTGAGGATTTATTTTTATAGTTTCGTTATTTTTTTTAATATTTAATTTTTTTAAATTAACTAATGTATTGCCGACATATACTTCTTTCGGTATTTCAAACATTTTTGTTTTATTCAAAATATTTTTTATCCTCAACAAAAGTTCCTTTGGCTCGAAAGGTTTTCCAAGGTAATCATCAGCCCCCAATTCCAATCCTTCTATTCTATCTTGAATTTCCCTTTTTGCAGTCAGAAGAATTATTGGCGTCGAATTATTTTTTTTTAAATTTTTTGTTAAAGATAAACCACTTTCCCCTGGCATCATAATGTCTAATACAAGTATGTCAAATTTTATAATTTCTATTTTTTTTTTAGCGTCAATCACATCTTTTGCTGTTGTAACCAAAAAGTGATTTTCTTCGAGATATTGTTTTACCAATTCTCTAATTCTATCATCATCGTCGACAACTAATATATGAAAGGTATTTTTATTCATTAATAATTTTACTTAAAACGTTTTTAAATTTAAGCACCGAATCGGAGTCTAGACTTTTAAGGGCATTATGAATTCTTTTTTTTTGTTCTAAGAAAATTTCGTTAAAAAGCTTTTTCCCCTTTTCGTTTAAAAAGATATGTCTTTGTCTTG
>Ga0187827_10008933_pt1 | contig 10741 bp, 14 predicted proteins | sample ETNtaG_39_FD_167969 | JGI IMG/M metagenome (GOLD analysis project Ga0187827, IMG submission 167969) | Marine microbial and viral communities from oxygen minimum zone, Eastern Pacific Ocean - ETNP2014_SV_150_PacBio MetaG (Illumina Assembly) | ecosystem: Environmental > Aquatic > Marine > Hypoxic... | reverse complement strand
TGTAAAATAAAATCACCGCTGAATGGTGTTTGGTATTTTAGAGAAGGTGGTAAATGGAAACAAACTGTTAGTCCAGCTTATTGGTGTGAAACATGAGAAAACTTAAAGGAAAAATTAAAATGAATAATTTTTTTGCTATTGATGATATTAAATCTGTGCAAATAGATCATACAAGCAGATGTAATTGTTTGTGCCCGCAGTGTGCAAGAGTAAGTAACGGCGTTGTTAATCCTCGTATGCCAATTGATGAATTAACTGTAGAGGACTATAAAGTTATTTTTCCAAGTACAATAATAAAACAAGTTGATATAATATCACAATGCGGTAACTATGGAGATATTGTAGCAAGCAATACTATTTTAGATTGTTTAGAATGGTTGCGTGAAAATGGATGTACAGCGCATATAAACATTATGACTAACGGCAGTGCAAGAACTGCGGACTGGTGGAAACGGTTAGCATCTATAATTGATTTAAATGGTAGAGTAATATTCAGTATTGATGGGTTAGAAGATACAAATCATTTATATCGCGTTAATGCTAGTTGGAATAAAATTATGGAGAATGCCAGCACTTATATAGCAAATAATGGTAGAGCACGGTGGGATTATTTAATATTCGATCACAATCAACATCAAGTAGAGGAAGCAGAGAAATTAGCACGTGAAATAGGGTTTGAAAGTTTTTATGTTAAAAATACAAGCAGATTTATTCAAAACAAAAACTATGTAACTGGTAAAGTATCTAAAGAAGAAACACTGAAGCAACCTACTGATGAAAAATATAGATCGACAAGTGATGAAAAATTTGTTAATATAATAGATAAACACGGAACATGGGAAAATTATATAAATGAAACAACAATTGATTGCGAGGTTCGAAAGCGGAGTGAATTGTTCATTGACTTCCAAGCAAGGGTGTGGCCATGTACATGGGTTGCCGCTCCGATACACTTTGTTGGGGACGATAATATACAGAAAGTACAAATACATAAAGTCCTTGATTATTATGGTTGGGAGTTCAATAGTTTGAGACATCACTCGTTAGACGAAGTTTTAAATCATGAATGGTTTAAGAATGAATTAGTTGAAAGTTGGGAGCGCACCCAAGATGATATACCTATTGGCAAATTAATGACGTGTGGTAGAACATGTGGCACTGATTATGAGTTTAGTAGCTGTACTCCAGCAAATAGTAAGTTAAAAAGATTTAAAATATTAACAGAAAAATATGGTTGGATTAAAGAAGGTGAAGAACATTTTGACGAGTATGAGGTAATGGAATGAGTTATATTTTAATTGATACTGCTAATATGTTTTTCAGAGCACGGCACGTTGCACGTGGTAGTGTGGATATGAAAATAGGTTTGTGTTATCACATAATGTTTAATAGTATTAAAAAAGCATTTAATGACTTTGGTAATGGGCATGTAGTATTTTGTCTTGAGGGCAGGAGTTGGCGCCGTAGCATATATGAACCATATAAAAAGAATAGAGATGCAAACCGCGAAGCACTTACACTTAAAGAGCAAGAAGAAGATGAAATGTTTTGGGAGGCATACCAAGAACTCTTGGATTACTTAAACACTAAAACTAATTGTTCTGTGTTGCAAGAAGAAAACAGTGAAGCAGATGATTTAATTGCTCGTTGGATACATAATCATCAAGGGGATGAGCATGTTATTGTTAGTAGCGATAGTGATTTTTATCAATTGATTAATGATAATGTGAGTATGTATAACGGCATCACTAATCAGCATATTACTATTAATGGTATCTATGATGATAAAGGTGCAATTGTAATGGATAAGAAAACTAATGCACCTAAAACTATCCCAACCCCTGCTTATGCTTTATTTGAGAAGTGTGTAAGGGGCGACACAAGTGATAATATTTTTAGTGCATACCCGGGTGCTCGTAAGAAAGGTAGCAAGAATAAGACAGGCATACAGGAAGCATTTGATGACAGGGATAACCAAGGGTTTGCTTGGAATAATTTTATGCTACAAAAGTGGACAGACCATAATGATATAGAGCATGTTGTACGTGATGACTATGAACGTAATAGAATACTTATAGATTTAACGTTGCAACCAGATGAGATAAAAAACGCATGTGATAGTAAAATTGTTGAAGCAGTACAAAAAGAAATAACGCCACAGGTAGGAATACATTTTATGAAATTCTGTGGCGAGCATGATTTACAAAGGATGAGTGATCAAGCACAAGATTATGCCGCATTTTTAAATAAGGTTTATTAAATGTATTTAGATATAAACGATATAAGAGCAATACAAATCGATCATACAAGTAAATGCAATTTATTATGTCCACAATGTGCAAGGGTCGACAAAGGCGTTGTTAATTCTATTATGCCTATAGATGAACTGACTGTTAATGATTACGAAGTTATGTTTCCAAAGAAGATAATTAAAAATATTAATTTAATAATTCAATGTGGCAACTATGGAGATGTATTAGCAAGTAGTACTATTTTAGATTGTCTTGATTGGTTGCGTACAAATGATTGTCAAGCACAAATTAATGTATTAACTAATGGGTCTGCTAGAGATTCTGCTTGGTGGCAAGAGCTTGCAAGAATATTAGGTAAAAATGGAAAAGTTGCATTTAGTATAGATGGCCTTGAAGATACAAATCATTTGTATCGTGTTAACAGCAACTGGAATAAAATTATAGAAAATATTAATACTTTTATTAGTGCAGGTGGTCGAGCAAGATGGGATTATTTGGTGTTTGAGCATAACGAACATCAAGTAGACAATGCTAAAGAACTTGCTAGAACATTAGGGTTTGAAAGTTTTTATGTAAAAAAGACAAACAGGTTTATTAATAATAAAAGTTATGTATCTAATGTTGGCTCTAAAGAAGAAGAAGTAAGAACACGCAAAGATGAGTATAATATTAAAATACCAAGTAAAAAAGAATACCTTGCTAAAAGTAATACGGATTTTCCAGACCTAATTCAAAAATATGGTAGTTGGGATGAATATGTAAACATTACAGAAATTAGTTGTAAATTTCAACAGCAAAAAGAAATATTTGTTGATTTTGAAGCAAGGCTGTGGCCATGTACATGGACTGCCGCCCCGATATATTTTGTTGGAGACAATAATATACAGAAAATACAATTACATAAAATTCTTGATTATTATGGTTGGAATTTTAATAGTTTAAGACATCACACTTTAGAAGAGATTTTAAATCATGAATGGTTTAAAAAACAATTTACTGAAAGTTGGGGTCGTAATCAAGATGATATACCTATTGGAAAGTTAATGACTTGCGGTAGAACGTGTGGAACAAGTTATGATTTTAGTAGTAGCAGTGAAGATAATAGAGAATTAACAGAATTTATTGATGAGGAACCTGCTTGGTGGGGAATCCCAAAACCTAGGTTTTGATGAGGATAAAGGAGAATTTATAATGGCGCAAAAGAAACCTAGAGTATTAGTAATAGGTGGTACAAGAGGAATAGGTAAAGAGGTTGTTGATCATTTTGGTGGTGATAGTATTAGTCGCAATGAGCCACGTGATGAAGGATTTGATATAAGAAATCCGGTAGATCGTAAAAAAATTGCATATATTAGTGATGAATATGATATATGTATTAATCATGCTTATTCTGATTCGGATGAAGAACCGATTGGTGGATCTCAGGCATTCATGTTAAAAGAAATATATGATAGATGGAAAGAAACAAACTGGAGTGGTTATTTATTTAATAGCAGTAGTGATGCTACAAAAATATATAGAATGAAATCAGGTAAGAACATGATGTATAGTGCAATGAAGGCAAGTGTAAATGTTGTAAGTCATTATATTAGTAGAGACGTACAAGAAGGTAATGTGCGTATGCGTTATACAAATATTATATGGGGTATGCTTGATACAGAAAAGTCACGTTCAAAGCCTCATTACAATAATGGTGTAAGAGGAGAGGATATTTGTAAAGTCATAGAGACATTGTATTATTTGCCAGAGGATTGTTTAATCCCTGAGTTTGTTATGGAAGCACGATTTTTAAAATAGGAGAAAAATATGCCATATATAAAACCGTTAATAACTGATCGCTGGATTGTATATAATGACATAGGTGATTATGCTGGCTTATTACTTAAAAATGAGCAAGCATATGTATATTATAATAAAGATGCCAAAGGATCATCAATTGAAAAATTTAGTGATCATCAAATGTTATGTGATTATTTTGGTGAAGATATTACTGATAACGAGATTAGAAAAAAAGGCGATACCCGCCAAGAAGGAATTACTAATAAAATTGGAGGATATCCTTTAAACTTTGAAACCCCAATTATGGTAAATGATAATTCTTTACCATTGTTTAAGAAAAGTCGTACAAGTGATGTTATTTACTGTGCTGGTTTCTATTGTATTAAAGGACCAGAGGGATGGCGTAAGAGTTTTTGCCCAAAGAGAAGCACTCTTACTAGCCTAGAAGAATGGGAGGGTCCATTCGCTACTGAACTAGAAATGGTTAGTGTGTTAAATATAAAGAAGAAAGAAAATGTTGGATAAATTTAATCATATTAGAAAACTAAGTGGATTGTATGATGTTGCAATTGAAAATCAAAATAATGAGATTCGGCTTCATACAGCAGATGTTGGACTTGTATTGTCCGACATTAATAAATTGTTGTCGTTAGTTGTTAATGGACAACTTGATCGACAAGAAGTTGAATTAGTACAAAGTATTGCAGTCAATGAAGGGACTGCCGATGCGGGACGTTTTTAAGAGAAAAATTATGTTAAAACAAACGAAAAACTTTATTGGTGTTTGTATTATTTTATTTGCATCAAGTGTATTTGCAACAGTAGATACAGCCAAAAATCAAGATGTGTATATTAATATATATAAAAGTGCAGTTAATTCAGTTGTGACTATTATTGTTGTAGCAGAAAATAGTGCTGTAAAAGATTTATTAAATAATATACCAAAAGATTCACCTTTTAATAAGTTATTTGAAGATGAAGGCGAAGATATTGCTCCAAAGATGTATGGTTCAGGCTCTGGTTTTATTGTTTCGGCCAATGGTATGGTATATACTAACCATCATGTTGTATCTGAGAAAGAAGCAACAATGGTAGTAACAGAGATACATATTTTATGGAAAAATGGAGAATCTCGACAAGCAGAAGTAATAGCAAGTGATGAAATTGCTGATTTTGCTATTTTAAAGATTATAAAAGATGAACCAGATGAAATATTTGATCATGTTAAATTAGCAGACAGTGATAAAGTTTTACCAGGGCAAATGGTAGCGGCAATTGGTAGTCCATTAGATCATAGTTTTAGTATTACATCTGGTATTGTTAGTGCAATAAACAGAGAATCAAGGAAAGGGCGGTGGGTTACATATATACAAACTGATACAGTAATTAATAAAGGTAATAGTGGTGGACCATTATTTGATCTTAATGGTAATGTTATTGGTATGAATACTATGTTAGTTAGTCCGTCTGGTTATTATATAGGTATTGGTTATGCTGTACCTTCTAACTTAATGAAACAAGTTGCTGATGTATTATTAACTAAAGGTGAATACATACGACCATGGATGGGAGCATCATTATCTGTACCCTCTGAAGAATTTAAATTAACAATGGATATACCAGCTGATAAACTGGTTGTCATACTTATGGAAGTAGTGCGAGGCGGTCCTAGTTATGACGTAGGGTTAAAAAAGTATGATGTTATAATGTCAGTTAATGATGAAGAAATGGAACCAGATGCATTTGTTGAACTTATACAAGGTAGTGAAGTGGGTGATGTTGTAAAATTACAAATACGGCGAGTATTAGATTACGATGCAGGGACATATAAAGATTTAGAAGTGGAACTTATTGTTGGTAATATGCCACCTAAGACAAAATAATTATAAATATAAAAATGAAAGTAGAAATTTACAGTAAAGATTTTTGTGGATACTGCAACGCCGCAAAATCACTTTTTGAATCACATGGTATAAATTACTTAGAACACCGCATAGGCTATGATGGCATTACTAAAGAAACACTTTTAGAAAAGGTTCCAGACGCCCAGACAGTGCCACAAATTATTATTAACGATGAAGTGATTGGTGGCTATACAGAACTTTCAACTTGGTTTAAAACACGCGAATAATATCATATCAATCTCTCTTTAGGCTAATATTTAGATAAATATAGTATAGAAGAGGAATTATATGAGTCGACCTAAACCCGAGATTCTGTTAGCACATACAGATCAAGATACATATAAGAAAGAAGAAGTCCTTAAGGCTGAAGCCATTTGGGCAGTCTTCCACGAAGGGCAACCCATCAACTTGCGAAATTCAAATTCGTTGGTTGACTACCCTGGACCAAAATATCGCAAAGTTTCTTTTAGTAATCCTGGCCATGCACATAACTTGGCAGAGAAACTTAACAAGAAATTCCGCACAGATAAATTTCAAGTTTATCAATTGACGACTGGCGATGTCATCACAGAATAATGTTCATGAGTTCTTAGCAAACAAATTTATTGAAGAACAACACCTCGAACTAGAAATAGAAAAGAACGAACTAACGCACGGTGTTATATATGCATTGCTTTTTGATAATATACGAATAAAGAAAGGTGTGCCATTTGGTTTGCGATTAACCAGAGATGGCTACAAATGGTTAAAAAATCATTACGAAGTATATGAAGTAAAGTTAAATAGGAAAAGGCTTGTTAGTAAGCATATCCTATATTTAGACAAATACTTAGAATTTCCATATTATATAGTAGAACAACCTAAAACGCCAAAAACCTGGGGAATTAAGGCATTGCCCAAGCAAAATGTGAAATTATTGCTATTTGCTGGAAAAGACACCGTGGAATTGAAGTTATTAGAGGGTAACATAGACAAGTGGGTAGAGAACCGTAAAACAGGCGAATTATTGAATATTAGCAAATCCTAATGGAAAAACCGCCCCTAAACCACCCAAACGATGCGGTTTTTGTTGTAAAAAACCCACACTTTTAAAAAACGCCATTCTACGTACTAGAGTACCCGTTTAAGGTTGACAATATACCAATACAGTGTATAATATATGTATAAATTAAGAAAACTGGACATACTTTTGCAGTCAAAATTAGAGCAACTCTTAGAAGCACCGTGTCCGTCTAACTCAGATTATCGTAGTATGCCATACAGACCAAATGATGAAGATATTAGTTCTGTATTTACTGCGATCAATGACAGTATATTTGGTGGCATTTTAAAGCAACCTCCAATACGGTTATCACGTGTGAAGAAAACATGGGGCTGGTGTCACGGCGATTATGAGATGCGTGGCGATGGGCATTGGCCCTGTGCTAAAGAGATTATAATGTATCCAATGTATCCTGGTGTTCATATGTTTGCGGCAATATTGGGACACGAAATGGTACATCAGTGGCAATGGACGATAAATTCAGTAGAGCGTCTTGCGATGGGCAGGAAGCCTCTTATGAGTCATGGACCCACATTTTATCAATGGCGAAAAGCATTCGCAAAACGGGGCCTGCCATTATGCAGGAATATTTAAGGTTGACAAATATTCAACCTGTTGTATAATGTATATATAATTAACTTCTAACCTACGAGACATTTAAATGGCTAGAGAATCTGCACCAGAAGTTCGTACAGTAAGAATCCGAGATGCTCGAGCGGAAATACTCCGAGCGATGCGCCGGAAGCGTCCAGTGTTTATTTGGGGCGGTCCTGGCATAGGTAAATCAGAACTCATTGAACAGATCTCAGATAGTATGGAAGGTTATATGATTGATTTGAGACTTGCTCTTATGGAGCCAACTGATTTGCGTGGTATGCCTTATTACAATAAGGAGGCCAATAACATGAGTTGGGCGGCACCAGTAGATCTTCCGACGGAAGAGTTTGCCGCGCAGTATCCTGTCATTGTTCTCTTTTTGGATGAACTTAATAGTGCTCCGCCAAGTGTGCAGGCCGCGGCGTATCAGTTGATTCTGAATCGCAGGATTGGTACTTACACGTTGCCGGAGAATGTTGTGATAGTTTCAGCAGGCAACCGTGAGACAGACAAGGGTGTTACATATAAAATGCCCAAGCCGCTTGCCAACCGTTTCCTTCATTTGAATTTGGATGTTAATTTTGATGATTGGATGATGTGGGCAACGGAAAACAGGATTCATTCAGACGTAGTTGGTTACTTGGCTTTCGCAAAATCAGACCTTTACAGTTTTGATCCGCGTAGTCCAGACCAGGCGTTTGCTACTCCTCGGACTTGGACTTTTGTGAGCGAACTTCTCGAAGATACTAAAGAGGACGAAGCACTCACAGAGAGTCAGATGACGGATTTGGTTGCTGGCACTGTTGGTGAAGGCATGGCTGTTAAGTTTATGAACCACCGAGGCTTTGCTTCGCAGTTACCTAACCCAACAGATGTGCTGTCTGGGAAGGTAACAGAACTTAAGGTTAAGGAAGTGTCAGCACAATACACGCTGACGGTGAACTTGTGCTACGAACTGGCAGAGGCTCACAAGGATATGAAGAAGTCAAAGAAGTTGGACAAGTGGCACAAGATGGCCGATTACTTCTTTGGTTTTATGATGGAGAACTTCCAGACTGAGATGGTTGTGCTGGGTGCGAAGATTGCCCTCAGTAATTACAACCTGCCATTTGATACTAAGAAGTTGAAAACCTTCAAGGAATTCTATAATCGCTACGGACAACTGATTATAGATGCTTAAGATTGACAGCATCCTTAAATCCGTGTATAATAAGTATATAAAATGTTAAATTACGATATAGAAAATTGTCCCCAACGTAAAAGGTTGGTGTCTAGTCGGATTAGACTACTTATTAACAAACCCTGGTTTGGGAATATGATTACTCGTTTGCCGTTGATTGACGCAACTGACTTTGGTTGGTGTGAGACAGCGGCAACGGATGCTCGTCATATCTTTTATAATCGAAATTTTATTGCAAAATTACGAGACGGAGAAGTTGATTTTCTATTTGGGCATGAATTGTTACATTGTGTTTTTGATCACTTAGGTCGTCGTAATGATCGAATTGCTCTACTTTGGAATGTTGCTAATGATTACATTGTTAATGGTATTCTTGTTGAAGAGCAAGTAGGCGAACTTATTACTACAGTGAAAGCCTGCTATGATCGTAAGTATCATGATTGGGCATCAGAAGAAGTATATGATGATTTATATGAGAATGCTGAAAAGGTTAGCATGGATGATTTGTTAGATCAGCATTTAGATATGAACGGCGGTGAGAGTACTGACGAGGAAGGCAGCGGCAAAGGCAAAGCCGGTCAGGAAAAAGACGATGATACGCCTGGGGCAAATGGTCCTCCCAAGTACAGTGAAGAAGAAAAGAAAAAGATTAAGGATGAGTTTAAGAACGCAATGATTCAGTCTGCTCAAGCCGCAGGTGCTGGTAATGTGCCCGCCGGCGTACAGAGACTGATTAAAGAATTAACGAACCCAACTATTGACTGGCGCGAACTTATCGACATTCAGATACAGAGCACAGTCAAAGACGACTACACGTTTATGAAGCAGTCGCGGCGTAGTTGGCATTCGGATGCTATACTTCCAGGTATGAATTACGCAGACTCAATTGACATAGCAGTAGGACTTGATGCGAGTGGTAGCATCAGTGATGATATGTTGCGTGATATGCTTAGTGAAGTTAAAGGATGTATGACACAATACGATGATTTTACGATTACAGTATTTCAGTTCGATACTAAAGTATTTGGTCACAAGGTATTCAATCCATGGAACATTGATGAGATTGATACATATGAAATCGAAGGCGGTGGCGGTACTGAGTTTGAAGTTTGCTGGGATTTCATGAAAGAGAATGATATTAACCCTAAGAAGTTTATTATGTTCACAGATGGTTATCCGTGGAGTTCTTGGGGAGATGAAGATTACTGTGATACAATATTTGTTATCCACAGTTATCATGATAAGAATTTTGAGGCGCCCTTTGGACTCACTGCTCATTACGAGCCGTTCAAAGAGCAGTTGAGGAAGGCGGCTTAATAAAGGTTTCGCACTACGCGGAAAGGGAAGCCAGACCCTATCTGGTAAACAAAAGGTAAATTGTAAATGACAACTAAGACTGATAAAGTGCTAACCGCACTACAGGAAGGCCAGGAACTCACCGCCGCGCAGATCTCTGCACGATGGGGAGTCGGTAACCCAGGGTCCGTTGTACAGGCGCTTCGTTTCCGTGGTCACTCTGTTTATCTTAATACTCATACTGATACCAAGGGTCGAGTGACTCGTAAGTATCGACTGGGTTCGCCAAGTCGCGCAGTCATTGGTGCTGGTTATAAGGCCATTGCAAGCGGTATGGTTGCTTAAGAGCAACAGTTAAAAACAGTCGCGGGGGCTTTATGCCCCCCGGCAGTTTTAATTTACAATACTTTTACAAAGGTTTAAATGGCGATGGTAACATTCACAAAGAAAGAAAAACTTATGCTTGCGGTGCTATTGATAGCAGTTGCTGGTATGGTCAGTGGTTGTGCTGGCACTTATACCAAGCAGGACACAGGTACGGCGATAGGTGCAGTAACAGGCGGTGCGTTAGCATACGGACTAGGAAAAGACTCAAGCAACAAAGACATTTGGTTGATCCTTGGTGTTGCCGCTGGTGGTTTAATTGGTAATAATATTGGTGCTCAGTTAGATGAAAGGGACCGATTGCTTG
>Ga0187827_10008929_pt1 | contig 10745 bp, 10 predicted proteins | sample ETNtaG_39_FD_167969 | JGI IMG/M metagenome (GOLD analysis project Ga0187827, IMG submission 167969) | Marine microbial and viral communities from oxygen minimum zone, Eastern Pacific Ocean - ETNP2014_SV_150_PacBio MetaG (Illumina Assembly) | ecosystem: Environmental > Aquatic > Marine > Hypoxic... | reverse complement strand
AGTCTGTGTTTAGTACGCTATTACTCACAATCCTGATAGTCAGACTCAAAACACTTTGTAGCCATGTCTAACCTCCTACCCTACGAAAGCTGAATTAAAATTTTTTTTACAGATTTTCTAGGCCACTCTTAATATGTATCGTGACATTGACGATAAGTGTTCAACGAGGCAGAACAAGCCCCTGAGGGTATATATAACAGTGCGCCCGTCTATGCGTTAAAGGGGGGATAGAATCGGCTTTATGTAGGGTGTTATGTACGGTAGAAGCGCATAAATGTTGTAAGTTATTGATTTTATTGACTGTTCGATTCCGCCCCTGGGCACCAACTCCCCTACACTTACAACCACCGAGAGTGACGCGTTGACAGCTTCAATGCCTAAGAGAATCTGTTGCTAGACTAAATCGAAAGAGCGATTTTTCAATTAGCCCTACGACAAGACTACTGTATTTTTACTCTGACCCCTTTAATTGAGGGCTTGGGAATAACACACAAACCTCAAGCCCGACATCCAGTTTAGTCAACTGAATCGTACCCCCATGCAGTTCAACAACTGCTTTCACCAGACTTAAGCCCAATCCGTGCCCATCGGTTCCACGATGACTCTCAAGCCTGTAGAACCGCTTGAACACATTCGCAATCTCAGTCTCTGATATACCCGGCCCCTCATCAGTGACTGTAAATTTATAGCCATTGCCGTCATGCTTAAGCGCCACGAAAATTTTTCCACCAGCGGGAGAATACTTGATCGCATTCTCAATAATATTGGTTACCGCCTGAAAGAGTAGGTTTCTATCTCCTTTTACCATCGACGGCTCTTCGAGCCTGTGTTCCAAAGAAAGATTTCTGCTCTCAGCCATTACCTGGTGAAGCTCAATCGCATCGAAACAGATGGCTGCGAAGTCCACTTCCGAGAATGAATTGATCGCTCTTCCGGATTCAATACCAGCGATGCGTAGCAAGGCACTAGAGATCTCCAAGATGGATTTGATTTCAGCCTCAATCTTAGCAATCTGCTCACTCGCATCCGCACCCTGTATGAGCTTTGACTTCAGTGTTTCAACTCGAGCCTGAATTCGCGTCAGCGGTGTGCGCAAATCATGGGTGATGTCATTAGTGACTTGCTTGTGACTTTCAAGAACTTGCTCAATACGGTCTAACATAGAATTCAAGTTCATCGAGAGGTGATCAAACTCATCATGAGAGCCATTAAGCGGCACCCTTCGTGACAGATCGCCTTCTCTAATGTCTCGGCTTATGGAGTTTACTTTGTCCAGTCTATAACTCACTGCCTGAGTTAAGAAAATTGCACCTGCGAGACCAACAACGAGCAATAGTCCCACTAGCCACGCCAGGGTCTCATCCAGGAACTCTCGCGTCTCTTCGATTTCCGGCACCACCAACACAGCCAAAACTGATTCGCCATTAGATAATCGAGCAAACCGGGCGACCGCCACATCTACTTCTAGCTCACCACTGAGAAACTCTGATTGGTAATCCAGCGCAGATATTTGCCTGGATAAGTCGAAAACGCGAGTGCCCCCAACCGCTGCGAGAATGTCGCAGATCTCGGTGTCTTGGAAATCAGCGGGTAGCCTGCCTGGCGCACCAGCAACGACTTCACAGCCAGCATCGAACAGTACGTAGATTTCTCTAGAGCCAGTATTCTGCAAACTGAACTCAGAGATATCTTCTGCCAGCGCAGCACTGCCGTAGGATTGGAAAAAATCCTGCTTTTCCCGGATCTGCTCTTCGCTAAACGAAAGCGCTTTTTCTTCCAAGTAGTTTTCCATCGCTTCATCAATCCAGCCCACGGTGATAAGAGTCGCGGCGACGAACGCGAGCATGAACAAACAGGTTAGACGGAAAAATGTGCTGCGGTGAATGTTAACCAGGTTCGCGAATAACATATCCTGCTCCACGGACGGTGTGGATTAATGGCGACTCAAAACCTTTGTCTACTTTCTGCCTAATACGACTGACATGGACATCAATGATGTTGGTGCGAGGATCGAAGTAATAATCCCAAACATACTCGAGCAGCATGGTTCGGGTAACCACCTGACCTACGTTGCGCATCAGAAATTCCAAGAGACGGAACTCCCGGGGCTGTAACCCTATTTTGGTATCTGCTCGACTGGCTTTCCTTGTCCTCAGATTCAAGCGTAGGTCACTGACGACAAGTTCTTCCTGCGACCCTATGAAATGAGAAGCGCGCTTGGATAGTACATTCACTCTTGCCAGCAACTCCTGAAATTCAAAAGGCTTGACCAGATAGTCATCGGCACCCGCATCAAGACCTGCCACCCTTTCATCGACATCCGCCAGTGCGCTGAGAATCAGGATCGGGGTATTTATACCGGCGGTACGAACTGAACGTATAACTTCCAGACCATCCAGCACGGGAATCATCCGATCCACAATGAGAACGTGATAAGAGCCCGACTTCGCTTTGACCAATCCAGACTTGCCATCATGCGCAACATCAATGCTATGCCCCTGAACCTTGAAACTTTCAGAGATGAATTCTGACACGTCGTCGTCGTCTTCTATTAGCAGGAGATCCATTTAACTCGACTCTAAACATTTCTCAATGCCCCATACCACTGTGCTGATGTTGCCTGACCAGGCAAGAATCACCTAAGCACCGCTGAAACAGAGGACCGGACTATGCCCATTCTACACTCATTACAGATGATAACTCAGTACCGGCCTTTCAACTCGCTACCTTTCCAAATGTTAATGTTTCTTTTCTCGCCAGCCTGCTAGCTCCCTAGATATGATTCTTATCACTGATTTCTTTGGAAGTCACTGATCCTGAAAACACAACTATGGAGTGAATTATGCGTAAATTGATAATCGGATTACTAACTGTCTGCTTGCCTTCGATCGCAAGCGCTGCTGAGAGAGTGGGTGACTTTACCCTGCTCGACCATAATGGTGATGGCCATTCAATGAGCTGGTACGACGACCAGGATGCCGTGGTGTTTCTGACACAAGCCAATCGCTGCGACTCGGTGCGGGAGGCGGCATCAGCATTCGATACAATTCGTACTCGCTATGCAGACGCCAATTTCCAATTCATGATGATAAACGCGGAAGGCAGTCGTGATCGCGACGCAGTGTCAGCAGCGGCCGCTGAGTATGGCACAGACCTACCCATCTTGATGGACGAATCACAGACGATCTCCCAGGCCATGGAAATCAATCAGGCTGGCGAAGTGATCGTCTACGATCCGAAATCGTTCCGCATCAAATACCGGGGTCCGGTTGAAAACTACCTCACTGCCGCGCTCGACCAGATTGCAGCTGGTGATGAAGTCTCCAATCCAGAGGTCCCGGTCAGTGGGTGTGAAATTGCCTATGAGATGACGAAAGAGGCATCCATTTCCTACGCTGACGAAGTTGCGCCAATTCTTGCCGACAACTGCGCAAGCTGCCATCGCCAGAATGGTATTGCGCCGTTTGCCCTGAACAACCATCAATCTGTACAAGGCTGGTCGCCGATGATTAGAGAAGTCTTAATGACGCGGCGCATGCCTCCCGGTCAGATCGATCCCCATATCGGAAAATTCGCTGGCGCTCCCGGAATGACCAATCTTGAAGTCCAGAAGCTGATGAATTGGATCGCGGCTGGTTCCATTAACGAATCCGCAAACGATCCACTCACCGAGTTGACCTGGCCGGATACCAAATGGTCGCTGGGCGAACCGGACTTGATCGTGAAGATCCCACCACAGCAGATTCCAGCCACCGGTGTGTTGGATTATCGCAATCTCGTAGTCCCCCTGACCGAATTAACCGAGTCCCGTTGGGTGCGAGGCAGTGAAGTCTCTCCCGGCGATTATGGTGTTGTTCACCATGTGATACCCGCTGTGATTCCCCCTTCCGGCGGAGATGGCATTAGTAGTGTGCTGTCCTTGAATCCTGAAGTACCGACGATGGCAGGTTATGCGCCGGGATACTTGAACCGCATGGAAGCCGAGAACACCGGCGCCTTGTTGGAAGCGGGATCTACTATCGCGTTCCAAATGCACTACACCACTTCAGGCAAGGAAACAGTGGACGAAACGGAGCTCGGCATCTATTTCTATCCGGAAGGTGTGATACCTGAGCAGCGGCTGTCTGGACGCCCTGCGGTGAACGGGAATATCAGCATACCACCAGGCGCCAAGGACCTTCCCATATCAGCCAGCTTAGAACTGGATAGAGACGTATACCTGCAAAGCGTCCTGCCACACATGCATTTTCGGGGCAAGCGTGTGAAGTACAGTGCCCAGTTCCCGGATGGTACAGAGCAAGTCTTGTTTTCTCAGCCAATCTACGACTTCAACTGGCAGCTGACGTACCATTTTGAAGATCCGGTGTTCTTGCCAGCCGGAACCACTATTCTGGTTGACGGTGCGTTCGACAATTCAGCTCAGAACCCATTCAATCCAGATCCGTCCATACCCGTGTATTTCGGTGAACAGAGTTGGGAGGAAATGTTCTTCGGATTCATGACCTGGAAGGACGCTGATCAAAGTCAGTGGGCAACTCAGGATTAAGCTCGAAGACATTTCGATCAAGCTGACAGCAGTTAGCTGATAAAAAAAGGGGCTTGGTCTCACGACCAAGCCCTTTTTTACAAGTACTGTAACTTTTACTCTGACTCTATCAATCCTAATCGTCGCAATGCAGGCCGTAACGCTTCTGCCCATTTTGCATATCCAATTTCATTGGGATGAAGCAAATCCGGAAACTCTTTCGGATCGGCATTACCCTCACCATTGTCAAATAGTGAAAACGTGTCCAGCCGTGTGAGCTGTGGATAGTCACTCAATAGTTCGCGATACAGTGCATTCACCCTTTGGATTTGTGCAGTGGGTCTACTCATCAGGCTTGAACTCGGCATGACTTCGCAGAAAATGATGGGCATTTCTGGATTGAAACTGGAAATAGCATCCAGGATTAACTGGACATTATCGGCGATGACTTCGAGCGCGGCGTTCTCTTCGAGGTCATTGGTACCAATCAGGAGAACAACAGCGGTCGGATTCACGGCGAACACATCCTCTTCAAGCCGAATTAACACTCCTCGAGAGGTATCACCACTGATACCGCGATTGGCGACCTTCATTCCCGGAAACGCAGCGCTCAGTCCTCCACCCCAGCCCTGCATGATGGAATCACCCAGAAAAACTACCGCACCCTGATCCAGCTCGATGGTTTCAGCCCAGCTCGATCGACGACTCTGCCAGAGATTCTGAAACCATTCATATCGCCGGATCGGCCCCACCCCCGGTAAGCCTTCATCTGTGGATGGAATGGCAAATCGAGATTCGCCTTCTGCGGCGAAGCTATTTACACCCTGGAGAAATAGAATACAAAACCAGAAAAAGCCAGCAAGCGTCGCTGCTTTCACCATTGAATAAATTCTCATCTGTTGCGCAGCAGCTAGTGACAATTTCAGTCTGTTATCTACATCGAAGTTGCGAGCACGGTGAGCGTTCGATAAGAAGAGATACTTAATACACTGCATGGGACGACCTCGAAATAGCTGAATTAGAGAATCTCACATTTGGGTAAAGAACTGTAGGGATGAATCTGGTATTGCTATTTTGTGTCTAGTTACTATCTTAGATGCTTTAGCGCTCAAAACCACTTATCATCACAGTAGACAACTAACAGAAATTAACATTCACTAAATTAAAACATCACAAATGGAAATTCTTTTAACGCTATACAACGAAATATTGGGCTTTCTGCGAATTTCCCAAGCTTGGGAAATTCTAAAGACGGGCGATTACAGTGTCTTCACGACTTATGACGGTATCCGTGCCTTTATTAGCCCCATTATCCCCCTACTTCTTATTTTCGAATTGATCTTGGGCCTGATTTACAAAAAATCCGATACCAAAGTCTACAAGATTAATTTTCTGATCTATGTTTTCAACCGATTTATTGGAAGATTTATAGCGCTAGGTATGGTGGTCATTTGCATCGGCGTGTTCCAAAAATATGCACCCTTTCAAACGGAAATGACCTGGTATTGGTTCATCTACGGTTACATTGTTTGGGAGCTCGGGCATTTCATCCACCACTACCTCGGACATAAAGTGCGTCTATTCTGGTGTCTCCATTCTACCCATCATGCACCCGAAAATATGAACCTATCGGTTAATTACGCTCACTTTTTCTTAGAGGCGCCCTATGCCGATACTATTCGCACAACAGTGTGTATTTTGTTGGGCGTACAGCCAGAAATGTTATTCCTCATCATGTTTATTGATGGATCCTACGGAGCTTTCATCCACGTGGGAGAAAATATGATAAAAGATGCCAGGTTCGGATTTCTGAACAAGATTATGCTGACCCCATCGCACCATAGAGTCCACCACGCTCGAAATCCATTATATATAGATACCAACTATTGTAATCTACTCAATATATGGGATAGGGCATTTAAAACCTATCAGGAAGAACAAAGGGAGGTGGCAATAGAATACGGAATTAACCGAAAAATAGACTCCGGAAACTTTTTCGATGTCTATTTTGGGGAATTTCTGGCCCTTGCCAAAGATATTTTCAATGCCCCGGGCCTGGTCAGTAAGTTCCTCTACTTTATCATGCCCCCTGGTTGGCACCATTCCGGCAAACATAAAACAGCAACAATTGTTAGGGATGGTTACCTGGAAAATATCGCAACCCAAGATTAGTAAAAAGGGGACAAATTTATTTTAATGAACAAGGCGGACGACCTCGCCATCGGTTCTCTATCCTCAGCCCAACTTTCATCTTTATTTCATCGATAAATGCCAAGCTATCTATTAGTTGATTGCGAGAAACGGCATCACAAATTGGCGAACTCTCTTTACCTTCACCAACCCCAGCCATCTCTCTATTTAAAGCTGGCAAATAAATCTGTCCCATTTTCTCTCTCCCCTTTTCTTCTCAACTTGAATATGATGTGCAAATGAACTGGAAAACAGAAACTGATGAAATTGCCCGACGTCGGCAGCTAGCGCTTGAGCAAGGCGGTGAGGATGCTATAGCTAAACAACATGGCAAAGGGCGTTTAACCATTCGAGAACGGATCGACAAACTGCTGGATCCTGGCAGTTTTGAAGAGGTCGGCCCGGCCGCGGGCGCAGCGAATCTTGACGAGAACGGCGAACTAATCAGCTTTGACCCGGCCAACTTCGTGCTCGGTTTTGGCAAGGTTGAAGGGCGAAGAATCGTTGTTGCAGGCGAGGACTTTACCATGCGGGGCGGTTCGCCCTCCCCTGCGGGCCTGCGCAAAAGCGTGTATGCCGAAGAATTGACTGTGCAATATAAGCTGCCGCTCGTGCGCCTCCATGAAGGGTCAGGTGGCAGTGTGGGTGGAACTGGCGGTAAGGGTGCGAGTTTACCAGGACCGGTCAATGCGCCGGCACGATTTCGCTCTGTTGCAGAGGCCATGGCGACAGTACCGGTAGCAACCGCAGCACTTGGCGCGGTGGCGGGCCTGCCGGCCGGCCGGCTTGTCGCCTCACATTTCTCCGTTATGTCAAAGGCGACAGCACAGATTTTGACTGCTGGTCCTGCAGTAGTGGAGCGGGCGATGGGGGAGAAGAAAACCAAAGATGAGCTTGGTGGCTGGAAAGTGCACACCAAGAATGGCACGGTGGATAATGGCGCGGCGGATGAGGCAGAGTGCTTGATTGAAATCCGGCGATTTCTCTCTTTTATGCCAGCCAATATTGACCAGCTGGCACCGGTGATAGATTGCGGCGACCCGGTCGAACGTGCCGACGAAACATTGCTCGACATTGTGCCGCGTGACCGACGAAAGGCTTTTGATATGCGGCGCATTATTCAGTCGGTGTTTGATCAAACCAGCTTCTTCGAAATGGGCGCTGGCTATGGCCGCTCCCAGATTACCGGGCTCGCTCGGTTGAATGGGCAATCAGTGGGCGTCTGGGCAAATAATTGTAAATTTCTTGCCGGCTCGATGACCGCGGACGGAGCACATAAGGCACGCCGCTTCATGGAACTTTGTGAAACATTCAGCCTGCCTATCATCAGCCTGGTGGATGAACCCGGATTCATGATTGGTAGCCGGGCCGAACGCGAGGCGACCATTAGACACGGCACTTCAGCGGTTCTCACCGCGGCGATGACGACTGTGCCCTGGGCTTCTGTAATGATCCGGCGTTCCTTTGGTGTTGCACAGGCTGCACATTACGGACCGGAAGGATACGTACTTGCCTGGCCATCGGCAGAAAGCGGGCCGTTGCCGATAGAAGGAGGAGTTGCGGTCGCCTTCCAGAGAGAAATCGCTGCAGCACCTGATCCAGAAGCACGGCGCCGTGAGTTGGAAGAGGAATTGGTTGCGCGTCAGTCTCCGTTTCCACGAGCAGAGGCGCTTGGAGTCCATGATCTAATCGATCCGCGTCAGACGAGAGTAGAGCTTTGCCGTTGGGTAGACCGTATTCAGCCGCTGCTTCCAGCATTGCTCGGGCCGGCACGCTTTTCCATACGACCATAGCAACAGTAGAGGATTATCGAGGCATGATAAAGATTGAATTGGAAACCGGCGGGTCGGTTTGGAAAGTGCTCACGAAACCGGGTGTGCGTGTAGAAGCGGGCGACACATTGTTCATTCTTGAAGTAATGAAAATGGAAGTACCTTACGAAGCCCCTGCTTCTGGCGAGGTGGTAGCAGTTCATATCACTGAGGGTGATGTGGTGGAAGAGGACCAGCTTGCTGTAGAGATTGCTGAATAAAGCGGTACCATAGCCTTCCGCCATCAAGACATAATTATTGGGGTCAGAGCAAACATACAGCAGTGTTGAGCGAGTTCAACTCATGATTCCATAGCACAGATTGAATTCGCAGTTTTAACTCATATAACCGCATAAGGAATCAGTCACACGTTCTATTGAAAATCCTTCGCGGTGGTTCGAAAACCAATGCTTCTTTTCGGATAGTTCTTAACCGATTTTGTTGGAGCTATTCTAGAAAGCGCCCCTCCAAGCACCATCTCTTTCAAATCTTTCAAACCAGACTCTGATCAAAGCATTCTAACCGCTTTGATCAACCGGGATTGAGAAAAATTGCTCTTCCTTTTGTCTGCTTGCATCCAAATCTGTATTTGTCGCATCTCTTAATATACACACTTAGATTTGGAGATACTTCATGCGATATTTGATCAGCCTATTTGTAATGCTAATTGGCGTTAGTTGCACGTCACAGCCAATACCAACAGCCGAGCAGCAAATCCTTGCCGCTTTAGACACCTACCACACTGCTGAACGAGAAGGAAACTTAGAAACCATCCTCGATTCCTATTCTGAAGAATTCGAAGATGCTCAGGGAACGAGCAAAGCGGTACTTGCCGGTTTCTTCAGTGTCCTCGTCGATCAGGGCGTTCTGAAAGATCACGTCATTGACATGGAATCCATGGTGATTAGTGTTGAGAATGACTACGCGACTGTCGGCCCTGTTTCCTATACCAGTCTGCTTGGATCAAATACCTATAGATATAGGTTGCAGCAGGAGGAAGATGCGATATGGCGATTCATCTCTAGCGAAGAATTGAATTAGTCCTATTGGGTAAGAGTGAGTTTCATCAAGGAATTCGCTCCTACCCGTTTCGGATCCCTGACTCTCTGCCATTCCAATGCACTTACTAAGTTTAGGGATTGGAAAAAACTAGGGGATACTAATAACTTAACAACTTTAGAAATCCCTCCCAAGCAATAGAGCTCACTAAGTTATTAGTGCCCCCTTCTTCCACCTTCCAGTTCAAAAGCCCACACCCTTGTGCTAGCTTGCCCATATTCATCTATCAGGGCAAACCAACGGCTGCAAAAATGAAAATTTATCCGCGCTATCTCTGGTTAATACTGATTAGTCTGTTTCCCGTCATCACCTTAGCTCACGGTGTAGATGAGAGCACGCAGCAATTTCTGATCAATAACGAGGGTGTGGCCATTGTCCCCTTCCTCTATATTGGCGCAAAACACATGGTCACTGGCTATGACCATTTACTCTTTCTGGTCGGCGTTATTTTCTTCCTGTATCGAACCAGGGACGTGCTGATTTACGTTAGCTTCTTTACGATTGGTCATAGTCTCACCCTAATATTCGGCGTCTATAATGATATTCAGGTGAATGCCTTCCTTGTCGATGCAGTGATCGGACTTTCTATCGTCTACAAGGGCTTCGATAATCTGGGCGGTTTCAAACGCCTGACGGGCTATCAACCCGACACCAGGGCTGCCGTATTAGTTTTTGGCTTGTTTCACGGTTTTGGGCTAGCGACCAAGTTGCAGGAATTTGAATTTGGTGGCGATGGCTTATTGCAGAATCTGCTAGCGTTCAACGTCGGCGTTGAAATAGGGCAGTTTATTGCGCTTAGCTTTGTGCTGATTGCGCTTAGCTTATGGCGTAACTACGACAGCTATCTCAAGTTTTCAACAGCCAGCAATACACTGTTGATGAGTGGCGGGGTTATTCTGACCATGTATCAACTTACCGGCTTCTTGATAAGCCCCGGAGCATAAAATGAGAGACCTGAAATGAGCGAAGAGAATCTGTCTATCCAATCCACTCGGACGCTAGTAAAGGCGTTACTGGTTGCAATTGTGATAGCGACAGTGATTTTTGTAAGCCTCGTGCTTCCAGCGGAATATAACATCGACCCTACGGGTATTGGGAACAGTTTGGGACTAACTGTTCTAGCAAACCCACAGGAGCAAGCGTTGGGGATTCCATATTTG
>Ga0187827_10008927_pt1 | contig 10747 bp, 6 predicted proteins | sample ETNtaG_39_FD_167969 | JGI IMG/M metagenome (GOLD analysis project Ga0187827, IMG submission 167969) | Marine microbial and viral communities from oxygen minimum zone, Eastern Pacific Ocean - ETNP2014_SV_150_PacBio MetaG (Illumina Assembly) | ecosystem: Environmental > Aquatic > Marine > Hypoxic... | reverse complement strand
CTGCTTCTTCGGGGTGGACATGGCTACTCGCTGGGAGCTGATCGCCTCTCAGAAAACCATACCCCAAATCAAAGATTTCATCGGTGCCGACTCACTGGGTTATCTGAGCATTGACGGGCTGGTTAAAGCAGTGGGCTTACCTAGAAATATCTTTTGCCTAGCCTGCTTCACTGGTGAGTATCCAATGCCAGTGCAGCTTGAGATGGGCAAGATGGCACTGGAAACTCTGCCCACCAGCCGGCAATCTCCATTGACATAAAGTAGTAGTAAGCTGAAATTCTTTTACTCATGTTCTATATTACCTACTAGTGAACTTGATAACAAATCTCTTTTAGATTGCAACCGCTGTGTCTTGGTGCTATGATTAAGCCCGCCGATATCTTGGGGCTGATTAACCTAAGTTAAAGGAAAATTAATAAAGTGGGCCGTACTTTAATATTGGGAGCAGCTATACTAAGTTTCCTTTTGAACTCTTAGTCTACTATACTTCTATGGGGTACCATCGCACCAGACTTCGAAATAGAAACAATAAGCTGTACCAAGACAATGCTGATAAGTATCGATCTCTGGATTGTCGCGGCATCTTTGCCAGCGACTGCTGGCAAAGGCAAGCGGTTTAGAAAATGATAACTGCACTTTTCTATTAGTAAGTCTTACACGAGGAGATAGAGTAGATTAAAAAGATCTACGCCACGGCCGGCGTTAATACAGATGCTGCCGATAAGGTTAAAGAACTGATTAAACAATTTGCTCACTCCACCCACCGCCCTGAGGTGTTGGCTGGTCCAGGATTCTTTGGTGGACTCTTTGAGCTTAAGGGGCTCGAGCAGCCAGTTTTGGTTTCCAGTGTTGACGGGGTTGGCACCAAGCTAAAGATAGCCTCAGCGCTGGGGAGACATGACACTATCGGCATTGATCTCGTTAACCACTGTGTTAATGACATACTCACTTCAGGTGCCGAGCCACTCTTCTTTCTAGACTATATCGCCACAGGCAAGCTTGTGCCAGAGCAGATAGCAGCCATCGTCCAGGGACTATCCCAAGCCTGCCAAAAAATTGGCTGTGCCCTTATCGGTGGCGAAACAGCTGAAATGCCAGGGTTATATACTGGGGAAGACTACGATCTTGTGGGTTTTATTATCGGTATAATAGAGAAGAAGAAGATGATAACCGGGAAAACGATTGCTATCGGTGACGTTATTATCGGTCTTGCCTCCAGCGGGCTGCACACCAACGGTTACTCTCTAGTACGTAAAGTCTTTAGTAGTGACCAACTCAAAAAGCACTACCCAGAATTGGGTCGGACTCTGGGGAAGGAACTCTTAGAACCCCACCGCTGCTACTATAATGAGTTGAAACCATTGCTGCCTTTTATTAAGGGTATAGCACACATTACTGGCGGTGGTCTAATTGGTAATGTGCCTCGGATTCTACCTCAAGGAGTAACCGCTAAATTTCATAGTGAGACATGGGCTGTACCGCCCATTTTTGAGTTAATCAAGCAACGAGGCAATGTGACTCAAGAAGAGATGTACCAGGTATTTAATATGGGTATCGGCATGGTGGTTATCTGCTCCCCCGAGAATGCCAATCAAATAAGCCAGTCTCTGCCTAAAGCCAAAGTTATTGGTGAGGTGGTAGAACCGGCAGGGGAGGCGCGGGTAATTATCTGATAGCTAAGGGAGTGTTTAAGAGGAGCGAAACCTCTAAGAGAAATCTCTTGAGTCCTTCGTCTGCCAAATCTCGACGGACAGACCTTTTGCCAAGCGGAGCAGACTTATCCTTTTCTTAAAGGAAGAGCGAGAGAGATTTAAACAAGGCTAAGGAACACAGAGAGCAAAGTAGAAAGTGAGAAAGAGACTAGCTAAAAAGAAATAAGAAAAAGTAATAAGGAGAGTATTTATGCGAGCTATTTTAAGTGTCTCTGATAAAACAGGAATAGCCGGTTTTGCTCGGGACTTAAGTAAATTGGGGTTTGAACTATTCAGTACCGGCGGCACCAAAAGGACACTGGAAGAAGCTCAGACGCCGGTAAAGAGTATCTCCGAAATTACCGGCTTTCCCGAGATTCTTGGCGGCCGAGTAAAGACCCTGCACCCTAAAATCCACGGCGGCTTACTTGCCAGACGCAATCTTCCCGCTCACATGGCTGAACTTGCCCAAAATAAAATCCAGCCCATTAACTTGGTAGTAGTCAATCTTTACCCATTTGTCCAAGCTGTATCTAAAGAAAATATTACTCTTGATGAGGCACTGGAAAATATTGATATCGGCGGCCCAACTATGCTTCGAGCGGCAGCCAAGAACTTCCCTGACGTCATTGTGGTAGTAGACTCTGCTGACTATGAGCCGGTCTTAGAAAAGCTGAGGCAGAGAGACTTAAACATCACCGAGCGCAAGCGCCTGGCGCAGAAGGCTTTTCAGCATGTAGCCGTCTATGACACCGCCATCTCTCAATACCTTAGGCAAGATACGAATGGTTTTCCTGATGAGATAACCATAGCCCTAAAGAAGCGCCATGGACTGCGCTATGGCGAAAACCCCCACCAGCCAGCCGCCTTCTATGCCGAGCAAACAGTCTTAAAACAGAATAGCGGTATAACCTGGGCAAAACAGTTGTGGGGGAAAGAGCTTTCTTTCAATAACATATTGGATGCTGATGCCGCTTGGAGTACGACAACCGACTTTGCCCAATCGACAGTGACTATCGTTAAACATACCAACCCCTGTGGCCTTTCAAGCCATCCAGATATCACACAAGCCTATCGCCGAGCCTTAAGTGGCGACCCGGTCTCAGCCTTTGGCGGCATCGTGGCCACTAACCGAACAGTTAACCTTAGTATGGCCCAAGAAATGAGCGAGACCTTTTATGAGATAGTTATTGCCCCCGAATATGATACTGACGCCCTGACGGAACTAAAAAAGAAGAGGAACCTGCGTATCTTGCTGGCTGAATTACCACCTGATGACGCCACAGCGGCAGACTCCCTTGACTTGCGCCGGGTAAAGGGTGGACTGCTCATCCAGACCACAGACTCTCTGCTCGAAAGCAGTCTTAAACTAAATACAGTAACCAGACGGTCGCCAACTGAGGCCGAGTTTAAAGACCTGAAGTTTGCCTGGCGGGCAGTAAAGCACATAAAATCCAATGCCATTATTCTTGTCAAGGATGAGACCTTGCTGGGAATGGGGGCCGGTCAACCTAATCGAGTGGTAAGCGTCGATATAGCCAATGCTAAAGCTGGGGAAAAGTCCTTAGGTAGCGTTATGGCATCTGATGCCATGTTCCCTTTCTCCGACAGTGTTGAGCAGGCAGCCAAGAGCGGAGTGACGGCTATTATTCAACCTGGCGGCTCAATAAGAGATAAGGACTCGATTAAAGCTGCTGACAAATACAATATTGCCATGGTCTTTACCGGTACTAGGCACTTCTTGCACTAAGTTGGTTGCCAAACTGATTGTCTCGGTAGATTTAAGGCTCAAGCGCATATTATTAAGAAGCTAAAGCTCAACTTTTCACCCTATCACACTAAAACCGCACCATGATTACTGGCTTTATGTTCACCGGAACAAAATACCCCGCACTCCAGAAGAGTCAAACGGTCAAGACGCTTCAATCATTTTGTCCGTATCTCTTGTGCCCTACATCCCCGCTTAAGTCTTATAAATTTAGTAAAACAGTCATTTCTAAATAGGTAATACCATTCTCATCTCAACTTCTCTGTAATTTCCTCCACCTTCCTCAAATTACTCACTCTACTATCCTCATTGCTGTCAAATGCAAAACCTTTTTGGTGTTCTCAGTTACCTTTACCCGCTCATCTATACGCCAGCCGACTAGCCACAGGATATGCTCTGACGATGATACAATCGGGACTCGCCCCCGCCAGGTACGGGGAATCTTGGCATCAGTCATAAACTCAACCAGCTTTTTGGGCTGACTTAAGCCCAACGGCTGGAATCTGTCGCCACGCTTTCTGGATCTTATCATTATCTTATCGCCAGTTTTAGCAAAGTCAAAGTAGGCAGTAAGGTTATTAGACAACTCATCCCTTTTATCCTTTTCTCTTTGTTTAAATCTCTCTCGCTCTTCCTTTAGGAAAAGGAGAAGTTCTCTCTTTTTGGCAAAAGGCCTGTCCGTCGGGATTTGGCAGGCAAGGGACTCATGAGGATTTCTCCTAAAGGTTTCACCCCTCTCAGGCTCTCTTTTGAAATCTATAATCGCTGCTTCAACACACCACCCTGAAAGCTGTGTTTTGCCGGGAATCTTAAGAGCAAACTCACCTTCCAAAATGGGGGAAGGGGATAAAACTACGGAGTCTGAGCCTAGCAGATACTTATCGTATTCTATGGCAAAGATTAAACCATCGGGCAGGTTAATTTGTTTCCCCGCCGGCTTATTCAAGGCAGCCATTATCTCAAAAATATGGCGCGTCTCAATATCCTTGAAACTTCCCAAAAGTCTTGAAATAGATGCTCTCAGCAGATGCCGTTTCAGAGCGGGATGCAACCGACCAAAACTCTTCTTATCCAGAGTAATCACATTTCCTCGCCTCTCAGCCACACTATCCCACAAACGAGCGGTCTCTTCATCCAGAAAGGCAAGCTCATCAGCGGCAATAGTGCCGGTTCGTAATAGCGCCTCAATCACCCGTGGGTTATAGCTCTTAAGCAACGGCAGGAGCTTGAGGCGAATTCTATTTCTTAACGGTGTTAGTGATCTGTTACTAGTATCAAAGTGGGGCATAAGGTGATTATTCCGACAATAGCTGGACACTTCCTGACGATAGAGCCCAAGTAACGGTCTTACTACGATGAGTTTTTCTCCATCGGGGGGCAACCGTTGTACAATACACGGTCTTAGTCCCACTAGTCCTCTAGTTCCCGTCCCCCTCACCAGATGCATCAGTATTGTCTCTACCTGGTCATCAATGGTATGACCAACTGCTACCAGACTGGCACCGATAGTGCCAGCAGTATCAGCCAGAAAACGATAGCGCACCTCCCTAGCTGCCTCTTCCAACGAAAGGCGGTACTGCTTCTGATGCGCCCTTATATCCTGGTTCTTAATGGTAGCCGGCACGCCCAGACGATCGGCCATCTCGGCAACGTAGTGGGCATCAGCATCAGACTCAGTCCCCCTGAGTTGATGATTAAGGTGAGCCACATGCAGTCCGATGCCCAATTCGTCTTTAAGCCGAACCAGAATATCAAGTAGGCAGATTGAATCGGCCCCCCCGGACACCGCCACCAGCAGGCGGTCCTGACTTGAAACCAGATTATGCTCCTGGATAAAATTCTTAACCCGCTGCTCCAGCGACAACTTCTTCCTTACCATTTCAGTCTCCATTATAGTTGGTTATAGATAGAGGGACAATAGAAGGATTTTTAATAACTTCAACTATCTGCTAGCAGCAGTTACTAAATATAAAAGTGTTAGTTCGAGAACAAGCACACTTCCCCTTCTGATGCATTATTCTACATGGCAAATGTTGGTACGGATATTCACATCAATATCGCAGGATTTGTAGCAGCACCACGAACATTTTCTACTATTCTCATGGGATTAACAGGGCTCATACTAGCACAACTCCAATTTGCTTCAAATCTGCCTATAAACTAAAACATCGCCAAATTCCTGAAGAACGCATTGTTTATACCAATAGTTTTTGAAATTATCGTATTTATTTCGTATAGTGTTTGGTTTATTACTAAATTTGACGAAACTATCTCTCTCACTCTGATAATATTTCTGGGTCAATTATATTTCTTCATCAGGCTTGCTATTCATTACAAATTATCGTCCTGATATTAACTCAATTCCCTTTCCTTTTCATTTTTTAAGCTTGACTTAAAATCCCAGTTTTAATTTCTTTCCGCACAGACTCGTAATTTATTTCAGTCAGTTTCACCGTGTCTTACAAGAGTACATTTTATCAATTATTCCCTCTTATCAGATTTATAGGTTAAATGGCAACGAGCATACTCTACTCGCCGCTGGTAACTCGGGTGGGCCCAGAACAAAAACTCAACCCAACGGTTAGGTCGTGCCTCAACCAGATTCTGGTCGGTAAGCTTGGTTATAGAGCTAATAAATGAGCCCGGGTCATTGGTCAGATTTAGGGCGTAATTATCGGCAGCAGTTTCTAGTTGACGGCTAAAACTATTTATCAGTGGGGCAAACAGCAGATTGACTGCACCAAATATGAGTATCAATAAGGGCAAGGTAGCCGTATCTGATAGACTGTTAAAACCTAAAGGCACTATAGCAGTTTTCAGTATAAGATTAGTAACATAGAATCCGACTAGCAACGTAGCCGACTGCATCACAAAAAGTCTGAGAATATCATGGTGGTGCTGATGCCCCAATTCATGAGCTATAATTACTTCTATCTCTGCTGACGAGTATTGCTCAAGTAGTGTATCACTTAAGACTATCCTCCTAGTTTTACCGATCCCCATCAGGGCAGCATTGGCAGTAGTACCCTTACTGGAAAAAGTTATGGTATAGATACTATCAACTCTCATCTCAGCTTGTCGAGACAATCGCTTAAGTCGTTCTTTAAGTTCAGTATCCATCAGTGGCTCCATCTTAAAGAAAATGGGTACAATGAGAACTGGTACCAAAATAGTCAGTACTAAGCTGATTATCAGCATAAATCCCCAAGCCAACAACCACCAGATTTGCGGTAGACTGCTCATAAACAAGTAGACGACAGCAACAACACCAACACTCAATACTACGACTAGAACACCAATCTTTACAGTATCACCAAGCCAGCCAGCAAATTTCTGAAAGGATAGGCCATAGCGCCGAGGTAAAACAAGCCCGCGATAGTAGTTTAAAGGTGCCAGTAATATCCCGTAAGTCACTATTAAAAATAAAAAATAGACGCTGGCCGCTGGAACAGGAAGTAGAGCAAGCGACCCGATTAACCTATGAGAAAGATCATCAAAGAGCAGTAACAAAAGAAGGAAGCCAGTAAATATCAGGTCAACATAACTCAGACAGCGCTTGAGCCGAGCGTACTCTTTTGCCTTCTCCTGCCTTTGGGGGTTCAAGGCTGATTCTTGCATATGACCTCTATTAAGACAGGAGTTTCAGAAAATAAGGTCAGCTCGTTTTTAGGACAAGCCTCGAGCGGCAGATGGAGTGTGGACGGCTAAAACCAAGAGCCTTGGCCACTTGCTCTGGCCTTCCCGCACCACCACTGTCACAACGAAGCCGCATACCTATAGTGCAATAGCCGTTACACCAGCTAATAAGCCACAGGTCATCGACCAGAGCCCGGAGGTCATAGTTCCTGAAGCCGGTATCCCGCTGATGTTGCCACGGCAAATGTTCCTTGGAGAGCAAAGAGGCCAGCACTGCTTCTATTTCCTTTTTATCCTTTTCTGTTTCCACCTTAACCCGGTATTCAGCATAGCGAATCTGCGATTGTAGCGATGGTAAGATGGTGGTTATCAGATACACCTGCAAGATTCCCATGCCGGACGGCAGCTGCTGATTAACAGATTCTTCAAAGATGTGTGGCGAGACCAGCTTGGTGGTAAAGACATCCATCAATTCTGTCTCACTGGTTACACCCAAGGCGAGGGGAGCAGCCAGGGATATGCGGGGATGCAGATTAAACCCTTCTGAATACGCCAGAGGTATCCCGGCACGGCGAAAAGCCCTCTGCCACAGCCTGACTATATCCAAATGGGAGATGAATTTCATCTCTGGTCCTCGCTTAAATCTAAGTCGTAGGCGGTACATTCTTTTTTCTTTCCTTGGTCAACAATATTTCTTCTACCTTTAGCCCTCTCATCTTGGTTATTACTATCTTCAGATCTTTGTACCTCAACTGCTGGCCTTGTTTTGGAATACGCCCCAAGAGACTTAAGGCAAAGCCGGCTACAGTTTCATAATCGCCCTTGGGAAGCTTGAGGCCCAATTCCTCATTGGCTTCCTCAATTCGCATACCGCCATCAATTTGAAAAGTGTACTCATCTACTACCTCATATTCCTTTTCCGCTGCCACCAACTCATCCCCCACTTGACCGACAATCTCTTCCATCAAACGGCTGAGGCTGACAATGCCGGCAGTACCACCATACTCATCTACTACAACACACATGCGATAGTTTTTGTCCCGCATCTCGGCAAAGAGTTCACCGATACATTTGGTCTCAGGAGTGAGATAAGCCGGACGAATAAGCTCGTCAATAACACCCTCGCTATCAACAGTACCTTTGCCAATAGCCATCAGTACATCCTTAACTGAAAGAATACCCACCACATTATCCATGTTCTCCTCATATACTGGAAATCGTGACATGGGTGACTCAGCGTAGATATTCAGAAAATCAGCCAACGTAGTTCCCTTTTCCACACTGACCACCTCAGGGCGAGGTACAATAACCTCACTGACGGGCCGGTCACCAAACTTAAAAACATTGTGCAACATCTCAGCCTCAGCCTCTTCCACCGTTCCCTCTCTGTGACCCACCGTTATCATAGTACGAATCTCTTCTTCACTAACCAGAGATCGAGGCACAGGTGTCCCTCCGACCAATTTGGTTAAGCTGAAGGAAAGCCAACTTAGGACGGCCACAAAGGGGGTAAAAAACCAAGAGATCATCTCTACTGGTCGTACAAACATTAGCGTTAGCTTCTCGGCGTGCCTAGTAGCCAATGTCTTGGGCATGGTCTCAGCGAATATCAAAAGGATGATGGTTACCCCAATAGTAGCTACCAACATCCCTGTCTTCTGCCCCCAGATAGAGACAGCCAAAACAGTGCCCAAGGCGGCAGCCGCCGTATTGACTAGGTTATTACCCAGGAGCACAGTAGATAAAAACCTCTCCGGTCTCTCAATCATTTTGGCTACCCGCTTAGCTCTTTTCACTTTGGTCTCAACCAGATGCTGTACCCGGAATCTTTCCAGAGAAACAAAAGCTGTTTCCGAGCTTGAGAAGAAGGCAGACAAGAGAAGACAAATAAAAAGAAACACCAGATACAGTGTTTCAATAGACATTTTGCCTCACCTCACTATTTTTCTATACTCTTATAGAAAGTTACTCTCTAATCATCATAACACTGGCTAGTAGGTGTGTCAAAGAAGATTTTGGTTGTATATGATCTCTTCTCCTCTTGTGTTTCCCCTATTAAAACAATAAAACGAGTTAATCGCTGATGCCGCCATTATACCTCTACTACCTATGCCATAACTTAAAGTTTGAGTATAATAAAATAGCCGCCATCCGAAGACCACGGCTATTTTTAATCTGCTCAAAGCTTGTGATCGATTAGAACATGCCGTCCATACCGCCACCAGGCATTGGAGGAAGTGGTGGTTCTTTCTCCGGGATATCGTTAACCAGCGATTCGGTAATAAGTACCATGTTGGCAATACTGACAGCGTTCTCCAGCGCTGACCTTACCACTTTGGTCGGGTCAATAATACCCATCTTTACCATGTCGCCAAACTCACCAGTTTCAGCGTTGTAGCCAATGCCTGGTGGTTGCTGACTAACAGCATGTGCTATTACAGCACCGTCCTGGCCAGCGTTGTTGGCAATCCAGCGAATCGGCGTCTCAATTGCTTTCTTGACGATACCAATGCCAGTAGCCTCATCTCCAGTAAAGTTGAGCTTATCTAGGGCGGATAGAGTATTGAGTAAGCCAATACCACCACCCGGCTGAATGCCTTCCTCTATTGCTGCTCGAGTAGCTGATAGGGCATCCTCAAGCCGGCGTTTTCTGTCCCTCATCTCTGTTTCAGTGGCGGCACCCACCCTGATGATAGCGACTCCACCTGCCAGACGAGCTTTTCTTTCTTTGAGTTTAGTCCGGTCATAATCAGATTTGGTTCCCTCTATTTGTGTATCGAGCTGCTTAACCCGGGCCTTGATGGCCTGGGCTTTGCCTTTGCCCTCAATAATAATAGTCTTATCTTTATTGGTGACCACCCGGCGAGCCCGGCCCAAGTCCTCTGGAGTGATCGAGTCTAGCTTACGACCGATATCCTCTGAGATTACCGTGCCTCCAACGAGAACGGTTATGTCTTCCAACATTGCCTTGCGCCGATCACCAAATCCGGGAGCCTTAACAGCCAAAATATTTATTGTACCCCGTAATTTATTGATTACCAGAGTAGCTAGGGCCTCGCCATCCACGTCATCAGCGATGATAAGCAGGTTCTTTGTTATCTGCATTATCTTCTCCAGAGCTGGCAGGAGGTCGCCAACAGCTGAGATTTTCCTATCGGTAATCAAGATGTGGGCGTCTTCTATTACTGCTTCCAAGCGAGCGGCATCACTGACAAAATAAGGGCTGATAAAGCCACGGTCAAATTGTATCCCTTCAACGTATTCGGTCTCATACTTTATACCCCTGGACTCTTCAATAGTGATGACCCCATCCTTACCTACTCTATCCATGACATCAGCTATCAGATTACCAATCGTAGCGTCCTTGGCAGTTATCGTTGCCACTTGGACAATCTGTTCATTACCCTTCACCGGAGTAGATGTCCTCTTTAACTCTTCCAGAATAGCATTGGTTGCTCCTTCAACACCCTTCTTCAGACTGAGAGGCTCAGCGCCAGCGGCTATGTTCTTAAAGCCGTTACCAATTATGGACGACGCTAAAACAGTTGACGTGGTTGTTCCGTCGCCACAGGCATCATTAGTCTTGGTAGACGCCTCTTTGACCAGCTGCACCCCCATGTTCTCAAAAGGGTCGGGGAGTTCAATGTCTCTC
>Ga0187827_10008920_pt1 | contig 10750 bp, 11 predicted proteins | sample ETNtaG_39_FD_167969 | JGI IMG/M metagenome (GOLD analysis project Ga0187827, IMG submission 167969) | Marine microbial and viral communities from oxygen minimum zone, Eastern Pacific Ocean - ETNP2014_SV_150_PacBio MetaG (Illumina Assembly) | ecosystem: Environmental > Aquatic > Marine > Hypoxic... | reverse complement strand
TCAATGTCGACTCCGAGTTGGGCAGCAGCGCGACGCAATGAGGTGCCCGTCTCTACCATGCCGCGAGCCCCGGAGGGCTGAAACACCACCGTCTTCGACTCGGTGTGTGTTCTCTTATCCATCGGAACTCGGCGCGAAGGTCGTTTCACCCCGGAGTTCGGCTCTGGGAGACCAATTTGTGTGATGTGGGCCCCTAGTCCAGCGGAACGCCCGCTTCGATTGCCTCTTTCCGGACCTCTTCGTACAACCGGTTCCATTCAGGGATCGGTTCAAGGTTCTCAATGTCATAAAGCTCCTGGAAGCGCTGACCGTCGGGGGGTGTCATCAACTCGGTTTCGTATTCGGAGAAGAAACGCGTGACGATAGCGTTGCCCTCTTCTCGGCTCATTCCGGCTGCTGCCTTAAACACCTCTCCCCCGAACTGGTGCTCAAGCGGTGTCAGGTAGTCGGTGAGGCGTCCCCCCGCTGAGCGAACCCCAACTACGTTTGCCACTCCTGTTACCGCCATGGTGATGCTCGAGACTAGAGTCTCATACAGCAGCATCTTGGTTCCAGGCCCTGCCACCTGATTGGCGACCGAGTGATACACCAGCCGGGTGTTACGAGTGATCGCCTGGTTGGCGACGCTGAGTGTCCACTGCGCGCGTCGGCCACAGTTGCCCATGTAGGAGAGATCAAACGGCGGCACACCGCCTCGGGATCCCTGGAACACGGCAATCATGAGCAGCGTGTAGGCGACGCTGGCCACAGCAGTTCCTTCGGGTCCCCCGGCGTAGCCTCCGAGCATTACCCAGGTGGAAGCCGAGATGTGCTCGCCACCCGTCACATAGGTCTGGGTTAGCTTGAACAGCGACTCGTAGGACGTCCAGAAGTCCGCAATTGAGAGGATAGTGACCAGGTCGTGTTTCGGGCGATAGCCGCCTTCCATCCCGTAGCCACCTAGCAATCCGTAGTGGGTGGTTGAACTACCGATAGCGTCCATCGGCATTCCCACTCGTCCTGACCTCCGGACGGCCTCATACATCAGGTCAGCCTGATAGCGCCCGGCTAGGTGCTCGTAGGGTGAGCCTGAACGGAGTGGATATCCGTAAATGGTTTCGAGTGAGGGGCCTTCGAGACAGTCGGTGACCTTGGAACTGGCCAATCCCTGGACCAGTGGCACGAAGACATCTTCGGACACAGCGATGCTGAGCGGCACAGTCCACACCGGTGGTGTTGGATCATCAAGGTCGCGATGCTGGAAATGCACACGCTGATCACCATCGCCCAGCCAGAATTCGCTTGGTGCTTCGTCTATTGCTGCTTGGAGTTCTTCCGCTGTGAAGCGGATGGCACGACTGGTGTCAGAGCAGAGAAGTCCTATTTCGACGGCAGCTTCAAACCCTGCCTGGTATATCCGATCCGCAAGATCGTCGTCGCTTCCAATTGGGTTCTCTGTATCAACGACACCCTTGAGGCCGTGCTTTTCGATCTTTGATGAGATGACGCTTGTCACGACTCCCAGGTTGAAGTCGCGTTCCTGGTAGACCGGCCCGGTGTGGGCCTTGTTGAGGACATCGAGTATGCGATCGAGGTTCACGATTGCTCTCCCGTGTAGATGAGATCGTTGGCCGATGGCGTAGAAGGTAGCGAGGTGATCCTGTCGCAGATCTGAACCGCCACGGCAGCGTCCGGTGCCCAGCCGTTTGCTCCGATGTCTTGGGCGTAGTCGCGAGTCACTGGACCGCCTCCTACGATCACCCAGAAATCATCGCGCTGGTTTAGTGCTTCGAGAAGGCTGATGACTTCCTTTTGGTACGGCATTGACGTGGTCATCAGAGCGGAGAGTCCGATGAACGATGCTCCGTTGGCCTCGGCCGCTTTGATCGCTTCCATCGGAACGACATTCACGCCGAGGTCCACAACGTTGTAGCCCGCTGCACTGAGCATCGTGGCAACGATATTCTTTCCGATGCTGTGGATGTCACCCTGGACCGTACCGATAACGACCGTTCCCCGATTGATCAAAGTGCTATCGCCCGCTTCTGCCTTGAGCTGCGGCGTGACGACGTCCATAAAGGCCTGCATGGCTTCGGCAGCTAGGACCATTTCCGGGAGGTACAGTTCGCCGGCGCCGAAGCGGTTGCCGACCTCCCGGATCACCGCAGCAGCAACGTCGATTGGCTTCAGAACGCTCTCCGCATTTGCGACGATTTCGTCGCCGATCTCGGTGGCCGTCGTTGCGTCACCTGTAAGAATTGCTTCCTGGAGATTCGCATAGTCACTCGATTCACCCATTACTTCACCCCAGACTCGCAAATCGCGAAATGTCTACCTACAGATTTATTGGTCACTTCCGTAGAGTGTAGTCACTGAATATTGCTCCGAGCAATACGCCTCAAGTGGCCTTACGCTCCAGCCAGGATTATCAACTCTAGTCGTGTCCCGGAAGGGTATGAAGCCGGCGGCGGTCGCTGAACCTCTGAGCAACTGAATACCAATTCCAGGTGTGTAAGGCCACCAAGAGTCGTTCGGTACCTTCGTACTTCAGGTAGTGAAGGCGGTTGGTTATTCCAAGGGTTGAGTAGCGATGAATCACGGCGGTGGTAGTGATTCATCATTCTCGTCCTTTCGTCGATGTCAGGAGCCCGTTGGGAAGAACCATCCGCGGGTGAGCCCAGAGAGATCGGCCTCGTGAATCAGACGCTTGGTTGCCTCCGCTGCAACGGCACGGACCTCCTGTTCGTCCACCAGGATCGACTTGCCGTCCTCAACGATGACATCACCTCCGACGATGGTCATGTTCACGTCTGATGCTCGACCGCAATGCACTACGGAAGCAACGGGACGATTCCATGGGTTATGGCGCACGTCGTTGACATCGAGAACCACGAGGTCAGCCAGACGGCCCGATTCAACGGTACCGCCGTTGAGGCCGGTCATTACTGCACCGCCGACGGCGGCAATCTCAAAGAATTGCTCCACTGTGGTTGCGGTCGGATCAAGATGATGGACCCTCTGGAGCAGAGTTCCTGCCTTCATTGCTTCGAATAGATCTTGTCCGGTGACGGCGATCCCGTCGGTACCAAGGGCCACGTTGGCACCGGCTGCTTGCAGCGCTCCGAGCCGGATGACTCCGGAAGCTAGATATTGATTCGAGATCGGGTTGTGTACGACGGTAGAGCGGTTCTCGCCGATCGCTTGTACTTCGTCGTCGTCGAGCCAAATAGCGTGGGCCAGTGTGGTGCGGCTGGAGAGAAGCCCTTCACGGGTGAGCCAGGCGACCGGGCGGATGGCGTGGATCGATTCGAAGAAGTCGATCTCTGATGCCGACTCTGAGCAATGCATGTGCCAGCGCACTCCGGCGTCGGCGGCGAGTTGGGCCGACGCGGCAATGAGATCCGGTGTTACGTACACGATGTTCTCCGGTCCAGGCCATACCTCGACCCGGGATCCTGCGGGTCGCTCGTCTATGCACGCCTTGGTTATCGCCAACTCTTCATCGTTGGTCCACTGGAAAAGCTCCGGAGCAACTCCCATGATCTCACCGCCCCGGTTGGGGTCGCCGAAAATCCCGCGGGCGACCGCTCCCCTGACACCGAGCCCCTCGATGGCATCGGCAACGGCTAGCGTGGTGGCAGTGTCCGCGGGTCCGTAATGGTTGTCGACGACCGTGGTCGTGCCCGACAGACAGGCTTGGAGAGCGCCGAGCCGGGCGGCAGCGACCGCCATCTCTCCCGAAATCGTCTTGGCATATGGGAACATGAAGCGACGTAGCCACGGCACCAGGCTGAGCCCGTCTCCCATACCCCGCCCGAGAGTCTGGAAAAGGTGCGTGTGGCCATCGGTCAGACCGGGTATGACCACCTTGCCCGAGCAATCGACCTTCCGGGTGGCGCTTGCCCGGTAGCCGACCAGTTGTGCAGAGGGTCCCACCGCGACAATGCGTTCCCCGGCGATGGCGACGGAGCCTCCTTCGATTACACGGTGGTCCTCGTCGAGCGTGATCACAGTCGCGCCTTCGAGCAGTAGGTCGCACACTTGATGCGTCGGATCAGGTTTATCCAACGCGGCTTTTCTCTCCATTATCGAGTACGGCTAGGAGTCATCATTTTCGGGAGCCAGCCCGGCGATGGGGGAGTCCATCACATCCGGTCGTGGGTGGAGTCCCATCCGGGTGGCCAACTCTGGCAGAATCGATGACCAGGACACCGCCATTACGTTGAATCCTTTAACACCTTCGATCTGTCGTACCTCTTCGGCAATTTCGAGGCAGATGTTGACTCCTTCAGCGGCAGCCTCCTCTTTGTCGAGGCCTTTGAGCCGCTCAACGATCTCGTTGGGAATGTCCATACCAGCGATTTCATCCTTCATGAACAAAGCGGCGCGCAGCGACCGGACCGGGCCGATACCAGCAAGGATGGCGGTCTTCTCGTGCAGGCCCATGGCGACAACTTGTTTCATGTATTCCCGGAATCGAGGGACGTTGAAGATGAGCTGAGTCTGGATGAATTGGGCGCCAGCCGCGACCTTCTTGGCCAGCCGCAACGGTCGGAAGTCATGCGGAGGGGCAAAGGGATTGGCGGCTGCTCCGATGAAGAACTCAGGGGCAATCTTTGGGATTTCGTTGCCGTTCTCGAACACTTGGTCGTCGCGCATCATCCGCAGGACGCGTACTAGGTTGATTGAGTCGATCTCGAATACGCCCTGGGTCTGGGGGTGGTCACCCCAGATTGGAGCATCACCGCTTAGGGCGAGCACATTGCTGATCCCATGAATCGATGCCCCAAGGAGATCTGATTGGATACCCAAGCGGTTGCGGTCGCGGCAAGTCACCTGGAGGATTGGGTCGAGACCGGCCTGTTTAAGCATGATGCTGACGGCCAAGCTTGAGGTGTGAACGCGGGCGGACTGGTTGTCAGTGACGTTGAAGGCGTCGGCGTAGTCGCGCAGTAGGTCGATTTGTCGTTCGACGGCGGCACGATTGGGTCCAACTGGTGGAGAGATTTCTAGGGTCAGCGCAAAGTGACCCTCTAGGAGAGTCCGTTCCAGCCTGCTCTTCGTTGGTTGACTGGAGGCGTTTTCCGTTCTCATACGTCAATCACCTCTTCTGCATGATGAGGTCCATTGCCGCTCCCGGTTGTCACATCCGTGCGTCCGACTGCGACCGTTACCCACGATGCAGCTCCGCTGAGTTGCCAATCCACCGGGGGGTTGAGCTTCCCGAGGTCATGGTGGTAGCTCGTGCGCGCTGACCGCTCAATAGCCTGGACCCAGATGCAGGGCTCCGTTCGCTTAACTTCACAGGAGCCATCCATCCTCACTCCGCCGCATGGCCCGTTGCGGAGCTGCTTCGGACAGGTCATGGGACAGGTCATCCCAGTGGAGTGGAGGATACATTGACCACACATCCGGCAGTCAAAGATGGGCTTCTTGACAAACTCCTCAAAGGGTTTCACCCACCGGGAAGCCCGTTTTACACCGAGTCGCTCAAACGGGCGACACATCCGCCCGAGAATTGCCTCGGTGGACTTCCAGATCCACACCAGAGGCGCAGGGTGGTCCTGAAGAAAGAACCTGAACCGCCTCCAGAGCGCTCCTTGTTTCTTGTCGCCAAAACGCAGGGCCTCGGTGTGCGCATCGAAGGTGTTCAGCTTCTGCACGAGAATTGCGTCCTCTTACAACTCGGTTAGGCAATCTTGTGACGGCACGTGTTATTCAGCGGACAGTAATCGCAGATGGCGCCCTTGATAGCGATCTTTGCACCGATTCCGATGACGGCAGTGACGGATTTGAGTGGGTGCATCTCGAGCGTCGGCGTCACAGTTACCCCCACTTCGGCTGGATCAATCAGTGAAAAGATCTCGTGCTGTCCGGGGTCGACGCCCCAGCCCTTCATTCCCGGGCTGAGCGGCAGACTTGTCTGCAGACCGGTAGCAGCAGCTTGTCGTTCGATAGCGTTACACGCTGCCGCACTCAGCGCATGGACCGCCGCTGACCCCACTGCGTCTAGGGCGAAGCCCAGACTGAGGTTGCTGGCACTCTCGGCTGTGGCCTCCCGGCCCAGTTTGTCACCGATGGTGCAAAGCATGACCACGATCGACTCGGCCCCTCCAAGGTGCTCGGTAATGAGCGGACCGGTGAAATGACCACCGCCCTCGATCGTGATCCGATTGTGCCTGGTGCTCTTGACCGCGAATTCGTGTGTTAGAACAAGCGGCTCCACGAGGCTACGGCCACGCTCGAGCGCCTTGTCTGTGATGGCCACGAGCCGGGGCCGACGGGCGCGTATGGAGTCTGGATCGGCAGCCTGGCTTCGGAGCACATCGTCAACTCCATAGTGGAGCTCCCAGTCGCGATGAACTGTCACCGGCTAACTATCGTTCTTGGACGCCGCCACCAACCACTTGCGTCCATTCGGGTTGATCTTCCCACCCACCATTACCATGGGCTCCTCGGAGTCGATGACAACACTCCTTGCGGTACCGGCCAGCGTCGTCTTCATGTCTACTGGAGTTCTATTCTCGGTGGTTTGCTGGTCAGTGGCTATCGAGGGGGATGCCCAGCTCGATGCATTCCGCCTTGACTTTACGGTACATGGCCTCCCATTCGGGAGTTGGTTCCAAGGTGTCCATGTTGTAGGCCTTCTGGAACGGGATCCCTAGGTCAGGTTCCTTGATCGAATCCTCGTACTTGGGGAGGAGGGCTTGAACGACCCCTTTTACGTTCTCTATCGACATGGCTGAGGCGGCGTGGCTGACCTCGGCAACGAAGCGGCATTCCAGCGGAGTTATGAAGTCTGTGAGCTTGCCTCCAGCACTGCGTGGACCGGTAGTGAGAGAACTACCTGATGCGGCGAGGACCGAGACCCCAGTGGCGATCTCCCGCAGCAGGTTCTCGGTTCCTGGCCCCGACACCTGGTTGGCGATCCCGTGACACAGGGTGTGCGTGTTCCGGCTCAGAGCCTGATAGATCACGCTCAATGCCCACAGTCCTTCGCGGTTGACGTTAGACAGGTAGCGGACGTCGTAGATCTCGCCACCGCCAACGTGGTTCTGGAGGATCGCGTACGAGAGCAGAGCACAGGCGATGCTGGATACTGTGGCGCCCTCTGCAGGGCCCGGCATGCCACCGATCATCCCCGGAGAGTCGCACTTCATGATCCCACCCATGTTCAGAGTGTGGACCACCTTGTGGAGTGTGCGGTAATCGACCTTCATTTCAGAGGGAAACAAGATGAGCGCCAAGTCACTGGTACGAAAGCCGCCCGGTGTCCCGTAGGCCCCGAACTGGCCGTACTCGGTCACGGCAGAGATCGAGCCGATGGCTCCCATCCCCTCACGGCCAGCGCGACGCCTCGCCTCGCGATGCATGACACCGTGTTCGTATCCCATGAGCGTTTCGATGGGAGTACCTGAAAGCACTTCTCGCCCCCGAACAGTGATCATCGAACCAGCCTCGAGAATGTCGACTTCGGGCTCACGAGCGATCAAGTACAACATGTCGGGCATCACGTCCTCTGAGACCGTGATGCCCAAAGACGTGGCCGCCTTCATGGGGTATGGGTCTGAGGGCGTACGAGCTCGGAGCAGTGTGGCGTCTTTGCCCTCGCCGACCCAAATCTCCGCCGGAGCGTACTTGAGCGCGTTGTCGAGCTCTTCTTGGGAGACACCGACGATGCGTTCGGTGTCGGTACACAGGTAGCCGAGCTCCAGGGCTGCTTGATACCCGGCGGCATAGAACCGATCCGCCAGATCAAAGTCGGTGTTGACCGGTTCGTCCGGATTGCAGGCTCCAGCCAGGTCGTGCTCTTTGAGAATGCTACGAATCGTCAAAGGGATTCGCTTGGTGTCCCACTCTTTTTGAGTGCAGTACTCACCAGTCTGAGTCCTGCCGAGAATCTCAAGAATGTCAGGTTTGTTGTGCATAAATCTTCGTCCTCCTAGCCGTGCTTGAGGGCACCGGCAGTGATCGGCTCAACTAGCGGCGGCTTCTGTCCCGCCGCAAGGCCCTCCAACAACTGGGTGACTACTTTGGCGGCATCCTGAGCATCCCGGCCGTAGCCGTCGGCACCGATCTCAGCAGTCCACTCCGCAGTGACTGGCCCACCACCAACGATGACAAAAACCTTCTCACGGTCACCACGATCACGTAACGTGTTGATGACCTCACGGTGGTACGGCAACGACGTGGTGATCAACGAAGAAATCGCAATGATCTCGGCACCCTCTGCCAAAGCAGTGTCGATGTATTGACGCGGCGGCACGTTGATCCCAAGGTCGATGATCTTGATCCCATGAGCAGCCAAGATGGCCGAGACGATATTCTTCCCGATGTCATGGGCATCTCCGAAGATCGTCCCGATGACCACCGTTCCATGCACGGCTCCTTCCAGGTCATCCTCAGAGATCATCGGGATTATCAAGTCCAACGCCGCCCGGGCAGCGTCACCTGCGAGAATCAACTCCGGGAGAAATGCGTCACCATCCTCAAAGGCCTTCCCCACAACATCCATTGCCGGATCGATTCCACCCTTAATGATCTCCATCGGGGGAACCGCAGCCTCAATTGCTTGAGAGGCGAATTCGGCTGCGTCTTCGTCAATACCCTCAATCACCGCCGACTTCAGGCCATCCAAAATCTCTTCCATGCTCATCTGACCCCGATATCTCCATCATTGATCCGATCAATATCCAGCACTCTAGCTACTCGCCTCAGCAAGAGCAACGAATACCTGCAAGGAATGCGATATCGCCAACGACTCTTCCGTCCCGTATGTCTCACGGGCTGGAAAACGTGATGATCTAGAGAGGATCAGCAATAGAGCGGCTCGATCTGCGAGAAGAACTTCAACTCGTCCGTTGCTTAGAGGCCTCATCGAGTTCTGACAAGGTGAAAGTTCCTGACACGTCGAAAACCCGGATCAGCAGTCTGGCTCTGCAACGCATCGTCGACCTCATTGTGGAACTCCTAGCCGCGATGAACCGTCACTAGATGGCCGTTGTTCTTGGGCGCATGGACAACGAATTACTCGATGTAGCGCGTCCCATACAGGTCGTGACCACAGAGGAAGTCACCAGACCGGATTTTCGGAGCGGACTTAGCCACCTCAATGATGTCGCAGGAGGCACTGCTAACCATCGCCACCCTGAGGAACGCCTGCTTCAGGGTGTGTCGATCGGTATGACCTTGCCGCTCCAACAATGTTTGGGAGGCAGGTTGGCAGCACGGTTGCGTACCGGTGTCACTGCACCGCTGCCGGAGCTTGGGAGTAGTCGATCCCGGTTCGGGCCGAAGCTCGGGCGATGTACTGACGAGAGAGTTCCTTAGAGCGGGCAACGATCTCGTCCTCGTCAACACGGGTCAGTCGTCCGTTCTCGACCACGATCTCACCGTTGCAGATCGTCGTATCGACGATGTGGTTGGCGCCGAACAAGACGATCGATGAGACTGGGTCGTGGGTGATTCCGCCATAGTCCAGTTGGTTGGTGTCGATCAAGACGACGTCGGCAGCCTTGCCCACTTCCAGGGAGCCCAGTGAGTCCCATCCGAGCACCTCAGCACCGCCCTTGGAGGCCACGCGCAGCATGGTGTGGGCCAGTGGGATTCGACCCTGCATGAATCGATGTAGAACATTGGCTGTCTGCATCTCGGCGATGATGTCGCCGTACCCCTCTGCACCGTCGACACCGAAGCCCACCTTCACTCCTGCTTCCATCATCTGCAGGATCGGAGCAACTCGACGGCTGAGCCGCGAATTGCACACCGGGCAATGCGCCAAACCGGTGCCAGATTCGCCCATCCGCCGGATCTCGTCGTCATTGAGATATATGCAATGGGCAAACCAGATGTCAGGACCCGTCCATTCGAGGCTCTCCATCACGTCAAAGGGCCTCATCCCATAGTGCTCGAGGGTCCATGCCTCTTCCGACTCTCCACCCTCGGCAAGGTGTGAATGACAGTACAAGCCGTTGGCTCTCGCGTACCGGACGGTCTCCAACATGAGGTTCCGGGTCGTCGTCGGTAAGTAGGTTGGGCCGAGAGCGATCCGGACCATTGAGAAGGGTGACGGATCGTGGTACCTGTTGACCAGTCGTTCGTAGTCCGCGAGTACCTCCTCGTCGGTCTGGACCAGGCTGTCCGGAACGAACGGACCGGGCTGAGACACGGCGCCCCGGGCCGGATGAAAGCGGATGCCGAGCTCCCGGGCGGCCTGTATCCCGGCATCGATAATCTCGCCGCCCTTGTCGCGAGGAAAGGCCACGTGGTTGTCGCTCGACAGAGTACAGCCCGTCTTGAGGAGCATGCCCAGTCCAACAAGCGAAGCCTGGTAGACGAGTTCAGGATCTATTTCCTGCCAGATCCCGTACTTCACAACGAGCCAGTCGAACAAGTCGACGGCGTTCACCGTACGCGGCAGGTCTCGGCAATACGTCTGCCATAGGTGATGATGGGTGTTGACAAAGCCGGGCAGTGCGACCTTGTTTCGGCCGTCGATGACCCGAGCCTGCGGTGGTGCCACCAGATCGGGTCAAATTGCCTTGATGGTCTGGTCTTTGATCAAGAGATGTTGGTCAAGGAGTTCGGTGCCGTCGTCATCCATCGTTACGATGACCCCCACGTTCTCGATGAACAAGCTTGAAATCACGGTCTCCTTCGTGGGAGTTCTATTCTCGGTGGTTTGCTGGTCAGTGGCTATCGAGGGGGATGCCCAGCTCGATGCATTCCGCCTTGACTTTACGGTACATGGCCTCCCATTCGGGAGTTGGTT
>Ga0187827_10008915_pt1 | contig 10757 bp, 14 predicted proteins | sample ETNtaG_39_FD_167969 | JGI IMG/M metagenome (GOLD analysis project Ga0187827, IMG submission 167969) | Marine microbial and viral communities from oxygen minimum zone, Eastern Pacific Ocean - ETNP2014_SV_150_PacBio MetaG (Illumina Assembly) | ecosystem: Environmental > Aquatic > Marine > Hypoxic... | reverse complement strand
TTCATCAGGATGAAGCGCATCGCACATTCAATATGGGCGTGGGGATGGTTGTGATAGTCAGTGAAAAAGATTCTGGCGATGTCGCCGGAAAGTTGGAAGCGGTTGGAGAGACCGTCTGGCCTATCGGTCACGTCGTAAATGGTGATTCGGAGGTGAGGCTCTGTTCATGAAAACTCTTTCATGCCGACGCCGCAGGAACAACCTCCTCACAGGGTACCTACCGGTTTCTCTGTACATCGGGATGCTCTGGGGATCGTCGCTAATACCCGGCAACGATCCGCCTTCGATGCCCTCTGTTTTGGGGTGGGACAAACTTCAGCACGTCGCCGCGTTCATGTTTTTGGCGGCTTTGGTCGTGCGGGCGCTGAGCATGACACCGTGGCCGCAGGCTCATCGAAGGTGGGCTGCGCTGACGATGGCGATCTGTCTGACAGTAGGCGGAGTGCAGGAGTGGCTTCAGGAATTCGGCGGAGGCAGGACGCCGTCTGGTTGGGATGTTTTGGCCGACCTGGTTGGCGCAGCTATTCTTCTAGCGATTCTGGCTGTCGGCCGTAAGTTGGCGGCGGATAACTTAGAACCAGAGGAAACCAGGTGGGAAAAACAGTCTGAATCGATTCCGCTTGGGGAGTTTATGGAGGAGTATGGCGACCTGATCCCGGAGATTGAAAAGCCCGAATCGAAACCCTCTCAACCGACGAAAACTGAGAAATAGCTGGGGAGGTTGATTAGCGCCTGTCAGATAGAGGGTCCTGGAAGGTTAGGCTCTGGGAGGGACCAAACAAGATGACTGTAGCGTGATGTACCAACTACTCTGATGAATCGTCAGTTTGGCCGGGATCGGCAATCTTGCCGAACTGGCTCTCGTATATGCCCAGATTTTCGCTTAGAGCTGCCTCGAACCGCTTGGCTTGGGCAGGGGCCATCACTATTCGCGATCTGACCACCGGCTGCTCAATCCCCGGCAGACCGATGGCGAAATCCATTATCACTTCGGTGTCTGTGTGTGAGATGACAACTAGGTTGGCGTAGACACCCAGCGCCTCTTCGCCAGACACAGACATCTGGAACTGCGGCTGTTGTGGATCGTCTGGACCTATCATGTAACTAAGATACCCTTGATATCGAACCAGAACCAACACCACGCACCTATGACCTTACCGCATGATATCCGATCCACTATTGTAATCAAAAATCTTACCTCTTTGGCAGGCGACAAAACCATCCTGGACGACATCACTCTCACTGTTTCCGCAGGGGAGCGCGTGTGTATCATGGGAGCCAACGGCTCTGGCAAGACCACCCTGATCCACCACCTAAACGGCCTGCTTACACCGACCTCAGGAAGCGTGTCCATTGGCGGATACGACACCGCAGTCAACGATCAACTCGAACAGGTTCGCAAGCTGGTTGGGATCGTGTTTCAGGACCCTGACGACCAGATGGTGGCGGTAACCGTCGGGCGGGAGCTGGCTTTCGGCTTGGAGAATCTGGCTTGGGAGCCTGCGGCGATGAGAGATCGCGTCGATGAAACAATCTCCCGATTTGGCCTTATGGAGCTAAGAAATAGGGCGACGGCGGCGCTGTCTGGGGGTGAACAGCAGCGGGTGGCGATAGCCGCAGTGTGGATAGCTGCACCGGAGGTTCTGGTGCTCGATGAACCGACATCGATGTTGGATAGTGCGGGATCAATAAGCGTGATGGATGCGCTGGATGAGATTGACGGTCGGCAGACGGTGATCCATGTGACGCAATCGTTGGACGAAGCCATGAGAGCTGACAGGCTGGTTGTTCTTGATGGCGGTCGTGTTGTGATGGACGGACCGCCGAGAGTTGTCGTCCAAGACCGAGACAGGTTGGTGGAGTTGGGAGTCGCCAACCGGCTGGACACAAAAGAAAGATCATCAGCCGCCAAGAACAGACCGGCTTTGGTGGCCCAAGAGCTGTTCCATACGCTGATTGATGGTCCGAACAGAACAGAAGTACTAAAAGGGGTGAGCTTTGGACTGAGAAAGGGCGCGGTGTTGGCGATTACCGGACCGTCTGGCTCTGGAAAAACGACATGCGGATACCACGCCAACCGGCTGCTGAAACCAAACCAGGGCGACCTGACGTTGGCAGGAGTTCACTTTGACGATATTCCTATACACGAGTTACGACGCCGTGTGGGACTGACGTTTCAAGCTGTTGATCTCCAGCTTTTTGGCGAAACCGTGTGGGAGGACATTCGGTTTGGTTTGGAGCAGCAGCAGATAGACGAAGACGAGGGTCGCCGTCGTGCTGAGACGTGGTTGGGCCGACTGGATTTGCCGTTTGAGGAGTATATAGATCGCCGTCCTGCGACGCTTAGTACCGGGGAAAAACGCCGTGTGGCATTGGCAGGAGTGTTGGTACTTGAGCCTGAGGTGATCGTCATGGATGAGCCTACCGCCGGTCTGGATGCCAGAGGAGCGGATTCACTGGTGGGGATAGTTGATGATTTGAGAGACAGGGGTGTGGCGATGATGATTATCACCCACGACCATCACTTCGCGGCGAGGGTTGCTGACGAGATAGCAGAGATGCGCGATGGAACGCTTTAGCCTGCGCGAGGGCTTGGGGTGAAAAAAGCGATTCGACGTCGGACACATAGTTGGCTATCATTGTCCAGACTGGCGGGGTAGCGCGGAGCCTGAGCCGATAGTGCAGCAATGTGTTATATTATATAGATGCCTGCGGTTGGGTGGGGTCACACCTTGATCCACACGTCGCCAGAGTAAGAACGCTATGCCAACACGTTCGGAACTCATTGATCTGCTAAAATTGATGGTAGGGTTCTGGTCCCAGGTGGGTCAGCTCTCTGCCGAGGAGATATTGGATTACTACCAAGAGATGTTTTCTCTTGCCATCGACACCGCGCAAAAACCGCGTGGCCCAGCCTTTGATCGCGTATCATTCGTCGCCCAGATAGATAACACCTACGAACACTACCGCATGAATACCTGCGGCAGAGGAGAGGATTACTGCCGAAGGAAGGATTGCGTCAGTTACGATCCTGGATGCCAAACCCGCAAAGTGCGCGTCCAGATCAAGAGGATGATGCCAGCGATCCTCCAGTTCTTGGAATGCGACGAGGAGGGAGCGCTACCTGACGAAGAGGCTCTTGAGATAATCATCGCCGGCGCAGCCTCGGCATCGAGATTCGCGGAGCTGTCATTGAGTCAACTGCGTTACCTCCATTCGCGCTCGTACGAGACACTTGTGGAGGGGATCGTTCGCTACGAGGATTTGGACCAGCAGACTACGATAATCAGGGCTCGGCGGCTGATCGGCAACACCCTTGAGTACTGGAGTGCCCAGGGCTGTGGGCAGGATATCAATCTATGCACCCGCAGGGACTGCGACGATTTCGCGCCTGCATGCATTCATCGAAAAATATGTGCGCAGGTCATGCGGGCGATTGAAGAGCTGCACCGTTTGACCATCAAGGAGCAAACCATCCGCAAAATGGGCGTCGGCGCACCTGTGCCACCGCAAGTACCTCAAGATGTGCTGGTGGTCGCTTGAGCCGATACAACCCCGTCGATCGACTAGCATCCCCCGTTTTTCTGATACACTTTGAAACCAAACGGCCTCTGGGCAATCTACTGAAACGGATCGTCATAGCGCCTAGTTGGAATAGGCAATGATCGACCAACAGATATCCGACGTCGGGGTGCTGCGCACAGAGGGGTTAGTAAGGTCGTACGGACGGCGACGGGTGGTAGACGGAGTGTCGTTTGAGGTTGGCCCAGGTGAGATAGTTGGACTGCTTGGCCCAAACGGCGCAGGCAAAACCACCAGCTTCTATATGACTGTTGGGATGATCCGCCCTGAAGGTGGTACCGTGCACCTTGGCGGAGAGGATATTACGCAGAAGCCGATGTATCAGCGTGCTCGTCGGGGGATAGGCTATCTGCCCCAAGAGCCCTCGATTTTTCGCACCCTTACAGTCGAACAGAACATCACAGCTATTCTGGAAACTTTGCCGATCTCCAGGAGTGATAGAGCCGAACGTTTGGAATCTCTCTTGGGCGAACTAGGGGTCAGCCATGTCCGTTCGACGATAGGCGATGTGCTTTCAGGCGGTGAGAGGCGACGGACTGAGATCGCAAGGGCGCTTGTTATCGAACCTAAAATACTGCTCCTTGACGAACCGTTCTCGGGGATTGATCCCATAGCCGTGCAGGATATTCAGTCCATTTTGACGTTTCTGAGGGGCAAAGGTTTGGGGATGCTAATCACCGATCACAACGTCCGTGAGACGCTCTCAATCGCGGACAGGGCATATATCATGAATGAGGGGAAAATTCTCACCGCTGGCAGCCCCAACGACCTGGTGAACGACCCCCAGGCCCGCCAAGTCTATTTTGGCGAGAGGTTTCAGCTGGACCTGGATAACGGTGCCACACAAGAGGTTGTGCCATCCACTCAAAGCGAGGATGAATCAGGCACTGGCGATTTCCGCTGATGGTGAGCTTGTGGCTGGAGGGCACCTCCGAGGACGGATCAAAGTCTGGGGCATAGACGATGGCGGGTTGATCTTCACCCTGGATGGTCACGCTGATCGCGTCGCTTCAGTGGTTTTCGGTGAGGACGCAACGTTGGCGATCAGCGGCGGATACGACAAAAAGGTCAACGTGTGGAGCCTCAAGAAGGAGAGCGTTTGGGACCTTTCTGAGAATACTCTGACTCACTCGATGCACGGCCACGGAAGAGATGTGCTGTCCGTTGCGCTATCGCAAGACCAGAGGGTTGCCGTCTCTGGCAGTAGGGGGCGGACTCTGGCGATCTGGAACCTGGAGGAAGGTGTTCTCACTCACGCCTGCCAGGCGCACAAACGCGATGTCTCGGCGGTGGCTGTGAACGCCGACGGCCATCACGGTGTCTGGGAGCTACGACGGCACGATCCGCGTGTGGAGGACCGACACCGGGCATGAGATCGCGGCTTTGGCGGGCCATGACGGTCGCGTGTTTGCTCTGGAGGTAAGCCCTGATGGCCGTCTGATTGTGTCTGGCGGATCGGACGGGGTAGCAAAAGCGTGGCGCTCACCCTGGTAGCTGAAGAGACCGCCGGGAGATGATCCTTGCCCAAAAATAGCCAGCTAATCTATCGGCTCTGTAATCGGTGGATCGCGCTTTAGGAGCACCGGTAAGAAGATCAAAAAAGCCAGCACGCCCAAACCAGCACCGCCGCCAAACATCACGGCATATCCCCACGATGCCGCCACAATTCATGTTAGCCACCCACCCACAGCACCGCCGCCACCAAGGGCGATCGCAGCGAACGTCAACTGCGCGGTGCCTGAACGTCCAAGCGGAGCCTCTGCGGCGACGATTCGTATTAAAGTGACATGGAGCGCTGCAAACGTAAGCGAATGGAGGCACTGGGCGGCGAATATCACCCAAACGATGAGGTACAGAGCGTAGATGCTCGAACGAACGACAATTCCGATTAACTCCAACCCAAACAGTACCCGAACTCCGATCCGCTTGGTGATTGAGCTTGAGAAGAACATCATCACGACTTCTGAGGCGACACCTACAGACCACGCCAGACCTTTGAGCCCATCGTCCATCCCCAGGTTGTCGATGTAGATGCTAAAGAACACGTAGTAGGCCATTACCGCGACCCGTGCGACGAACATCGCCGCCATGGTGAGAACAAACCGCGCTGAGAGCGCTGATCAGAATGGTGTGTCGCCGATCTCATCGGCGTTGGACTTTTTTCCACCTGCGATCTTAAGCAGCCGTTTTGGAGCGCCGAACACCGCAACTATCGCCAACAGCTCAAAAGCGATGAAGACCGGAAACAGAACCGGCATGTTGGTGGCGTCCATCGCTCGACCTGTAGCGACGCTTGTGACAATAAACGCCACCGAACCCCACAGCTGCACCAGTCCGTAGTCGCTGCCGGAGCGCGAGACTTCGCGCATGGTGAGGTCATCGACCATCGGGATGATCGGCATAAAGACCACGCCGAGAACACACACCAGCCCAGCGAACGCCTAGAAGCTTGAGGCTCCCCACATGCCGCTGTAGACAACAATCGCGCCGACCATGGAGATCACTAGCAGCGGGCGACGACTAGAAAGTCTGTCGGAAAGCGGCCCCCTCACGCGCGGTGCAGCGACTGTGATGGCTGACAGGAGACCTGAGAGAATCCCGATCTCCTGGTGGGACAGCCCGATGCGGTCGAGGTAGAGATTTATGTAGGGCGCATGTGCACCGAACGCGGCGTAGTGCGCGAAATAGATCGGTTTGAGAGGAAGCATTTTTCTTTTGGGGCAAGAGCGGGAGGCTCTAGGTGGTTGGTGGAGTGGCGACCCTCTAAAGTGAGCCTTGGCGGAGCGGTCGTCAACGGTGCAACCGGTTGAACTGCGGTCAAAACAGCACGGATGCCGGATGAAAACAGGCCGCCGGACGTTGGCCTAAACAGGGCTCTGTGCGTATGAATTAGGGATTGAGATTCACCATTTCGCTGAGCGCTGACAGTGGACCACCTTTGATAGAGATCAATCGATAATGTCGTCACCAGTGCAACGATTTACAGTTGACGCGGTCCGCGCTGCAGGGGTTGTTGGAGCCGGTGGTGCCGGTTTTCCAGCGTACGTCAAGCTTGAGGCTGATGCCGATACAATATTAGGTAATGGCGCTGAGTGCGAGCCGCTTCTCCACAAAGACGCCAATATCATGGAGCAGTGGGCCGGTGATGTAGTGCGCGGGATGTCGCTCGCTATCGACGCCACTGGTGCTAAAAGAGGTATCGTCGGCATCAAGGAGAAGAACAGCCACGCTGTTGATGCTATGGCCGCAGTGATTGAGAGCGAACCGACGATTTCGCTCAAGCTGTTCGGCGACTACTACCCTGCTGGCGATGAGTTTGAGCTGGTTCACTCGTGTACCGGGCGGCTGATACCGCCTGGCGGGCTGCCGATACATGTGGGATGCGTGGTGAACAATGTCGAGACGCTGTTTAACATAGCAAAGGCCGCCGACGGAACACCGATGACGCATAAATTTGTTACGGTAGGCGGTGCGGTGGCTGAACCGGTGACAGTGAGGGTACCTTTGGGCATTAGCATAGGTGATGCGATTGATCTGGCAGGCGGGGCGACTGCTGATGAATTGGTAATTGGGTTCAGCGGGTTGATGATGGGGCGGACGACAACTGACCTGAGTCAGCCGGTCACCAAAACCTGCGCCGGCCTGATAGTTCTTCCTGCGGATCACCGGCTGTCAATGCGAAAGCTGCTTCCTATAGAAGCCAAGAACCGCATCGGAAAATCGGCGTGCGACCAGTGCCGCCTCTGCACCGAGCTCTGTCCTCGCTATCTTTTGGGACATGCTGTCGAGCCGCATCAGGTGATGCGTTCGTTGGGGTTCACGCAGTCGGTCAAAGCCAACTGGAACAAGTGGGCGGACCTCTGCTGTAGCTGTGGGCTTTGCACGTTGTATTCGTGCCCGGAGGACCTGTTTCCCAAGGAGGCGTGCGACAGCGCCAAAGATGCCCTCCGCGCCGAGGAGATTCCCAAGTGGACCGGCCCGACGGATGAGATCGAGCCGCATGGCATGAAAGATGGACGCCGGGTGCCGGTGAGTAGTTTGAGCCGTCGATTAGGTGTGACAAAATACGAACATCCAGCACCTTGGAGCGACAGAGAGATCGTGCCCAATAGAGTGGCGCTACCTCTAAATCAGCACGTTGGAATGCCAGCAACAGCGGTGGTTGATGTTGGCGAAAAAGTCACGATGGGCCAGATGGTAGCCCAAGTCCCAGCCGACAAGTTGGGCGTGGCTATTCATGCGAGTATTGACGGAACTGTCCGCGCTACCGAGCCGGACGTAGTGATCGAGCGGAGTTAGATGCATCATGCGATAGGGCTCATAGAGTTGTCCAGCGTCGCCTCTGGCTTTGCGGTGGGCGATGCTATGGTGAAAGCCGCTGGAGTGGATGTGCTGCTTGCACGCACAATCTGTTCCGGTAAGTACATGGTTATGATCGGTGGCGAGGTTGGCTCCATCGAAGAGTCTGTCAAGATTGGGTTGGAGATCGGCGACAGCGCCGTCATCGATCAGCTTGTCTTGCCAAATGTGCACGAATCGCTGTTTCCGGCCATAGGCGGGTTAACCGTACCTGAGCATCTGGAGGCTTTGGGTATCATCGAAGCTTTCTCGGTTGCATCGCTAATTGTCGGTGCTGACGCCGCTGCCAAATTCGCCGATGTGCGGATTTTGGAGGTGCGTCTGGCGATGGCGTTGGGCGGGAAAGCGTTCGTGACCATGACCGGAGATGTGGCAGCGGTGGAGGAGGCGGTGGAGGTTGGCGCAGCGCTGATCGCTGAGCGTGGAATGCTCGTCAACAAAGTGGTCATACCGCACCCCGACCCCGGTATGTTCCGCGAGATCGTCTGAGCGGGTGTCGGGTGCTGCTTGGAAGAGGGGCACAGGCCGAATTGCGAGTCCCGTGTCAAGAGTCTCTGGGATACTAGGAGCAGTTCGCTATTCGATCTGCTCGATCTCGGCCCGGCGATAGCGGACGGCGGGGGGCGAGCCGATCTATGAGCCCAACTCCTTCACTAGTGTGATGTCTGTTTCCGCCTCTGGGAACCGCACTATCGTGTTGTCGATCAAACACTTCAGCTGGTAACCAAGGCTGCGGTAGAACTCCACGGAGCGCACCTCGGAATTTGACGCTACGGTAAGCGCGACTACCCCCCTTTTTGCCGCGTGGCATTCCAGACTCTCCATGAGCTTGCATCCCAAACCTTGCGAGCAGTGCTCTCGACTGACGAATACAGCCACAACGTCCGCACCTCCGTCCCCACGCGCTGCGCCAAGAATCGCGAACCCCGCGATGCGTCCCTCTTTCTCTGCAACCAGAAAGAGCCCACCCTCCTCGATCTCGCGGCGCCACCATCTGGCGCGACGGCGCACACCTTCTTCATCCCAGCCTGGATTCTGTCGTGGTGGGTCAAACACCTCCTTCTCCATGCGCAACGAAAGCCCGTCGTCCGAACGCACGCAGACGTAGATAGCGTCGACGCTCTCCCTACGATCAATCTCCCCGATTCGCAGCATCTGATCGGGTTCAAGCAGTTCTATCTGCATGACGGCCTCTCTGTCGGTGACTACATAGCCCTCGATATGATTGCTGTCAGAAGCGAAACGTTTGGCAATGATCGGCGGTTCAATGGTGTCTGATATGGACCCACCGTAGACTGTCTGGTCGCCGCATCGGCCAAAGTGGTATTCTTGGGAACGAACATGGGGCTGCGTTGGTACGCAACCGGCCGTGGTGATACACCAGTCGCCGGGACTAAGTTGTGGAGTCCTATCGGCACCTGTCCGTTCTGTGGTCTCAGCCGTTCGACATAACCCTTTCAAGTGAGGTCCGATGACCGATACAGATCGCGTTGTCACTGGGACGCTGCTGTACGTAGTCTGCGCTCTGATCCACAGCGTTGCGGCCTCAAAGACAGCAAAAAGTTCGTCGTTAGGCGCGTGGGGCGAGGGATGGCGTTCTACCGTTTCATCTATGTCATAGTGAGTGTATCGACGTTCGGCGGATTGTCTCTGTGGTGGACGCCGCCTGAGGCTATTCTGTATCGCCTACCGCCCCCTTGGGATATGGTCGCTGGCCTTTTTCAGTGGCTCGGAATGGCGGGGTTTCTACTGTTGATGGGCGGTTTCAGCGGACGGGAGTTTTTGGGAATAAGTCAGCTAAGGCGTTGGAAAAGAAGGGAGTATGACATCGAGTCCGGCGACGAACTTGTCGATCTGAACCGCGCCGGTTTCTACGGGATCGTCAGGCATCCGATGTATTTCTTCGTTTCGCTGATCCTGATTTCTGCCCCGATGATGAGTCTGGGCCGGGCATGTTGGGCGATGTAGATTATTGCCTATTTTCTATTGGGCACACGGTTAGAAGAGCGGCGAATGCTAGGCGAACTTGGCGACAGGTACGTCCGCTACCGCCAGGAAGTGCCGTGGATGGTGCCTTGGCTGGTGTGGCGTTGGCGGAGAGGATGGGCAGGAGAATAGATACTTTGGCGAGATTTTTTCTGATGACAAACGATATTGCGATCCCCAAGCCACCTCTGTTGCTGCTGTGGGCGACGGCTGTCTGGACGTGTGCTCCTAGCACCGTCGCGGCTGAAGAGACCAGACACCAACTCTCGTGGCCTCTGACTAACTCATCACATGAGTTCGCTATCGGGATTGGCGGTAGTCTGGATGCCGAGAACAGCGGAGACTACAGGCACAACAACCAGTTCGAGGTTAGCCGCTTCATCCGCATCGCCAACAGAGGCGACAACCATATCGTCAACCCGAGAATTCGGGCTAACGGACATACGGATTGGTGGGATGTGGAGCAGGGGTTGAGGGACATCATTGACCCGTCGATGTCCGACAAAGAGAAGGCGCTGGCGATCTACTGGTTTGTCGTCTCCCAGAGATACCACAATCCAGGGGACGACGGAGACCTCAAAGATCCGATAAAGTTTTTGGGGGTCTACGGATATGGGTTCTGCACGAACACTGCGATTCTTCTAGCCGCGCTTTGGGGGTCTGCTGGACTTGAATCGCGGTTTTGGAGAGCGCACGGGCACGACGTCTCTGAGGTTTGGTACGACGGAGGTTGGCATCTGCTAGATGGCGACATCGAAGTCCTCTACAAGTTGCCAGACGGACACACCATAGCTGGCTATGAAGACCTGGTAGCCGACCCGTTTTTGGTC